>SXGT01281845.1_pt1 | contig 65810 bp, 54 predicted proteins | sample 3176221 | NCBI WGS metagenome assembly SXGT01 (sample SAMN11356862, study PRJNA531348) | freshwater metagenome | isolation source: freshwater sample F1-120 | place: China: Fuxian Lake, Yuxi | collected 2017-12-25
CCGCCGGTGTGCCGATCGTGGTCGCCGTCAACAAGGTCGACAAAGAGGGTGCGAACCCCGCCAAGGTGCGCCAGCAGCTCACCGAGTTTGGTCTCGTGGCTGAGGAGTACGGCGGAGACACCATGTTCATGGACGTCTCGGCCCTGCAGAACCTGGGCATTCGCGAACTGCTGGATGCCGTGCTGCTGACCGCAGACGCCGGCCTCGACCTGCGCGCCAACCCTGTTCGCGACGCCCGCGGTGTCGCGATCGAGGCGAGGCTCGACAAGGGTCGTGGTTCGGTCGCGACCGTGCTCATCCAGGCGGGAACGCTGCGCGTCGGCGACCCGATCGTCGCGGGCACGGCCTATGGCCGCGTGCGCGCCATGACCGATGAGAACGGCGAGAAGGTCGAAGAGGCCTACCCCTCGCGTCCGGTGCAGGTGCAGGGTCTGTCGAGCGTTCCGCGCGCCGGCGACACCTTCATCGTCACCGACGACGACCGCACCGCGCGTCAGATCGCCGAGAAGCGCGAAGCCGCCGAGCGCAATGCCCTGCTGGCGAAGGCCCGCAAGCGCATCAGCCTCGAAGACTTCACCAAGGCCCTCGAAGACGGCAAGGTCGAGTCGCTCAACCTCATCATCAAGGGCGACGTCTCCGGTGCTGTCGAGGCACTCGAAGAGGCCGTGCTCAAGATCGAGGTCGATGACAGCGTGCAGCTGCGCATCATCCACCGCGGTGTGGGTGCCGTCACCGAGAGCGACGTCAACCTCGCGACGATCGACAATGCGATCATCGTGGGCTTCAACGTGCGCCCCGACACCAAGGCGCGCGAGCGCGCTCAGCGCGAAGGCGTCGACATCCGGTTCTACTCGGTCATCTACGCCGCTCTCGAAGAGATCGAGAGCTCGCTCAAGGGCATGCTCAAGCCCGAGTTCGAAGAGGTGCAGTCGGGTGTCGCCGAGGTGCGCGAGATCTTCCGCTCGTCGAAGGTCGGCAACATCGCCGGTGTCATCGTGCGCAGCGGCACGATCACGCGCAACGCCAAGGCGCGGGTCATCCGCGAGGGCGTCGTGGTCGGCGACAACCTGGCCATCGAGTCGCTGCGTCGCTTCAAGGATGACGTGACCGAGGTGCGCACCGACTTCGAGTGCGGTATCGGCCTCGGCAAGTTCAACGACATCCAGATCGGCGACGAGATCGAGACGATCGAGATGAAGGAGAAGGTGCGCGTCTAGAGCGCACCCGGCGCGGCCCGCTGATCCGAGCGATCGGCGGGCCGCATCCCTCAGCACCACCCGCACCACCCGCAGCAGTCAGGAGCAGCTCATGGCAGGCAACCCCCGCGCTCGCAAGGTCGCCGACCGCATCAAAGAGGTCGTCGCGCAACGGCTCGACAAAGGCCTGCGCGACCCGCGCCTGGGCTTCGTCACGATCACCGATGTGCAGGTGACGGGCGACCTGCAGCACGCTTCGATCTTCTACACCGTGCTCGGCACCGAGCAGGAGCGCACCGATACGGCTGCGGCGCTGACCGCGGCGACCGGGATGCTCAGAACCGAAGTGGGCCGCAACCTCAACACGCGCCTCACGCCGTCGATCGAGTTCATCCTCGACGGCATCCCCGAGAACGCGGCCTCGATCGAGGCCCTGCTGCGCGAGGCGCGCGAGCGCGATGCGCAGACCGAGGCGGAGGCCGCGACGGCGCAGTACGCGGGCGACCCCGACCCCTACGTCAAGCCGCGCGACGTCGATGCCGAGCTCGATGAGCTCGATGACGACGACGATCTGGACGACGACGAGCCGGGCATCACCGACGAGAGCGGCACGAGCCGGGTCTAGTACCTGATGTCTCGTGCTCTAGCTCGGGGCTCGCGTGAGTACGATCGAGGCAACTGACAGCATCATGCCCGTCACGCTCCGTGCCGGCGCGACATGCGCTGAACCTCGGCGTCGATGTCGGCCTCGGTGATGACCTTGCCCGGTCCCCATGCGTCGATCGCCATGAACATCGCGGCGATTCCCATGCCGCCGATCGCGAAGATCGGCCAGAAGAAGGCGTTGGGCGTCAGGAACGCCCACACACCGACGACGATGGCCGAAACGGCGGCCCAGACGAGAAGAAAGCGGAAGAACTCGCGCTGGGCCTTCAGCCGACGATAGGCCTGCTTGCGCACTCGCTCCGACTCGGTGGCATTGCTGTTCGTAGTCATGTCATCGAGCCTACGAGCGGGCTTGGCCACGCGCATCCCCCGAATGGTGGACGCTCTGACCCACCCTTCAGCGGGCCTCGACCTCCGTCGTTGCGGCTGCGGCCGCGCGTCAGCGGCCCTAGTGGTCGAGCTTGATCGCGCCCGTCGAGAAGATCGAAAGGGCGATGAAGACGAGCGACGGCAGCACGATCAGTGCCGCGAAGCCGCCGAACAGCAGAACAGAGAACTTCTCCAGCCGCGTGAGTGCGGGCGCTCCGTCGTCGAGTGTCATGCTCCGATGATACGTCAGCGCGAGTGGGCGCCGGGCAGGCCGTAGCCCTCGTCGACCGAGCCGATGGCGAGTCCGTCGGCGAGCAGGCCCGCGAGCGCACGCTCGCGCTGCACGGCGTCGGGCCAGAGCGACTCGACGGCCTCGGCGGGCACCGGAGTGTCACTCAGGCGCAGCTCGCGCATGATGAGCCCGCGCACCTGACGGTCGCTGCCCTCGAAGCGCGCCTGGCGGGGTGCAACAGGGCCCTCGTACTCGGGGTAGCCGGCCGCGCGCCAGGCGCACAGCTCGGCGATCGGGCAGGCCTCGCACTTCGGCGTGCGGGCGACGCACACCGTCTGGCCGAGCTCCATCGCGCCGGCGTTGAACGCGCGCGCTTCGGCCGGGTCGCTCGGCAACAACTGCTGCATCGTGGCGAGGTCGGCGCGAGTGCGCGCGCGCCCGGCCTCGCCCTGACCAGCAACGGCGCGGGCCAGCACTCGGCGGGTGTTGACGTCGACCACCGGCACGGGCTGGGCGTAGGCGAACGCCGCGACGGCGCGGGCGGTGTAGTCGCCGATTCCGGGCAGGGCGAGAAGAGCATCCACGTCATCGGGCACGACGCCGCCATGCTGCTCGCTGATGGCGACGGCCGCGGCGTGCAGGCGCAGTGCGCGGCGCGGATAGCCGAGGCGATCCCACGCGCGCACCGCCTCGGCGGGGGAGTCGGCGGCGAGCGCGTCAGGCGTCGGCCACCGTGCGAGCCACTGCTCGAGTCGGGGGACCACGCGTGCCACGGGCGTCTGCTGCAGCATGATCTCGCTCACGAGCGTGCCCCAGGCGCTGAAGCCCGCGCGGCGCCAGGGCAGGTCGCGCGCGTTCTCGGCGAACCACGCAATCACGCGGGGCGGGATGCCCGCACGCCGCTCGGCGTCGCCTGCTGACTCCACCCCACCACGCTACGTCGTCTCGTGTGCAAACTCTGCTCTGCGTAGTCGCATATTGCGCAACCGAACTCGCGAAGTCGCAGTTTGCGACCACGCGGCGCTCGTGATGCAGCGAGTCGGCAATCGAGCGCGACCTGTCGGTTGCGCAGGTCGCACAGAGCATGAGTCCGTAGGGTCGGCGCATGACCGATCGCGCCGCACTGCTCGCCGATATCGCCGACGAGGTGCTCGCGCAGAATCCTTCCGGTCGCCGGATGCTCGCGGTCGATGGCGTCGATGGCGCGGGCAAGACGACCTTCGCCGACGCCCTCGAGCCGGTGCTGCAGGATCGTGGAGTGCACGTCGTGCGCGCGAGCATCGACGGCTTTCACCGACCGAGGGCAGACCGCTACGCGCGTGGTCGCGACTCGGCCGAGGGGTACTACCGGGATTCCTTCGATCTCGAGGCGCTTCGCACGCTTCTCATCGAGCCGTTTCGTTCGGGGGCCGAGGAGGTCGTGGTCACGGCGTTCGATCACGCGAGTGATGCACCGGCCGAGCGGCGCGCGACGGGCATTCCGAGGGATGCGGTGCTCGTGATCGACGGCGTCTTTCTGCACCGGCCCGAGCTTCGCGGGCTCTGGCACAGCAGCGTATGGCTGGAGGTCGACGACGCGGTGCGCGATGCGCGACTCGCCGCTCGCGACGGCGCTGGCTCGCTCGCGCCGCGCTACTCAGACGGGCAGGCGATCTACGCTCGCGAAGCGAATCCCCGGCGCGCCGCCGCCATCATCATCGACAACAACGACGCGGCTCACCCTCGGCGCGACTTCGCCGACTTCTGCTGACTCGCGGCTGGGCAACGCTCAGCATGCGCCCCTAGCGTGGCGGCATGAAGATGCTCGTCACCGGGGCCACCGGCTACATCGGCGGACGCCTCGTGCCGCGCCTGCTCGAGGCGGGCCACGAGGTGCGCGTGTTCGTGCGCGATCCGGTGCGGCTGCGCGACGTGCCCTGGGCGGGCGACGTCGAGGTCATCGTGGGTGACTTGAGTCGCTCCGCCGACGTCGAGCGCGCGGTCGACGGCATCGACGTTCTGTACTACCTCGTGCATTCGATGAGCAGCGCCGGCGACTTCGAGCGCACCGAGCGGCAGGTGGCGTCGACCGTCGCGCGAGCCGCGGCCGCCGCGAAGGTCGGCCGCATCGTCTACCTCGGCGGCCTGCACCCCGACGGCCCGCTCTCGGCGCACTTGCGCAGCCGCAAAGAGGTCGGCGACATTCTCATGTCGAGCGGCGTGCCGACGGCGGCGCTGCAGGCCGGGGTCGTCATCGGCTCGGGCTCGGCGAGCTTCGAGATGATCCGGCACTTGACCGAGGTGCTGCCCTACATGCCGGCCCCGAAATGGGTGCGCAATTTCATTCAGCCGATCGCGGTGCGGGATGTTCTCCACTACCTCGTCGGAGCATCCACCCTGCCGGCCGACGTCAACCGCACCTTCGATATCGGAGGCCCCGACGTGCTGCGCTACGGGCAGATGATGAACGGCTACGCCGTGGAGGCGGGCCTCAAGCAGCGCCCCATCGCGAGCCTGCCGGTGCTGACGCCCTATCTGGCGAGCCAGTGGGTGAACCTGGTGACGCCGATTCCGCGGTCGCTCGCGGTGCCGATCATCTCGAGCCTGCAGTACGACGCCGTGTGCAGCGAGCACGACATCGACGAGTACATCAGCCCGCCCGACGCCGGTCTCACGGGCTACCGGCTCGCCGTGCGCTACGCGCTCGCCAAGATGCGCGAGGGCGAGGTCGAGACGAGTTGGCAGAACTCGACCGTGCAGGGTGCGCCGAGCGATCTGCTGCCGAGCGACCCCGAGTGGAGCGGTCACACCGTCTTCACCGACCGGCAAGAGGCCGAGTCGTCGGCCCCGCCCGAGGCGCTCTGGCGCGTCGTCGAGGGCATCGGCGGCGACAACGGCTGGTACTCACTGCCCGTCGCGTGGGCGGCGCGCGGCTGGCTCGACAAGCTCGTGGGCGGCGTCGGCCTGCGGCGCGGCCGACGCGACCCCGACCGCCTCGCGCAGGGCGAGGCGCTCGACTTCTGGCGCGTCGAGCGGCTCGAGCGCGGGCGCTTCTTGCGGCTACGTGCCGAGATGAAGCTGCCCGGCCGCGCGTGGCTCGAGTTCACGGTCGAGGAACGGCCGGGCGGACGCTCGCGACTCGTGCAGCGTGCCATCTTCTTCCCGACCGGGCTGGGCGGGCGACTCTACTGGGCGGCGGTCTTCCCCTTCCACGGCATCATCTTCTCGGGCATGGCGCGGTCGATCGCGGCCACGGCTGCGACGACACGCGGTCGCGCGATCGGAGGCGAGTCGGCAGCGAACGGTGTTCAGGTCACAGAACGGTAACGGGCTGCGCTAGCATGGCTCCACCGCAATGACGCGGTGACTGTCTGAAAGCGAACGCGATGCCCCTGACGCGCACGATCGACCGACCCCGTCGATACTCAGTGCGTCGCAGCACGGCCGCCTTCACCGCCACCCTGGCCCTCGTGGCCGTGCTCACCTTCGACCACACGGCCGCGACCGTGCACGCGGCGCAGCCGCTCGGGTCGTTCGGGCTCAACGACGGGCTGCCGCTCACGGTCGCACACCGCGGCGACCCGGCCGCCGCACCCGAGAACACGATGCCGGCCTTCGAGGCCGCCCTGCGCAGCGGAGCCCAGGTGCTCGAGCTCGACCTGCAGGCGACCGCCGACGGCCACGCGGTGCTCTTTCACGACGAAGTGCTCGACCGCACCACGAACGGCAGCGGCCCCATCGCCGAGCGCACGCTCGCCGAGCTGCAGACCCTCGACGCGGGCAGCTGGTACGGCAGCGCGTGGGCGGGCACGAGCATCCCGACCTTCACCGAATTCCTGCCCCTGCTGCAGTCGTCGAACGCGCGGGCCCTCATCGAGCTCAAGGGCATCTGGACCCCCGACGAGCTGCGGCCCGTCGCCGCCGCGATCTACCGCGCCGGAGTGCAAGACCGCGTCGTGCTCGCGAGCTTCGAGACGCCGACGCTGCTCGACCTGTGGCGCGAGGCCCCGTCGCTCGCGCGCGCTGTCGTCGTGCGGCGGCTGCCCGACGACCCCGTGGCCTTCGCGGCCGCGCACGGGGCGTCGACCGTGGTGACGAGCCTGCGGTCGTTCCAGGTCGAGCCCGAGGCCGCTGAGCGCCTGCGCGCCGCGGGCCTCACGATCATCGTCTACACGCTCAACCGCGCCGACTTGTGGCAGCAGGCAGTGGACCTCGGCGTCGACGGCGTCGTGACGGATGCTCCCCGCCGGCTCGCGCAGGTGCAGGCTGCGACGCGCGGGTAGTCAGCGACGCTGCAGCAGTGCGGCATATATCTCGATGCCCTCGAGGAACGACGAGATGCGGATGCGCTCGTTCTTCGCGTGCAGGCACGCGCGCTCGGCGCCGCTGAGCCGGAACGGCGCGAAACGGTAGACGTGGTCGCTGATCGTGGTGAAGAAGCGCGAGTCGCTCGCCTGCATCATGACGTAGGGGCTCACGAGCAGCCCGGGCACGCTTTCGTCGATCGCACCCACGAGGTCGTCCCAGGCGCGCCCCGAGGCGGGGGAGACGGGGGAGGGTTCGCTCGGCAGCAGCACGTCGATGACGACCAGCTCATCGTTGATGGTGCGCCGCACCTCGTCGACCGCTTCGGCCACGCTCGACCCCGGGGCGATGCGCATGTTGACGGTCGCTTCAGCGTGCTCGGGCAGCGCGTTGGCGGCGTGCCCGGCGCGCAGCTCGGTCACGGCCCGCGTCGTGCGCAGCAGGGCGGTCGTCTCGGCACCGCGCCGCAGCAGCACGCGCAGCAGGAGCGGCGCGAAAGCGTCGACGTGCCGGAACACGAACCGCAGGGGCTGCTTCGTGCGCGCGCCGAGGGTGCGGATCATCGCGCGCATCGTCGGGTCGAGCCGCGCCTTCGCCGGTGAACCGTTCAGTCGCAGGATCGCCAGGGCGAGCCGCTCGGTCGCCGCGAAGGGCGGCGGGCTCGAGGCGTGACCGCCCTGCTGCTCGACCCGCAGTGTGAGGGTCGTGATGCCTTTCTCGGTCACGCCGATGAGCGCGGCAGGCTCGTCGAGCCCCGGAAAGACGTCGCGCACGATCGCGCCGCCCTCGTCGACGACGAGCGAGGGGCGGATGCCGCGCTCGCGCAGCGCCGCCACGATCGCCTGCGCACCCGTGCCCGCGACCTCCTCGTCGTGGCCGAAGACGAGCAGCACATCGTGCCGCGGGGTGAAGCCCGCCTCGAGCAGGCGGTCGACCGCTTCGAGCACGGCGACGAGCGAGCCCTTGTCGTCGATCGTGCCGCGGCCCCAGACGACCTGCTCGCCGTCGTGCTCGAGCACTTCGGCGCCGAACGCGGGGTGCTGCCACCCGTCGTCGGTCGCCGGCACGACGTCGTAGTGCGCCATGAGCACGGTCGGCGCGCTCGCCCCGGTCGGGTCGCTGCCGGGCCAGCGGTAGAGCAGCGAGTACGGCACGTCGCCCTCGGGATCGGTGCCGTGGCGCTCGACGGTCAGTGCCTCATGCACGCGCGGGTACAGCGCGGGCAGTGCGGCGATGAACTGCTCGAACGCGTCCCGATCGGCGCGCGGGCCGGGGCCGGTCGTCGGGCGCGAGATGGTGGGGATGCGCACGAGGGTGCGCAACCTCTCGATCGCGCGGGCGTCGGCGGCAGCATCCGTCATGCATTGAGCCTATGGCGGGGCCTGCAGAGCAGGTAACGTGCCAGAATGCGCCGTTTGCCGATCGCCCTCGTCGCGGGCGCGGTGATGCTCGTGCTCGCGATCATCGCCGCCGTCGTCCTGCTGCCCCGGGTTCTGCCGACCACGCTCTCGAGCGGCCCGGCACCGCAGGCGGCGGCCGCCGCGATCTCGAACGGGCCCCTGCGGGCCGATGTCAACGCCTTCACCTTCGACTCGTTCCACGCCGACTACGTGCTGGGCCGCGACGAGACGGGTCACGCAACGCTGACGACGACCGAGACGCTCGTCGCCCGCTTTCCCGACTTCGATCAGAATCGCGGCATCCGTCGGTCGCTGCCCGCGACCTATCAGGGCCACACGACGAATCTGCAGGTCGTCTCGGTGACCGACGAGAACGGGCAGCCGAGGCCTTTCACGGTCGATGCCGGGTCGAATCGCATCGACATCGTGTCGGCGGTGCCCGAGGGCAGCTACACCTACGGCGTGCAGACCTACGTCATCACCTACACGCAGCGCGACGTCGTCGACTACTTCAGAAACTCGGGTGCCCAAGAGTTCTACTGGAACACGAACGGCACCGACTGGGCGCAGCCGTTCGCGAGCGTCTCAGCGTCGGTGACGCTCGACGACGGGCTCGCTGGAGCCCTGCTGCCGGGCCGAGCGTTCTGCTACGTCGGCTACGCGGGCTCGACCGACCAGTGCGAGATCTCGGTCGACGGCGACACGGTCGCGACGCAACCTGTCGCCCTCTTCCCGTACCAGAACGTGACGATCGCGCTCGGCTTCGCCGACGGCACCTTCGAGCTCTTCGACAGCTCGGTCTTCGCGTCGATCTGGGGCTGGCTGCTCGTGCTGTGCGCGCTCGCCGCGGTCGGTGCGGCGATCGCGGCGGTCGTGCTGCGGGTGACGGTGCATCGGGATGCTCGCGGCAGGCCCGTCATCGTCGCCGAGTACCTGCCGCCGCCGGGAATGAGCCTGCTCGAGGCCTCGATCCTCACCCGTCACCGCGCGCGCGCCGTCGCGAGCCAGCTCGTCGACTTCGCAGTGAATCGCGTGCTCACGATCATCGAGGTGCCCGGCGGCTGGTTCTCGCTGAGGTCGACGTGGCGCCTGCGGCTCGAGTCGGGCATGGGCGTCGAGGGGGAGGAGCGGCGCCTGCTGAGCTACTTCTTCGGCGGCGGGCTCGTCGGCGGCACGGAGCACACCCTGAAGGCTCAGAACACGACGCTCAGCACGCAGATTCAGAAGCAGCTGACTCGCATCTCGACCTCGATGGTGAAGCGCGGGTGGCGCCGCACGATCCCTGCCCGTCACTCCGGGTTGTTGACGCTCGTCGTCATTCTCTCCACGATCGGAGCCTTCATCTCGGTCGTGAGTCTCACTGATGAGGGGCGGGCCGACGGCGACTCGGTCTTCCTCGTGATCCCGCTCACGTTCCTCTGCTTCTTCATCGTGGCCGCGATGCTCTACCGTCAGCCGTTGACCGAGAAGGGGGCCGAGCTCGCGGACCACATCAAGGGCCTCGAGCTCTACATCCGCCTCGCCGAGGCCGACCGTCTGCGCGTGCTGCAGTCGCCGCAGGGCGCCCTGCGCGAGCCGGTCGATGTCAACAGCCCCGAGCAGCGCATGAAGCTCATCGAGCGACTGCTGCCGTGGGCCGTGATGCTCAAGCAGGAGCGCGAGTGGGCGAGAGAGCTCGGCGAGTTCTATGCCGAAGGGCAGAGCCCGGCCTGGTTCTCGAGCTCTCGAGCGTTCTCGGTGAGCGCGTTCTCGGCCGGAGTCGGCTCGGTCGCCTCGACGCTGTCGTCGAGCTACTCGGGGTCCAGTTCGTCGGGCGGTTCGTCGGGCGGAGGCTCCTCCGGCGGCGGCGGTGGCGGTGGAGGCGGCGGCGGAGTGTAGACTTCTGCTCAAGCGCTTCCGCCCACCGGCCGTTCCTCGACCGGGTCAGGGCGACGAAAGCGCGGCACGTGCAGTCGTCGAGTTCGCGCGCATCTCGCGAGCCCGAGGCGGTTCTGCAGATCATGCAGGGCTGCGGTTCGTTCGGAGCATCCACGCTCCGCACCGTTCGAGGAGGGGCATGGCCCAGACCGGCCAGCGTCAGAGAAAAGGGTCGTCGTCGAAGCAGACGTCGACGCGCCGTCGTCGACCGCTCGACGAGCAGGGAATCATCCCGATTCTCGCCCGCGCAGTGCGCGAGGTCGAGAACGCCGCCGAGCGCGGCGCGAAGGTGAGCCCCTCGAACCGCACGAAGTTCCAGGTCGCCGCTCTGCTCGTGCGCGAAGAGCGCGCCCGGGTGAAAGACGACCGCGAGGTGCCCGAGAGCGAGCGCGCCGAAGTGCTCAAGCGCCTCGACGGCCTCGCGAGCATCATGGCCAAGACGGCCGCGCGCGACACCTCGCTCATCGCCCTGCTGGCCCCGGAGGCGAAGGTCTCCGACGCCGCGAAGGCGCTGCGCCGCGACATGCTGCTCGCTTCAGGTGCTGAGCTCGAGCCGGATGACCTGCTCATCGTCTCGGAGCCGGAGCCCGTGGCTCCTGAGGTCGCGAAGCAGGTCGTGCCGAAGTCGGTCAAGCAGGCGCAGCTCGCCAACCCGTTCTTGGCCCCCGACCTCTCGGCTCTCAACCCGCAGCCCGTGTCGACGGCCGGTCGTCTCGCGAACTGGGAGCTCATCGAGCCCCTCTTCCGCTCGTTCGAGTACGGCGCGGGCGGGCAGTCGGCGTCGATGCCGCTGCCCGAGGCCGGCTCGCTCGCCACCCCCGGCGGCATGGATCTCATGCTCCACCAGTCGAAGCTCATCGAAGCGGTGCGGCGCGGGCACCGTACGTTCCTGCTCGCGGACGAGCCGGGCCTCGGCAAGACGGCGCAGGCGCTCATGGCCGCGAACGTCGCGAACGCGTTCCCGCTGCTCGTCGTCGTGCCCAACGTGGTGAAGACGAACTGGGCGCGCGAGGTGCAGCGCTGGATTCCGCAGCGCTCGGCGACGGTCGTGCACGGCGACGGCGACGACCTCGACGCCTTCAGCGACGTCGTCATCGTGAATTACGAGATTCTCGACCGCCACGTCGGCTGGCTCGGCCGGTTCGGCTTCAAGGGCATGGTCGTCGACGAGGCGCACTTCATCAAGAACGCCACGTCGCAGCGCACTCGTCACGTGCAGGCGCTCGCGCAGAACGTGCGCGTGCTGCACCCGAAGGCGCTCATGATGGCGCTCACGGGCACGCCGCTCATCAACCAGATCGAAGACTTCCGGATGATCTGGAAGTTCCTCGGCTGGATCGACGACAAGAAGCCTTTGGGCCGCCTGATGTCGTCGCTCGAAGACACCGGGCTCACCCCGGCTGATCCGGGCTTCTTCGCCGCCGCGCGACAGTGCGTCATCGAGATGGGCATCGTGCGCCGCAAGAAGGTGGATGTCGCTGCCGACATTCCCGCTCGTCGCATCGCCGACATCCCGGTCGAGCTCGACGACGACGTCGCACGGTCGATCCGCGCGTCGGAGGAGGCGCTCATCAACCGTCTGGTCGAGCGCTACCGCCGTGTCGTCGCAGCCCGCGAGGTGCCGCCGATCGGCATCGACCGCGAGCTCGTGCGGCTCGTCGCTTCGGCCGAGCTCGAAGAGTCGAAGCAAGCAGCGAACGGCGACAACGTGTTCACGATGGTGCGCAAGATCGGCACGGCGAAGGCCGTGCTCGCGGCGGACTACACGGCGCAGCTGGCCCGCAACGTCGGCAAGGTCGTCTTCTTCGCGAAGCACATCGACGTGATGGATGCCGCCGAGGCGCACTTCGCGAGCGTCGGCATGCGGTCGGTCAGCATTCGAGGCGATCAGTCGCCGAAGGCGCGGCAGGAAGCGATTGACGGCTTCACGAACGACCCTGAGGTCAGCGTGATCGTGTGCTCGCTGTCGGCCGCGGGCGTCGGCGTGAACCTGCAGGCCGCATCGAACGTCGTGCTTGCCGAGCTGTCGTGGACCTCAGCGGAGCAGACGCAGGCGATCGACCGCGTGCACCGCATCGGTCAAGAGCTGCCCGTCACGGCGTGGCGCATCCTCGCCGCGCAGACGATCGACGCCCGCATCGCCGACCTCATCGACGCGAAGGCGGGTCTCGCGGCCCGTGCGCTCGACGGGTCGGACGAGCAGGTCGCCGCCGAGGGCACCGTGCAGGTGCAGGCGCTCATCGCGCTGCTCACCGACGTGCTCGAGCAGCGCGCCGCCGCCTAGTCGCGCAGGGCCGAGCAGTGGTCGGCCTGTCGCAGTGCGACCGCCCGACTGACGGCTTGCCGATCTCCGCTGAGGTAATCAGCGGTGCTCCAGTGGATGACAGGGTTGCACGGCATGGCGATGCCCCACCGCCGCGCGATCAGTGCGGGGCGCGGAGTGCGCGGCGTGTTGGCGGGTACGACAATGTGCAGCGGCTGCGGAACACTCACCGCAGAGATCGCGATTCCGGCCTCCTTCGCTTGATGCAGGTCGAGTGCGCTCACGCACGCGAGCGGCCCACCCAACCGCCACGCGAGACGAATCACATCGGGCAGTCTCGGCGAGCAGTGCCACCCTTGTCGCACTGCTTGCAGCGAGCCGTAGTCGCGATACAGCTCGAGAGTCGTTTGGTCGATGCCGAGTTGTCGAAGCTCGCGAGTCGACACGATGCCGCCTCGCTGTCGGAGCAGTGACGCGACGGACGGGCGCAGGTGCCCCGTGCCCGTGGGTCGCCCTGTTCGCTTGTTGACCGGTCGTAGCATGGCTCCAGCCTGCAGACGCGTTGGCCCGATTCGTCTACCGTCACGGCGTCGGTGAACTTACCCCTGCCGACCTCGAGCAGTGGAGGAGTCAGTGCCGTGTCGAGAGGCCGGCTCGCACGAACCCCGACGAGTCCAGCCGGACGTGTTTCCCCGCAGACTCCCGAATTGTAGGAAGTTCCGGAGCGCCGTGTAGCTGCGTTCCTACAGTTCGGGAGTCTCTGAGGGAGGGCGGTTGGTGGCGCAACGTGGGGGATCGGGGCGCGGGGCTCAGCGGTGGGCGGCGCGCTCGGGCGCGGCGAGGGCGGCGACAGCGGCGAGGGGGATCGGCAACCACGAGGGGCGGTTGCGCGCCTCGTACATCGCCTCGTAGACCGCCTTGTCGAGCTCGAAAGCGTCGAGTAGCGATTGGTGGGCGGCGAGATCGAGACCGCTCGCGCTCGCATAGCCCTCGAGGAAGGCCCCGCGCGCGGCCCGTGCCCAGGATGCTCGCGCGACGTCGTCGAGCATCGCACCCGCGCCTCCCGGAGCCCCCGTGTTGCGCAGCGAGCCCACGACGTAGTCGAACGAGCGCAGCATGCCCGCGATGTCGCGCAGGGGCGAATCGACGCGCGCGCGCTCGGCAAGTGGCCTCAGCGGTTCGCCCTCGAAGTCGACGAGCAGCCACTCGCCCGACTGGCGCCGCAGCACCTGGCCGAGGTGGAAGTCGCCGTGGATGCGCTGCAGGGGCGGCCACGCCGCCTCGCGCGCGGCGTCGTAGACCGCCTCGATCGCCGGACGCAGCTCGCGCAGCTCGGGCACGTCGGAGGTCGCGATCGCGAGCCGCTGATACCAGCCCGCGACGAAGCCGACGATGTCGCCGAGCGACGCCTCGCGCGACGGCAGGCACTCGGCGAGGGCCGTGTGCACTTCAGCCGTGACGCGGCCGAGTCGCTCGGCGTCGTCGGCCCACGACTCGTCGGCGGCCGCCGCCTCGAGCGCGAGCGGCCAGCCGTCGCGCACACCCGGCACGAATTCTTGCGCGAACGCGATGTGGCCGGTCGACGGCTCATCCGAGTGCGTGTGCGACCCGAGCGGGTCGACCCAGGTCGCTTCGAGCGAGCCGAGCATGCGCGGCACCGAGCGATTGCCGACCGAGGTGAGCGCCGTCTGCAGCACCACGTCGGGGTTCTCGCCCGCGTGCACGAGCCGGAAGAGCTTCACGACGAGCGGCGCATCCCCGCCCGCATCGAAGATGATCGACGTGTTCGACTGCTCGCCCGTGTGCACGCGCGACGACTCGTCGGCCCGCTGCACGCCCAACCGGGCGAGCAGCTCGTGCGTGTAGGTCTCATCGTGCGCGGCGTCGAACAGGTAGTCGTCGTTCTCGTCGCGGCCGATGAACGTGCGACCAGAGCCGCGGGGGATCGTCGTGCGCAGCACGAGCGGCACGTGGTACAGCGACGGCGGATTGTTCGCCATGTCTCGCACCAGCAGCACCACGATGCGAGCATCCGGGTCGGCGCACGGCCACTCGTCGCGCGCGACCTCGGCGAGCTCGGGAATGCGCCCCTTGCCCGCGTACCACCGCTGGCGAGACATCCAGTCGGTGAGGCACTCCAGCGTGCTGTGCATACTTCGACCCTACACACGGCGGGCGAGGCGACGGTCAGGTGCGTCGCGCGTGCAAGAAGCCGTTCATCGCGGCCGAGAGCGCAGCATCCACCGCCATCGGCACACCGTCGACCGCGCGCACGGGGGCGGCATGCCGCACGCTCGAGACCAGCCAGGCCGCATCGGCAGCGCGCAGGTCGTCGGGAGTGAGCGGCTCGACGACCGCCTCGAGCCCCCACTGCGATGCCGCGGCGAAGAGGTCGGCCTGGGTCGTGCCGGGCAGGATTCCCACGTCGTCGGGCGGCGTCGACCAGCGTTTGCCGCGCTTGAGCACCACGGTCGAGGTCGGCCCCTCGAGCAGCTGCCCGTCGGTCGAGACGAAGATCACGTCGTCGGCACCACGGCGCTGCGCCTCGCGCACCGCGGCGCGATTGACCGCGTACGACAGCGTCTTCGCGCCCGCCAGTAGCCACGGGCTCGACTGCGCGACATCGCTGCGGTAGCCGCGGTCGAGCAGGGCGACGCTGAGGCCCTCGGTGCGCTCGCGCCGGAAGTCGGGCGACACGGTGCCGTAGACCCACCCCGTCGGCAGCGGCTGCCCTTCGACCCCGCGCGAGAGCACCGTCTTGACCCAGGCCTCGTCGTGGTCGGCGAACCGCTCGGCCACGGCGATGATCGCGTCTCGCCAGATGCCGCGATCGGGCGCCGGCAGGTCGAGCATGCGCGCCGAGCGCTCGAAGCGCGTCAGGTGCGCTTCGAGCGCCTGCGAGTGGCCCTGCACGACGCTGAGCGTCTCGAAGATGCCGTCACCGCGCGTCGCCGCGACATCCATGACCGCGAGCTGCGGATGCTCGGCATCAGCCTCGACCAGGTGCGCAGCCGCGTCGGCTCCGGTGTGCACGACGAGCAGCAGGTGCGCAGAAGTCATGCGCTGAAGGTATACCCGCAGTCGTCGCTGCGGCACTCGAAGCCCGGCGGGTCTGCGTCATGCACGACACCGCCCAGGGCGATCTCGCCGCGCAGAGCAGCGCGGATGTGGGACGGCTCGGGGTAGCCGTAATGCAAGGGGAGTGCTCCGTCGGTTCCGCATCGCGGACACGTCGCCACTCCCGGCCCAGGGGCGGTGTCGTTCATGATCTCAGTGGAGCGCGCACCACTGACAAACCAAGAATCAGCGCAGATCGGCGCGTACTACCGGTATCTCGCCGGTGTTGCGCCGACCGTGCCCGACTCCGCGCACGCCGCGCGTGTGCACTCGGTTGATGAGAACTGCGAGAGCCGCCAAGACGATGATGAAGGCGGCGATGCCGACCACGTAGGTCACGACACCCATGACCCCGTTTGGCCCGTCGGGCTCGAGGAACGGGTAGGGGTACCAGCCCGTGAACTCTCCGCGCAGCATCGTGACGCCGACCCAGATGAGCGGGTAGCTCACGGCGAGCCACATCGTCTTCCAGCCGATGCGCACGCGCCCGGGGGTGAGCAGCCAGTCGAGGGCGATGTAGATCGGAATCCACACGTGCAGCGACTCGTTCGGCCAGACCGGCCCCACGTAGCCGTCGTCGTTCGGCACATCGCGCAGCAGCAGGTTGTAGACGACGCCCGTGACGATCGCATACGAGAAGATGCTCGCGCGGATCGCCGTGTAGAGCCGGGTGTCGCGGTCGAGCCGGAAGGCCATGATGCCGCCCGCGATGAGCACGACGATGTTGATCATCGCGGTCTGAATGGTGAAGAACGCGAAGTACTCGGTCGGCTCGAATCGACCGACCGAGATCTGGTCAGTGATCTGCGTGATCAGCGCGCCGAGAATCAGCAGGCCTGCGACGAGGCTGATGATGCCGGCGATGTGTCGAAGGGTGGAGAGTCGGGCAGCGGCGGCTTTTTCGCCGAGGGGGGAGGGCGCACTCACTCGATCGACGGTAGCAAGATTCGTCGATGCGCACGCATCTTTTTGGCGAGCATCCCTCGTCTGATCGGCCTCTTTATCGAGACGTTCAGCTTTCGTGCGACTCGTCGGCAGCCAGGCCGAGCACGTCGAGCAGCCAGGCGAGCTCGATGGCCCGCTGCTTCCAGGCCGAGTAGCGGCCGCTCACGCCGCCGTGCCCGGCCTCCATCTCGCAGCGCAGCACGGCGTCGGCGCCGACGTCGCGCAGCCGGGCGACCCACTTGGCCGGCTCGACGTAGAGCACGCGCGTGTCGTTGAGGCTCGTGACGGCGAGAATGCGCGGGTAGAGCTGCTCGGTCACGTTCTCGTAGGGCGAGTAGGCCTTCATGTAGGCATAAACGTCCGCATCGTCGAGCGGGTTGCCCCACTCGTCCCACTCGATCACGGTGAGCGGCAGCTCGGGCATGAGGATGCTCGTGAGCGGGTCGACGAACGGCACGTCGGCGAGAATGCCGGCGAACAGCTGCGGCGCGAGGTTCGCGACAGCGCCCATGAGCAAGCCTCCCGCGCTGCCGCCCTCGGCGACGAGGCGGTCGGGGGCCGTCACGCCGGTGTCGACGAGGTGCTGCGCGACCGCGATGAAGTCGGTGAAGGTGTTCGTCTTCGTGAGCGTCTTGCCGTTCTCGTACCAGGCGCGGCCCAGCTCGCCGCCGCCGCGCACGTGCGCGATCGCGAAGACGACGCCGCGGTCGAGCATCGACAGGCGCGGGATGCTGAAGCCGGGGTCGATGCTCGCTTCATACGACCCGTAGCCGTAGAGGTGAGTTGCCCGTGGCCCCGCACTGTCGTCACCGTCGAGCCGCCCGCCCCTGCCTTTGCGCCACACGAGCGAGATCGGCACGCGCGTGCCGTCGGCCGCGACCGCCCACTCGCGCCGCTCGGCGTAGTCGGCCGACGAGTATCCGCCGAGCACGGGCTGCTGCTTGAGCACGGTGACGGCGGCGGCGCCCTCGGCGAGCCGGGCGACGTCGAGGCTCGCCACGGTCGCGGGCTCGGTGAAGCTCGCGTAGCCGATGCGGAGCGTGGGCTGATTCCACTCGGGGTTGCCGCGGGCGCCGATGCTGAGCAGCTTCGCACTGTCGGCGAGCGGCACGACGATGTCGTTCCACTCGAGCGGCGAGCCATCCAGGCGTGCGATCGCCGTGGCGGGCAATCCGTCGCGCCGGTAGTCGAGCACCAGGAAGCGTGCGAAGGCATCGATGCCCTCGACCCGCCGACCGGCCTCGTGCGGGATGAGGGTCTCGGGCGGCGCGAGGGGAGCATCCACGGGCACAGCGACGATCTGGAAATCGGGGGCGTTGTCGTTGTGAGTGATGAGCCACAGGTCGCGGCCGTCGATGACGGCGTGGTCGAGGTCGTACTCGACTCCGGCGCGGCGCGGCCAGACGACCGCGAACTCTCCCTCGGGCGTCGACGCGTCGAGCGCGCGGGCCTCGCTCGTGATGCTGCTCGACGCCTCGATGATGAGGTACCTGCCGCTGCGGGTGCGGCCGGCGCCGACCCAGAAGCCGTCGTCGGGCTCGTGGAAGACGGCCACGTCGTCGGCGGGGTCGGTGCCGACGCGGTGCCGCCAGACGGTGTCGGGCCGCCACGACTCGTCGACTGTCGTGTAGAAGACGTACTGCCCGCTGGGGTCGAAGAACGCCCCGCCCGCGGTCTGCTCGATCGTGTCGGGCAGCGTCTCGCCCGTGACGAGGCTGCGGATGCGCAGTGTGTAGCGCTCGTCGCCCTCGGTGTCGACGCCGAACAGCAGCCAGTTGCCGTCGTCGCTGACGTCGAGCGAGCCGAGCGAGAAGAAGTCGTGACCCTCGGCTTCGACGTTGCTGTCGATGACGATCTGCTCGCCCTCGCGGGGCTGACTCGGGTCGTCGAGCGGCGGCGGGGGAGCCCAGACCGCCGGATCGTCGGGGTTCGCCGGATCGATCGGCACCGCGGGCACGCGGCACTGGATGCCGTACTGCAGCCCCTCGACCGTGCGGCCGTAGTACCACCAGTCACCCTCCCGCACGGGAATGCCCATGTCGGTCTCGAGCGTGCGCGCGGTGATCTCGCCCACGATCGTGTCGCGCAGACCCTCGAGGTGAGCCATGCGCGCATCGGCATACGCGTTCTCGGCCGTCAGGTGGGCGATGACCTCGGGGTCGTCTTTCGCCCGCAACCACTCGTAGGGGTCGAGCACGACGTCGCCGTGGTGCTCGCGACGATGCGGCTTCTGCGGCGGGTGGGGAGGGTTCGGCAGGAAAGAAGTGCTCACCTGCACAGCGTAGGCGGCGGGCGAACCTGGCAGTTCGCCTGGCTCCGTAGGTGATCGGGCCGGATGCTGTCACCGTTGTCGCCGCACCACTGTCCCCAGACCTCGGACTCCCCATCATCGCCTCGCCCATCGCGCGAGGCTGACCCGGAGTCGCCGAGGGCGCCGTCTCCTCTCGTGCTTGAGCGACGGAGGACAGCCCCTGTGACCATTACCCATCCCGCCCTGGCGGCCGCGCATCCGCGCCGCTACTCGGTCGACGACGACGTCGCCCACGTGCCGGTGAACGCGTCGATCCGCTCACCCTCAGTGCTGCTCTTCATCCTGCTGGCGCTGCTGGGCGCCCTCGCCTACGCGATCTTCCTCTTCAACCCCGACAACCGCGGAGACCTGCTGCCGTTCGCCCTGGTGGTCGTCGCCGAAGTAGTGCTCATCAGCCACGCGCTCGTCGCGCTCTGGACGATTCTCTCGGGCGGGCAAGACCCGCGAGGCTTCGCCTTTCACCAGGCCCAGAACGATCTGTTCGATGTGGATGCTGATTCCGACCCCGTCGTCGCTCGAGCACCCGAGCTCTGGCCCATGCGTCTCGACGACGCGGCGGCGACGGTCGACGTCTTCATCACCGTCTACGGCGAGCCCCTCGACGTCATCGAGCGCACGGCGCGTGCCGCGGTGGCGATGCACGGCGAGCATGCGACCTGGATTCTCGACGACGGGCGCTCCGACGACGTGCGCGATCTCGCCGCCGAGGTCGGCGCGCGTTACATCCGCCGGCTCAGCAACAACGGGGCCAAGGCGGGCAACGTGAATCACGCCCTCAGCATCACGTCGGGCGACTACTTTGCCATCTTCGACGCCGACTTCGTGCCGGCGCCCGAGTTCCTCTACGAGACGCTGCCGTTCTTCTGCGACGAGAAGGTCGCCTTCGTGCAGACCCCGCAGGCCTACGGCAACAGCTCGACGCTCATCGCCCGGGGCGCGGCGTTCATGCAGTCGCTCTTCTACCGTTTCGTGCAACCCGGCCGCAACAGCTTCAACGCCGCGTTCTGCGTAGGCACCAACGTGATCTTCCGGCGCACGGCGATCGAGAACGTCGGCGGCATGTACACCGACTCGCAGTCAGAAGACGTCTGGACCTCGCTCATGCTGCACGAGCGCGGGTGGACCTCGATCTACATCCCGATCGTGCTCGCCGTGGGCGATGCGCCCGAGACGATCGAGGACTACACGAAGCAGCAGATGCGCTGGGCGACCGGCGGCTTCGAGATTCTGCTCACCCGCAATCCGCTGAATCCGCGGCGTCGCCTCACACCCGATCAGCGCATCCAGTACCTCGTCACGGCCACGCACTACTTCATCGGCATCGTGCCCCTGCTGCTGCTGCTCGTGCCGCCGCTCTCGATCTACTTCGACCTGCGGCCCGTCAACCTCAGCGTGACCGGCGCCGAGTGGCTGCTGTTCTACTTCGGGTTCTACGGCATGCAGATTCTGCTCGCCTTCGCGACGATGGGCTCGTTTCGCTGGGAGACCCTCATGCTCGCGGCGGTCTCGTTCCCGATCTATCTGCGCGCGTTCGTCAACGTGCTGACCGGGCGTCGTCAGCGCTGGCACGTCACGGGCGGTCAGCGGCGGCGCAGTTCGCCCTTCAACGTCATGGTCTCGCAGACCCTGTTCTTCGTCTTCCTCGCCCTCACCTCGGTCGTGGCGATCTACAAAGACCTCGGCAACGGCGCGCTCACGCTGGCCACCGCGTGGAACGTCACCAACACCCTCATCATCGGCGCGTTCATCGTCACGGCGGTGATCGAAGCGCGCCGCATCCGTCTCGAGCAGCGCGAACGCAAGCGCGCCGTGTTCGTTCCCACTCGTCGCAGTCAGAAAGAAGCCATCTCATGACCTGGTCCACTCGTTTTCGTCTCTTCTTCGGCACCCTGCTCGTGATCGCCCTCGTGGGTCTTCTCACGATCGCGCTCTCGCAGCGCAAGGGCGAGGCCACCGCCAACTCCGCGGCGATCGACGCCGTCACCTACGAGGTCGGCACCGACTACGCGGGAGCTGTCATCGAGCAGTTCGTCGTGCGCGGCGACCTCGTGAACGCGGGCGACCCGATCGCCACGATTCAGAGCAACGACCTCGTGCGCGACCTGGCCGACGACATCGTCGTGCGCTCGAGCGAGGTCTTCACGGTCAACCCCGACGGCACGCTCACCGTCACGTCGGCGGTCAGCGGCGTGGTGCTCTCGGTCGACGTGCCGCAGGGCGGGTACGCGCCCGCCGGGGGAGCCGTGGCGACGATCGCCGCGGTCGACACTCTCTTCGTCAGCGCCGAGTTCGAACTGTCGACCGCCGACTTCGCCCGCATCGTCGAGGGCGCGCCGGTCGAGATCGTCATGCCCGACGGCGCCGTGCTCGCGGGGTCGGTCGGCCCCGTCGAGACGACGACCGTCGAAGGCTCTGCGCTCGCGACCGTCGCTGTGATCATCAGCGCCGACGAGTTCGTCGACCAGGGCGGCTTCATCCTGCCCGGCACGCCCGTGACCGCCACGATGGCGCTGCGCAACGACGACATGCTCGCGAGCGTCACCGGCCTGGTGCGCACGGTCATCTCCGACGTGCGCATCGCGCTCGCGCTGTGATCGAGGTCAGGCGTCGACGCGGGCGGGTGACGGCGGCCGTCGCCGGCTTCGTCTCGCTCGCCATCATGGCGACTGGATGCTCTGCCGAGGGCTCTGCAGACTCCGAGTCGCGCCCCACTGCCCGCGGCACCGTGCTGATCGATGCCGAGATCGAGCCGCTGCTGTTGACGGTGCCGCGCGAGTCGCTCGCGAGCGTGCCTATGGCGCGCCTTGCCGACGACCTCGTGCCGCCCACCAACCGCTGGTTCAGCGGTCTCGTGTTCGGCGACGAGCCGCAGCCGGTCTTTCCGCTCCCGCTGTCGTTCCGGCTCGGCGACACGGGGTTCTCGTTCGGCGTTCCGAGGGTCACCTCGGTGCCCGCCCTGATCTCGGGCCCGATGACCGACGACGTGACCGTCGAGACGGGTGCCACGAGCGCCCTCGTGACGCGCTACGACGAGGTCTCGGTGACGGTCACGCTGCTCGACGGTGACGCGGCGCTCGCCGAGGTCACGATCGCGCGCGGCTCGTTGCTCATCGGCTACCGATCGCTCGCCGACCACGAGGTCTCGGTCGAGGTGCCGCTCGAGCCGGCCGGCGACGACGTCTTCTCGACGACGATCGGCGGGGCCGAGTACGGCCTCGTCGCGCCCGAGGGCGAGCTGAGCGACGACGGGCGCATCCTGAGCCTTTCGGAGGGGGCGACGGCCACCTGGGTCGCAGTGCCGGCCGGAGCCTCGCTCGACGAGCTCGTGCCGTTCGCGAACCCCGTCACAGGGGTCGAGGTCGACTACGCGCTCGACGGCACCGGCGATGACGCGAGCGCCACGACGACGCTGCGCTACCGCACCGAGGGCGACGGACCGACGCTCGTCGGCTCGCTGCCGCATCAGAGCAGCACGGTGCCGGTCGACGGCGCGCAGTGCGAGCTCGGCAGCGTTGACACGACCTACGGGGTCATGACCGTGTGCGGCGCGACCGCCGTGGCCTACGCGGTGCCCGACACGGCCCCCGTCGAGACGGCCGCGATGAGCGCTCTCGACCTCAGCGGGCTCAGCGACGCCGACCGCGACGAGCTCGCAGAGACCGTAGCCCTCGAGGCCGGCACGCTGCCCGACCTGCCCGCCGACACCTACTTCGGCGGCAAGGCCCTCGCGCGCATCGCGACGCTGCTTTCGCTCGCCCGCGAGCTCGAGCGGACCGCAGTCGCCGAGGCCCTGCACGAGCGGCTCGTGACCGAGCTGCGCACGTGGACCCAGCTCGACGGCTGCGACGAGCGCGCCGACCGCTGCTTCGTCTACGACCCCGCGCTGCGGGGCATGGTCGGCAAGGTTCCGTCATTCGGTTCGGAGGAATTCAATGATCACCACTTCCACTACGGCAGCTTCATCTATGCCGCCGCGATCGCGGCCGAGGGCGACGAGGCCTTCGTCGCCGAACTGCGCCCGATGATCACGCTGCTGGCGGCCGACATCGCGAGCTCGGGCGGCGAGACGTTCGCCACCTGGCGCGCCTTCGACCCCTACTCGGGCCACTCGTGGGCTTCGGGCTTCTCGCCCTTCGGCGACGGCAACAACCAGGAGTCGAGTTCTGAGGCCGTCGCCTCGCACGCCGCCGTGGCCCTGTGGGGCGCGGTTGTCGGCGATGCGGCGCTGGAGGAGCAGGCGAGGTGGATGCTCGCCCTCGAGTCGCACTCGGCCCGCACCTACTACACGGCCGTCGACACGACCGAGCAGCCCTACGCGAACTTCGACCGCGGCGTCGTCGGCATCGTGTGGGACGGCAAGCGCGACTACGCCACGTGGTTCAGCGGCGAGCCCGCGGCCATTCTGGGCATCCAACTGCTGCCGATGCGGCCGGGCACGTCGGGGTCGCTCGCGATCGATCCGGAGCGCATCCTGTCGAACATCGACGAGGCGACCGCCTCGGGGCCGGCCCCGCAGTTCGCCGACTACCTGCTCATGTACCAGGCGCTCGCGGGTTCTGAGCAGGCCGAGCTCGCGCTCGAGGCCGCTCGCGAGCTGCCGTACTCGAGCATCGACGACGGCAACTCGCGCAGCTACCTGCTGGCGTTCATCATGGTGCAGCGATGACCTTCTGCGCCCCGCGCTGCCACCTGTGAATCTGCCCGGCGCGAGGCTGACGGCGCGCACAGGGGACCAGACTGAGAGTGTTCAGTTGTCCCTAGACCTCGGACTCTCATCCGCGAAGCGCCTCGCAGCGTGACGCTCCCTGAGTCGGCGAGGCCGTCGACTCTCGGTACCCCGAGCGACGGAGGACACACTGTGGCCACTCTGACTTCTTCTTCTCTGGCGACTGCGACACGTTCGCCCCTGGTAGCGCCGCGGCCTTCAGCCGCGCGCACCGGCGTGGCGGCGAGAGCCACTCGCCGAACGCGAGCGCGCATCGCGCTCGCCATCATCACCTCGCTCACCGCCGTGGCGGCGACGAGCGGCGTCATCGTGATGATCACCATGCTTCCCGCGGATGACCTCGAAGTCATCACAGGGTTGATCGGCTTGATGAACTAGGGGGCCCTGCGGGCACGGCTCATGCGAGCTCGGCTCGTGAAGCTCGCTCAAGGCGAGCCGTCGTAGGCTGGCGGCACCATGTCTGACTCGCCCCTGGCCGCCAACCCCTACGAGGTGCTGGGGGTGTCGCCGACCGCGTCAGACGACGAGCTCAAGCGCGCGTACCGGGTCGCGCTGCGCAAGGCGCACCCCGACACGGGCGGGTCTGCCTCGCAATTCGACGCGGTGCAGCGGGCCTGGCAACGGGTCGGCTCGCCGTCGGCGCGCTACGCCTACGACTCGGGGGCGGATGCTGGCTCACCGTCGCGCGCCTGGTCGCAGTCGGGCGGCGGGGCCTCGGGGCCTCAGCGCTACGACTCTCGGCCGTCGGCCAAGTCGCACGGGCACCCCGGCGGCTGGTACCGCGAGCAGTACCTCGACCACATCCGCGAGTGGGTGGGTCGCGGAGCCGACCTGCCCGACCCCTTCGACGACGCGCTCGTGCGCTCGGCTCCTCGGCAGATCAGGCACCTGCTCGCCGCGGCGATCGCGGAGGAGCGCTCGGCCGCAGCGCTCGCGACCCTCGGCATGGGTTTCACGATCTGGCACGACGTGCTCGCCGGGCAGACGCGCGACGACAAGCTCGACCACGTCGTGCTCGGGCCGACGGGCTTGTGGGCGGTGCTCAGCGAAGACTGGGGCGCACCCGTCTCGGTCAAGCGCGGCGAGGTCATCGGCACAGGGCTCGCGCCCGGCGAGAAGCCTCTTGCACTGCTCGGCTCGCGGGCGCGCGTGCTGGCGCGGGCGGCGCGCGTCAAGTTCTCGGCGCTCGCGATCGTCGTCGAAGACGATCAGGCTGCGCAGTCGCTCACCGAGCTCGGCACCGTGCGCGGAGCCCAGGGCCTTCTCGTGCAGCGCTCGCGGTTGGTCAACGCCATCCGCACAGGGCTGCCCGGGGTCGGAGTCGGCGGCACCGACCTGTTCGAGGTGCGCACGCGGCTGCAGTCGGCCGTGCGGTTCGTGTGAGTGGTGCGGTGACGCGGGTCGCCGGGGTCGACCTGGCGGCGGAGGCGGCGGGCACGGCTCTTGCGGTGCTGAGCGCGGGCGGGGGAGCCGTCGCGCTCGAGTCGCTGAGCCTCGGCCTCGACGATGACGCCATCGTGCGGGCCACCCGCGAGGTCGAGCTGATCGGCATCGACTGCGCGTTCGGCTGGCCGCGCGACTTCGTCGACTTCGTGTCGCGGCACTCGAACGCGGCCGAGCGTGCGGCCGCGGTCGGCGGCGTGCAGCCCGCCGACCCCGCGCCTGCGCTCGAGGCCACGGGCGACCTGGCCTGGCGCCGCCGCCTCGCCTACCGCGAGACCGACCGCGTCGTCACCGAGCGGACGGGCGCGCGGCCCTTGAGCGTCGCGACCGACCGACTGGGTATGACCGCGCTGCGGTGCGCCGTGCTGCTGCAACGTCTCGCCGCTGATCTTGCCAGCGTCGGGCGCCACGTCGACCGCTCGGGCCAGAACGGCAGTGCCGTCGTCGAGGTCTACCCCGCGATGGCCCTGCGCGTGTGGGGGCTGGCGCGCCCGGGCTACAAGCAGTCGGCGGATGCTCGCCGCGCCCTCATCGTCGACCTCGAGCAGGCTGCCCCCTGGCTTGAGCTCGGCGAGCACCGTGCCCTCATGACGACCTCGGCCGATGCACTCGACGCGGTGCTGGCCGCGCTCGTCGCGCTGGCGCATCGGCGCGGTGCGAGCATCCCGCCCGAATCGCATCAGCAGCAGCTGGCCGAGGTGGAGGGCTGGATCGCGATCCCGACCGTCCCGCTCGACCAGCTGGGCGCGGTAGCCTAGAGGTTTGGGGGATACCCGCGTTCTGCGGCGCCCCTGTGAGGGAGTGCTGGGTGGCTGGGTCGTCGACGGAAGAGTGCATTCACGGTTTCGAGCCGGGAATGTGCGCCAGTTGTTTTCCGCCCGCTCCGCCCGCGGTGCCTTTGCCGGTGAAGCGAACACCTCGTACGGCGGCGCGTAGCCTGCGCACCCCGGCTCCGGGTGCCACGGGCAAGGCCGCCGAGGTGCGTCCGCCGGCGCTGCCGCACCGCATCTTCCACGTGACGCACATCTCCAACCTGCCGCTCATTCTCGAGTCGGGCGAGCTGCGCCCCTCGGCATCCGCTGAGCCCGCGCTGCGCCTCGCGAGCGACATCACGCACGAGCTGCGCGCGACCGCGCCCGTGGCCGACGGCGTGACGGTGCACGACTGCGTGGCGTTCTCGCTGAGCCCGCTCGCGACCTGGTGGGGCGAGGTGCAAGACGGCGCTGCGGGTCCGACCTGGAGCGATGAGGCGCGCGCCGCATCCACGGTCGACTTCGTCGTGCTCGGTGTCGACATCGAGGCGGTCGCGAACGAGCTGGTCGTGTCTGACGGTGATGCTGCGGCGAAGCTGACGAGGCTCGGTTCGGGCCCCGACGGCCGTGACCGGATGCTCGCTCGAGCCGCCGCGACCCCGTGGGCTCTGCAGGCCGCCGAGGCGCTGCTGCCCGGCTCGGTGCCGCTCGACCGCGTCGCGCTGGTGGCGGTCGCGAACGACCGCCGCCGCGACGAGGTGCGTGCGCTGCTCAAGTCGGCGGGTGTCATGGCCAAGGTCGCGGTGTATCCGCCGTGGTTCGTGCCGCACGTCGGCGACTAGTTCGGCCGCTTAGCCCGCGCTTTTCGCGCTGTCGAGCCGAGTGAGGCTGACGACTTCGTCTGCCGAATCAATGGCAAGCGCGCTTCTGGGAGGAATGTCGCGGCGCAGGAAACTCCGCTGAACCAATGTGACGCTCGTGGCACGTGCCGTCAGCGTCACATAGCTCTCGCAAATCTGACCGCCCAGCCCTTGTGGGTCGCACGCCCGTCTGCTCAGGGCGCAATCCCGCGTTCGGGGCACCCGCATCCACGCCGCAAGCGCGGGCCCGAAGTAGTCTCACCTCATGGCCCGCATGATCCCGCCGACGATCGGCGACGACGCCCCGCCGGGGGAGCACGCGGTGTTCGCGGCCCTGCAAGCCGCGCCCGACGACTGGGTCGTCTTCCACTCGCTCGAGATCGCGCAGCACGTCAGCCAGGTGCAGGGCGAGGCCGACTTCGCCGTCGTCGCGCCGGGGCACGGCGTGCTCGTCATCGAGGTGAAGTCGCACGAGAGCATTGAGGCCGACGGCGACGGACGCTGGCGCTACGGCAAGCGCGACTGGGTCACCCGCAGCCCCTTCGAGCAGGCGTCGGGGGCGCAGCACTCGATCATCGAGTTTCTCGAGTCGAGGGGCGCTGGCCCGAACGGGTATCCCATCTTTCACGCGGCGTGGCTCACGCAGTTGAGCAAGAGCAAGTTCAGCGCAGGAATCGGCTGGCACGAGTGGCAGCTACTCGACGCCGCCGATCTGGCGGGTGACAAGGCGCCCAGTGCGATCATCCGGACCCTGAACAAGGCCAGCGCGCACCTGGCCGAGACGATCAGCGGCTACCGCCGCGTCGAAGGCCAACCCGACCAAGCGCACACGCAAAGAATCCAAGAACTGCTGACCCCGCGCTTTCAGCTCGAGCTGAGCGCGAAAGAGCTGGCCCGCCGGCGCGAACACGAGCAGGCCACGTTCACGGCCGAGCAGGTCAAGATTCTCGACGTGGTCGGCAGCAATCCGCGGCTACTGGTCGAGGGTCCGGCGGGGTCGGGCAAGACGTGGGTGGCCGCCGAGGCCGCCCGACGCGCGGCCGAGCAGGGCAAGCGCACGCTCGTCGTCGTGTTCAACCGGCTCATCGAGGCGCGGCTGGCCGAACTGTGCGGTGAGGGCATCGAGGTGCGGCGCATCCACTCGCTGATGGCGCAGGTGGTCGACCGTCACGCCGGCAAGAACGAGGCGCAGCGCAAGCTGCAGAGCGGACGCGTCGAGCGCGACTGGTACGACGTCACCCTGCCCGAGCAGGCGCTCGAGGCGGCGCTCGAGCTGGGGCCGCAGTACGACTATCTCGTCGTCGACGAGGCGCAAGATGTGGCGCTCGAGCAGTACCTCGACGTGCTCGACGCGCTCATGGTCGGTGGGCTCGCGCAGGCGCCGGTCTTCATCACCGGAGACTTCGACCACCAGGTGATCTACCGCCGCCACGGTGCTGTCGAGAGCGCCGCTGACGGCGCGGGCACCGATGAGGCACCGGATGCTCCGCCCACCCCGCGCGCGACTATCCTGCGCCGTGTGCCCGGACTCATGCAGTTGCGCCTGACCTCGAACGTGCGCACAACCCCCGAGGTGGCGCGGTTCGTGGCCGAGCTCATCGGTGAGCCGACCCTCTACAGCGAGCACCGCCGCAGCGACGACGACCAGGTCTCGGTCGAGCGCCACACCTTCACCACCATGGATGAGCAGCTGCGCCTGCTCGCCGACGCCGTCGAGCGCATCCTGTCGGAGCCGTTCACGGTGCGCGAGCTGGTGATTCTGTCGCCCTACGCCCGTGAGCGGTCGGCTGCCGGCCAGGCTCTCGCTGACCCGACCGCGGATGCCCGCCTCACGTCACGGCTCGGCACGGGCATCGAAGACACGACGCGCATTCGGTGGGGGAGCATCCACGAGTTCAAGGGCCTCGAGGCGCCCGCAGTGATTCTGACCGACGTCGACCTGTCGAAGGGCTACCACCGCGACCTGCTCTACGTGGGGGCGTCGCGCGCAACCGATCGGCTTGTGGTGCTGGAGCAGAAGTAACTGTTGCGCTTACGTGGTTTCGAGAGCAGCCGCGGTGGCCGCTCCGAAGCGCTGCTGGGCTGCTTGCTTGCTGATGCCCAAGACGATGCCGATGTAGCCCCAGCTTCGACCGGATGCCCGCGAGGCTGCCACGGCGGCCCGAAGCTCGGCTTCCGCGTCACGCACTGCGCGCTTCGCCAATCCGATCCTTCTGAGGTCTGCCGGGTCTTCCACCTCCAATGTGCTGAGGTCAACAGTCTCGAGAAGCTCTTCGATGTCTCGTAGCGTTCTAGCGGGTTTCACGGCTTGTCCTTCCCCTCGAGGAATCGAACGAATCGGCGTCGCAAGGGCATCGCATGGATAACCCGAGCGTCGCCATCAGGGTCTGCAAGAACGACCTCCAGCAGTCCACCATGACGGTCGGGGCCGATCACCAAAACCTCCTGATCGTCGAGCGCATAGTTCCGCATCGGGAATTCCAGCGCGTGCCTGATGTCATCGTCTGCCGCTCCGTGCTTGTTCGCCGATGAGAGAATTCGTGGCTCCATTGTAGGCATCGACCCCCTGGAACGTCAACCCTTAGTTGACGATCGTCTCGTCGAGTCAGTGTGCTGGTCGGGGTCATAAGGAATGTCGATCGTGTGGCGATGTGTGAGGTCGATGCAACCTTCGGCGCCGGGGGAGGAGACGAACCCCCGCGACGTCACTCGGTCTCGTTGACCTCTTCAACAAGCGCGGTGATTGCGTCGATGATCGCCGGCACAGCGGCGGGGGCTGCCGAGGCATCGAAGAGCCGAGCCGAGATCGCCGAGTTCGGTACTCGCCCGAGAGGAATCGCCTCGACCGCGGCGAGGTAACGTTCGGCGGCTGCGGCCACGCTCGGAGTCCTGGCAAGAGACGTCCGGTCGATGCCCACGGCGAGGTACTTCAAACCCTGCCAGCTGACCCCATCAGGAAGACCCCACGCGATGGAGAGTGGAAGGTTCCGGTCGGGGGTCTGAATCCGGATCGAGAGTCCTTTCGACCCCCATTCGAGCGCAAGGCCGAGGGCGCTGCAGCCGGCCAGGAAGTCGCGAAACGCATCACGGTAGACGCCGTCTTCGAGCGACGCCAAGAACGCCACCTCATCGGTCTTTCCCTGCGACGCTCGCGTTGCGGTCGATCGTCGTGGGGGCGAGGCAACCACCTGCGCCGCGTGCGCAATAAGCTCGGCACCCGAAAGCTGCACGATCTCCACGAGAAAGAACCGCCCCACGCGCATCGTGCTGTTGAGGTACTCGAGGCTGCCGCGCATGGTCTCGGTGAACCGCTGGGCAGCGACCACAAAGTGGAAGTCGCCCGACTGCAGCACGTCGGCGAGGCGCTCGAGCAGAGCATCCGTCGCCTCGCTGTCGAGGGCCCACCCGGCGCGACGGATCGCGTCGCGCAGATCGTGGCAGCCGGCGAGGTGCTCGGGCGCGTGCCCGCCGCGCAAGAAACGCTGCACAACCCCGCGGTCGAAGTCGTCGAGCGACATCTGCCACAGGTCTGAGCCGTAGTCGATCAGCTGCGCAAGCGCGTGCCTGAAGTCGGGGTTCTGCGGCCCGGTCTTGAACTCGACGAGCACCATGTCGCCCGACGAGGCGAGGCACAGCAGGTCAATGGATCCGGATGCCAGCGACGTCTCACGCCCAATGACGAGCAAGTCACCGTCGAGCCCGAGGTCGTCGGCGGGGATGAGCTGCGGGTTCATCTTCATGACCTCCTGCAGGTGGTGTTCGCTCGGCGCGGGCGACTCGACGAGATCGAAGTGCTCGCCCGCGCGCTCCACCAGAAAACGACGGGGCATGGATGCTCCTTCCGCGGTGCGTACGAGGCTACCGGGTTGCTCCGACGCTGTGACAAGGCGACGGATGCCCGCGCACCTCAGGCCTCGGCTTCGACATCCTCGACCCCACGCGCATGAGATTAGGGAGCATCTACGAGTTCAGGGGTATTGAGTCGCCCGGGGCCATCCCGACCGACGTCGACCTGTCGAAGGAGTACCACCGCGATCTGCTCTATGTGGGGCGTCGCGCGCGACCGATCGGCTTGTGGTGCTCGAATCTTCACCCTCAACCTTCTAGCCCAAAGCAGTCAGCGCCCTTCGCGGCGTCGAACTGAGGTTTGGCCAGGTCGCTCCGCAGACGACTCTAGGATGTGCGCATGTCGTCTGTGTGGGTCGTTCTGGACACGAAGTCCGAAGTCGGTGCGCGTCGGGTAGGTCGAGTCGCGGAGGACGATGCGATCGCTTCCCAGGCAACGGAGCTGACGGTTCAGTGGCCGGACGGAAACATCGAACGCCTGAAGATGTCGGCCTCGTACCGGAAACTCCGTCTCGACTCACTCAGCGCGATGGCGGAACTGATGCCAGATCAGCTGACTCGTGAGTTGGAGTCGTCGCCGCTCGTGTTCGCGCGCGCGTTGGTGGAGATGCCCAAGGCGCGCTTACGCGAGAAGGATCTGCTCGTGCTGGTTGCCACGCGCGGCAAGATCGAGAAGTCGGTAGTAGAAGCGGCGTGGAAGAAGCACCGAGCCGCGTTCGAGTCACTTCTTGAGGTGGATTTCGAGCAGACGGCTAGCGGGCCGAAGTACTACCTTCGCGCACCACTGGGCACCATTGATGTGCAAGGGGGGTCGACGGGGGAGGTACGCAAGGGAGAAGTATCTGCACCTGAACCCTCAGGGACAGCGAGAACTGAGGATCGGGATGTTTCGGGTGACGTGACCTCTCGCCTTGAAGAAAACCCCGTGCCCGCTTCAGGTGTCAGCAACCTTGCCGAGACTATGGACAATCGGCAAGACACCGCAGTAATCGTGGATGCACTATCGAGCAAGAGTCCCGTGCGCATAGACAAGCTGGACTTGGACGCTTGGTTCGCGTCGAAGGCACCGAGCAAGGCGATCGCAGAAGGTTCTGCTCGACTCGACGTTCTCCCTCATGATGACGAGGGTTTCGTCGAAGCTGCTGGAAGGTACTCAATTCTGGTTGGACGGATCCTAAAGAGAAACGACGTGACCGTTTCCCCCGAAATTCTAGCGGGAGCGTTCGTGTCATTGTGGCGTAGCGGTCAGGACTCTCTCCGTCAGCGAGGCATGGATGCTCTGGAGGCTGCGATTGCTCGCGTCGAAGAGCCGTCCGAGTTCTTTGCGAGGGTAGATCAAGTAGCTATCCAGGCGGCGCTAGCAGAACTGCCCATTCGCGAATCTGGTCTGCGGGGCCGCTTTTTGCTCGTGGTTGCGCGAGCAGGCAAGTCACGAATCGAGGATGCCGCATGGTGGAGAGGACTCTCATGGGAGGACGTTTTGGAGGGCTCTTCGGGCCGGTTGTCGACGGTCTTGACTACAAGTGATGTTCTCCTTCGGAGGGTCCGCGCCGTAGCTGACGAGCACGCGAGCCAGATTTCTACAAGACGTGGGCTGTTTTCGTTCTTGAGCGGCCCACGCTTCGCAATCGAGCACATACCTCCCACTCGCGTTCGTGAGCTGTTTGATCGCGTGGGCCAACAGGACTCACTACTCGCCGGTTGGCATTCGGAGCTGTCGGCAAGCGCAGAACGAGAGGACCTGAATGATCGCCTCCAGGCTGCTCAAGCAGAGCTTGATCGAGTCTTGAAGGACGAGACGAATGCCAGCGCAGAGCTCAGTGCGTTGAGCAAACAACTCGAGAGCACGCAGCTGCAGTTGGAAGCTGCCCGAGTGGAGCTAACTGGGTTATCGGTTCGAGAACGTCGGCAGTTGAATATTGAAGCCGCGAAGACAATCGCACAGATCGCTGCGACCGTCGATGCCGAAGCACGTGAAACGGACCATGATGCGCTCACGCAAAAAGTCAACCGACTTTCCGGGAAGTTCGGGCTTCGCCCATCGGCAATGCGGGGGGAGTCGGTTGTATTCGACCCGGCGCTACACAACGCGCCTGGTACACGTCCCGAAGTTGAGGAGCTCGTGAATGTCGCACGTGCCGGGTACATCTGGGAGGACGGGGACGAACAGGTAGTCGTGCTCCCCGCCTTGGTGACTCGAGCGGGGAAGAGTGAGGGAAACGCGTAGATGAAGGGTTTGGACTTCGGAACCACGACGTCGCTCATCAGCGAGTCAAGCCCGGCCCGAACCGCGGTTACGCCAATCGGGCGCACAGACAAGTGGTTGCCGTCGCTCCTTGCGCGATCGGGGTCACAGTGGAGCGCGGGGGACGACGCCCTGGTCTTCCCTGAGGAGCAGATCATCCGTTCAGCGAAACGGGCCATAACGCGTCGACGCCAGACGTTCTCAGTTTTCGATGGTTCGTCGCACGTTGAAGTAGATGCCGACGAAGTGATCAGGGAGATCCTTCGTGCGCTCGTCGTGGTCGCCGAGGACGCATTCGTATCGCTCAATGATGAATCCGAGGTGAGGCTGGGCTGCCCAGCCATGTGGGAGGGGGATCAGCGGCGTCGTCTCATTCGATTGGCTCAGGAAGCGGGCATCTCGGTGAGCGAGAACACGGTCATTGACGAGCCGATCGCGGCCGGCATCGCCTGGGTCAATCAACGCACGCGCGAAGGCAGTCAGGTGACGGGGAAGCTCTTGGTTTTCGACATGGGGGGCGGCACTCTCGACGTGGCGGTGCTCCACGTTGACGCCAGACCAACTGAGCTTGGCAAGAAGCGTGTTCCGCCGGTCGTATCTGTTCAATCTTCCATCGGTGTGGACGAGGCAGGGGACTCTCTAGACGATGCCATCGAGCGTGACTTCGTCGATCGCCTGAGCGAACGCGGATTCGACGTGGATGGCCATCCCGCGCATGCGGAGCTGACCGGATGGCTCCGACGAGCTGCTCGCGCAGCCAAAGTCGAGCTCTCGGCTACGAGAGAGACAACTGTGGTTGTTGGCCACCCGAACATCGATGTGCCGACGTTCTCATACAGTCGAGATGAGCTGGAAACCGCTTTTCGACCCCAACTCGATCGAGCTGTCGAAGTAGTGAGGCTTGCCCTGCGAGCAGCTCTAATGGCGCAAGTCAAGTCTCCAACCGATGAGCGGACGATGTCACCGGCGGCAGCGAGACAGTACTCCGACGACAAGCTTGCCGATGGGGTCCAGTACGTCGTGCTCGCCGGCGGGATGGCTCACATCCCTGCTGTGCGTGAGCGCCTGGGCGAGATCTTCGGTGGTGACCGCATCTGGGTCGGAGTCGACGAGAGTTCGGGACGCACCGGTATGGACAGCACCGAGATGATCGCTCTGGGGCTTTCGTACCATGAGGACAGTGACCGTATGAACCTTCACCGACCGGGCTTCGACTTCGTTCTGGAGTGGGACGACGGTGCAAGTGGTGCGCGGCGAGAAGTCATCGTGTACGAGGCCTACAGCCCTCTGTACACGCCGGAACAGGTTTTCAATACAAACAGCACCAAGTACACGTGGAAGCCTCGCGACGCTGACGGCGTTCCGCGCCGGGGGGAGGGGCTGCTCACCGTTCGCGCGCTGTCAGGCGAGCGTCTTGACTTCACCTACGAAGGAATCAGACTGCCGGGCATAAGGATGGACTTTGGCACTGGTGACTTCACGATAAGTCTCGAGCCAAACGGCAGGGTGTTCTGGCGTGATGGCGGGGGTCGAGTAGGCGCGGTACGGGTGGCCCAGTGGCCGGTGATCCGCGGCAACAAGCAGGAGACTATTGCCATCAAGGACATTGACGACGAACGGTCAGGCAGGTGGTCGGTTGATAGCCTTCCGTGGCACCTCAAGCCCTACGACTGACGCCCGCCTAGTCAGTCGGCGACGCAATGAGTAGAACCGCGACATTCTCCACGCTCATTGCCACGTCGCGCTTCGCGTCGTATCGATGCGAGATCTCCCCCATCCGAGTTTCGAGGTTCCTAATCTGACCGGTCATCATTCGCTCGATCTGAACCGCGGTACCGTTCGCCACTGCGGTGCGGAGGCGCAAGAGAGCCCTGTCCCGCTGAATCTTAAGTGACTTCGCTTCAGAAGCAACCCGCGATGCGATCAGAGCTTCGTTCTCCTGTCGACGCTCCGTACGTTCCTTCGCGCGGCGCGTAGACACCATACGGAGCAGTTCTGCTCGTCGCCTGATGACTCCATCTGATGCCGCTTCGATGATGGACGTTTGAAGCGTGCCTTCGGCAAGCGCCGTCATGAGTGCGTCGGACATGCCGTCCTCCGGCATGCCGGTTTCCAGGTCTACGGCGGTAACCCAGAGTTCCTGCTTGTCCCTGAGGCCGCCCGAGGTGCGAACTATGTCAACCGTTGCCACAAAAGCCTGGCCTGCCGGAAGGCCTTCGACCGTCACCCTGCCGTACCGAGCGAGTTGTTCGCTCTTCTCTGCCAAGAGATCCACGGCGAATCTGATCAGGGGGTGCCGAGCAGTCACGAGTTCGACGCGTGTAACCGTGGCGTGCTGTGGATTGAAGGTGATGGTGATGGGAGTGCCGTCGCGGATCATCCCGAGCAACTTCGCGACCCCGTGCATCGTCCCGCTCTTCGTGTGTCGGTACGCGTTGAGCGCGGCCGATAGGGCATGCGAGCCATGAATCGTCCAGAGTTCGGGGTCAGACGTGGCTTCAAGTCTCGAGTCCTTGGCGCTCAGGGCAGTCGTGAGTAGTGCGCGGAGCTCGGCAGCACCGACGTATCTTCCGTTAGTGGGGCCGGCGTCACTAAGTCCTTCGACATCGAGCAAAGCCAGTGAGGTCAGCATTCCGCTTTGCTCTTCGAGGTGTTTCGCGCGCTCGCGCTCTTGAGATACCGCGACGTTGAACTGATCTATCGCACGAATCTTCTGGTCTTCACTGAGGTGTGGGTTGAGAATCGTCTTGTTCAGTTCAGAGAAGCCGCCCCGCATGATCGGCTCGAGATCACCGATCGAGTTCTCGAATACTCCGATACGGGCGTAGAGACGTCCGAAGATCTTTGACTCGATCGTGTCAGGCGTGAACATGTTGAAGACGTGGATCTTGTCACTGAGCTGTCCGAACCGATCGAGTCGACCGATTCGTTGTTCGACCTGCATTGGGTTCCACGGGAGGTCATAGTTGATGAGGACATTGCAGAACTCGAAGTCGAGGCCTTCCGATCCCACTTGGTTCGCAATAAGTACGTCGATTTCGCCGGCGCGGAAACGATCGATGACGTGCTGCCGCTCATCCATCGGAATCCCACCATGTAACACAGCAGTGCGACACTCGGCACCGAGTGCATCGGCGAGATACTCAACGGTGCCGCGGAAGAAAGAGAAGATCAAGGCCTGAGGCATCTCGTTCTGCCGTGCGAGCCGGAGGCGTTGGGTTAAGGCCTGAAGCTTCGAATCGTGATCGAGCCGGGTCTGCAAGACCAGTTCGATGAGGTCATCGTCGACCTCGATGTCGGTGTCGAGCAGTGCCTCTTCCCCTAACTCAGTCTGGGCAGCCTGCTCGGTGATGGCCTCGTCTGAGTCGCTGAGGCTCCATCCGTTTCGGTCAGCGAGCCGTTGCTGTGCGACGACCAAGCTGCTGCAGGCCTGCCGCAGAGGCATCTGCATCGCGAACCCTAGGGGAGCATTTGCCGCACGGGCTCGCCGGAAAGCGTGTTCTTCGATGGCTGAGTAGAGGTCGCGTTCCGTCGAGGACCACGCCACGTTGACTTCTTCGACCTCTCGCATCGCCTTCTTGCCGGGCACATCGATCTTTCTGGTGCGGGTCACGATGGCGCCAAGAGTGTTGAGCTCGGAGGCGTATCGCTTCACCCTCGCAATGTCGTCAGTCGACGGCACCTCCTCATCGAGAAGGATCTGCTCGAGCTTCTCGAACGTCGGCCTACCGGCAAGTGCTCGACCGTGGTCGCTCTGCTTGACGGCGGCGAGTTCGGCGAGAGCATCTTGTTTCGAACGGTGCATGGGGTCGGCCATGATGCGCATGACGGCGTTCAAGTGCTTGTTGGGTTCGAGCTGACTCGAGAAGACTGCCGGATCAGCGAATGCTCCTGGCTCGAGCAAGTTCACGAGGGTGTAGAGATCGTGCGTGCCGAGGTTGAGCGGAGTCGCCGATAGGAAGACGACGTGATCGGCTAAAGCGCCGAGCACTGATCCGACGTCGTGTGACCGCCTGCCCGGGTTTCGCATCGAGTGCGCTTCGTCCACGATCACCAGATCAAGGTGAGGAGAGAGTTCAACGAACTGCTCTAGCAGGTCTTTCGCGCTACGCAACCTCTCGAGCGAAATCACCCCAACAATGTCTGCGTCTTTGCCGTCCCGAACCTCATCGAGGAATCGCGCGAGGTCTCCTGAAGACAACTCGGGGAGGGGGCGCATGAATCGACGATCCATCTCTTGGCGCCACTTCACTCGAAGTGATGCGGGCACGACAACGATTGCGCGATTGACGGGATTCCGTTGCTCGAGTTCGGTCCAGATGAGGCCCGCCTCGATGGTCTTGCCCAGACCGACCTCATCGGCGATGAGTAGCCTTCCCGACTCGCTGTTGAGCATCTTGAGAACCGGTATGAACTGATACGGCTTAAACGTCGTCTTAGTCGCGGCATACGAGTACAAGGTGTCGCTAAGCGGATACGCCAGCTTCACCCACGACAGAGTGCGCGCGATGTCCTCAGCCTCAGCTGGCCCTTGAGTGATCCAGAAATCCGGGTCTCGAATGTCGCCCTCGAGGAGGGTGAGGTCATCGACGTCGAAGTTTTCGATGACGCCGTTGACGTCGATGTCAGCGGTATGCCCGTCGGCGAGCCGACGAACACGCACGACTCGACCCCATCCCGTTCGGCTAGGGATGTCAACAAGATCCCCAGCATGGACGGGGCTGTCGCCAAGTAGGGGTTGTGCGTCATCCCAATCGTCTTCATGGGTGTAGACCGCCTCACCGAGATGATTGGAGTTGTACGCGAGGCGGTCATCTTGCGGTTCGGCGGGATCCTTTCCTCCGTTGACCCAGACGCTGTGCCACTCGCCACCACGCATGAATGCATAGATGCCGTTATGCAGTCGCTGCAATCGGCGCGTAGACCGACTCACTCTCGCGTCGTGTGCTCCCACAGCTGCAATCTGAGCAGCGATTTCATCAGTTTCGCGACCGATCAGCAACGACGTACTCGGTTTCAACGCTGCCACCCACCTTGTGTCAGCACTGAAGGGCCGGTACGCGCAGTCGGCCTCGGCGGGTAACGAAGAGCTGCTCATCGGTGGGCCCCCTCCACGATCTCGGGAATCATGTCGGCTGTCAGCTCGACGGGTCGTGATGCGTGGTCGAGCAGCTTCCAGCCGATCCCGAGCTGGTCACGCTGGAAGTCTCTGGCGATGGCGGGCAGCTTTCGACCATCACGCCACGCTTGAGCTATCGCCTTCGAGTCTGCACCGCTGTAGGTCTTTCCGTGCTTCGGCGCGGATGGGTCGTCGACTATCCCCTGGGGCGCGAGCAGTAGGGAAATCAGTCGCAGAGCGACCTGCTTCTGGTCCACTCGGAGTGTTTCCGCAGTGGCACTGAGATTTCTCGTCGTCAAGTAGGCGTTCAGCAGCGCGGCGTCTTCGGCGGCATTCCACTGTTTGTCTTCGTCGTCGAAGACGCCGACTCCACTGGTCTTCGTGGCGGTGGTGCGTGTGACGATCGGAGGCTTGGGTGCGGCCTTCGGCGTGGACTTCAGGGGGAGCTTAGGCGGAAGCTTCGACTCCAAGGGGCTCGCCTTCCACGAAAGCGGCGTGCCCTTGGACGTTGGTGCAGCTTTCGCCGCATCCTCCGCCGCTGGCTCCGTGGGCCGAGCGAGCAACGTGCTGATTTCTGCGCGCAGCTTGAGCATCTCGAGCTTCAAGTCGTCAACTTCACGAAGAGCCGCGTCACGCTCTGCCTGGGCGGCGAGGAGGCGAGCGGTCGCTCTGTCGACCCAATCCTCAGCTTCAGTGATATCCGCATCACGATTCGCGACGCCCTTGACCCCTTTGGCGAGCCTTGCCCTCAGGTCCGCGCACTCCTGATGCAAGGCGAGATTATGCAGCTCGACTCCGCGCAGCTTGTCTTGTAGCTCCGTGATCGCGGCGGCGCTCGACTGGTCGACACCCAATCGAACCTGTTCGCGCGTCACGCTGGCGGCCGCACTCGCGGATCTCTCGGCGGTCTCAACCCGCGTTTGGAGATCTTCGCGAGCAGCCTGCTCCTGCAAGAGGAGAGATTGCAGCGATGCGTTCTCCGTCTTGAGCCCCTCGACCATGGTGTTCATCGCCGACGCTGTCGCAGGGTCGACCCGTGCAGCGCTGGCTTGGGGGCGTCGAGCCAGGCCGTTGATTTTGGCCAGGACGACCACAGCCACTACGAAAACCACTGCGAGCAGCAAGAGAGTGATTGTCGCGATCAGAGCGATGAGCGGAAGCCACCCGTTTGTGATGGACGACAATTGACCTCCCTGATGGTCGAACTCTGCTCACCATAGTTGAGCAAGCAGACACGGCAACAGCGACGAGGCGGCGCCTGTCCGCCGCCGTTCGCCTACTCGACCGCTTCTCAGCAATAGGGTGGGCGCTATGACCTCCGAGCCCATCGTCGAGCTCCGCGGCCTCACTCTGAGCATTGACCCCGGTGAGCACACGATCGAGGGAGCGGGCTTGTCGGCCCGCGAAGAGGTCGTCGTCGAGGGGCGCGCCCGCGTCTCGACCGTGAAGACCGTAGACGGCTTTCACGCGACGATCGGCGTCTGCACCTGGCCGACCGGCGACGAAGGCTACGAACACGACATACGCCTGCTCGACTTCTGGACCGGCGCCGACGACTACCGCCGACTCGAACGCGCCGGCAAGATGTCGCTCGCGCAGTCCGGCGATCGCCGGGTAGGCATCCTGCGCGCCATGGCGTACGGCGAGCGCGAGTGGCCGACCCTGCAGACTGTCGGCTGGGAGTCCCTCGACCGTCTGGCGGGCACGGACGTGGCGCACCTGCTGCGTGATCACGGGGGTGTGCCCGGTTCGGTCATCGAGCTGAACCAGAACGCGAAGCGCTTCAAGGATGCGCCAGCCTTCTCCATCGGCGACGACCCGACGGCGGCCTTCGTCGCATTCGCCGTCACGCGCGTCATGCCGATCGCCCGAGGCTTCGGCAAGCCCGGCCTGGAGCCCCTGCACGCATGACGCAGATCACGGTCGAGATGCCGGAGCGCGACAGCTACGGCGAGATCATGAAGGGCTACTTCTCCCTGATGCGCGGGTTCGGTATCGAGCTGGGGATGCGCTGCGACGCCGTACTCTCAGAACTCGACGGCGTGAACTGGTGGGCAGAACTGGTGTCCCAACGCCGCGATGAGCAGGAGAACCGCTGGAAGGGCTCGGTCAACCGGTTCGACCCCGGCCTCATGCTGCCCGAGTACGTCTGGAGACTCGATTCGCCACTCGCCAAGGCCCTGTCATCGAAACCCGACTCACGCGCTATAGCCAAGAAGATCCAGATCGCCCGCAATAGCTGGGTGCACTTCACCACGGCGCCCGGCCCGCTCGAGCTTCAAGATGTGGCGACTCTGGTGAAGCAGTTCGCGAGCCTGAACGACTTGAAGATCAGCACTATGGCGACGCGCATGATCAACCGCCTGGAGCGCATCCGCAACGGGAGGTACCAGCCGTTCAACGATGTGATCGCCAGGTGGCGGATCGACAACCCGTCGACTCCGGCTCCTGCAGCGAGCCCCGCGGCTGACCAGACGATGCCGGGCGTCGAGCAGCCTCCCCAGCCGGACCCGGGCGTCGAGCAGCCTCCCCAGCCGGACCCGGCCGCCGAGACCATCGAGGTCGAGGCTCCCGCGATCGAACGCCGACCGCCGATCGGCGGCCGCTGGACGGGCGAGATCCCGGCCGGCCGCTTCATCCCAAGCGCGATCGGCGACCTGGTCGACCCGGGCAGGGGCGACGGCCTCCGTGCCCGTGTGGACGCCGACCTCTGGCCGCGCAAACGGCGTCTGTGGCTCGCGGCCCGCCCGCTCGGCGGCGTATGGGTCGACGAGCTCGACGGCGCAGTCGGCGGCTATGTCGACAACGTGCCGCGCCTTCTCGGCTACCTCGGTGACGAGCCCGACGACGGCCTCGCCCGCGGGTTCCTCACCCCGCGCTACTACGAGGTGTCGGCCGGCCGCATCGTTGACCTCGACTCCGGACTCGCACTCGAAGACGTCGTCTCTGCCGACGCTCGCGAGGCGGCACAAGACACCCAGAAGACCGTGGCCGACTCAACACCCCAGCGTGCGGGCCTTCGCCTCAGCACCTACGGTGACCTCGTCGCGATCACCGACGATGGTGTAATGCGCGTGGCCGTAGTTGAGCCCGCGCACTGGTTTCCGGGGCACCTCTAGAGACTTTGGCGTGCCGAGCTCGCTTGACCACAGCTTCTCCTGGTTTCTGAGCTTTGCTTGTGGGTCAGCCTGCGACCTGCTTTACTAAACGTACTTGCTTCCGGAAGGCGGCGAGGAGCACCACCCGTTGGCTCCTGAAAAGGGGCTGCTACACCAACACTGCAAGTCCGCAAGGGCTTCTGGAAACGCCAAGACGACAAGATTCGCTCGTCGTCGAAGACTCAGAAGCCGACCTAGGTCGGCTTTTTCGTTTTCTGGGCCAGGAGTTCTTCCTTCATCAGAGGAGAACACATTGACCATCACCAACGCTTCGGCACCCACAACCATCACGGTCAAGTTCGAACAGATCGCTTCACAGACTGCCGACGGCATTACCCGGATCTCAGGATTCGTTCGTGCCCGCCACTTTGTGGCCATCATCGACGCACTCGATCTCGAGGCGAACCCACGTGCAGCGCGCGTGGGCCGCGTCACCAACGCGATCATCGAATCGATCCAGACCACGCCCAAAGAGTTCCCCTTCAAGACGAAGGGCGTTCTGCTCGGCGCTACGAACTACGAACTTCTTGATCGCGGTCGAGTACGGGCTGTATTCGTTGAGCGCGACAACGAGGGAATCCTCGATGGCGGCCACAACACGATGGCGATCGGTCTCCACATTCTGCGTGTCGCGGGTGTGCCCGAAGCCAAGGTTCGAAAGGTCAAGGACTGGGCGTCTTTTCGCGCACTCTGGAACGCCGAGTCTGACACGGTCAAGCAGTTCCGCGGAGAGCTTGCGGACTTCGGCAAGGCTGAGCCAGCGCAAGACGACGAACTCGCCTTTCTTGTTCCGGTCGAGCTCATTGTCCCGAGTGACCCCGACGACGTCGTAATCGTCCATGACTTCCAGTCTTCGATCCTGGAGATCTGCGCCGCTCGCAACAACAACGCCGAACTCGTAGTCGCCGGCAAGTCGAACCAGGCGGGTTTCTACGAACACCTGAAAACTCTCCTGCCCCAGGAGATCAGCGAGCGAATCGAGTGGAAGACGGGCGAGGGAGGAGCGGTCAAGGTTTCGGACCTGATCGCACTCACCTGGATCCCGCTCAGTCTTCTCGAGCCGATGCCGACCGACGAGGGCGTGAAGCCAGTCGTCGCGCCCATCCCGCAGAACCTCTACCGCAATAAGGGAGAGTGCCTGACGAAGTTTGACGATCTCATGCGCCTCGACGCGGTCACCACCGAAAGCGGCGGTAAGTTCGAGCTTCACAACCAGCGTGTCTACAGCGCGCTCAAGATCGCCGCGAATATGCCGGAAGTGTTCGACCTCATCGAAGAGATCTTTCCCGACGCGTACAACAAGGCTGATGGCAGGTACGGCCGCATCGGGGCCGTCAAGAAGATGAACCAGAGCACGCGTTCGAAGACGTCGAACTTCGAAGGTCGGGCTATCCCCGTGGCAAGCCCTGACGGCTTTCTCTACCCGGTCGTCTATGGAGTTCGGGAACTCATGAAGCAGGCGAGTGACGGCAAGATCGAGTGGAAGGTCGAGCCCCTCCAATTCGTGCGTGACCACATCCTCGACATCGCCGAGGCATACAAGGCAGTGGTGTCGGCTCTGGACTGGGACCCCGTCCGTGTCGGCAAGGCTCCGCTGGCTTATCAGGTTGTCACCACCGCGTACCAGGCGGCGCTCGCGAAGTCAGCACGTTGAGCCGCCGCTCGCGTGCCCGGCGCAAAGTGTCCAATGTCGGTCGTCCCCGCAACCCTGAAGAACTGCTTTCTGGCCGGAGAGGAGCATGACCATGGGTGACGCGCTGCAGGTGAAGGGCACCACGAACGTGCCGTGGAACGACGTCAAGGTCGACGGGGCGACCGCCCAGTCGGTGCACTACGGACGCGACGAGTCGGGCGTCGGCGAAGTGCAGGTCGCCGTCGCGACGATCACCGGCAAGCCGACGAAGGCGCTCATGAACGAGCTCTGGAAGATCCGCGGGGTCAAGAGCGCCATGCCCGTGGTCGTCGCCGCGGTCGCCCCCGAGGGCGTCTACATCTACAGCGGCGGCACGGATGCCCTGCCGCTCGGCCCGCTGCCCCACGCGCAGGCTGCTCTGCGGCTGCAGGCGGTGCTCGACGAGCCCGATGGCCTCGCCGCTGCGAATCGACTGCGTGCGGTGGAGGATTCTTACCAGACCATCGGACTCGGCGGCTTCGCCAACCACTACCTGTTCGCGAGCTACCACCTGAAGCGCGACGTGCCTCGGCGCGCCGACTGGGATGCCGCGGGGGAGCGCGCCGAGCCGATGCTCTCCCGCCGCGGCGCCGAGCTCATCTCGTCGCTGGGCTTCACGAGCGAGCCGGCCCCAGGTGGTGCCCTCGTGCTCCGAGGCACCACCGGCCAGCGCCGGGCCATCGCTGTGCTGCTCGACGAGTCGGAGAACTTCGATCAGAAGAGCGCCCGTCACCAGCTGTCGCCGGTCGCCCACGGCCTCGAGCTCGCCCGTCGCGAGGAGGTCGCGTGGGTCGTGCTGCTGCGCCAGAGCACCCTGCGGCTCTACCCCGGCCGCGACGGCGTCGGCGTCGGACAGCGCGGGCAGTCTGAGACCTACTTCGAGCTCGACCTCGCGATGGTCGATCCCGATTTCGCGGCCCTCCTGCCGCTGATCTTCTCGGCCGAAGCGCTCGAGCCGGGCGGCTCTGCCGACGAGATCCTCGCCGGGTCGGGCCGCTACGCCGCCGACCTCGGCTCGCGTCTGCGCGACCGCGTCTACCTCGGTGTCGTGCCGCGGCTCTCGATCGCCGTCGCCGAACGCCTCCCGCAGCTGGGCGTGACGGTCGACGCCGAGGGCCTGCAGGTCGCCTACAAGCTGAGCATGCGCATCCTGTTCCGACTGCTCTTCCAGGCCTACGGCGAGGCGACCGAGCTGTTGCCGGCGGGCCGCAACGAGCACTACGACGCCAACAGTCTGCGGGCCTTCGTCGAGCGCGAACTGTCGACCGACCCGGCTGACTTCGCCGCCGAGGCGTCGTCGATCTGGCGCGATCTGGTGCAGGTGTGGGATGCGATCGCCCACGGCAACCCGCGCTGGGAGGTTCCCGCCTACGGCGGCAGTCTCTTCGACCCCACGACCGACGAGGGCCAGCTGCTTGAGCGCTTGCAACTGCCCGACAACGTGCTCGGCCCAGCCCTGCAGGCCATGCTCATCGAGCGGACGGAAGATGACTCGCTCGGTGCGGTCGATTTCCGCTCTCTGCAGGTGCGTGAGTTCGGCACCATCTACGAGGGCCTCCTCGAGTCGTCGCTCTCGCTCGCCGAGACCGACCTGACCACTGACAAGAACGGCGTCTACATCCCGGCGCCTGAGGGTGCCGAGCCGGAGGTGCGCGCGGGCGAGCCCTACTTCCACTCCGCTTCCGGTGAGCGCAAGGCGACAGGCTCGTACTACACGCCGAAGATCGTCGTCGACCACCTTATTGAGCGCTCGGTCGAGCCTGCGCTCGACGCGCACCTCGCACGCGTGAAGGCGCTCATGGACGAGGGCCGTGAGCGAGAGGCCGGGGACCTGTTCTTCGACTTCCGCGTCGCCGATCTCGCGATGGGCTCCGCGCACTTCCTGGTCGCAGCGGTCGACAAGATCGAGCGCGGCATGCGCGACTTCCTCACCGCTACGCCGGTGCCCTCGGTGCGCGCCGAGCTGCAGCGCCTTGCCGAGAAGGCGCGCGAGGCGCTCGGTGCCGACGCCCAGGCGGCCGAGGCGATCACCGAGGCGCAGCTGCTGCGGCGCCAGGTGGCGCGCCGCTGCATCTACGGTCTCGACATCAATCCGCTCGCGGTCGAGTTGTCGCGCCTCGCCCTCTGGATCCACACCTTCGTGCCCGGCCTGCCGATGTCGAGCCTCGACCACGGACTCGTGCTCGCGAACTCGCTCACGGGCATCGGCACGGTCGACGAGGCGATGGATGCTCTAAACGCGAAGGCGCTGTTCGAAGACCTCATCCGCGAGCCGCTGGCGGCAGCGCACGAGCTCCTCAAGGACTACGCCCGCGCCTCCGAGGCAGACAAGTCGGAGGTCGCGCGTGGCTCCGAAGTGCTCGCGAAGGCAGTTGAGGCTGCAGCACCCGCACGGGCAATCTTCGACGTCGCCCTCGCCAAGCGGCTCGGCCTGCCCGTCGGCGAGGCCTGGGACGCTCAGCAGTTCATCGAGCTCGCCGCCGACCCCCGCATCCGCGAGGCGGTCGACTCACTGAGCCCGGCGCACCTGCCGTACCTGTTCCCCGAGGTGTTCCTCCGCGACAACCCTGGCTTCGACGCCCTTGTCGGCAACCCGCCGTGGGAGAAGGTCAAGCTCGAGGAGCACCAGTGGTGGGGCCTGCGCATCCCGAAGCTCCGCAGCATGCCGCAAAAGGAGAAGAACGCAGCGCTCGAGGCGTTCCGAGCCGCGCGCCCTGATCTCGTGGCTCAGTACGAGCGGGAGCGTGCCGCGACGGATGCGTTCCGCTCGATCCTCTTGCGAGGCCCTTATCCCGGTCTTGGTTCAGGAGACCCAGACCTGTACCAGGCTTTCGCGTGGCGGTTCTGGCGTTTGGCTCGTAGTCACGGACGCACGGCGGTAGTGATGCCTCGAGGTGCTTTGTCCGGATCTGCTTTGCAGTCGTGGCGTCGCGATGTGCTGGAGCACGGTGCCTTCTCCGACGTCTGCTTCTTGCTCAACAACCAGAACTGGGTTTTTCCGAACGTCCATCCTCAGTACACCGTTGCGCTGATCGTGATGGAACGGGCGGAAGAGTCAGTCGTTCGGGTGTGCGGCCCGTTCGCGAGCGCTGATGAGTTCCACGCCAACGCTCGAAACCTTGCCGTGGTTGACGGTGAGCAGTTTCTTTCATGGTCTTCTACGGCGGCTTTCCCACTAATTCCAGATCCGACCTCAGCGCAAGTGTTTCTGCAGATGAAGAAATCACCGCGCTTCGATAAAGCCCGAACCGATTGGGAGTTCCGGCCTTTCAGAGAATTCGACGCGACCAACGACAAGGACAAGTTCGAGTTCGACATCGAAGAGCCGAGAGCGCGAATCCCCGTGCTCGCTGGCGCCTCTTTCCACTTGTGGGACCCCAACTTCGGCACCCCTTACGCCTACGCGCGCCCGGAGGTGCTTCGTCCAGCGCTTGCCACGAAGCTCGCCCGAGCAGTAACGACACCTCGATCGGTTTACTCCGGCCTGAGCTTCGCCAATGATGAGCTGCCGATGGATCGGGCCCGGATCGCTTTTCGTGACATCAGTCGCTCGACCGACTCTCGGACGACATTGCCATGCTTGCTCCCGCCCGGGAGCGTCGCCGTGCATAACGCGCCTCTGCTCGTCACCCGCAAGGGCGATGAGAAGGCTGAGGCTTTCCTCCTCGGCGTCATGAGCTCGATCCCGTTCGACTGGGGCTCGCGGCGGTGGGTCGAGCTTCACCTCACCTTCGAAGTGCTCAACGCATTGCCAGTTCCGCAATACGTACCTGGTACCGCGATCGCAGACCGAATCGTGCACATCGCCGGACAACTCGCCGCCGTCGACGAGAGGTACACCGACTGGGCAACGGCGGTAGGCGTTAAGGCGGGGTCGGTGACCGATCCGTTTGAGAAGCAAACTCTCATCGCTGAGCTCGACGCGCTCGTCGCGCACTCCTACGACCTCACTCGCGCGCAGGTCGAGCATGTATTCGCCACGTTCCACCGCGGGTGGAACCACGAAGACCGCCTAGCGGCCGTTCTCGAGCACTACGACACCTGGAAGGACGCCGCGTGACCGAACAGCTGCCCGTCTTCGCGACCAACCGGCTCGCGCCTCCAATGACGGTAGGGGAGGAGATCGCGCGGCTGTTCCGGGTGAACAGGGAGGCGCTCGCATCCGCCCCCAGCGCCGCCATCGCGACCGCCTACGTCAACCCGGCCGGCTTCCTGTTGATCGCCGATGAGCTCGAAAAGCTGCCTCGCATTCGCGTGCTGCTCGGGGCGGAGCCCCTGCCCGACCCGGTGCTCACCGAGCGCGCGGATGAAGCCCTTCGCGCACGCCTGCGCGAGGCGCTCAACGACCACGATGCCTGGTTGCGGGCCGAGCGCGACGCTCTCGGCTTCGCGCCGGAGGCCACGCTGTCGGCGAAGCGGCTCGTTGCCTGGCTGCGCGCCGCTGACGAGCGAGGTGAGCCCGTCGTCGAGATCCGCCGCTACACCGGTGGATTCCTGCACGGCAAGGCGTACATCAGCCACCACCCGACGCACCCGGCCTACCTCGCTGGGTCGAGCAACCTCACCCTGGCCGGGCTCACGCGCAACGCCGAGCTCAACGTCGGCGCATCTGGGCAGCACGGCTCGACCGGCCAGGTCGTCGACTGGTTCGAGGAGTGCTGGACCGACAGCGAGACCTATGACCTTGCCGCGCTCTACGAGCCCCTCTGGGGCGAGCACAGCCCATGGACGGTCTACCTGCGCATGCTGCTCGAGCGCTACGGGTCGCACCTCGACGAGGAGAAGTCGGAGTCGCTGCGGTTCGAGCTCACACGGTTCCAGGTCGACGGGGTGCGGCGCATGCGCCGCCTGCTCGACGAGATCGGCGGCGTTCTCGTCGCCGACGAGGTGGGTCTCGGCAAGACCTACCTCGCCCTCGAGGTCATCGCTGCCGCAAGCGAAGAGCTGCGGCAACGGGTCATCGTAGCCGCGCCGGCTGCCCTGAAAGCGGGGGTGTGGGATCCCATCTTGAAGCGCTACGGGATGAGCAGACGGGTCACCGCATACTCGTATGAGGAGATCCGCAATCGGATGGACCCGGAGAAGGAGCCGGACCACGACTTCCTCAACGAGGTGGAAGACGCAGCCCTTGTCATCGTCGACGAGGCGCACAACCTGCGTAACGCCTCCGCGGCTCGCTCGGGGGCGCTCGACCGAGTCATCCTCTCGGGTAAGCACCCGAAGAAGGTCGTCCTTCTTACGGCCACACCCGTCAACAACTCGCTCATAGACCTGGAGACGCTGCTGAAGTACTTCGTGCGCGATGACGCACGGTTCGCCTCGCGGGGCATCCCGTCGATTCGCGGCTACATCCGCGACGCCCAGAAGCTCGACCCGGAGGCTTTGACCCCGGCACACCTGTTCGACCTCATGGACGAGGTCGCCGTGCGCCGTACTCGAAGCTTCGTCAAGCAGAACTACCGTGGCGAGACAGTGCCCGGCCCCAACGGTACGAAGATCGTGGTCGAGTTTCCCGACCCCGATGTCTACCGGGTCGACTACACGCTCGATGAGGCCGGCGAGGCGCTCGTCGACGCGGTCACCTACGCGCTCGACATCCCCGAAAGCGAGAAGCACGTCGCCTCGTTCGAGGTGCGACGCAACGACCCACGACGACTCTTGCTCTCGCGCTACGCACCGAGCGCCTATCTGAAGAGCGAGAAGCTCGACGGTAGCCAGGTGTCGAACATGGGCCTGCTGCGGTCGGCGCTGCTCAAGCGGCTCGAGTCGTCGCCGCAAGCGCTCGCCAGCACGCTGCAGGTGCTCATCACCGCCCATGAGGGATTCCTCGCCGCGCTCGACAAGGGCATGGTGCTCATCGGTGGAGCCCTGCGCGACTACATCAGTTCGGAGTCGGAGGACCTCGACGAGATCGTCGCCGGCCTCGACGTGGATAACGCGCACCAGGCGACGCCGGCCGCCGACTACCACGCCGACGTGCTTGCGTCAGATGTCGTGCTCGACCTCGAGCTTCTGCGCAGCATCCGTCAGCTCGCCGTCGATGCCGCCGCCGGGGACGAGCCCAAGGCGCAGCGTCTTGTCGACGAACTCGGGGCCATCGCCGCGGACTCGCGCACGACGAGCGCAAAGGGCATCAGCTCGAGCGACCGGCGCAAGCTCATCGTGTTCTCGACCTACGCCGACACGATCCGAGACCTGCACGAGCGCATCGACAAGGCGCTCGATGAGGCACCCGAGGGCAGCCTGCTCGCCGACTACCGGGGTCGCCTGGCTCCGGCCATCATCGGCGAGTACGCATCGGGCAAGACCGGTGGCATCAACCAGGTCAGCCGTGCGAAGGCGATCGCGGGCTTCGCGCCGCGCACGGCGGGGCAGCTCGACAACGAGGGCATTCCCGTCCACTCGGACGACTACGACATCCTGCTCACGACCGACGTTCTCGCGGAGGGCGTCAACCTGCAGCAGGCTGGACGCATCGTCAACTACGACCTGCCGTGGAACCCCATGCGCATTGTGCAGCGCCACGGCCGCGTCGACCGCATCGGCAGCGAGCATGACAAGATCCATCTCGGCGTCTTCTTCCCGACCGAGCACCTCGATGAGTTCCTCAACCTCGAGAACACGCTCATCCGCAAGCTGAAGCAGGCCGATGCCGCCATCGGCACCGGCAAGGTGCTACCCGGCGTGAACCCCTACCCGCCGAAAGACCACTACGACGCCGACGACATCGTCGACGAGATCGAGCAGCTCGTCGAGACCAGTGGCGGATCCGCCGCCGGCTCGGGGGAGGAGTACCGTCGCCGCCTCGCGAACGCGCTGGATGCCGAGCCGGGGCTGCGCGAGCACCTCGAGGCCCTGCCGCACGGGATCGGCAGCGGCTTCCGCTCGACGGTGATCGAGGGCAACCACTACGTCTTCTGCATGCGCATGGGGCCCGACGACAGCGAACATGTGTGGTTCCGCAACGTGCCGGTGGACGAAGACTGGGCTCCGGTTACCGATGAGCACGGTGTGACGACGGTTGAAGACGACACCCTCAAGTCGCTCGTGACCGCCGACCCGGGCAGCGTCACGATGCCGCGTGAGCTGAGTGACGCCGCCTTCCGCGGCGCCTACGACGCCTGGAATCTCGCCCGCGAGCACGCACATACCGAATGGATGCGCGGCACCGACCCCGCGAACCTCACCCCAGAGCTCCCCAAGGTGTTCCGCGAGGCTGCCGAGATCGTGCTCGCCCACGGAGCCGGGCTCGCCGTCGGCAAGCAGGGTGAGCTCATGAAGCGGCTCAAAGCCGTGCCCAGCGTGAAGGCGCGGAACGCCATGCGACGGGCCATCCGCGGCCACAAGGCCGGGCCGGAGCTGATCCCGGCCATCGAGGCAGTGCTCGACGAGTTCGGCATCCGTCCCGCAGAGAAGGTCGTACCACTCACGCCGATCGACCGTGAAGACGTGAGACTTGTGGCGTGGATGGCCGTGCAGGGTACGAATTCCTAGGTTGGTCGACGACCTCGGGGGAACAGGGCCCGTAGTGAGTCCCAACTTCGGTTTAACTTTCGCTATGAAGCAGATCAGAAAGTCCGACGAATTGGGGGTGGAATGCAGACAAAGTGGACCCGGCTCGTCGTAGAGACGCAATTGGCTGTCGATCTTGTAACGACTGGCATTCGTCGCATTAGTTTCATGCCGATGAGCGGCAAGAGCGACCAGCGACTTCCGTATGACCAGGTTTACCCGCTGTACGCGGGTCTACACACCTACACGACAGGTCTCGAGCGCCTTGTGAAGCTATCTATAGCTTGCCATGGCTTCTTGGAGCACGGTGTCTTTCCCGAGGTTCGCAGTTTCAGTCACAAGATCGGGTCCTTGCTTGACGCACTCGAGGATCTGGAATTTCCAGACCACGATCGGGAATCTTGGAATTACTTCGAGCGCCCTTCCGATGCGGATAGTCGAAACCTTATCGATTGGCTAGAGCGCTTCGCGGCCGGTGGCGGTAGATATGAGATTCTGGACTCTCTTTCTGCGAAGGAATCCGATATCCTCACATGGACCAATTGGCAAGAATTCTGCGCAGGAGCAACAGTCTCTGATCGTGTCAAGTGGATAATCTCGATGCACAATGCCATCGGCGATGCTATACGCGACGTGACTTCAGATGCTGACTTGGAAGCTGTAACAGCACCTCATCTCCATGAATTCGACGGGGGTCTACACGAATCGTCTGCCGCGGTTGCTTTGTCGATGTATCGCTTGGCTAGATGGCCGGCTTCGCTTCTTGACAGGGTTAGTCACTACACCCATCAAGACCTTCCGATTCTTGGTGAAGCCCTTGTCGGTCTAGAGCAGAGTTCCGAAGACTTCTTTGCGTGTGAGGTTGCTCGTATATCGGACCCCGATGTGGCCGAGGAAGAACTGCTTGCACACAGAGAAAACTTCGTCAGCAGCCAGCTAGGCGAAGGCGACGAGGATGACTTTCTTGACTGACCGCTCGTTGACGAGGAGAAAAGTGTCGAACCCATGATGAGTGAAGATTTCGTCGTCGATGCGGTAGAGGTCTTCGTGGTCAACGCTGGCTGGGTCGTCACGAGCAAGGCCCATGCGCATCAGCAGGGTGATGATCTTGTGGCCATTAGTTCAACCTTGAGACTGCGTGTAGAGGCAAAGGGCAGCGGAAGCTCCAAGCCGGGCACCCGACGCTTTGGCCAGAGCTTCACAGGAGGTCAGGTCAAGACCCATGTTGCTGTAGCAGTTCTTCGAGCGATGAGTTGGTATCACGAGGCGAACCAGCCCACCCTGATGGCCCTCGCTCTCCCGCGGGACGATGCCCACCGGCTACAGATCGCGAAAGTGAAGCCAGCGCTAGATCGGCTGAGAATCGGCGTGTTCTGGGTTTCCAAAGATGGCAGTGTCGACGTTGACGCGCCTTGGAGCCTCTATAGATGCTCGCCCGACCACTCGAGTCTCGACTCTACGGACGCGTTGATGCCTGAGGCCTAGAACCCGCTCCCGATCTCCCTCAGCCGCTCCACCCGCTCCGCCACCGGTGGATGCGAGCCGAGCCACTGCGCGAGCAGCCCCTCGCCAATCGTGTTGACAAAGAACAGCCCGCGCACCTCGAACGACGCGGCCTGCACCGTTGTCGGGTGCGCCTGAATCTTTTCCAGCGCCCGCACGAGCCCCTCCGGAAAGCGCGTGAGCTCGACGCCGCTCGCGTCGGCGAGAAACTCGCGGCGGCGTGAGACCGCCGAGCTGATGAGGGGGCCGAGAACGAAGGCCACGAGCGCGAAGGCGGCTCCGAGCACGATCATCAAGAGCCCGAGCATCCCGAGAATGAGGCCCAGGCCGAGTTTGAACTCGGGAATCACAGACCGCACCATCGCCCAGCCCAGCACCAGCAGCACGCCGGCGAGCGAGGCGATCGAGCCGACGAGGGCGAAGGTCGTGAGGGTGACGCGTCCGTCTTGGTTGACGATGTGCGCCACCTCGTGCGCGACGACCGCCTCGAGCTCGCTGTCGTCGAGCAGGTCGAGGGCTCCGGTGGTGACGCCGATGACCGCGTTCTTGGGGCTCAGCGACGCGGCGAACGCGTTGGGAGCGGGGTCGTCGATGACGCCGACGCGCGGCATCGGGATGCCCGCCCGAATCGCCGTCGTCTCGACCACCTTGTGCAGCCGGGGTTGCTGCTCGGCGTCCGCGGCCGCCCACCCGGCGGTCTTCGCCGCGGACGTCGTGGCCGAGCTGAGCGCCCACGACACGTAGAGGGGGCAGAAGATCAGCAGCAGCCAGAACGGCCACACGTCGCCGACCACCCATGCGCTGAACACCCCGAGCCCGACCACGGCGACGCAGAACAGCGTGATGAGCAGGATGCTCCACCGCTTGTTGCGCGCGATCTGCCGGTACATGACGCGAATCTACCGGGCACTGCCGACTATGGCTCATCATCGGTACAGTCGTCATACCCCGACGAAAGCGAGAGCCTTTTGGTCTCCCTGCGCACCCTCCTCATCGCCTGCGTCATCACCGCGCTGGCTGCCACCGGCGGCGGGATGCTGGGGGCCAGCATCCTGCTCGCACCGAGCACCCCGGCCTCGGTCGTCGAGGGCCTCGGCGAGCCGGGCCCTCCCGGCGCGGATGGCCGTGATGGGGTCGACGGGCGGGACGGGGTCGACGGGCGGGACGGGGTCGACGGGCGGGACGGGGTCGACGGGAGTGACGGGGCTCCGGGGCCTGCAGGCACGGCGGGTGCTCTGGGGGCGGACGGCCCGGCAGGGCCGATGGGGCCGTTCGGGCCGCAGGGGCCGCAGGGCTCTGCGGGGGAGCAGGGTCCGGAGGGCCCGGAAGGGCCGGTGGGTCCCCGGGGCGTTCCCGGGCTACTCGACTACGCATATTTCACCGCCGAGACGGCGTTTACGGCTACGGAGAGCGATGACTTCTCTCTTCCTCTCACCTGGGCCGCGGGATCAGAGGACTCTTCGATCGGGTCCGTGGATGGGGGCGGCACCATCACGCTGCAGCCCGGCCTGTACCGGTTGACGACCATGCTGAGCTTCGAATCCCTGGTCTATGGCCGTTACGCAACGCTGATGATCACCACGACCTACCCCGACCGTGGCTACGGGCCGTACAACCCGTCACGGGTTCCCTTCGAGACCGAGATCGGCACCCAGAGCTTCTCGACGGAGGCGACGCTCGTGCTGGACTACGCCACCGAGGTGACGGTCGAGGTCGATGTTCTGACGGCGGACGGGGCTCTCATGAGAGACGTCGGCGGGTGGCTGATGATCGAGAGCTTCGGGTCAACGTTCCGCTGAACCACCGGACGGGGCGCGACGCGGCGTCGTCGGCGCCGGCTCGCAGCGGCTCCTCCACCGCGTGGTTGCACACGCCTCCCTGCCCCGAGTGGCTGAGCGGCGGGCCACGGGAGACGCGCGCCGGGCATCCTGCCCCGCATGACCGGCGCCTTTCGCACCTATCAGCCCACCGTCACCCGCCCGATCACTGACGACGATTTGCAGACCCCCGAGGCGCAGCTCGCGTATGCGCTCGGGCCGGCGATTCGCTGGCAGCTGTGGCTGTTCTTTCCGGCGAACGACGACGGGTTCGGCGGGCTCGCGATGCCGTGCGACGACCTGCCGCGCCGCGCGCCCGTCGACGCTGCCGAGACCCTGTTCACGGTGATCAACCGGGTCGGGCGTCACGCCGGGGCGAGCGAACTGATCGTCGGTCTCGAACGCCGCGGCGGCCCTGACCCCGGCCGCCTCGATCGAGAGTGGATGTTCGCCGCATCCACCGCCGCCGACCGAGCCGGCGTGCGCCTGCGGGCCGTGCTGATCAGCCACACCCGCGGAGTGCGCGAGCACGCGCCGCCCGCCCCGACCCTCGAGATCGGAGAATGATGACGTCACAGGTTATACCGGGTTATACTCGGGCCATGAAGACAGCTATCTCGGTGCCGGACGACCTGTTCGAGCGAGTGGAACAAAGGCTTGATGAGCTCGGCATGAACAGATCAGAGTTCTATGCGACCGCTGCTCGCGCGTTTCTCGACAGTCTCGAAGCCGAGAGCCTCACGGCCGAGATCGACGCGGCACTCTCGGTTGTCCGTGCGGATCCGGAGACTCGTGCCGAGATGGATCGCGAGCGGGCCGAGTTGAACGCTTATGCTCTGCGTCGACTCGAGCAACTCACAGACGGAGATGAGTGGTGATATCGAGAGGCGATATCTGCTGGGCCGACTTCGGCCCCATCGTCGACAGAAGCCCTGCGAAGCGACGCCCTGTCGTCGTCGTGCAAGCAGACAAGTACACGCAATCCCTGTTGGGCACGATCGTCGTCGCGACCCTGTCTAGTGCGACGAGTCGCTCCACGATTCCGGGCAACGTGTTCATACCGGCAACCGCGAGCGGACTACCGAAGAACTCGGTGGTCATCGCGACCGAGTTGCAGACTGTGGATCGCGATGCCCTCAGCGAGCCGGTCGGGTCGGTGCCTCCGATCATCATGCGCGACATTGACGCCGGGCTGCGGCGCGTGCTGAACCTGTAGGCGGCTCAGCGCGCGCCGAGCATCCGGAACCTGTTCAATCAGTCGTCGAGCACGAAGGTGACCTCCATGGTCACCTGGTAAGCCCCGACCTTGCCGTCGACGATGTGCAGCTTCTGCTCTTTGATCCACGCGCCGCTGACGCCGCGAAGGGTGCTGTTGGCACGGTCGACACCGACGCGAACGGCGTCTTCGAAGCTCTTCTCCGACCGGGCGGTGATGGTGGTGATGCGGGCGACGCTAGACATGGGGATCTCCACTTCGTTGTGACCACTTGAGGGGCCCAGTCAACTCCTGCGGGTGGCGCGCGTCTAGGGGTTGACCTGCGCTGCAGGCCCCTAGGGCAGATTGATGATGAAATGCGCGGATACGCGCTAATCTGCTATCGTGGAATAGCGCACTACCGCGACAATCGAACCAGGCGTCGCCAGGGTGCAGACGGGCGGCATCTGACCCAATGTCACCCGTCGCCCCTACCCTGAGCAGACCCCTGGCCGGAGGAGAACCCCTGTGTACCTGACCACGAACGAGAACGGCGAGCGACTGCTCGTCACCTCGGCGAGCGACCTCACGCGCGCCGCCGAGTGTGAGTTCCGGGTCGCGCGCGACCTCGATGCGAAGTTGGGTCGGCTCGAGCCGGTGAAAGACGAGCCGGATGCGATGCTCGCGCGCACCGCGACGATGGGCGACGCGCATGAGGCCGCCATCATCGCCGACTACCGCGCCAAGGCCGCGCACCCCGACGACGTGCTCGAGATCGATCGCGCCCACGGCGGCGGCCTCGAGGCCGACGAGCCGTTCGCCGCGCAGACCCTCGAGGCAATGCGGGCCGGAACTCCCGTCATCGTGCAGGCCACCTTCGTCGACCGGCAGCACAATCCCGGCGGGCCGGACGAGTTGCCGATCGCGTTCGTCGGCTTCGCCGACTTCCTCGTCCGTAACCCCGACGGCGCGTACCGGGTGCAAGACAGCAAGCTCGCGCGCCGCGCGAAGGTCACGGCACTGTTGCAGCTCGCCGCCTACGCCGAGCAGCTCGAGCGGCTCGGCATCGCGGTCGACCCCGAGGTCGACCTGATTCTGGGCAATCGCGAGGTGAGCATCCACCGACTCGACGACATCGCGCCGGTATTGCGAGCCCGCCGTGCACGACTGCACCGTCTGTTGCGTGAGCGCGCGGCGGCCGAGGGCCCGATCGCGTGGCGCGACCCGAGCGTCACCTACTGCCGCTCGTGCGCGTGGTGCGAGTCAAAGATCGCGGTGCACGACGACGTGAGCCAGGTCGCCGGACTCACCGGCGCGCAGTGGACCAAGCTCGGCGCCGCCGGCATCGAGACCCTCGCGCAGCTCGCCATCAGCACGGGCACGGTCGCCGGCATCGCCGCGAGCACGCTCGACACGCTGCGCCTGCAGGCTGCCCTGCAGCACGAGGCCGTGGGAGCGACCCCGGGAACACTGCCGCCCGTCAAGGTGCGCGACGCGGCTCCGCTGCACGCGCTGCCGCCGGCGAGCCCGGGCGACCTGTTCTTCGACTTCGAGGGCGACCCGCTCTACACCGAGAGCGACCCCGCACGCTGGGGCCTCGACTACCTGTTCGGCATGGTCGACGCCGAGGCGGAGTTCACGGCGTACTGGGCGCACAGCTTCGCCGAGGAGCGGGATGCACTCATCGCCTTCCTCGCCGACGTCGAGACCCGCCGACGCGCGCATCCCGACCTGCACGTCTACCACTACGCCGCCTACGAGCGCACCCACCTGAGGTCGCTGAGCGCTCGACACGGGGTCGGCGAAGACATCATCGACGAGTGGCTGCGCAGCGGAGTGCTCGTCGACCTGTATCCCGTCGTCACGCGCGCCCTGCGCCTCGGCACGCCGAACTATTCGATCAAGTCGCTCGAGAAGATCTACTGGCCTGACGCGCGCGCGGGCGCAGACCTGGCCCGCGGCGACGACTCGGTCGCGATGTACGTCGACGCCCGCACGGCGCGCGAGAACGGCAAGAGCGCCGAGGCCGACGCGCTGCTGGCGACCATCGCCGACTACAACCGCGTCGACTGCGTCAGCACCCTGCGGCTCGCCGCGTGGTTGCGGGGGCTCGCGGCACAGCATCCCGCACCCGCCCCGACGCTCACCGACGACGACGCAGCCGACGATGACACGGAGGACGACCGGGGGCCCCAGCTCGACGACTCTCCGCTGCGCACCGCGCTGCTCGAGCTCGCGGCGAACGACGACGGTACGCCGTCGACCGAGCCCGACCGCACCGCCGAGCAGCGCGCCTACGCCTACGCCGCCGCGGCGATCGACTACCACCGCCGCGAGCACAAGACCTTCTGGTGGGAGCACTTCGACCGCCTCGTCGCCCCGCCCGAAGACTGGGCTGACGTGCGCGACGTCTTCACCGTCGATGTGGATGCTCCGCACGAGCAGACCCCCTGGGGCAAGTCGGGCAGGCAGCGGTCGCTGCGCCGCACGCTCACCCTCCGCGGAACCTGGGCTCCCGGCTCGCGCCCAACCGTCAGCGGCCGTAGCGGCCCGTTCGCCGTCTACAACCAGCCCGCCCCGATGCCCTCCAACAACCGCGATCGCCTCGCACGGTCGGCGCGTGCCGTCGCGTTAGATCGCATCGGGGAGGGGTTCGTCGTCGTCACCGAGACGCTCGCCGACGGGGTTGACGAGTACACCGACCTGCCGGTTGCGCTGACTCCCGCGAGCCCGCCCGACCCCGGACAGCAAAAGCCCGCCATCGAAGAGTGGGGCGCGCGACTCGTCGACGCACACCCGGAATGGCCCGCCGAACCCGTCGGCGACTTGCTGCGGCGCGTGCCGCCTCGTACCCGAAGCGGGGCGGCACTCGCGCAAGTCGCCGACGACCACGCTGTGGAGGGAGGCGACGGCGTGGCCGTCGCGGGCGAGCCCGATCGGGTCAGCGCCGTTGTCGCGAGCCTGCTCGACCTCGACCGCTCGTACCTCGCCGTGCAGGGCCCTCCCGGCACGGGCAAGACCTACCTCGGCTCGCACGTCATCGCCCGACTCGTGAGCAAGCACGGGTGGAAGGTCGGAGTCGTCGCGCAGAGTCACACCACGGTCGAGCACGTGCTCGAAGAGATCGTGCGGACCGGGCTCGATGCCCGCCTCGTCGGCAAAGCACCCAAGTCGAGCGCTGACCCCGCCGACTATGCGACCGCCCGCTACACGGTGCTGGGCAAGGCCGATGATGTCGCCGCGTTCGCCGCCGAGCGTGCTGCTGACGGCAACGGCGGCTACGTGATCGGCGGCACCGCGTGGGATTTCGCGAGCCCCAAGCGCGTCGGCCGCCGCGCCCTCGACCTGCTCGTGATCGACGAAGCCGGGCAGTTCTCGCTAGCCGCCACGATCGCCGCGAGCATGGCCGCGAAGAACCTGCTGCTGCTCGGCGACCCGCAACAGCTGCCGCAGGTGAGCCAGGGCACCCACCCCGAGCCGATCGACGGCAGCGCGCTCGGCTACCTCAGTGCCGGGCACGACGTGCTTCCGGCCGAGCTCGGCTACTTCCTCGCCGAGACCCGCCGGCTGCACCCCGCCCTCGCCGAGCCCGTCTCGCGGCTCAGCTACGAGGGCCGCCTGCACGCGCACCCGAGCAGCTCGCTGCGCGAGCTCAAGGGGGTAGCGCCCGGGCTGCACCCCGTGCCCGTCGAACACAACGGCAACGCGACCGAGTCGGGGGAGGAGGCAGACGAGGTCGTCGCGATCATCCAGCGCCTCATCGGCTCGGCCTGGAACCCGGGGCCGGATGCTGCGCCTCGGCCGCTCGCCGCCGACGACGTCATCGTCGTCACGCCCTACAACGCGCAGCAGCAGACGATTCGCGAGCGGCTCGACGCCGCAGGCCTGCGCGGCACGCGCGTCGGCACGGTCGACAAGTTTCAGGGGCAAGAGGCCGCGGTGGCGATCGTCTCGCTCGCCGCCTCGAGCTCGCGCGACGCCCCGCGCGGCATGGAGTTTCTGCTCAACCGCAACCGCCTCAACGTCGCCATCTCGCGCGCCCAGTGGGCCGCCTATCTCGTGCACTCGCCCGGGCTGCTCGACTCGCTGCCGCACACCCCCGGGGGCGTGGCCGAGCTCAGCGCCTTCATCCGCCTCACTGAACAGGAGCCCCCGTCATGACCAATCCCGACTACACCGCCCTGCTGCTCATCGTCGACCGCAGCGGCTCGATGCAGACCATCCGCGACGACATGGTCGGCGGGCTCACGAGCCTGCTCGCCGCCCAGGCAGAGTTGCCCGGCATTCTCACCGTTGACATCGTCACGTTCGATGACGAGATCGAGCACCAGGCCGTCTTCGCCGACCCCGCCACCGTTGAGGTACGACTCGAACCACGCGGCATGACCGCGCTGCTGGATGCTCTCGGCGAGTCGCTCGAAGGCTTCCGCTCGGCGCTGCAGGCCCTGCCGTCGCACGCCCGCCCCGACACCGTGCAGGTGGTCGTCGTGACCGACGGGCACGAGAACGCGAGCAGGCGCTACACGCGCGAGCACGTCAAGCGCATCATCGCCGACCTCACGCTCGAGGCGAAGTGGGACTTCGTCTACCTCGGCGCGAACCAAGACGCCATCACGGTCGGCGTCGACCTCGGCTTCGACGCGGGAAGCTCGATGACCTACGCGGCCGACTCGATCTCGGTGGGCGCGAGCAGCGACGTGCTCAACCGCTACATGACCGACGTGCGCGGCAAGTCGAAGAAGGAGTTCGCGCCCGCCGAGCGCGCCCGCGTCAACCCCGACGCGGAGTAGTCACGTCGCTCAGCCGAAGTCGCGCCGAGACAGCTCAGCCCGGCGAGGCCCGACGAGTCGCACTGAGCGCAGTGACGCGTCGGCGCCGATGCGGTTCTCCGCGCGCTCGAAGGTCGTGACGAGCCCGCGGTAGGCCCAGAGCGCAGCCTGCTCGTCGGCGAAGGCGCGCGCGACGATGCCGCCCGGGCCGCGGTCGAGCTCGATCGTGAACGGCGTGCCGGTCGGCAGCTCGTCCACTGGCAGCCAGGCGTCGAGCTGGCGCGCGCGGCTCGAGAGCGTCACGAGGCGATCGGCCGGCACGTCGTCGATGCGCGAGCGCGACGTGCGGCGCGAGCCACTCCACACCGCGCGCACCTTCTCGGCCTGGCGCGCCTGCACCTCGTCGGCGGTCGGCTTGCGAAAGAGTCGCGATGGCTTGCCGACCGAGCCGGAAGTCATGTCGCCCGTCTCGATGAGCAGGGGCTCCATCATGCGCCGGAAGGTGTCGCGCTGCGGTGTCGTCGGGTCGACCGCACTGTGCAGCACGAGCAGCTCGCGCAGCGTGAACGGATGCTGCAGCAGCCCCCACGGGTCGGGCTGCGTCGCGTAGTCGCCGCGGATCCGTTCGACCGAGACGGCGAGGATGCGCGCGTGGTCGAAGTCGAGCGGGTCGGCGCGGTCGATCGGCACGGCGATGCCCGCAGGGACGACCTCGCTCGGCAGCGCCATCGCGTGCGCGACCGAGAGCACCCAGCCGCGCTCATCGCGGTCGGGCTCGTCGAAGACCACGAGCTGCCGCGGGTCGCCGCCCTCGATGCCGGCCTTTTCACGCAGCGAGCGGCGCACGGCGACCTCGAGGGTCTCGCCCTCATGCAGAAAGGTGCCCGGCAACCGGCGTCCGCCCTCCGGGCCCTCGACGAGCACGACGCAGAGCTCGTCGGCGATGACGGTGAAGACCGCGGTGTCGACGGCGACCGACGGGCGCGGGTAGTCGAGCAGTGAGCGTTCGTGCGGGCTGGTGCGGTCATCCATGGTCGTATTCTCGCACGATTGCGCTAATACGATGCTGCGGCGCGGGGTTCGCGCCTGAACCCGCTACGACCCGGCGCTGCTCGATTCGACCTCGTAGGTGAACGAGCCGGGCACGCCGCCGTAGGTGACGCGCAGCAGCGAGACCGGCCCGATCTCGTCGTAGGCGGTGCAGACGAAGGTGCTGCCGACCGCTAGCGTCGCTTCTGTCGGGCAGAGCACGCTCACCTCGAGGCCCTGCTGCTGCAGGTCGGTCGCGATCTGCGACTCGACCTGGCGCAGCTCGGTGAGGCTCGCATCGCGCGGCAGCGCAAGGCTCGCGGCGCCGAGCGCGGCACCGACGATGATGCTGAGCGCGAGGTAGACCCAGGTCGGGGCGACGCCCTTGCCGGTCGTGCGCAGCACGTGGATCGCCCGGGCGATGAGGTACATGAACGGTCCGACCAGAATCCACAGCACCGACGGGCGGTACTCGTGGCCGAGCGCGCCGAGGCGCCGGAAGTCGGTGATCGCGCCGATGACCACCCAGGCGAGCAGGGCGAAACCCAGAGCGGCACCGATGATGGTCGTCGAACTGCTCGTGCCGCCGTCGGTCAGCACCCAGCCGAGGGCGAGCAGGCCGAGCTGCAGCAGGGGCGAGAGGGCGAGCATCCACGCTCCGCCGGTGGTGACGCCCGTGACGGTGCGTGTCGACGAGCCCCCGCGGGCGCTGCCCCAGGTGCGCGTCATGGGCTCGTAATCGACACTCGCGAGGTCGACCGAGCCGGTGGGCTGGGCGAAGCTCGACGACGAGGTCCACGGGGTGCCCGCCGACGCCGGGGCCGGCGGAACCGTGGCGAGCGGGGTGACCGCGAACGAGCCGGAGTCGGTCGGTCGGGGCGGGTCGGCGCTCGGGGCGGGGGCCTCGCCCGACCAGCTCGGCGCGGGTGGTTGGGCGCCCGCCCAGCCCGAGGGCTCGACCGCGGGCGACGTCGGAGGCACCAGGCGCACGGGTTCAGAGATCGGGAACGAGGTCGACGTCGGCGGCACGAGCTTGACCGGAGCCGAGACCGGAATCGACGGGGAGCCCGACGCGCGCACGTCGCGGCGGCTCGGCACGGCGTCGGCCGCGGGCGGCACGTCGAGGTCGGTGGCGGCCGGGTCGGCGACGGGCGGGGGCACGGGCGCGGACGGCGCCGGCATCGGGATCGATGATGCGGCCGTCGGCTCGGCGGTGGCGGCTGCCGAGACGGGCGGCGGGTACGCCGACGCATCGGGCGCGGGTGCGGCGGGGTTGGGCTGCGTGTGGTCTGTCCAGCCCTCGCCGTCCCACCAGCGGATCAGCGCAGCATTCTCGGCATCGGTGTACCACCCGGGTGCTACCGAACTCATCTCGCCCCCTTTGCGCGACGACGGTCTCGCCGTGAATGGGGCCAGTCTAGGGCTGAGTCTCGCTCAGTGCTATTCGACTCTGCAGCCCGTTATGGGGGCTACGACGCCTCGGGCTGAATCGGTGCAGCGCCCGCGTCGGTGCGCTCATCGGCGGCGTGCTCGCGCTCGTCTGACGTCGACTCGTCGTGGTCGTCACCGACCTCGTCCTGATGCGGGCTGACCTTGCCTTCGTCGAGCACTTGCTCGCCGGCGACGATGTCGCCCGTGTCGGCGTTGCGCTCGTCGATATCGTCGGCGACGGGGTCAGAGCCGTGCTGGTTCGTGTCAGTCATGTCACTGCCTGCTCTCGTTCGATCGTGCGGTGCCCGTGGGCGGGCGCCCGTCCCTCTCCAGAGGTCCAGGCGCCCTGAACCGAGCACGGCCGCTTCACGCCGCCCTCGGCCTGCTGGGTCAGATGCCGGAGTCGCTCTCGACATCGTCGGCACTGGGGTCTTGTTCGCGACGCGGCTGCTCGTCACCCTCGACGACGCCGTCGCCGACGAGGACGGGGTCGCTCGGGCCGGGCTCGCCCTGGCCGGCGCCGATATCGCCCTGGGCGCCCGGGTTCTCGCCCTGGGTGAGGTCGTCGTCGTCGTGGGTGCCGCTGGTGTGGTCGTTCATGCTCATGATCGAGCCCCCTTGCTCTTCGTAGCGCCGGGCTGGTCGCCGCGGCGTGCCCCCACTCAACTCGCGAACGGCTCGCACCGACAGGGGTTGCCAGGGGCGGGCGCCCGGGCTATGGTTCGCCGCGATGAGACGCGCAGCAGGCATCGCCGCCGACTACCTCTATGTGCTGCGCTCGCGGCTGCGGTTCTACCGCTACGGGTCGCGTCCGCCGGCTCCGATCGAGGCGGGGGCGGATGCTCCGCCTCCCGTTCTGCTGATACCCGGCGTCTTCGAGACCTGGCACTACCTGAAGCCGCTGCGCGATCGGCTCGAGGGGCTCGGCCACCCCGTGCACAGTGTGCCCGAGCTCGGCTTCAACCGTCACCCGATCCCGGAGATGGCAGCCCTGCTCGCCGCCTACGTCGAGCATCGCGACTTGCGCGACGTGCGAATCGTCGCCCACAGCAAGGGCGGTCTCATCGGCAAGCTCCTGCTCGTCGGCGACACCGATGGCAGGTTCGACCGCCTCATCTCGATCAACACGCCCTACCTCGGCAGCCCGCTCGCGCGCTTCGGCCTCGGGCCGTGGCGCGAGTTCTCGCCGACCCGCCCGGTCATCGTCGAGCTCGGCGAAGCGCTCGACGTCAACGCACGCATCACCTCGCTCTACAGCGAGTTCGACCAGTACGTGCCGGCGGGCAACTCAGTGCTGCCGGGCGCCGAGAACGTGGTGCTGCCGCACATCGGGCACTTCCGCGTGCTCGCGGTGCCCGCCGTCATCGACGACGTGGTCGACCGCCTCAGCTCGTGACGGCGCTCGCCTCGTCGACGACCTCCATCGGCACCGTGTCACCGAGGTCGTGGTGCACGGTCGAATCCCAGTGGGCGTAGACCTTGTGGTCGAGGTCGTCGCTGGGCGCAGCATCCGTCATCGAGAGGCGATCGTCATCGTTCGTCAGTGAGCTCATGGTGCTCAGTGAAGCCTGTTCGGGTGATGCGGCATAGGGCTTGACTTGCGTCGGCACAGGGGCATTCAGGGCGGCACCTGACAGAATCGCCCCATGCCTGCCGCTGACGCCACGCCCGTGACAGATGATCGCCGAACGCTCACCCTGAAGCTGCTGCCCACCGCCATCGTGGTGACGAGCGCCATACCGCTGTTCGGCTTCGAGAACCGGCTCGTCGGCTACCCGTGGCTCGTGATCGGCCTCATCATCGCCTACTTCGTCGACCGCGAGTTGATGAAAGATCTCGGCATCATCGCTGCGGGCCTCATCGTCGTCAGCACGGTGAGCGTCAAGGCCGACATCTCGTGGCCCAACTTTTTCTTGCTCGGCTTCGTGCTGAGTCTCGCTGTGCTCGTGCCGTTCGTGCTTGACCGATTCGTGTTCCAGCGGAAGGTCATCCGTTTTCCCTGGCGCAGCGGGCAGAAGTGGCAGCCGTGGGAGAAGTCGTACCTGTTCGCCGTGCCGTTCCTCGGCTGGCTCATTCTGCCGTTCTACTTCATCACCTCGGGCGCGTACCAGAACTGGCCGGCCGTCTCCGAATCCTCCGAAGTCGCCCGTCTCTTCGTGGGCGTCAACGCCGTCGGAATCTGGGACGAGCTGTTCTTCATCTGCACCTGCTACGTGCTGCTGCTGCGCCACTTCCCGGTGCTGACCGCCAACATTCTGCAGTCGATCATCTTCGTGAGCTTCCTGTGGGAGCTCGGCTACCAGGCCTGGGGCCCGCTCATGACGATCCCGTTCGCGATGCTGCAGGGCTGGATCTTCCACCGCACCAAGTCGCTCACCTACGTGATCATCGTGCACCTGCTCTTCGACCTCGTGGTCTTCCTCGCGATCGTGCACGCCCACAACCCCGGCGTCTTCCCGTTCTTCCTCGTCGAGAGCCCGGGGTCGTAGGTAACAACTGCTCATGGTGCGGGGGCTGAGTCGCCCGCAGTCTGGGTGCATGACCTCACGTGCCTTCCGCGCCCTGGCCGTCGCCGGCGCCCTCGCGTTCGCCCTGACCGGATGCTCGACCGCCGCCCCCGTCAGCACCGACGACCTCATTCCCGATGTCGCCGAGCGCGGCGACCCGGGTGGCAGCACCGACAGCAACGCCGGCGAGGTGGGCGACGGCGAGGTCACCGTGATCGGCGCCGACCTGACCTCCGGCTCGGCGGCCCTCATCGCCGAGATCTACGCCGAGGGGCGCGACCCGATCCCGACCGTCGAGTTCCTCGACGCCACGACCGTGCGCTTCACCTGGCCGGAAGGCTCGCTGACCGAAGAGCAGGCGCTCAGCAACTGTCAGATCGCTTACGGCTCGATGAGCGGCGAGGGCGTGCGCGTGCTCTTCGCCATCGGTGACGCCGAGGCTGACTGCACCGCCGAGATCGAGGGCTGAGTCCCGCGTCTCCACAATTCAGGAGATCGGGATGCTCGCGCCTGGTCGACACGCCGTGCGAGCATCCCGCACCGGCGTTTCTGGGCCGCAGTTCCTGAATTGTGGAGATGCCACCCCGCGCGTGGCTCCTGAATTGTGGAGACGGCGCAGTGGGGCAGACTCGGGGGGGTGACCCTGCTTGACGCGATGCCCCGCCCGTACGAGGCCGGTGCGGCGTACGACGCGATCGAGAACTGGGCGGTCGGGCAGGGGCTGAACCTGTATCCGGCGCAAGAAGAGGCGATCTTCGAGCTCGTCGCGGGCGCGCACGTCGTGCTCGCCACGCCCACCGGCAGCGGCAAGAGCCTCGTCGCGGTCGCGGCCCACGCCATCGCCCTCGCTCAGGGGCAGCGCACGTACTACACGGCTCCGATCAAGGCACTCGTGAGCGAGAAGTTCTTCCAGCTCGTGGAGATCTTCGGCGCTGAGAACGTCGGCATGGTGACGGGCGACTCGGCCGTCAACGGCGAGGCGCCGATCATCTGCTGCACCGCGGAGATTCTCGCCAACCAGGCGCTGCGCGAGGGCGCCGACCTCGAGGCCGGCATCGTCGTGATGGACGAGTTCCACTACTACGCCGACGTCGACCGCGGGTGGGCCTGGCAGGTGCCGTTGCTGACTCTCACCAACGCGCGGTTCCTGCTTATGAGCGCGACGCTCGGCGACGTCACGCCCATCGCCGCCGACCTCGAGCGCCGCACCGGCCATCCGGTGAGCGAAGTCACGCACACCGAGCGGCCGATCCCGCTGACGTTCGAGTACGTGCGCACGCCCGTGCACGAGACCGTGGAGACCCTGCTCGAGAACAAGCAGGCGCCGATCTACATCGTGCACTTCAGCCAGGCTGCGGCGATGGAGCGCGCGCAAGCGCTCTCGAGCATCCGCGTGGTGACGCGCGAGCAGCGCGACGAGATCGCGGCCGCGATCGGCGACTTCCGCTTCGCGACGGGCTTCGGCACGACGCTCAGCCGGCTCGTGCGCGCGGGCATCGGCGTGCACCACGCCGGCCTGCTGCCGA
>SXGT01289867.1_pt1 | contig 65707 bp, 54 predicted proteins | sample 3176221 | NCBI WGS metagenome assembly SXGT01 (sample SAMN11356862, study PRJNA531348) | freshwater metagenome | isolation source: freshwater sample F1-120 | place: China: Fuxian Lake, Yuxi | collected 2017-12-25
CTACGCGGCGCGCTGGGTGGCGAAGACGATCGTGGCAGCGGGCCTCGCCCGGCGCTGTGAGGTGCAAGTGAGCTACGCCATCGGCATCGCCAAGCCGCTCTCGATCCGCGTCGACACGTTCGGCACGGGCAAGGTGGGCGAGGACAAGCTCACCGACGCCGTCTCGAAGGTCTTTGACTTGCGGCCGGCCGCGATCATCAAGGACCTCGACCTCAAGCGTCCGATCTACGAGAAGACGGCATACCACGGCCACTTCGGTCGCCCGGACTTCCCGTGGGAGCAGACGTCCCGCAAGGACGCCCTGTGCGCGGCGCTCGGCGTCCCGACCAAGGGCTGAGAGCCTCGGCCTGGGAGCTTCCCCGGCACTCCGAGGCAGGCGCCAGCGGACCTCCGCAGCCCAGTGGGCGGCGGAGGTCCGCAGGCCTTTTGGGGGGCACGGAGCGAGCTCGGACCGGTACGGCCTGTGCGAAAGAGCACGCCTGCCCCGTGACTCTGGCCGCGCGCAGGGGTACAAACTTGTCTAGGACAGGTCCGCTCCAACGCGCGCGTCGCGTCGCAGCGGCCCCAACGGACACCTCGCCCATGCGCATCGCCCTCCAGACTGCACGCAGCGCCGCGCGCGCTGGCTTCACGCTGATCGAATTGCTCGCGGTGATCATGATCATCGGGATTCTGGCGGCATTCCTCTTGCCGCGCATTCCCGAGGCTCTCGACGCCGCCAAGGTCACGGCCTGCAAGGCCAACATGGGCGAAATCTGGAAGGGCATGCAGATCTACAAGCAGAGCCTCGACCGCGCGCCCAGCCAGTCGGGCGCGAAGTTCTTCGCCGAGATCGTGGCCAAGGACATGCTGGAAAACACCAAGGCCACGGCCAAGAAGATGACCTGCCCCGGCGTGGAGACGTCGGCGCTGCCGGGTCTGCAGGGCAAGGTCGAGACCGATTGGTACAAGGACCTCGAGGCGATCGACGGCACGTACAGCTCCTACGCGGGCCGCGACTGTAAGAACTACCCGCTGCGGCAGTTCCCGGGCTCGGGCAAGGAAGTGCTCGTCGCCGACGACAACGATCCCGAGCTGAACCACCGCCACACCACCGTTGCGTTGATGGCCGACGGCTCGGTGAACACGTGGGAGATTGCGCTGCTCAAGGAGTCAGGCGTGCTCGGGCCTGACGAGAACCACCTGATCGTCGGCCCCGACTCGCCGGTCGAGGAGTTGCGCAAGCTCTCGCTCGACTGAAAGCGGCGCGCGCCCCGCGCGGGCGTCGGTCGCGAAAGAAGTTCCGGCTGGCACCAAAGGGCCGGGACGGGCAGGCCTCTCGCCCGCGGGCTCCCTCGTCCGAAGAAGTGCTCTCATGCAACTCCCCGCGATTCTGCGCGCGATCAGGCCTCAACAGTGGGTCAAGAATGTCTTCGTACTCGCGGCGGTGGCGTTCGCGCGCGCGGATACGAGCGTGCCGCACGACCCGGAGTTCGGGGACGTGCTGCGCTCGCTGTGCGCCTTCGCGGCCTTCTGCCTTGGCGCGAGCGCGATCTACCTCGTCAACGACGTGCTCGACGTCGAGAGTGATCGCGCGCACCCGACGAAGCGCCATCGACCGATCGCCGCGGGTGAAGTGGGGGTGCAATTCGCGCTCCTCACGTCGGCGCTGTGCGTCGCCGGCGCTCTCTCGCTCGCGTGGCTCGCCGATCCGGTCGTGCTTGCGATCACGGCGGGCTACATCCTGCTCAACTTCAGCTACAGCGTGCGACTCAAGCACATCGTGCTGGTCGACGTGTTCTGCATCGCCACCGGCTTCATGCTACGTGTGCAGGCCGGCGCCTTCGCGGCCCACGCCGAGGTCTCGCACTGGCTGCTCCTGTGCACGCTGTTCCTCGCGCTGTTTCTTGCGCTCTGCAAGCGCAAGGCCGAGATCGACCTGCTCGGCGATGAGCGCGGTAGTCACCGCGCGAACCTGATGCAGTACACGAGCGGCTTCCTCGACCAGATGGTGACTGCGCTCGCCGCCTGCACCATCGTCTGCTACACGATGTACACGGTGTCCGAGGAGACCGTGACCAAGTTCGGCAGCCGCAACCTGATCTACACCGTGCCGTTCGTGGTGTTCGGGCTCGCGCGCTACCTGCTGCTCGTGAGCCAACAAAAGGGTGGCGGCAATCCGACGCGCGTGCTGCTCGGTGGCGACTCGATCTTTCTGGTCAACGCGATCGTGTGGGTCGCGGTCACCGGATTCGTAGTCTACGGCTAGCTCAGCGAGCCCGTTCGAGCGCCGCGTGCAGCAGTCCCGCTCGCGCGCGGATGCGCTCGCCGGGTTTGTCCCCCGGTGCGGAGTCCCAGGCGGTGAGATCGGCGTCGGGGCGCCCGCCGTACCACGCTCGCAGGGCGGGCTCCGAGGAGTACGTCTCGCCAGTGCCGGTCGCATAGTCGGCGACGAGCCACGCTACGAGCGCGAGCGGAGCATCCGCAGGCGAGCAGCGCAGGCGCGCGCAGCCTGCGGAGAAGCGCAAGTCGCGCGGCGCTGACTCCCCGATGTGACGGTCGAGCGCGGCGCTGCTGCTCGGCAGGCCGAGCGAGGCGAGTCCGCGCGCGGCTGCGGTGCGTACCTCGAGCGAGCGAGGCGGTTCGAGCCGCGCGACGAGCTCCGCCTCCGCGGGTGCATAGCCTATGCCGCCGAGCGCCTCGGCCGCGAAGATCCCGGACTCGGGGTCGTCGAGCACGGCGAGCAGGGCCGGGCCAGCGCTGCGGCCGCGGGCTCCCATGCGCTCGAGCGATTGCGCGGCGTGGGTGCGGATATAGCGGCTCTCATCCGAGAGTGAATCGGCGAGCAGCGCGGCCGCGGCCTCGTTTTCGCGCGCGAGAGTGAAGCGGCCGTCGTCGACGCCGCGCAGTTGCCATTCGGCGAAGCCCGCGATGACGCGCCAGATCTCGAGCTGGCGCGCGACCGAGAGCGTTGGGGCGTTGCGCAGTGAATTCGCCGAGAACCACGCGGCCGAGAGGTTCTCGGGTGAGTCGAAGCCGCGCTCGCGGGCGAGCTCGTGCAATGCGAGGTTCGCGCTGTCGCGCAACTCCTGCGAGCCGGCCTTCGCCCGCACGACGAACAGAGCGTCGAGACCCGAGAGGTTCTCGAAGCCTGCCAGTGCGCGCGCCATCCAGATCACGGTTTCGTGATCGGTCTCGTAGCGCATCTGGCGGATCATGCGCGGCACGATCCAGTCCTGCGTTCCCTGGCCGAGGCGCCAAGCGCAGTGCGCACGCACCCAGGCCTCGTCGTTCTTGCGCGTGCGCATAGCTTCGATGCGCGCGAGCAACTGCTCGGCGGCGTAGCGCGTGTCGGAGGCCCCCAAAGCCTCGATAGCGGCGATGCGCTGCGCCGCGGGACGGTCGCCGTCGTCGAGCCAGCGCGTGAGGATCGGCAGGCTCGCGGGAGCGAGCGATGTGAGCTCCTCGCGGGCCACGCGGCCCAGCGAAGCGCTCTCGACGGCCTCGAGCAGGCCTGCGACGCGCTCGACGAGCTCCGCATCCTCGCTCGTCGGCTCGGGAAGGGGCCCGACTTCGGATTCCAGGCGGGCGACGTTCGCTCGGGCTACATCGCGCAGATTTCTCGCGATCGAGGGCGCCAGCGAGCCTGTCCGCGGCACCTCTTCGGCGCACGCCGCGGAGAGCGCGAGCAGGACGAGCGCCCGCTTCACCGCGCGAGTCTCGCCGAGTGCACGAGCGCTGCCTCGCGCTCGGGATCCGGGCGCACCGGATCGACGTAGTACGGCGAGAGCTTGTAGAACAGGGCCACTTCGATCTCCCCGCGCGCGAGCTCGTCCTCGATGGGCAGGGTGATCGTCTGCCCGGCGGGCAGCTCGGTGTTCGGTTCGCCGACCTCGAAGCGGTAGGGGTTGCGGAAGCGGTGGAGCTTGCGCCACACGCCCTTCGTGCCGTCGCTGGCGAGCTCGCGCCAGAAGATGTCCGAGGCGCGACTGCGCTCGTCGGTGGGATAGTTGTGACCCGCGCCGACGTTCTCGACCTCGACCACGGGCAGCCCGCCGATACGCGTGACACGCAGCGCGACTGCGGAGCGCACAAGCTCGATGTCGTGACCGCCGTGCATCACGTGCACGCGTCCCTTGGACGGATCCTCGGGATCGCGCAGCGGCATGTGGCAGCTCACGCAGTCCTGGAAGCCCGGGCCGGGCTGTGCATAGCGGCTCGCCTTCCACTGATCCACGGTGCCGTGCTGGTTGTGGCAGCCGCCACAGGACTCGGGGCGATTGAGTTCACGTTGCGCGCTCGGGCGGCAGGGCACAGTGGGGTTGTCGAGCGTCCCCGCCATGCGTCCGTCCTTCATCTGGTGGCAAGAGATGCAGTCCACGCCTTCGGCGCGGCGCGTCGAGCGCGCCAGTGGCCGGTTGCCGATACCCGTCTCGAACACGGGCTGGGGCGCGTGGCAGTCGATGCAGTCGGTGTTGGAGAAATTCTCGCTGAGCTTGCGCACTTCCTCGTCGGTCCACGCCTGCGCGTGCCAAGAGCCTGACCACTCGTCGTGGACCTGCCGGTGGCATTCCGCGCACTGGTTCGAGCTTTCCCACGCCACGGGCACGTGAGCCTTGGCTGGCTCGTGGAAGACCGCGACGAGTGCCCAGCCACCGAGCGCGGTCACCGCAATGCCAGCGAGCGACTTGAGATTCATGGGGCCTCCTCGATGCGTCCTGCGCGCAGGCGCAGCGTGCGCGTCGCGATCGCGCGCGCCTCGTCGGGCGCGTGAGTGACATGGAATACGGTGAGCCTCAGCCGCTTCTGCAGCTCTCCGAGCTTCGCTAGCAGCGCGGAACGCAGCTCAAAGTCGAGTGGCCCGAGCGGCTCGTCGAGCAGGAGCAACTTCGGATCGACGGCGAGCGCGCGTGCGAGCGCGACGCGCTGGGCCTCGCCGCCCGAGAGCGTCGCGGGCATGCGCTGCTCGAAACCACGCAGTTCGACCCAGTCGAGCAGCTCGCTCGCGCGACGGGGGCGCTCGCTCGCGGCGACCCCTGCGTGCTCGAGCACGAACTCAACTTGCTTGGCGGCGCTCATGTGCGGCCAGAGCGCGCCATTCTGGAACAGGAAGCCGATGCGACGGCGTTCGGCGGGTACGAGTACGCGCACACCAACGCTCGCGGGCGCTCCAAAGAGCGCGATCGCTCCGGACTCGGGCAGGGCAAGGCCCGCGATCGTGCGCAGCAGCGTTGTCGTGCCCGAGCCCGACGGGCCGACGACGAGGAGGTGCTCTCCCTCGGCGACCTCGAGCGAGACCGTGTCGAGCAGCGTGCGGCCCGCGGCTCGGACGGTGACGGCGGAGAGCGAGAGGGCGCTCACGGCAGCAGTTCCAGACGCTTGCGCGCGAACAGGGACCACAGGAGCCCCGGCAGCACGATCAGGAACACCAGCAGCAGGGCGAGCGCAGCCACGAAGGCATCGCGACCGAAGTGGATCTGGTTGAAGATGCGGAACATCGCCGTGTGGTTGGCCGCGGGGACGAGCAACGTCGCATCCAGCTCGCGCAGCGCCAGTACGAACACCAACACGAAACCGCCCGCGAGGGAAGAGCGCAGGGCGGGCGCGACGATGCGCGCGAGGCGCGAGAGGGGGCCGGCGCCGGCCATGCGTGCGGCGTCCTCGAGGCTCGGATCGAGGGAAGCGACCGCTCCGGCCGTGATCAGCGCCGCGAATACCACGAAGCGACCGGTGAGCAGCACGCTGACGAGTGCGTTGCTGTCGTACAGCGTCGCCGTCGAAGCGCGGTTCCAGAGCACGATGATACCGATGCCGAACAGCACCGCGGGCACGGCGAGGGGCAGGACGAGCAGCGGCTCGAGGCGGCGTCCGCGCCGCGCGCGCTCCAACGCGTGTCCGAGCACGAGACCGAGTGCGACGCAGGCGCCGGCGGTGACGAGCGCGCTCACGACGCTGTTGCGGACATCCCCACGGCTGCGCTCGAGCGCCATCGAGAACGCAGCCGCGAGGCCGCTGGTCGACCAGCCCTTCGATCCGCCGCCGGCTTCCCAGAGGAGGCGCCCGAGCGGCACGAATGCGCCGAGAGCGAGCAAGCCCGCGCAGAAGACAAGCGCGGGCCAGCGCCAGCGGCCGAGTGCGATCGGATTTGGAGCGCGGAAGTCGGGGACGATCGAGGCGAGCGCGCCGCGTCGACGCAGGGCGAGCGCCGGTAGCAGCATGAGCAGCGTCATGGCGACGAGCGGCAACGCCATAGCCACCGCGCGCCCCGGGCTCGCGTCGATGCGCCACGTCGCGTAGATCGAGTCCGCGTACACGCTGAACTTCGGCAGGCCGAGCCACGAGACGTAGTCAGGCACCGAGAAGTCATTGATCGTGAACACGAACGCGAGGCACGCGCCACACAGGGCGGGCGGGAGCACCAGCGGCAGCGTGGCGCGCAGCACGGCCTTCGTGCCGCCGGCAAGGCGCGCGGCGTCCTCGAGGCGGCCGTCGATGCGCTCGAACGCGCGCGCGGCGAACACCGCGACCAGCGGAAACGTGCTGAGCGTGGAGACGAAGTACGCGGCCGGCGCTCCACGCAGCTCGGCCACGGCCGTCCACACCATGGCGAGCATCATCGGCGGCAGGAACAGCGGGACGACTCCCAAGGGGCGCAGCACGGACGCGAGTGGCATGTCCGTGCGCGCGGTGAGGAAGCCGAAGGGCACGCCGAGCAAGAGCGCGCAGGCGGCGACGCCGAGACCGTAGAGCGTCGTGCGTCCGAGCAGGGTGGCGGCATTCGCGGTGAACAGCGCCGCGAGGTCCTCCGGTGTCACGCGCGCGGCCATGACCGCGAGCGGCGCGAGGCCGAGCAGCGCGAACAGCGCTACCGCGAGGAGGACCAGCGACCGACTCACTGTAGGAAACGTCCCTTGAGCTGGTCCATGCGCGCCGAAATCTGCTCACCCACGCGGGCCCAGTCGACCGGGATGAGCGTGAGCTTCTCGATGTCGAGCACGTGCTCGGGCTTCGCGACACCGGTGCGCAATGGAATCTGCGCCCCGTCCGCCGCAGCGAGCTTCGCTTCGACCTCGCGCGACAGCACGAAGTCGATGAACTTGCGCCCGGTCTCGGCGCGCGGCGCGTCCTTCAGCAAGCAGATCGTGTTGGGGATCAGGAACGTCCCGCGCGCGTCGAGATGCGCGGCATCCCGCTGGTCGGGCACGACCTGCGCGACGGGGAAGCCGGCCTTCTTGGCGACCCAGTAGTCGTCGGTATCCGTGAGCCCGAACGCCATCGAGCCTTCGCGCACCATGCGCATGACTTGTCCATTCGACTGCACGAAGCTGACGCCGCCCGCGGCGAGCTCGTCGAGCCAGCGCTCGGCGGATTCCTCGCCGTATGTCGCATAGAGCGCTGTCGCGTGGGTGAGCGTCGTGCCCGTCAGGGGCCGCGCCATGCAGGTCTTGCCCTTCCACTTGGGGTCGACGAGGTCGGCGAGCCCGTGGATCGTCTTCGGGTCGGCCAGCTCGGTGTTGACGATCAGCACGCGCGCGCGGGCCGCGAAGCCGGTCCAGAGGTGCGCGGGATCGCGAAACTGAGCCGGAATGTCCCGCGCGCTCGGGCTCTCGTAAGGCTGCAGCAGGCCGTCCTTGGCGAGGGCAACGGTGTGGGCGATCTCGTTGTTCCAAAACACGTCGCAGCGCGGGCGATTGCGCTCCTCACGCAGGCGCGCCACGAGGCCCACCGTCTTGGCCGCTTCGACGTCGAACTCGGCTCGCACCACGAGTCCTGTCGCCTGCTCGAACTCGCGCACGAGGTCCTCGGCGAAGATCTGGTCGAGAGCGCAGTAGACGACGACATCCGGCTCTCTCGAGCAGGCGCCGAGGAGCATGAGCAGGGGCGCGAGGGCAAGGCGGCGGAGGTTCGAGGTGCGCATGGAGCAGGCCGGTGGCGGCGGGGTGGTGGCCCCGGATCTAGCCGCGCGACGGCCGGCGGCCACAGGGTTCACGAAGGCTACTGCGGGGGCGCGTAGGGCTCCACGGGAGCGTGTTCGAGGGGGCGGCGTGGGGTTATGCTTTGCGGCTGGCACCGAGCCCCCAAGGACCGGCCCCAGAGGGCCGGGATCGCCCCGTGAAGCTAGCTGAACGCCAGTCCCGTCTGGGAACCGAGTCCGCCTTCGAGGTCCTCGCCCGCGCCAAGGCGCTGGCGGCCCAGGGCAAGAGCATCGTCAACCTCGGCATCGGCTCGCCGGATTTTCGCACCCCCGAGAACATCGTCGAGGCCGGCCGCAAGGCGCTCGCGGATGGGGCGCACTTCTACACCCCGGCCAAGGGCATCCCGGAGCTGCGCGAGGCGGTGGCCGACGACTGCTGGGCGCGGCGCGGGGCCAAGGTCGATCCGGCCCACGTGATGATCGTGCCCGGCGGCAAGCCGACCATGTACTTCGCGATCTCCATGTTCGGTGAGGAGGGCGCGGAGATCCTGTATCCCAACCCCGGCTTCCCGATCTACGAGTCGCTGATCAAGTACACGGGCGCGACCCCGGTGCCGATCGAGCTGCGCGAGTCGAGCGGCTTCTCGTTCAGCCCCGACGAGGTGCTCGCGAAGATCACCCCGCGCACGCGGCTCATCATCGTCAACACCCCGGCCAACCCGACCGGTGGCGTGATCCGCAAGCCCGAGATGGACCGTCTGGTGGCTGGGCTGGAGAAGCATCCGCACGTCGCGATCCTCTCCGACGAGATCTACTCGCGCATGCTCTACGACGGCGAGGAGCACGTCAGCCTGTACTCCTACGAGTCGATCCGCGACCGCGTGATCATCCTCGACGGCTGGTCGAAGACCTTCTCGATGACCGGCTGGCGCCTTGGCTATGGCGTGTGGCCGAAGGGCCTGATCGACGTGGCGGAGCGGCTGCAGATCAACTCGAACTCGTGCCCGAGCGCGCCGGTGCAGTGGGCGGGCCTCGAGGCACTGCGCGGCCCGCAGGTCGCGGTCGACCGCATGATGAGTGCCTTCGACGAGCGCCGAAAGCTGATCGTCGACGGGCTCAACAAACTCCCGGGTTTCTCGTGCGTGATGCCGACGGGTGCGTTCTACGCCTTTCCGAACATCACGAAGACCGGCTTCAAGTCGAAGGAACTCGAGGTCAAGCTCCTGCACGACGCCGGCGTCGCGATCCTCTCCGGCACCGCGTTCGGCGCCATGGGAGAGGGCTTCCTGCGCTTCTCGTACGCCGCGGGTGGCGACGACATCAAGGAAGCGCTGCGCCGCGTGACGAACTGCCTCGCTACCGCAGGCGTGAAGTAGCGCGCGGACGGCGATGATGCGCGTCTCCGACTTCCGCAGCGATACGGTCACGCGGCCGTCGCGTGACATGCTCGAGGCGATGTTCCGCGCGGACGTCGGTGACGACGTGCTCGACGGCGATCCGACCGTCGCGGCGCTCGAGCGGCGCGTGGCCGAGTTGCTCGGCAAGGATGGGGCGTGGTTCGTGCCCTCGGGCACGATGGCCAACTCGGTCGCGATCGGCTCGTGGACGCGCCATGGCGATGAGATCTTGCTCGAGCGCAGCGCGCACATGGTGCAGTGGGAGGCCGGCGCGGCAGGCGCGCTGCACGGCGTGCAGTCGACCACCATCGTGGCCGAGGACGGCCGCATGCCGCTCGAAGAGCTGCGGCGCTCGATCCGCCTGCGCTCGCTGCACTGCCCGAAGACGACGCTGCTGTGCGTCGAGCAGACGTTCATGGGTTCCGGGGCGGGTCCGGGCGGACGGGTTGTGCCGCTCGAGCACCTGCGGGCGATCCACGCACTCGCGCGCGAGCAGGGCATCCCGGTGCATATGGACGGTGCGCGCCTCATGAATGCGGTCGTCGCATCGGGCGTTCCGGCGCGCGAGCTCGCGGCCTGTGCGGAATCCGTGTCGCTGTGCCTCTCGAAGGGGCTGGGCTGCCCTGTGGGCTCGCTCATCGCCGGCCCGCGGGAGTTTCTCGAGCGCGCGCGGCTCGTCCGCAAGCGCCTCGGTGGCTGGATGCGCCAGTCCGGCGTGCTCGCGGCGGCGGGCCTTTACGCGCTCGAGCACAATGTTGCGCGCCTCGCGGAAGACCACGCACTCGCGCGCGAGCTGGCCAGCGTGCTCGATGGCTTCGATGGTCTCGAGTGCTCCCCGAACACGGTCGAGAGCAACATCGTGATGGCGCGCGTCACACACCCGCGCCACACGCCAGAGACGCTCATGGCGGCGTTGCATGGGCGCCACGTTCTCGTCCTGCCGCAGAATGCGACCACCCTGCGCTTCGTCACGCACCTCGACGTCTCGACCGAAGACGTCGCACGGGTCGTGGTGGCGCTCGAGGAAATCCTCGGCTGAGACTCGTCCTCGCCACTCCGTTCATCTACTCCAGACAACCCCGCACTCACTCGAACATGGGCATCTTCAAGGCCTACGATATCCGTGGCAAGTTCCCCAAGGAGCTCGACGCCGCACTCGGACGCAAGATCGGCAATGCCTTCGCGCACCTGCTGAAGGCCAAGCGGCTCGCGGTCGGACGCGACATGCGCACGCACTCGCCGGAGCTGCAGGCCGCGGTGATCGAGGGCATTCGCGACGCGGGCTGCGATGTGGTCGACATGGGACTTTGCTCGACGCCGATGGCTTACTTCGGCATTGGCTCGCAGGACGTCGACGGCGGACTCAACGTCACCGCCAGCCACAATCCGGGCGAGTACAACGGCATGAAGCTGTGCTCGCGCGGCGCGCGCCCGATCTCGGCGGCCAATGGGATCCTCGACATCGAGCGCATGGTCGCGGCGGCGCAGCCCGCTGTCGCCGCGAGGCGGGGCGCAGTGACGAAGGTCGAGCTGCTCGAGCCGTATGCCGATCACGTCGCGCGCTTCGCAAAGATCGAGCGCCCGCTCGTCGTCGCGGTCGACGTCGCCAACGGCATGGCCGCGTACACGCTGCCGCCGCTCCTCGCGCGCCTCAAGAACGTCACGGCGCACACGCTCTTCATGCAGCTCGACGGCACGTTCCCCAATCACGAGGCCAACCCGCTCAAGGAGGAGAACCTGCGCGACGTGAAGGCCCTGCTCGCCAAGCACAAGGCCGACGCCGGCATCGCCTTCGATGGCGACGCGGACCGGTGCTGCTTCGTGGACGACGCTGGCCAGACGCTCTCGGCGGACCTGATGACGGCACTGCTCGCGCGCGAGATGCTGCGCGAGAAGCCGGGCAAGCCGGTGGTCTACGACCTGCGCTCGTCGTGGGTCGTGAAGGAAGAGATCGAGAAGGCCGGCGGCAGCGCGGTGCGCGATCGCGTCGGGCACTCCTTCATCAAGGCCACCATGCGCCAGAATGGCGCGATCTTCGGAGGCGAGCTCTCGGGCCACTTCTACTTCGCCGACAACTACGTGTGCGACTCGGGTGAGATCGCGTTCGTGAGCGCGCTGTCGATGCTCTCGCGTGGCGAGGACTCGCTGGCGACGCGCGCGCAAGGTCTGCGCCGCTATCACGCGAGCGGTGAGATCAACTTCCATGTCGAAGACAAGGATGGCGCCATCGCGCGGCTGCGCGAGACCTACAAGGCCGGACGCCAAGACATGCTCGACGGAATCACCGTCGAGTTCGGCGACCTGCGCTCGCCTGATTGGTGGTGGTTCAATGTGCGCGCCTCGAACACAGAGTCCCTGCTGCGGCTCAACCTCGAGGCCAGCACGGCAGCGATCCGCGACCATCGCAGGGCCGAATTGGTGGGGCTTCTCGGAGCCCCGGTCGATCACTGAGCATGTCCCCGGATCGGGACGAAATTTCCCGCTCGGGGCCTTCCCGGCGCTCGCGGAGTGACGGTCCGGTTGGGGGGTGTGGAACCCGGTTCCCTGCCCGTTAGCATCCCGGTGCAGTTGCCGGACCGTTGTCCTTGGTCCAGAGAAGGGCCGAGGGCCGTCAGCCGATGAGACAAAGCCCCGTTATGTTCACCGCCCTCGTCCTCACGGCCGCCTTGCTCGGAGCACCCTCCCAGCAAGTTCGTGAGACCGTCGATCCCGGTCACATAGAGCTGTTGCGCGCGTCGAGCTGGGACGCGCTGCTCGCTCGCGATGCGCGCATCTCGTGGGGTATGCGGACGGCGAGCAGCGCGCTTGCGGTGCTCGATGACCGGGGTGCTACGCCCGCGCGTCGTGCCGTGGCCATGCTGGCGCTCGGCGCGGCGCGCCAGACGCCCGCGCGTGGCCGGATCCTCGAGCTCACGGCGGAGAAGGACCCGGAGCAGAGGCGTGCGGCCATCTGGACACTCGCGCTGTTCGCGGATCCGCGGGATGTCGCGCAGCTCATCGATTTCGCCGGGCGCAAGGCACCGCAGGTGGCGGAGACCGGCGCTTTCGCGCTCGGGTTGAACGGTACGCCGCCTGCGCTGGCGGCGCTCGAGCGCCTCGCGGCGGAGGGCGACGGGCCTGCTTCGCAGGGTGCGCGCGCCGCCCGGGCGCTGCGCGCGAGCCCGGCGCAGGAGAGCGAGCTGGCGCGTTCCTATCTCGACCTGCGCTTCGAGGCCGCACGCGCGCACGGTCTTGTGGATGGGCAAGCGTGGGAGAGCCTCTTGCTGGAGGATCTCGTGCGTAACCAGAAGTTCCTCAACCGCGTGATCTACCGCACCGCGGCGGACCTGCGACGGCCCGGCATCGCGGATCACTTCCTCGAAGTGACTCTGGCTGGGGCCCCGCCAGAGCGCCTGAGGGGCGTGGTGCGCGCGATCCCCGAGCAGCTGGGCCAGCTCGTGGAAGCCGGGCTCTTCACGCCGGCCGGCGATGAGGAGTGGCGCATTCTCGTCGACGCGATCGACCGACTGCGCCTCGAGCAGCGCGCGGAGCCCCTCCTGCGGCGTGCCTGGAGCGTCCTTGCCGTGCGGCCGGTGGTGGCGGGCCTGCTCGCGCGCGCCGGCGCCGAACGTTCGCTGCAGCTGCTCTCGCTTCACTTGCGCTCGGGGGACGCGCGCGAGCGCGCGCTCGCCGCGGAGGCGCTCGGCGCGGCGCGAGACCCGTCTTACATCGCGGATCTTGCCGCTCTCGAGCTCGATGTCGACCCGCTGGTGCGCTCGACGGCGCTCGTCGCGCGCCTGCGATTGGGAGACTCGAGCGCGCTCTCGATCCTGCGCGAGCGCGCGGGCCTGACGAGCGAGCTCACGATGGCGCTCCCGTCCGATGCGGGCGCGATCCTCGAGGCGATTTCGCGCGTGGGAGGCGAGTCCAGCGTGCGCGGGCTCGCGACGGAGCTCTTGCCGCGCGTGCCCGGCGGTCTGAAGGTGCGCCTCGCGAGCGAACTGCTTTTAGGTGGCTACGAACCGGCGCGGGACGTCGTGCGCGAGCATCTCGTGCAGCAGCGGCCCGCGGGGGAGCTCTCGCGTCGCGCGGTCGAGGCGCTGGGCCATCATCCGGCCTCGGCCGACCTTGCGCTGGTGCGCAGTCTCTTCCCGCACGGCGAAGAGCTCGAGATCGACGTGGAGCTCGCGTGCGTGCTCGTGCGCGCCGGTGACGCGGAGATCGTGCCGCTTCTGCGCTCCGCGCTATGGAGCGAGCCGTGGAATCGCAGCGTGCTCGCCGCAGCGCTGTGGATCGACGTGGCTGGGCTCGATCCTCTGCGGCTCGAGCTGCAAAGGCCGCTGGCCGGAGCGAGCTCGCGCGACCTGCGGCGCGTGGGCTTTGCTCTCGGCGAGTGGGGTGGGCTGGCCGAGGTCGAGTGGCTCGGCACGCGCATCGGACCGGCGGAGCCTGCCTTGCAGGGAGCCCTGCTGGGCGCGCTCGGGGCACGGACACACTAGGGAGCGCCTACGGCGCCGGCCTCAGGAAACAGCAATGATGAACAAGGTAGCGATGATCGGAGTGCCCATGGACCTCGGCGGGGGACGCCGCGGCGTCGACATGGGGCCTAGCGCGATCCGCATCGCGGGACTCGAGGACGGCCTGCGCCGGCTCGGCCTGCAGTACGAGGATCGCGGCAATCTCGCCGTGCCCGCGCCCGAGTCGCGCGAGCCGCGCGACCCGCGCGCGCGCTTTCTCGGCGAGATTTCGCGCGCTTGCCAGCGCTTGCGCGTCAAGGTCGAGAAGGTCCTCGAGGATGGCGTGTTCCCGCTCGTATTCGGAGGCGACCACTCGATCGCCGTCGGCACGGTGGCCGCGATCAGCTCGTATCACCACCGTCGCAACCAGCGCATCGGCCTGATCTGGTTCGATGCCCACGGAGACATGAACACGCCTGACACCTCGCCGACGGGGAACATTCACGGCATGCCCTGCGCCGCGATCCTCGGGCGCGGCGCGCCGGATCTCGTAGGGCTCGGCGACATCGTTCCGATGGTGGATCCGCGCAATGCGGTGATCGTCGGCGTGCGCGACCTCGACCAGTACGAACGAGAGGAGATCAAGTCGACGGGCGTCAAGGTCTTCACGATGCGCGACATCGACATGTGGGGCATGAACGAGATCATGCGCCGCGCGCTCGCCATCGCGACCGACGGCACCTATGGCTTCCACTTGTCGTTCGATATGGACGGGACCGATCCGCAAGTGGCTCCGGGCGTCGGCACGCCCGTCCCCGGCGGCACGGACCTGCGCGAGTCGCACCTCGTGATGGAGCACGCTTTCGAGTCGGGCAAGCTGCTCGGACTCGAGATCACGGAGATCAACCCGATCCTCGACGAGCGCAACAAGACCGCCGAGTTCGCCGTACAGCTGGTCCTGTCGGCGATGGGAAAGCGCATCATCTGACCATGACGCTTGCGCGCCTGTATCGCTCGCTCCGCCGCCACGCCCCGCTGGTGGGCAACTTCGTCGACAAGGACCTGAAGGGGCGCTACATCGGCTCGACGGCAGGCTTCTTCTGGTCGCTTGTCCATCCGCTGCTCAGCCTCGCGACCTACACCTTCGTATTCAGCTTCGTGCTCGACAGCCGCTGGAGCGCGCAGCAGCCGACCTCGCAGGTCGTGCTGATGATGTACCTCGGCATCGTGACGTGGGGTTGCCACGCCGAGATCGTCACGCGCAGCACCGGCACGCTGATCGACAACGGGAACCTGATCAAGAAGGTCGTGTTCCCAAGTGAAATCCTGCCGGCCTACATCTCGATGTCGGCGCTTGCGAACCTGCTGATCGGGGTCTTGCTCGTGCTGCTTGGCACGCTCGCGTTCGGCTACGCCTTCCCGGCGGTGAATCCGATGCCGTCCGACTGGATCCCGGCGCCCGGCGAGCGCGGGTTCGAGCCCCTGAGGCTCGGGCCGTCCCTACTCAGCCTCCCGCTGCTCTTGGTGCTGCATCTCGGTTTCTCGCTCGGGCTGGGGTACTTGCTGGCGACGCTCAATCTCATGATCCGCGACGTCGGCCACTTCACCTCGGCGTTCATCACGATCTGGATGTTCGGTACGCCGATCTTCTATCCAGAGACGATGGTGCGAGAGCGCGGATTCAACTGGGTCGTCGACCTGAACCCGATGGCATGGCTGGTGGGGGCCTATCGCGAAGCGATCCTCTTCGGTCACTGGCCGGAGCCATTGATGCTCGCGAAGCTCGCGTTTGTGGCGCTCGCCTCCCTGTGGATCGGCACGTACTTCTTCTTCAAGGCCCAGCACCGCTTCGCGGACTTCCTCTAGGCGCACCATGAGCAGCCAGCAGGGAGCGGCCACGCCGGGCCGCGAGCGCTCGAGCGCGATCTACGCCGAGGATCTCTCGAAGTGCTATCGCATCTACCGCAAGCCGATCCACCGGCTGTGGGACGTGCTGTTCAACTCACGCAGCTACCAGGAATTCTGGGCCGTGCGCAACGTGTACCTCGACATCCCGCACGGCAGCACGGTCGGCATCATCGGCGAGAACGGGGCCGGCAAGAGCTCTTTGCTCAAGCTGCTCACGGGTATCACCACGCCCTCGACGGGCAAGGTCGAAGTGCAGGGGCGCATCGCCTCGTTGCTCGAGCTTGGCGCCGGATTCCATCCCGAGTTCACGGGTCGCGAGAATATCCGGCTCAATTGCGCCATCCTTGGCATGACGCCGGAAGAGACCGCGGCGCGCTTCCAGCGCATCGTGGACTTCAGCGAGCTCGGCGACTTCATCGATCGGCCGGTCAAGACCTACAGCTCGGGCATGTACGTGCGGCTGGGATTTTCGGTCGCGGCGACCGTGGATCCCGACATTCTCATCATCGACGAGGCGCTTTCGGTGGGGGACGAGCACTTCCGCGGCAAGTGCACCAATCGCCTGAACGAGATCCGCGAGCAGGGCAAGACCGTGGTGTTCGTCAGCCACGACATGGGCGCGATCAAGTCCATGTGCAAGTGGGTGATCCTGATGGATCAAGGCAAGGTGCTCGAGCAGGGCACGGCCGAGCAGGTGGCGGACGCATACCTCAAGCGTGCCAAGGCGCGCGGCAATGAGCGTCTCTCGATGGTCGACCGCGGCAAGAGCGAGTATCCGCGCTGGGGCTCCGGCGAGGTCGAGGTCACGCATTTCGAGATGCTCGACGAACATCGTGCCCCTACGCACGTGATCCAGACAGGGCGACCCTACTCGATCCGTATGGCTTGGAAGGTGCACCGGGAGTGCGGGAACCCCGTGTTCGGGGTGGGCTTGTATCGCACCGACGGCACCTACCTGAATGGCTCGAACCATCAGTGGCGCGAGCAGCCGATCGAACTCCAGCGCGTGCAGCCGGGAGACGAGGGCGAGGTGGAGATTTTCGTCGAGCGCATGCTGCTGCAGCACGGTCAGTATTACCTGACGCTGTTCCTCTACGATCACTCCAAGGCATCGCCGACGGCCATCGACCACCGCGAGCATGTGCTCACCTTCGAGGTGCTCGACGTCGATCGCGCGCAGCACGGGATGATCCAGGTGCCCTCGCGCTGGACGCTGACCCGCCGCGGTCCATCGGGCACGTCGGCCTTGGAGTCCCAGCGGTGAAGGCGGATGTCCTCCGCTTGCCGTTCGACCAGTACCAGCGCTATCGGCTGGTGTCGGATGTGTTGCGCCAGCTGCGCGGCGACGGGCCGCCGCTGCGCGTGCTCGACGTCGGCGGTCGCACCGCTGTGCTGCGAGAGTTCCTCGGCGACGCGCGCATCGATCTGGTCGACGTCGAGTCGAGCGGCAGTTCCGGGCTCGTGCTCGGCGACGGGAGTCGCTTGCCGTTCCAGTCGGCGTCATTCGATGCCGTGTGCGCGTTCGACACGCTCGAGCACGTCCCGGTGCCGCTGCGCGAGGCCTTCGTCGCCGAGGTGCGCCGCGTCTCGCGCGGCTGGGTGATCCTCGCCGGGCCCTACGCCCATCCGCGCGTCGAGCAGGCGGAGGAGTTGCTGCAGCAATTTCTGGAGCGCAAGCTCGGCGAGCGACATCGTTACCTCGACGAACACCGCCATCACGGGCTGCCCGAGCGGGCGGCGGTCGAGACGCAGCTCGAGCGCAGCGGAGCGCGCGTGCTCTCGATCCCTCACGGGAACCTCGATCGCTGGCTCGTGCTGCAGTGCCTGTCGATGTACATGGACTACGACCCGGCGCTGCGCCCCATCGCGCGTGACTTCCAGCGCTTCTACAACGCCGAGCTCTATGCGTCGGATCACGCCGAGCCGGTCTACCGTCACGTGATCGTCGCCGCGCTGGGCGATCGGCCCATGCCGCGTGCCGGCGAGCTGCTCGGGCCTGCCGTCGCTCCGGTGGGAGCGCTGCGCTCGACGTTCGACATGCTCGGGGAACTCGTGCACTTCGACCGCGAGCGCAATTGGTGGCACGCGGTGCGGGGCGAGTTCGAGCGTACGGTCGAGAGCTATCGACGGGAGCTCGAGCGTACGCAGCAGGGGCTCGCTGAGAGCGAGGGCAGTATCCGCGGCTTGCGCGAGGAACTCGCTAAGGCCAACGCGTACACCGAGCACCTGAGCGGGGCCTACTTATCGAGCGAGGACGGTCGCAAGTACCATTTGGCGCGCGGGGATGAGCTGCGCGCCGAAGTCGCGGCCCTCAAGACCCGCATCGCGGAGCTCGAGCGCGGCGCACACTGAACCCCCGCCGTGCGCGGCTCAAGGCTTGCGTATCAGCTCGACGACAGCAGCGTCGCCCGCCGGAAGCGTCGCGCTCCAGCCCGTGGCGTCGGGGGGGTGGAGCCAGCGGAGCTCGCAGCCCTCGCGTGGCTCGAAATGCACGACGCGCGTCGGCCCGGAGGGATCCGACGGCAGCGTGGCGAGCAGCGTCGCGACATTCGACGTGCTCCAGGTCACGAGCCAAGGACTGTCGCGCGCGTCGATGCGCGGCCGTACGGGAGCCAGTTGGACACCCAATGCAGCAAGCCAGTCGACTTGCTCCTCGGTGGGCGGTTGCCCGCTCCAGCGCTCGCGCAGCCCGGCGGGCGGTTCGGCGAGCTTGCCGCGCTCTTCAAGACGCTTGCGCGAGGCACCTTCGAGCGCGCTTCCCAGACCGTCCGTCCAGCCGAGTTCGCCGTCGACGACGAGAGTTCCGCCGGCCCCACGGTAGGCCTCGAGGCGTGCGAGATCCTCAGGCGAGAGCACGAGCAGCTCCGTGAGGACCAGCAGGGGAAAGCGCGCGGCATCTGCGGGGGACAGCTGCTCGATGGGGAGCGCGCCCGGCATGGCGCCGGCGCAGCGCGCGAAGTCGAACCAGCGCGCACGGGCCCGCTCGACCCTGCCGTGCTGCTCCTGCCAGCTCGCGAAGCGCTGGGGCCACGTCCCGCCATCGAGGAGCGCATCGCGCAGCCAGCCGGCGCCCATAGCCCGAGCGGAGTGCGCGACCGCGATTCCTTGAGGTCGTGGTCGCAGGACCGGCAGCGTGCGTACGCGGGCGAGCGTCTGCAGGAGCCGCGCCGCGACGTGTGGTGCCTTGGCCAGCTCCGCCTCGCTCCACACGAACATCCCATCTCCGCCCTGCATCCAGTGCTCCCACACCGACCAAGACGCGCTGCTCGCGCCTTGGCTGGCGAACACGGTGAGGTAGATGCGCTGCTCAGGCCGGCGCAGCGTGAGCGCCAGCTCCCGGGCGTTGCCGATCCGGTAGCACTCGAGGAAGTCCAACTGCGGAAGGATGCGTTCGATCGAGACGCCTCCGAACGCCGACTGGCTCGTGAGTCCGAGGAGCCCCACGGGCTTGCCGGTTGCGCGGACGCGGCGCGCCAGCGAGCCGAGCAGATCGAGGAGCTGCCTTTGGTGAAACTCGCGGCGCTCCAGCCAGTGCCTTGTCGGAGCAAGGTCGCCGTCGAAAACAGCACGCAGCGTGGCGTCGGTTCCGAGGTCGCAGAGTCGCGGAGGCCGCGGGGACGTCTCGTCCGCGTGAGCGCGGGCCCAGGCGAGCTCGCAGTGCTCACAGGTGCAGGTCTCCTCGGGAATTCCGCCCGGAGTGAACCCGACCTCGTCGCCTAAGGAGAGTCCCAGCCCGACCTGTCCGCGGCGTGCGGCGAGGCTCTGCTCGAGGCGTGCGAGCAGCAGCGCCTCGGTGGCCGGGTCCTCGAGGCAGGGCTCCCGTCGACACAGGGCTGGATCACGCGTCTCGAGCCAGCGCTGGCGACGCTCGGCCCAACCGGCGCGCTCGCGCTCGAGGTGCAGCTCGTCGCGTCCCGGTGCGTTGAACACGAGGAACTCGATCCCGGCTGCGGCGAGTTCATCGACCGTATCGTTGCGTCCAACGCACACGGCCCCGAAAGCCCGCTGCAGATCGCTCGGCGCAGACTCCGCACGCCAAAGAATGGCGGGGAAGTCCTGCGTTGCGAGAGCGAGGCAGAGTGCGAGCAGCATGGCCGAGATGCCCCGGAGGGCGGCGGACGCTAGATTAGAGCCCCTGCATGCCGCCGTCTGCCTTCGATCCCGTGCGCCTCGCCGGGCGCGTGGCCTCGTGGCTGGTTCCCGCCGGGGAGGCCAGCGACGTGGTCGTGTCTTCGCGCGTACGCCTTGCCCGCAACCTCGAGGACTATCCGTTCGTCACCAAGCTGTCGGACGAGCGAGCTCGCGAGCGCGCTCAGCGCTTGCGTCCCTCGCTCGAGCGTTTCCAGAGCGCGGGGCGCATGCAGTGGGTCGATATCGCGGAGTCGTCCGACGTGCTGCGCTTGCTGCTGCGGGAACGGCACCTCGTGAGTCGCGACCTCGCGCCGAGCACGGAAGAGCGCGCTGCCCGCATCGGCCGTGCGGTGGCCTTCAGCGACGACGAGCGCCTGTCGGTGATGGTCAACGAAGAGGACCACCTGCGGTTGCAGTCGATGGAGGCTGGATTCGATCTCGAGCAGGCCTTCGCGCGCGCGCTCGCGCTCGATCGCGAGCTCGAGTCGCGCCTGCGTTACGCCGCGAACGCCCAGTTTGGCTACCTGACGGCCTGCCCCACGAACGTGGGAACCGGCATGCGCGCGTCGGTGATGCTGCACCTGCCCGCGCTGGCGCTCGTGCCGAGCGAACTCGAGAAGGTCTTCACGGCGGCCGCGCGCACAGGCCTCGCCGTGCGCGGGCTGTACGGCGAGGGCTCGCGCGCCTTCGGCGACTTCTATCAGGTCTCCAACCAGATCACGCTCGGGCGCAGCGAGGACTCGTTGGTCGCGGAGCTGCGCGAACTCGTGCCCGCGGTCGTGGCCTTCGAGCGCTCGGTGCGAGCGGAGCTCCAGAAGTCGCGCCGGGCGGAGCTCTCCGATCGCGTCGCCCGGGCGCTGGGGATCGTGCGTTCCTCGCGTGCGATGACGACCGAGGCCGCGCTGGCGCAGCTCTCGATCCTTAGGTTGGGCCAGCTGCTTGGCCTATGCCCCGAGCTCGACCTCCGCACGCTCGCCCGCCTGCGCGTCCAGATCCAGAAGGCGCACCTGCAGGTCCAGAGCGAGGGCGCCGTGGCGAAGGAACTGGTCGAGCCGACGGAGCGCGATCGCCTGCGGGCCGAGCTGCTGCGACGCTCGTTCTCCTGACGCGAGGAAGTTCTTTCCGCAGTGGCGCGTTTCGAGGCGCTGTCGGATTGCGGTCGGAGCCCCGCGCGCTCCCGATACAGTCGGCATGTTGCTGGTCTCCGTCTCGCTTCTGGCCCTGGCGGGCGATCCGGTGCTGCGTCTGGATGTGCTCGAGGGCCGCGTGCGCGTGGCCCACGCGTCGGGAACGGCGAGCCTGCCCTTGGGCGCCATGGACTGGCCCCACGGCCCTTCGGGCTATCTAGAGTCCTCCACGCTCGCGCGTCTGCGGCTGCGCTGGCTGGGCTCGGCCAGCATCGAGCTCGAAGGCGCGCAGGCGCTGAGCTGGCGGCCCGCCCGGACGGAAGGTGCCGGCCTATGGCTTGCATTTTCTGGGCTGGATGAGACCCATCTGGAGGTGCGCGAGGGGCCCCTGCGCTTCGAGCTTCCGGGCGGCTGGCGCGGCCTGTGCTCGAAGGGCACGCTGTCCCTGCGAGCGGGCGCGGAGGGGCTGGTTGACCTTGAGCTGCTTGCGGGCGCACCCTTGTTGCTCTCACCGCCGAGCGCTCCGGGGGCCGTCCGTCCGCCTTGGACCGTGCTTCCCGGTGCCCGCGTCCGTCTGCTGGTCCAGGACGCGCGTCCGCGGGTGGTTTCGGGGAAGGTGCGCGGCCCGGACTTCGCGCCCGGAGCGCCGCCCATGTCCGCCCCGGTCGGCGAGCGACCGTGGAGCGGCTTCGCGTGGCCATGGACGGCCTCGGCCGGCGCTCCGAAGCCCGTGTGGGGCCCAGGCTGGTAGGGCGAACAAGGACGCAGCGCCCCGTGCCACCTGTGTCGGAGGCGCGAGGCTCTGCCCGGGAGGCCGGCTCCTCTGGGTTAGGCGGCCTTGGTGGATCCGACTTCGGCGCGCAGGAAGAACTCGAGCGCCTCGCGCAGGTCCGTGGCGCGGATGTCCGGCTCCACGGCGTACTCTCCGTCGCGGCAGCCTTGGCCCGTCGCGACTCCGACGCTGCGCAGCCCCGCGCGGCCGGCTGCCGCGAGCTCAAGCGTGCTGTCTCCGATGAGGAAGCTGCGCTCGAGCACGACGCCGTCGTTTTGACGGGCATGGAAGAAGATGCCGGTGTCCGGGAGGCGGTACACGGAGGTCTTCTTGTGGGCGCCCACGCCTTCGGTGGGATGTTCGAGGCAGGCGTAGTTGCGCACGATGCGCACGCCTTGGCCTTGCAGGTGCTCGAGCATCGAGCGTTCGAAGCTGGTCCATTCCTCGTCTCGAATGCGGCCCTTGGCCACCAGATCCTCGTTGCCGACGAGGTACAGGTTCCAGCCGGCGCCCGAGACGCGGAAGAGCATCTCGGTCACGCCGGGGGCGATGCGGCACTCGGAGAACGGGGCGAAGCCGCCCGGCGGAAGGTCGAGCAGCGTGCCCCAGCGGTCAAGGAACAGCGCACGGCGCGCGGGCTCGGTGCCGGGGATACGGTTCAGCGAGGGGCGGTGATGGCGAGAGTTCATGGTGGCGCTGGACGGCGGGTTTCGCGAGGACGATCAGGCTCGCGTTAGTTCTCGGACGGTCGCGGCTAGACCTGAGCGAGCAGCCGAAAAATGCGCTCGAACCGCGGCAGCTGAGCGCGCCCACGGAAGGGGCTTCCGGAAACGCTGTCCGACCTCGGAAAGGCTGTCGATCCCGTACGAGAGCGCGCAGAAGCAGCCGCGGCGCGCGCCAACCCGCTGGGGTCGGCGCGCGCCGCGTGGTTGCCACCGCCGGTCGTCGAGCGGCGCTGCTCAGACGTTGCGCAGCTCGTCCTTGAGGTACTTCATGTCGGCCGAGTACTGCTTTACGGCGGCCAACGTGCGCTCCTCGATCTTGGTGAAGTTGACGCCGATCTTGACGCCACCCTCGCGCTCCTCGACGGAGGCGACGACGGCGGAGGCTTCGCAGAAGCCCGACTGGAACAGCGGGAGGCGGAACTTGATTTTGAGCTCGGTACCGATCGAGAGCAGCTGGCCCATGGCGAAGACCTCGAGCCCGGTGTCGCCGCCGTTCCAGCTGAAGTGCAGCCCCGACTCGTCGAGCCGGGCCATGCGACCGATGCCACGCCAGTTGGAGCCGAACTTGTGACCGTGGACGGGGTTGACGACCTCCTTGAAGCGACGGGCCTGCGACAGGAAGTGCTCGATGCGGTTGGTATCGGTGGGGCTGAAGATGACCGAGCTCTCGTCGTCGGGTAGCCCGGCCTCGGCGTCCGGCTGAGCGGCCGGGGCGAGCATCGTGCCAATCACCGCCGCCTGCGCCGCTTCGTCGCTGTCGCAGACGGGCACGATGCGATCGATGCCGACCTTCTTGATCATCTCGCGGCAGAACTCGGACGGACGCGAGATGACGAGCTTGCCACCCTTCTCCTTGAGCTGCTTGAAGACCTTGATGATCGTTCCGAGCGCGGTGGAGTTGATGAACTTCACTTGGCGCAGGTTGAGCACGACGCGATGCACGCCTGCCTTCTGCAGGGCCGCGACTTCAGTCTGGAATGCAGTGCAGTAGAAGGTATCGAACTCCCCGCGCAGGTGGAGGGTTGCGAAGTTCTGTCCGTGCTCGACGTTGATGTGCATGGGAACGGTGGGGAAGCGGTTCTGGTGGCGGTTTCGGGGGGGGGCCGAGCTTTGGCTGGGCACCCCCCAGAGTTCCGATTGTTGCCCTCAGCCTGCGGGGTGCAAGCAATATTCCGGGAGAGAGCCGGAGGGGGCTGCGCGCTAGATTAGAGGCATGTTCTGGCGCAGTAAGAAAGATCGTGACGACAAAGCTCCCACCCTTCCTGCGGCGGCGGTCACGCCCTCGGCGGCAGCGGCGGGGACGAGCCCCTTGGGCAACTCGACGGCCCGCTTCCTGACGGGCGACAAGGACACGGACCGGCATACCGTCGAGGTGCTGCTGGAGATGTTCGCGCGACTCTCCGAGGCGCGCGACTTCGACGAGACCTTGATCCAGATCGTCGACAACTCGGTGGAGCTGTGCGGAGCCGAGCGCGGATTCCTCGTGTTGCTCGAGCCCTCGGGCGAGCTGCGCATCCGGGTGGCTCGCACCCGTGACAAGAAGCCGTTGCAAGACAAGGAGCGCTTCTCGACGTCGGTGGTGCGCTCGGTCATCGAGCGCAACGAACCCAAGCTCGCGACTGTGCAGAACGATTCCGAGGCGCGCGATCTCGGTCAGTCGGTGTTCGACCTGCGGCTGCGCGCCGTGATGTGCGTGCCGCTGTCGCGTACGCGCGAGGACGGCGAAGGCCTGAAGGGTGCGCTGTACGTCGACTCGAAGGCTGCGACGCGCGAGTTCAGCCAGCGCGAACTGGAGCTCTTCAACGCCCACAGCCAGCAGGCCGCGATCACGCTCGACAAGCACCGCAGCCATCAGGAGTCGCTTGAGAAGGCGCGGCTCGAGCAGTCGCTCGAGCTGGCGAAGGCCGTGCAATCGGGCCTGATGCCACGCATCCCCAAAGGCATCCCCGGTCTCGACATCCACGGCTTCTTCCGCGCCGCGGAGAAGACCTCCGGTGACTTCTTCGACTTCGTGAAGCTCAAGGACGGTCGACTCGCGGTGGTGGTCGGCGATGTCTCGGGGCACGGAGTCGGGCCGGCGCTCATCACGCAGAGCGCGCAGGGCGTGCTGCGCACGGGCCTGCGCATGTCGAACGATCCGGCCGCTGCGGTGACGATGCTCAATCAGGACCTCTCGGATCGCATCGAGCCCGGCACGTTCCTGACGCTGCTCTTGCTCGCCATCGCGGAGGACGGCAGCGTCGAGATGTGCAATGCCGGCCACCACGGCCCGCTGCTGGTGCGCGACGGCAAGGTGCTGACGTACGACGTGCACGGCTTGGCGCTCGGCTTCTCCTCCGACGTTGAGTACGCGATCGATGAGCGCTTCGAGCTGCAGCCTGGCGATGTGATGCTCGCTTTCACGGACGGCCTGATCGAGGCCCATCCCGAGCAGGATCGCGACAAGCTGCTCGGCGAGGAGCGCGTCAAGGAGTTGCTGGTGGAGCAGGCCGCGTGCGGCGCGGACGCTGAGACGATCACGCGCCTGCTGGCCGAGGCTGCGGTGCAGTTTTCGGGTGGCAAGCCAGAGGACGACGTGACCCTCGTGGTGGTGCGACGCACATGAGCGATGGGACGTCAGCGCGCGGCGCGAGCCTGTGGATCGGCGGGGCGCGCAGCTATCCGCCCGGACCCACCTCGGCTCCGGTCAATGTGCGCATCCGCGAGGGCGTGATCGAGGCCGTCGGTGCGGGTGTGGCGCCCGAGGGGCTGCCGCAGGTCGATGCCGGTGGCCTCACGGCGATCCCTGGCCTCGTCGATGTGCACGTGCACTTCCGCGATCCGGGGCTCGAGCACATCGAGGGCTGGGACAAGGGATCGCTCGGTGCGCTGCACGGGGGCGTGACGAGCGTCGTCGAGGTGCAGAACAACCCGCCGCTGTCGACCTCACGCCGCGCGCTCGAGGAGCGTCTCGCTCATGTCGCGAAGCGCTCGCGCGTCGACTTTGGCTGCCTTGCCAACCTCGTCGAGGCCTCGCTGCCCGAGCTTGCGGCCATGGCGCCACTGACTCCGGCTTACAAGTGCTTCCTCGGCGGCTCCACGGGCCTCGGCGGTGTGCTCGACGACGATCTGCTCGCGCGCCTGTTCGAGGGCGCGGCGCGGGTCGGTCGCATGGTCGTCGCGCACTGCGAGGACGAGGCGCTCCTGCAGCGCGACAAGCTGCGGCTCGTCGACGGCAACCCCGAGGCCACGGTCGCTCTCCACCACCTCGCTCGTTCGACGGAGGCGGAGGTCGAGTCCGTGCGCAAGGCGCTCGAGTGGGTCGAGCGCTTTGGGACTTGGCTGCACGTCTACCACGTGTCGTCCGCCGAGGCGGCGGCGCTGATCCGGCGCGCTCGCACGGCGGGACTGCCCGTGTGGTCGAGCACCGGGCCGCACTTCCTGCTGCTCTCGTGCGAGTGGGCCGACAAGCTCGGCAACCTGCTCAAGGTCAATCCGTCGATCAAGACGCCCGCGGACTCTCTCGGGCTGTGTGCCGCCTTGACGGCCGGAGACGTGGATTCGATCGGCACCGACCACGCACCGCACCCGCTCGAGTACAAGCAGCGGCCCTACGCCAAGTCGCCCTCGGGAATGCCTTCGATCGATCTCTTGTGGCCTCTGACGTGGGAACTCGTCGTGCGCGGCTGGCTCGACGCGCAGACGGCGCTCGACGCGGTGACGTGGCGCGCGGCGCAGAGCTTCCACTTGCCCGGCAAGGGACGACTGGCGCGCGGCTACGACGGCGACGTGGTCCTGTTCGATCCCGAGCGGCGCTTCACCGTGCGCGCGGCGGAGTTGCCCTCGCGCTCGAAGTGGTCCGCCTTCGAGGGCTGGGAGCTGCGCGGCCAGCCGCAGGTCGTGGTGCGGCGGGGAACGGTCGTGTGGCGCGATGGCGTGGCTCAGGTCGAGGCGGGCGGCCGTCCGCTCGACCTCGAGCCGCCGCGGCCGCGGCGGGTCTAGACGCGATGGAGCCGGTGGGGCGCTCGGACGCGGACTCGTCGCGCGTGGTGCTCGGACCAGCGTTCCTCGCTCGGCTGCAAAGCTTCGTGGCGCGTGCGCGGGCGTCCTCGGCGCGCGACGAGGGCCGACGGGGCGTGGCTCCGGGGCAGGGCGTCGAGCTCGAGGGTCATCGGCCGTATCGCGAAGGCGAGGACCTGCGCGATCTCGACTGGGAGCTGCTCGCTCGTCTGGGGCGCGCGTGGGTGCGCGTGCGGCGAGCGGAGCGCGGTGAACGGCTGGCCTTGGTGCTCGACACGAGCGCCTCCATGGGCGTCGGATGCCCGTCGAAGCTGGAACATGCCTGCGAGCTGGCGACGGCTCTGGCGCTGGCGACCGTTTTGCAGGGTGGCAGCGCAGAGGTTCTCGCGCACGGAGTCGAGGGCGTGGTCGAGCGGAGCGCGCTCCGCTCGCGGCCGGACCTGCCGGAGTGGCTCGAGTTCCTGCGAGGCCGAATGGCGCGCGGGGAGCGGCCGGTGCGCGAGGTCTTGCGCCATCCGCGCCTGTCGCGCGCGAGTCGCGTGGTCGTGCTCGGTGACCTGATGGACCTCGATCCTGCGGAGGTCCTCGCCCATGCCCGGCGCGGTTGTCGCGCAGGCGCGATCGCGGTGCTGTCGCGCCGCGAGCTCACGCCGTCTCGCGCCGAGGGCGTCGAGTGGTTTGATCCCGAGCGTGGCGATGCGCTCGAACTCGAAGTCGACGCGCGCGCGATCGAAGCCTATGCCCTTGTTCTCGATGAGCGGCTCGGCGCGTGGCGCAGCGCCTTCACTCGGCGCGGTCAGGACTATCGCGTGACGCCCTCCGACGCGGACTTCGAGGTGCTGGCCGGGGAGCTGCTGGCGTGATCGCGTTCGACCGCCCTTGGGCGCTGGTTTCGCTCGCGCTTCCGCTGCTCGTGACCTTGCTCGCCTTGCAGGCTCGCCGTGCGCCGCGTTCGAGCACGGGCACGCTGGAGCTCTGGAGGCAGGTTCCGCCGGACGCTGCGCGCGCGCCCATACGCCGCTCCACTCCGCCCATCGCGTTGCTGTTGCTCGTGGCGGCCTTGTGTGCCGGTTGTTTGGCGCTGGCTGGCGCGCGCGCCCGTGCGTCGCTCTCGCCGAGGTGGACGGTGCTGCTCGATCGCTCGCCCTCGATGTTTGCGGGCGCGGGCGGGACAACGGTCTTGGAGGCCGCGCTCGGGCTCGTGAGCGCTCGCCTCGGTCCTGACTGCGAGTATCGCTGCGTCTCCGGCAGCTTCGTCAGCGCGCCCGTGGCGACGGTGCCCGCTGCGTGGCTCGCGCGCCCGGCGGGGGACTGGGATGAGCCCCATTGGGCACGGCTCGACGCTCCCGGCACGGTTTGGGTCACGGACACGGAGCCCCGGGCGCCTGCGCTCGCTTCGCTGGCGCTGACGGGCGGCGACGCGGGCTCCGCCGTCGCGTCTGCCGGACGCAGGGGCGTATTTCTCGATCCCCGACTCGAAGGCACTGCCTTCGGGGAGCTGGTGCTGGCGTGGCTCGAGGGGCGCGGTCTGGAGCGCGTGGACTCCGGGGCATTCGCGATGCTCGCCGTCGAGCGCGCGGGCGAGGGTCCGGCGCGCGACGTACGCTGCGCTGGATCCGAATGGAGCCTCGAGGGGGCGGCCCTGCTGCTAAGCGCGCTTTCTGATGAGCCGGAGGAGCCGTGGATGCAGGCGACCGACGGGGCGAACATCGTGCGCTTCGTGCCGGGGCGCGTCGAGGTGGCGTGGGAAGATCGCCCGAGCCTGCGAGGCGACGATGTCGTGTTTGCGCTGGAGTTCTCGCGTCGTCTCGACCGAGCCTGTGCGCCGCGTGCGGACGCGCCGCGCATCCGACCGGCGGAGCTCCGCTTGGGTGAGCCACCTCGTCCGGCCCAGCGCACGCGTTCTTACGTGCCTTGGCTGTCCACGTTCGCGGCCGTGCTCGCGCTCTGCTCGCTGGCGGCCCGGCGCTAGTCCGCGCTCTCCTGCACGCTGCCATGGCGGCGCGTGAACAAGGCGGTCGCCACGAAGCCGACGGCGACGGCAAACCAAAGGGTGCACAGGCGCGCGAGGATCACGGCCGCAGCGGCCTGAGCGCGCGCCGTCTCGCGTGCCGCGTCGCCCGCCAGCGCCAGCGTGCGCTCGAGGACCGGCTGGTAGCGCGGTCGCAGCAGCGAGCCGAGCAGCCCTTCCGTGATGACGAGCCCACCGGGAGCGATGATGGCCACTGCACCCGCGACGGCGCTGAAAGCGAAGGCGAACACCGCGTAGAGCCACGGCACGCTCTCGGGCACGACCGCGTTGGCGATGATCCAGAAGCCCGTGCACTCGCAGCCCCAGCCGAGCACGGACACGAGCGTGGGCATCAGGATCTCGCGCGGCGCGAGCAGGATGCGCGTGCTGGCGAATGCTCCCTCGACGCGTGGAGCCAGCCTGCCGACGACCGGCGTGCGCGCCACGAGCCGCACGACGATTCGAGTGCATCGGGTCGAGCACACGACGCCGAGCGCGCAAGCGCATGCGGTGAGCAGGGTCCAGAAGACCCAGGCGTACTCGGGCGCAGTGCTGAGCCCGCCGATGGCGACGAGGATGAGGTAGCCGAGCAGGTCTGTGAAGCGCTCGGCGACCACGATGGGCGCCGAGTGGTGGATGCGGACGCCCGTGACTTGCTTGACGAGCCAAGACTTGAAGACCTCGCCCATCTTGCCGGGCGTCACCGAGAGCGTCATGCCGCTCAGGTAGATCAGGAATGAGGTACCCGTCTGGAGGCGGATATCGAGCAGGCGGCAGTAGCGTCGCCACTTCAGGAAGCGGATCGCGTAGTTCGCGAAGCTGAGCGCGCACGCGGCCGGGAGGACCCATAGAGGCAAGCGCGTGAATGCCCCGGCGATCGCGGAAGCGTCCGACCAAACGGCGATCCCGGCGTACACAAGCACGCCGAGCAACACGCTCACCAACAGGCGGCGTCCGAGCTTCTTCGGGAGGGGCACGGAAATTCCTTCCGCGCTCGGCTCAGGCCTGCACGGACGAGTCACTTTTTCGTCCGAACACGAACACGATCATGAGCAGCGCGCCGACTCCTAGCGCGAGGGCCGCAGCGGCGCTCCAGCCGAGGAACGCGCATGGAAAGTAGCCACACGTGACCGCCACGCCCATGGCGGTCAGCGCATATCCCATCTGGGTGCGGGTGTGGTCGATGTGGTCCGCGGCGCAGGCCGTCGAGCTCAGGATCGTGGTGTCGGAGATGGGGGAGCAGTGGTCGCCGAAGATGGAGCCTTCGAGCACGGCGCCGATGGACAGCAGCATAAGTGTGTAGCCTCCGAGGGCCGGATCGCGCTCGCCGAGTGTGTAGGACAGGCCCACGACGAGCGGCAGGAGAATGCTCATCGTGCCCCACGAGGTTCCGGTGGCGAAGGCGATCGCCGAAGACAGCAGGAACAGCAGCGTGGGGAGCAGGGGCGGCGAGAGTCGATCTCCGAGGAGTTCTGTCAGGTAGCTCGCAGTCCCGAGCTCGTCGCACGCGGTGCCGATCATCCACGCGAGGTAGAGGATCGCGACGGCGATGCCCATGTTGCGAATCGTCGTAGCGATCGCTCCGGGAATCGCGGCCACAGCGCCGGCAAAGAAGGCGAGGATGCAGGAGACAAGGAAGCCGCCGGTCGAGCCGATCAGGATCGCACGGGAACTCTCGCCGTCAGCGAGTACGAGCGTGACCTTGCGCACAAAGTCGATACTCGGCTCGTCCCACAGGCCCGGATGGGCGGCGTTGCCGACGCGCAGGATCTCGAGCAGGGTCACCCCGATGAAGACGAGCATCGGCACGATCGCGCGATACGCGCGCGGAGTCACGCCCGGCGCGGGCTCGATGTGCGTCGCGGCGTCACCGACCATCGGCGAGCCCCCGTCGCGCACGAGCTGCCCGGTCGTGCGGGCGCGGCGCTCGGCGGCCAGCATCGGGCCAAAGTCGCGGCCGCTCCACACGATCAGGCCCGCGAGCACGAGCGTGAAGATGCAGTAGAAGCGAAACGGAAGGCTCTCGATGAAGACCGCATAGCCCTGATCGGAAGAGAGGCCGGCGGCAGGCAGCTGCGGTGCGAACGTCGAAACTTCGTAGGCGATCCAGGTCGAGAAGATCGAGATGCCCGCCACGGGCGCCGCCGTCGAGTCGACGAGGTAGCTGAGCTTCTCGCGCGAGATGCGGAAGCGGTCGGAGAGCGGGCGCATCGTCGTCCCGACGAGGATGCAGTTCGCATAGTCGTCGAAGAACACGACGAGCCCCATGATCCATGTCGCGACCTGGGTCGAGCGCGCGCCGCGGGCGAACCTGGCCACGGAATCGACCAGTCCGCGGATGCCGCCGCTCCGCGTCATCACTCCGACCATCGAGAGCATCGCGATCACGAAGCCGATGATCAGGAGCTTGTCGGGATCCGCGAGCTGGGGCCAGAGGCTGCGGGTGGCGAAATCGGGCAAGCTTGCGGCGAGCGCGCGCCCGATGCCGGAGCCGCTCTGCAGCCGCTCCAGCACCATCGCGACCCAGACGCCCGAGAAGAGCGCGAGCACCGGGCGCCGGAACACGACGGCGAGCAGGATCGCGACCAGCGGCGGGTACAGGGACGAGCGCTCCGGGGGCGTCCAGCCGACGAGCTCGGCACGCTGGCGAGCGCCCCCGGGCTGCGTGACCTCGACGATCAGCGCGCCGCGCGCGCTGTCGTGGCGCACGCCGAAGCTCGCACCCGTTCCCTGGCTCTTCGCGGTCGGACCTTCCTCGCCTTCGACTGCGAGCGAGAGATCCCGCTCGGCCGCGGCTTCGCGCAGACCGCGGATCAGGCTGCGGCGCGCGTGGTAGTGAACCGTGAGATCCTCCGAGGGAACGTCGCTCTCGAAGCCGACTCCGAAGATCGCGAGCGTCGCGCGCTCGCCCGAACGCTCGATTACGGCGGGGCCGTCGAGCATCAGGTCGGCGAGCGTGGGGCGCTCGTCGGCTGCTCCCTCGGCCGGGGCAGGACCGACGCGCTCGGCCAGAACCGCGTGGGCATTCTGGGCCGCGAGTCGCGCGGGGTCCGCGGCCGGCAGCAGCTGAACGGCGGCGAGCGCGAGGATGCAGACGAGGGCGATCAGGGCGGCACGCATGGGGGGGGAGGATAGGCGTCTCGGCCTGCGGGGTGAAGCGCGCTCGCTGGACTTGGTCGCGCGAGCTTCGCTTGGACACCGGAACCGCGCTGCGTATCCTCTCGGCCCATGGCGTTCCTGCAGGCTCCGGAGAGCTCGGATTTCTTGCTGGCCACGGTTCCGTGGCTGCTGGGCCTGTGCGCCGTGGCGGCCGGTGCCACGGCGGCTGGGGTCTGGCTCCTGCACAACCGCCTGCGCGAGCTGGCGCGGTTCGCGGAGCGACTGTCTGCCCTCGAGCAGATCCAGACCACCCTTGCCCGCGTGGCGCGCGAGCGCGAGGACCTCGACCTGCGGCGCATCGAGCACGTGCTGATCGAGATCCGCGACGGGCAGCGGCGGCTCGAGGACTCGCTCCTGCGCGCGTCGCAGGTGGCGTACCACGGCGAGGCCGCACGCGGGGCGCCGGCCGCGGACGGGGCCGGTCTCTCCGAGCGCATCGTCCAGCGCCTGATCGCCCATGGATACGAGCATGTGCAAGTCGTTCCGACGCTCGAGGAGCTCGCGAAGCTGTTCGAGACCGGCGGCTCCCACGAGGTGCTCGTCGAGGCCCGGCGCGCCGGCGTCCAGTGCAAGGGCCGCGTGCTCGTGCGGGATGGCGTCGTGGTCGAGGTTGAAGTGAAGCCCGCCTATTCGATGTTCCCCTGAGCACCCGAAATCCTCATCAAGGCGAACCATGACTGTCACCACGATCGAGAAGCTCGCCCAGCACATCGGGCAGGTCGTCACACTGCAGGGCTGGGTGTACGACCGTACCTCGAAGGGCAAGCTGCACTTCGTGCTCCTGCGCGACGGCACGGGCATCGTGCAGTGCGTCGTGTTCCGCGGGAACGTCGGTGAGGATTTCTTCAATCAGGTCGCGGGCGCTGGGCAGGAGTCGAGCATCACGCTCACCGGCCTCGTGAAGGCCGAGCCGCGCGCGCCGGGTGGCTTCGAGATCGACGTGCAGTCCGGCCGCGTGCTGCAGGCCGTGACCGGCTACCCGATTACGCCCAAGGAGCACGGCATCGAGTTCCTGATGGAGCACCGCCACCTGTGGTTGCGCTCCAAGCGCCCGTGGGCGGTGATGCGCGTGCGTCACGCGGTGATCATGGGCATCCGCAACTTCTTCGACGAGCGCGGCTTCACCTGCATGGACGCGCCCATCTTCACACCCAACGCGTGCGAAGGAACGTCGACCCTGTTTCAGGTGCCGTACTTCGAGCAGATGGCCTACTTGACGCAGTCGGGCCAGCTGTACGCCGAGGCCGCGGCCATGGCGCTCGGCAAGGTCTACACCTTCGGGCCCACGTTCCGTGCCGAGAAGTCCAAGACCCGTCGTCACCTGACGGAGTTCTGGATGATCGAGCCGGAGATGGCCTACGCGACGCTCGACGACGTGATGTCGCTCGCGGAAGACATGCTGAGTTACGTCGTCGCGCACGTGCTCAAGACCCGGCGCGCGGAGCTCGCCGTGCTCGAGCGCGACATCGGCAAGCTCGAGAGGATCGTCGCGCCGTTCCCGCGCATCACCTACGCGGAGGCCTCGCAGGTCCTGCTTGACCACCCCGACATCAGGGGCACGGAACTCGCCTTCAAGGCCGGCGAGGACTTCGGCGCGCCGCACGAGACGATCATCTCGAACCTCTACGATCGCCCGGTGATGGTCCACCGCTACCCGGCGGCCATCAAGGCCTTCTACATGAAGCGCGATCCAGCCGACGAGACCAAGTGCCTGTCGGTCGACGTGCTCGGATCCGAAGGCGTCGGGGAGATCATCGGTGGCAGCCAGCGCGAGGAGGACCTCGACCTGCTGCTATCGCGCATCCGTCACGAAGGCCTGCCGGAAGAGGCCTTCCAGTGGTACTTCGATCTGCGTCGCTTCGGCTCCGTTCCCCACGGTGGCTTCGGGCTCGGTCTCGAGCGCACCGTGGCGTGGATCTGCGGCATCGAGCACGTGCGCGAGGCGATTCCGTTCCCGCGCACGATCTATCGCCTCACTCCCTGAGCGGGCTGCGCCTCAGCGCCCGGATTCGTCCGGATGCTGCCACGGGTTGGGCTCGCCCTCGACCTGCACCACAAAATGCAGGCCGAGCGGCTCGAGCGCCTTGCGCAGCGGTGTCACGAGACCGCGGACCATCGCATCGGGCGGCTCGATGCAGCGCAGCAGCAGGCTGAGACCGGCGGCCGTGTGACCGGGGAACTCGCGCTCGAGCTCGCCGTCGAGCGCGAACGCCAAGTACGCATTGACCTTGTCCTGCAGCTGCTGCAAGCGCTCGTCGGAGCCGTCCCACGGACGATGCTCGACCATCACGAGCAGCAGACTGCCGTCGGGAGCCGTGGCTACGAGATCGACGATCTGCGAGTTATCCACTCCCACGGTCGCAGTATGCGCGCGGCCTGCGAGCTTCGCTACAGGTCGAACGACTTGAGTCCGCTCGCGTCGGAAACCCATGCCCGTCCGCGCGGGGCGCGGGCGCTCGGTGCCTCGAATGCGAGGTAGGTCCACTCGCCGCTGCGCGTGGCGGCGAAGCCCGTGGAGCCGTCCGTACGGCGCAGGAGGTAGTGCGTCGTCGCCACCTCCAGCGTGCCCTGGGCCCAAGGCGAGTTGAGCACGCTGCCCGACTCGATCGAGCGGCGCAGGCAGGCGAGCCCGGCATTGTGGGGTCGCTGCTGCGCTTCGCTTCCATCGGTACGCTGCTCGGCGCTGGGCGTCAGCTCGCCCTGCCAGAGGAGTCGGCGGCCGTCCTCCAGCTCGAGCGCCACGCCCTGCGGAGTGAGCTGCAACCCGCTGGCGGGAGCGGAGCCGAGCTGGAGCGCACCTTCGGTCGTCCCGCTCTGGGAGTCGAGCACCCAGACGTAGCCAAGCTCGTCCACGACAAGCAGGGATCCAGCTCGGCGCGGCAGGAAGACGGGCGCGTGACGAATGCCGGCCGCGGTCCGCAGGCGAATGCTCCAGCGTTCGCGGCCATCGGCGCCCACGCGCGCCACGCGACCCTCGCGGTCGCAGACGATGTGGCTGTCGTCGACGGAGACGGGTATGGCATCGACGCGCGTGCGCGTGGGCCAGTGGGCGGTCGGAGTGCGCGACAGCAGGATCTCGCGGTCCGCCGGACCGTCGAGCACCAGCATTGCGGTTTCGAAGCCCGACAGCTCGACGCGCCCTGCGACGCGCTCGCCGGGGGCGCATTCGAGCACGAAGGGCGTCGTGCGCAGGGTTCCGTTGGAAAGTCGCACGTGGGCGCCCGACGGCACGGACTCGATGCGACAGGGAAGGAGGTGCTCGGCCGGTCGCTGGCAGGCGGGCGCGAGGCGCGCGATCGCCTCGGTGTGTTGGCCCTGCTCCGCGAGTGCGCGCGCAGCGAGCACGGCTTCGTGGTGCTTGCGAACCGCGTCCATCTCGCGACGGAACAGCGGCGCCAGTTCGGCGCCTCCGGGTGCTCGCTCGAAGCGCTGAAAGCTCGCCACAGCGCGCTCGAGATCCCCGGCCGCGGCGTGCGCCCGCCCGGCCGCAAAGAGCGCGTCGAGTTGGGCGAGCGCCTCGTCCTGCAGCTCCTTCTCGCGTTGTGCAGCGCGCTCGCGGGCGCGCGTGTCGAGCGTCAGTTGCAGCGAGCGCAAGGTGTTCCGGAAACCCGCGAGGTCCGGGCTCGGCTTCGCGCTCTCGAGGACCGCATCGACGTCGGCGATCAGGCGCGAGAGCCGCTGTTCGGCGTGCCCGGATTCCACGCTGTCCGAGCTCGCGCCAGAGGCGATCAGCAGGTCCTGCAAGCGAGCCACGAGGCTCTCGAGCAGTGCGGAGAGCCGCGGGGGCGGCTCCCCGCCGAGCTCGGGTCCCGCCGGGATCGGCGGCATCTCGAGGGCATTGCGGAGGCCGAGCACAGGATCGCCTCCCGTGCATTCGAGGTGGCACTCCTGGAAGCGCAGGATCCACGCCTGACGCGCCGCGATCTGGCGCTGCCGAATGCGCGAGCGCAGCTGCTCGCGCAGGTTCTGGACACGCTCGTCCGCGCTCACGCCGAACAGGTCATCGATCTCGGCCAGCGCGGCTTCAGGCCGGTCGAGGGCCTCGCGCACGATCGCGAGCTTGCGCTCGAAGTCCTCCCCGCGACGCACATGCACCACGCCGGCGATCGAGAGCACCAGAGCACTGCCGAGCACGGCGAGCGTGTTGCGCCGCGCACGTCGGCCCTTGGCCGTGCGGCCGAAGCTCGTCGAATAGAGGGCCCGCGCCTCGCGCTGGCCCGGAACTGCGTGGAGGATGGGCTTGAGTGCCGCAACGGCCCGGTCGTGCTGGCCGGAGTCAGCGAGTGTGCGGCATGCGTCGATGACCCAGCCAGCGCCCTCCTCAAGCTTGCCGACTGACATCAGTCGCTGGCCAATCTCGAGTCGCGTGGCGACGCTCGCATTGTCTCGCAGGACGGCGGCGCGCAGGACCGCGGCGGCACGCTCCGGTTGGCCCCGATCGTGGAAGCGCCGGGCGATGCGGAGCAGGTCCGCGATCGGCGGACGCTGGGACTCGTCGGGGCAGCGCTGTGCGCGGCGCAGCGCCGCGAATTCGGTCAGGAAGTCGCCCTTGTGAGCTCTGCGAAGCTCCAGCCAGCGCTGCGCGGAGCGTTGTGCATCGCGTTCCGCAGCATCGAGCCGGGCGAGCAGGGCTCGGCCGTGGCGCGGCTCCATGGCGGCGAGCGCCGCAGCCAGGCTTCCGCGCTCCCAGTGGTCGAGCAACAGCTGTGCGTCGCCTTGCGAGGCCGGCCCCGCCGGCGCGAGCCGGGACCAGCCAGCGAGCCGCGAGGCCGCGCGCGCGAACTGGCCCGCTTGCAGCTCATGGTGCGCGAGAGCGAGAAGCTCGCGAGCATCGGCGAAGCGCATGGCTCCGTGGGCACCGAGTGCGCACAGTGACGTGCAGACCTGTCGCAGTGGCCAGCCCAGACGGTCGCCGATCTCGGCCACGCTCGAGGAGCCGTCGCACTCGGTCCAGATGCGTTCCAGCGTACGCTGGGGCGGCTCGTCACCGAGTCGTCGAGGGACAAAGTGCGGATCGATGGCGCACGCCGTGGGCTGGGACGCCAGCTCGTCGCTGATGCGTGCGTGCTCCAGCAGGATGTACTCGACGCTCACCGCCGGTCCGAGGACGACGTCGTCGAACTCGAGCGCCTCGCCGTTCGCACCAGCTTGTGCAGCGTCGGAGCGCGGTTCGAGTTCAGGAATGGCGCCCGCCTCGAAGCGGAAGTGCACTCCGTCCGAGTCCAGCATGGCGAATATCGACTCGAGCCGAGTCGCCTGTGCGATCTCGCGCATGCGCAGGGAGTCGATGCGGAGGTCGTGGCGCGCAGCCCATGCACGCTGGCTGCGAGTGCGCCAGCATTCGGAGCGCTCGTGCTCCTCCGGAAGCAGGACCAACTGGCCGTCGCGCACGCCCACGCGCAAGACACGACCGCTCGCGAGCAGGGTCAGCACGCCGGCGCGGCCGCCGCGGGCGAGTCCCTGCAGCAGCTCACCGAGGCCCAGACCGGCGACATCTCCCTGAAAACTCATGTGATTTCAGGTGTGGTATCGGGCTCGACCGCGCGCGAACTTCAGCCGCGTTCGAATTCGAGACGCCGGCGGAGCCGAGCGAGGTCCGCGGGGGTATCGAGGTCATCGGCAATGGCCGGATCCTCGACCGCGACGAACTGCAGGGGGCGCGCCTGCGCGCGCAGGCTGCGTAGTTCTTTCCCCTGCTCCAGCCTGCCGAGCAGCGCGCGCCCGGCGATCACGGGGTGGCCGAACGGGCCCTGCTCACCGAGGCGCGGTGCGAGCCAGCCGAGTTCCTGCTCGCCCGCGTCGTGCCAAGCCTGTGCGAGACGGGCTACGGTCGAGGCGGAAACCAGCGGCACGTCCACGGGGGCGATGAGGAGGTCCGAGCCCGGCAGAGTGGCGCGAGCCAGCAGCACGCCGCTGGTGCGGCCCTCGCTCCAGCGCTGGTTGAGGAGCCAGTTGCACAGCGGGCCGAGCCGCGCGCGGAGCTCGGTGTCATGGGCGCCGGTGATCACCAGCGGGCGAGCATCGATGGCCGCGAGCGCCGAGAGCAAGTGCTCGAGCGCGCAGCGCTGGCCGAGCTGGGCGAGCGCCTTGGGCTCGCCGAGTCGTCGGCTCGCGCCTGCAGCCAGCACGACAGCACGCAGCGTCACGAGCCCAGCCAGCGGTCGTACAGCGCGCGCGCGCGCACGGGATCGTCCGTGCCCTCGAACAGCGCGCGACCGTCGGGAAAGACGGAGCAGGTGATGCCCTCGAGCCGGAAGCGCAGCAGGCCGTCCTGAAGCGCAAGCTCCAGAGCGAGGCCCGTGAGGCGCGCGTGCAGGCTCGTAAGGTCGACGCGGGCTCGCGAGGAGCGCTGCGGACGGACCTGCACCGTGTTGCGGCCGCACAGGGAAAGCGCGTCGCCGGTCGTGTCCGCGTCGAGGAAGGTGAAGGATCGTTGCCCGCAGCACGGGCACTGCGGGTCACGGGGAACCTCGATCGCGTGGCTCTCGAGCGTCCACACGTCGAGCTCGACGAGACGCGCCACTCCCTCGCCTGACGCGCGTGGCTCGGCGCCGAGCAACCGCAGCGCCGCACCCGCCTGCAGGGCCGCGATCGCGGCGACCGCGGGTTGCAGCACGCCCGCGCTGTCGCAGGTTGGAAGCGCTCCCGGCGGCGGCGGATCGGGAAACAGGCAGCGCAGGCAGGCACCGTGCGGGGGCACGACCGGAAACACGATCCCCGAGCTGCCCACGACGCCGCCGTAGACCCACGGCCGACCGCGCTCCACCGCGAAGTCATTGATCAGGTAACGCGTCGCGAGATTGTCGGTGCCGTCGAGGATCAGCTCGACGTCGGTGCCGAGCTCGCGCAGCAACTCCGCGTCGAGGTGGCGCACGTGGGGCTCGACGCGCGTCGGACCTCCGATGCGCTCGAGGGACCGCGCGGCGACCTGCGCCTTCGGTTGCCCAATGTCGGGAGGCTCGAACAGCACCTGACGCGGCAGATTGCTCTCCTCCACGACATCGCGGTCCACGATGCGCACGAACCCGACCCCGCTGCGGGCCATGGACTGAGCCAGCGCCCCGCCGAGCGCGCCGCAGCCCACGATGAGCACGCGCGCACGCGCGAGCCGCTCCTGCCCGGCCGCGCCGAGCGCAGCGAAACGGATCTGGCGGTCGAAGCGGCCTGCGCTCATGAGCCCCAGACGCTCCAAGCGAGGAACGCGAGCACGCCGAGCGCGAGCAGGCCGAGCGCGCCGAGCAGGAACGGCAGGAGCGCCTTGAAGTCGCTCTCGGGCGGCTCGTTGATCTCGACCCAGTTGAAGTAGCGCACGACGTGCTCGTCGAGCTCGGCCTTGCAGTGGGGGCAGAAGCGCGTGCGCGGCTCGAACGGGATCACCCCGTCGCAATGCATGCAGTAGAAGTTGCGCTCCGCCCCACCCTCGGCGACGCCCGGCTTGCGCGAGCGCTCGAGGTAGTAATCCAGCGCCTCTCGATTGCGCTCGCTGCGCGTGCGCGACCAATGCTGGTCGCTCATGTTGCCGTAGCTCGGCGGGCGCTGCTCGGAGTCCATCGCAGGATCTCGGCGAGGCTAGAAGCCGAAATGCAAACCGACGTAGGGACCCGAGAAGCTCGCATCGAGGTCCACGTTGTCGAAATCGTCCTCGTACGCGACCTCGAATGACGTCGTTCGCCAGCCGACCATGAGCGCGCCATGGAAGGACCCGTGGGAGCCCCAGAGCGCGTACTTCGCGTTGAGGTCGAGATCCAGAAACGTGGCCTCTTCCCCGTCATAATCGACGTGCCCACCGGCGGCGACCGCCTCGAGGTCGAGCATCCACAAGCGGCCACCGGCGCGCGCCGCGACCACGGGCAGCGGGAACAGCTCGTCGAAGTCCTGCGTCCCCACGCTGCCGGAGTCCGGACGCACCGCGACGTCGAGATCGAGGACCAGCGCGCCGAAGCCGATGCCGAGTTCGAGCACGTCGGTGGGGGCGAGATCGAAGGTCAGGTAGGCGCGGTACACGGAGAGGTCGAGTTCGCTCGACACCGTTTCGCCCGCGCTGATGTCTCCAAAGTCGACGGCCAGTGTGCCCGAGCCCTCCCAACTCGCTGACTGCATGTCGACCGACAGGTGCGGCACGCCCCACTTGAAGTCGAACTGTGGGCTCAGCGCGTCCTCGCGCTCGTCGATGCCGAGCGCCGAGAGGTTTGTGTCGACGACAGGCGTGCCGGCGCTCGCGAGGCCGATGTCGCCATCCGGCTTGAAAAACGCGTAGCTTGCCGAGGCCGCCATCTCGGGCGCGGAGCAGGCGGCGACGAGCGTCAGGGGCAGTAGAGCCAGAAGGCGCATGGGGGGGGCTTTTCGGGAGAAAGCGGGACGCCGGGCAAGGTGCGGCTTCCGTGCGCCGATGTCCACAATCTAGTGGGGGGAGGAGCGATGGTGCATATCGAAGCGCAAGAGCGAGTGTTCGTGCTGCCGGCGGCGCGTCCGCGGGTGGTCGGTCCGGGGCGCCGTGAGCAGGGCTATCGCGAGCAGATCCTGAGCCTCTCAGCTGAACGGCAGCGCGCCGAGCAGGAGCGCGGGCGGCTGGCGCAGGAGCTGGAGTGGTCGGCCCGCGTGGAGCGCGGCTCCGTGCGGCGCTCGGAGCGGCTCGAAGGACATTTGCGGGCCTCGGAGGAGGCCCAGAAGCGGCTCTTGCTCGCGCTCGGGGCCGTCCAGCGGGAGAACGAGCTGCTGCGCCAGAAGGTCACGGCGCTCGGTGCGGGTGCCGCCCCGCAGCTGGAGCCTCGGGCCGGGGCCCGCGCTCGGAGCGCGAGGCCTTTCTGGCGACGCTGGTTCGAGCGCTGAGGCTTGGCGGGCGCGGCCTGGGCCCTTCGGCGCTTGACAAGTGGCCATCTCCGTCCGATCCTCTCCGCCCCGCTCGAGTCTTCGAGGCTGGAGTGGGCCGCTCGTCGCTTTCCACACGACGGCGGGCCTTGGAAGTTTGCACGGTGGGCGTAGCTCAGTCGGTTAGAGCACGAGGTTGTGGTCCTCGGGGTCGGGGGTTCGAGTCCCCTCGCTCACCCCATCTACCCGCGGTGGGCCGAGTCGTGGCACGGCTCGGCGTTGGTCAGTCCCCGCTCGGTTGGCTTCGTCGAAGCTGACCGCGTCGTTGCGATGCCCGGCCACAGGGGTAGATTTCCGCGGGTCCTGGGGCGAGGTTCCGCCCTCTCGGTGGGCGGAGGAACTTGGCGGTCGGAGCTCGCCTTTGCCCCAAGGTGCGGGATTGATCGCGGTCCGTTGCGTGGTAGCGATTTCGGGTCGACGCGCGACAGGCGCGTGTTTCAGTTCAGAAACACAAAGCCCCCTCAAGCCCGACTCCTCGGGAGTCGAAAGCGTGGGGAGCCCGTTCTGGGCCCCCGCAGAGGGGGCTCGCGAGCTTCCGCGACCGAACGCATCAGTTTCAGCCGAGAAACAGATCCCCATGGGCGAGATGGACGACGTCGTATCCGAGTTCCTCGTCGAGAGCCACGAGAACCTCGACCGCCTCGATACCGACCTTCTGGCGCTCGAGTCGAACCCCAACGCGCGCGAGATGCTCGCCAGCATCTTCCGCTCGATCCACACCCTCAAGGGCACCTGCGGGTTCCTCGGCTTTGGACGACTGGGATCGCTGACGCACGTCGGCGAGAACCTGCTCTCGCTCTTGCGCGACGGCAAGGTCGGCGTCGATTCCGAGACGACCAGCGCGCTGCTGGCGCTCGTCGATGCCACGCGCCGCATGCTCGACAACATCGAGAAGCAGGGCAGTGAAGGCCCCGACGAGTTCCTCGAGCTGAAGGAGACGCTCACGCGCCTGCAGGGCGAGTTCGCCAAGCCGGCGAAGAAGACCGCCGAGCTGGCCTCGAACGCTTCTCCGGTTTCGGTTTCGGTCGATCCCGCGCCGGCCACAGTGACGGCCCAATTCTCGGCTGCCAGTCCGAAACCGAGTGCGGCGGCCAACGTCTCCGCAGCGCCGAGGGCTGCCACGCCCGCTCCGCTACCGCGCGCCGCGCCGTCCGCGAGCTTTGCGGCTCCGTCGCCCGCGCAGAACGAGCACTCGGTCGCCGATAACTCGATCCGCGTCGACGTCGGGCAGCTCGACAAACTGATGAACCTCGTCGGCGAACTGGTGCTCGCCCGCAACCAAGTGCTGCAGTTCACCGCCGGCTCGACAGACAACGGATTCCTCGCGACGACCCAGCGCCTCAACCTCATCACGACCGAGCTGCAGGAGAGCGTGATGAAGACGCGCATGCAGCCGATTTCGAATGTCTGGAGCAAGCTTCCGCGCGTCGTGCGCGACCTGTCGCAGTCGCTCGGCAAGAAGATCCGCGTCGAGATGGACGGCAAGGAGACTGAGCTCGACAAGACGATTCTCGAGGCGATCAAGGATCCGTTGACGCACATCGTGCGCAACTCGTGCGACCACGGCATCGAGACGCCGGACGTGCGCACGCAGCGCGGCAAGCCCGCGGAGGGCGTGCTGCACCTGCGCGCCTTCCACGAAGGCGGGCAGGTGATCATCGAGATCAGCGACGATGGCAGCGGCATCGACGTGGAGCGCGTGAAGCGCAAGGCCGTCGCCAGCGGGCTGATCACGCAGGAGCAAGCGGCTCGCATGGGCGAGCGCGAGGCCTGCATGCTGATCTTCGCTCCTGGGCTATCGACAGCCTCAGCCGTCACAAACGTCTCGGGGCGCGGCGTCGGCATGGACGTCGTGCGCTCGAACATCGAGAAGACGGGTGGGCAGGTCGACCTGCAGAACCGCTTCCTCGAAGGGCTCACGATTCGCATCAAGATCCCCCTGACGCTGGCGATCATCCCGGCGCTGGTGGTTGTCACGGGCGAGGAGCGCTTCGCGATCCCGCAGGTGTCGTTACTCGAGCTCGTGCGGCTCGAGGGCGAGGCCGCGCGCAAGGGCATCGAGACCATCGAGGGTAGCCCGGTGTATCGGCTGCGCGGCACGCTGCTGTCGCTCGTCCACCTAGACCGCGAGCTCGGCCTGACGCGTCGCGCGGATGGCGACGATGCGGTCAACATCGTGGTTCTGCAGGCGGAAGACCGCCACTTCGGGCTGGTCGTCGACCGCATCTGCGACACTGAGGAGATCGTCGTGAAGCCGCTGGGCAAGCTGCTCAAGGGGCTGTCGACCTTCGCCGGAGCGACGATCATGGGCGACGGAAAGGTGGCCCTGATTCTCGATGTGATGGGCATTGCGCAGCGCGCGCGCGTGATCTCGGAGACGCGCGAGCGAGCGAGCGTCTCGACCAGCGCAACCGCGAGCGCCAGCGAGGGCGTGCCGCGTCGCCTGCTGCTCTTCAGCATCGCGGGTGGCCAGCGCATGGCCGCGGCGCTCGAGGAAGCCGCGCGACTCGAGGAATTCGCGGCCGACCAGGTCGAAACCTCGGGCGACTTGCGCGTAGTCCAGTACCGCGACGACATCCTGCCGCTGATCTCGCTGGCCGAGCAGTTCGGGCGCCGCGAGGAGGGCAGAGGCGGGAAGCCGCTGCCGGTCGTGGTGGTCCGTGGGGGAGAGCGCAGCTACGGCCTCGTGGTCGAGCGCATCCTCGACATCGTCGAGCAGGAGCTCAAGGTCCAGCGTCGCGCTTCGCGAACCGGGCTGCAGGGCTCGGCAGTGATCGGCGGCAAGGTGACCGACCTGCTCGACATCGCCGCCGTCGTGCGGCGCTTCGAGAGCGAATGCGAGTCCCGCGTGGCCTAGCGAGGCCGGAGAATCCACATGAGCAAGCCCCGCCAGTTCTGCACGTTCTACCTCGATCGCGCTCTGTTCGGAGTCGAGGTCCACAAAGTGCAGGAAGTCCTGCGCGACCAGGAGATGACTCCCGTCCCGCTCGCATCCGACGTCGTACGGGGTCTGATCAACCTCCGCGGCCAGATCGTCACCGCGATCGACCTGCGCAGGCGTCTTGGCCGCGGGCCGCGCGACGGCGGTGGTCGCTCGATGAACGTCGTGCTGCGCACCGAGGAAGGTGCCGTGTCCCTGCTCGTCGACGAGATCGGTGACGTGGTCGAGATCGACGACACGGTGCTCGAGCGTCCGCCCGAGAACCTGCGCGGGATCTCGCGCGAGCTGATCAGCCGCGTGGCCAAGCTTGAGAGCGAGCTGCTCTTGCTGCTCGACACCGAGAAGGTCCTGCTCGTGCCCTCTGAATCCTGAGTCCAAGGCGCCCAGAAAGCGAAGCGAGGAAATCCGTGCGAGCTCTGGTCATCGACGATTCGGCAGTCATCCGCGCCGTACTGACGCGCATACTCACCAATCTGGGCTTCGAGGTGGTGCAGGCAGCGCACGGCAAGGAAGCGCTCGAGCGCCTGCGCGGCGGCCCCCTGCCCGCAGTCGCGCTGGTCGACTGGAACATGCCCGAGATGAACGGTTACGAGTTCATTCGCAGCGTGCGCGCGAGCTCCGAGTGGCGCGACCTTCCGCTGATGATGGTCACCACCGAGACCGAGATGGAGCAGGTGGTCAAGGCGCTCGCCGCGGGCGCCAACGAGTACCTGATGAAGCCCTTCACGCCCGAGATGGTGGAAGAGAAGCTGCAGATCCTCGGGATCCGCGGGAGCTAGTGTTGAACATGGCGAGCCTGCGTGTGGCCGTGATCGAGGACTCGGCGCTCGCGCGCAAGGTCCTCAAGGATGGACTCGCCGCGGCGGAGGACGTCGAGCTGTGCGCCTCGGTGGGCGCCACGGCCCTCGCGCTCGCGAAGTGCACGGACGCAAGTCCCGATGTCGTGGTGCTCGACCTGTGCATGGCCGAGGAAGACTGGCGCGACTCGCTGGTCAAGCTGCGCCGTGGCTTCCCGCGCTCGCGCATCGTCGCGCTCGCCCACGACAGCCCCGACGGCCGAGCTGCGCTGGCGCAGTCGCTCACGGCAGGCGCGGATGACACGCTGATGAGGCCGGCCAGCGATGCGGCCCTGTGCGTCGCGGCTCGCAGCTTCGGTTCTGAGCTGCTCGCTCGCGTGCGGGCGCGCTCGGGCATGCCCGCGATGGCGGCCCTGCAGGCCGGGCTGGCACGCCCAGCTACCGAACCCGCGAAGCTGCGTGCTCCGCGCAGGAAGCCGCGCCTGCGCGTCGAGGTGCTGGCCGTCGGTGTCTCAACCGGCGGTCCGAACGCGCTGGCCGAATTCCTGCCGGCGATCCCGGCCGACTTCCCCGTGCCGATTGTGCTCGTGCAGCACATGCCGCCAGGCTTCACGGCCAATCTCGCGCAGAACCTCGACCGACGCTGCAAGCTGCGCGTCAAGGAGGCTGCCGAGGGCGACCTCGTCAGCGCCGGACGGGTGCTGATCGCGCCGGGGGACTATCACATGGAGACGCGACGCGCCGACGGCGACGTCAGCGTGACGCTGCATCAAGGCGCGCCGGAGAACTTCTGTCGGCCTGCGGTCGACGTGCTCTTTCGGTCCGTCGCGGCGACGTACGGCGGCAACGCGATGTGCGTCATTTTGACCGGCATGGGGCAAGACGGAATGCTGGGCGCCGAGGTGATTGGAAATGCAGGCGGCCTGGTGCTCGCCCAGGACGAGCCTTCGAGCGTTGTCTGGGGCATGCCGGGAGCCGTCGTGCGAGCCGGGCTCGCCGACGTGGTCCTGCCGCTGGGGCAACTGGCTCTCGAGGTGGACTGTCGCGTGCGCGAGTCGCGCGCTACCTACGCGAGGGGGTCGTGATGGGGATCCATGCCGAGGAATTCCGCTTTGTGGCCGACTTGATCCGGGCCGAGGCCGCGATCGTGCTCGATGTGGGCAAGGAGTATCTCGTCGAGACGCGTCTCGGGCCGCTGGCCCACCAGCTCGGTCTCGGATCGATCTCCGCGCTCGTCGCGGAGCTCCGCACGCGGTGCAATCCTGCGCTGCTGACGCGTGTGGTCGACTCCATGACCACCAACGAAACCTCGTTTTTTCGCGACGTTCAGCCTTTCGAGCACCTCAAGCGCAAGGTGTTCCCCGAGCTCATCGAGCGTCGACGCGCCCAGAAAAAGCTCTCGATCTGGTGCGCCGCCGCATCGAGCGGCCAAGAGCCATATTCGATGGCGATGCTGCTGCGCGAGAGCTTTCCCGAGCTCGCGGGCTGGCGCGTCGAGTTCGTTGCCACGGACATCTCGACGCAGGTGCTCGCCAAGGCGCGCGAGGGCATCTACAGCCAGCTCGAGGTGAACCGCGGCCTGCCGGCGCCCCTGCTCGTGAAGTACTTCCGCAAGCACGGGCTCGAATGGCAGGTCGATGCCTCGCTGCGCTCCATGATCCAGTGGCGCGAGTTCAACCTCGCCTCGAAGACGTTCCCGCCGATGGGCCCGTTCGACCTCATCATGCTGCGCAACGTGATGATCTACTTCGACGTACCGACCAAGCGCTCGATCCTCGGCAACATGCGACGCGTGCTGCGCCCGGACGGCTACCTGTTCCTCGGCACCGCGGAGACGACGATCAACGTCGACGACAACTTCGCGTCCGACACCTTTCACACGGCCTGCTACCGGCTGAAGGCGGCCTGATGGGCACGGCACCGTCGGCCGCCGGATTGGACCTCGCCCGCGCCATCTCGCAGCTCTTTGAGCAGGTCTGGAGCGCTGCGCTCGGCGAGCCGCTGCGCGCGGCAAGTCCGTCGTGCGATGCGGAGCCTGCCAGGCAGGAGCTGGAGCGCTTCTGCGTCTCGATCCACGGCGACTGGTGCGGAGCCGTGGTGCTGTCGTGCCCTCGCGGCACAGCGACCGAATTCGCAGCAAGCCTGCTCGGCAAGCCGCATGAGGAACTCTCGCGGGCGGAGATCGACGCGACGCTGTTAGAGCTGGTCAACATCTTCGGCGGCAACCTCAAAGCGGTGCTGCCCGGGCGCAACGAGCTCGCCCTGCCGTGCTGCGCACCGCTGGAGTTGCCGCTCGATCGCAGCGCGCTGGCACACGAGCAGGCGCTGTCCTTCCGCGGCTGGCCGCTGCGCCTGCAGGTCTTTTCCGCTGTGCCTTGACTCGCGAAGATTTCTCGCGGGAATTCGCTGGGGCGTTTCAGAAGTGAATCGCAGCGCTCCGAGGAGGAAGGCACGCCCAAGAGACGCCCGTGCCGCATGTCGCGGTGTCGCACGCGTCGGGGGCGGCCAACCCCCAAGCACGAGAGCACCCAGACGATGAACAAGGTCCTGATCGTCGACGACTCCGCAACGATGCGGAAGATCATCACTCGAGTCCTGCGCCAGGCCGAGATCGCCTGTGCCAGCGTGATCGAGGCCGGCAACGGCGTCGAGGGCATGGCGCGCCTCGCGAGCGATCCCGATATCGACCTGATCCTGTCCGACATCAACATGCCGGAGATGAACGGCGTCGACTTCGTGAAGGCCGTGCGCGCGACGCGCGCGAAGGAATCGCTGCCGATGATCATGGTCACGACCGAAGGCGGGGAGGCGATGATGAACAACGCCCTCGCCCTCGGCGCCAACGGCTACGTCACCAAGCCCTTCACGCCGGAGTCGATTCGTGCCGCGCTGGAGGCGTACCTTGGCTGAGTCGACCTCCCAAGCCCTGCCGGGCGAAACCGAGCTGCTCGCGGCGCTCGAACGCGCCGTCGACGAGGTGTTCACCTCCATGGTGTTCTCCTTCGAGGCGCTCGCCGAGCACCGCAGTCCGGTGGCTTCTCTCGCGAAGATTGGCGTGCGCGCGAGCTTCGATCGCGAGGCCGTGGTGGAGTTCCGCGGCGCGATCTCGGGGCGGGTCGTCTTCCGCTGCACGGCGGACGGCGCCCACGACATCGCGCGCGGGCTCCTGATGCTCGACGACTCCACCGCGCTGGCCGTCGACGAGGTGAACGACGCGCTCAAGGAGTGCGCCAACATGGTGACGGGGCATGTCAAGACGAACTTGCTCGACCCGCTCGGCAAGTTCGACCTCAGCATCCCGTTCATGAAGGACGTCGGCTCGCAGGTACCGGGCCCCGCGTGCGGCGCGCTCGTGTACCGGCTCCAGCAGGGTCTCGTCTCGGTCGAGCTATGGCGCCGGGACGAGCCTCTCCACGCCTAGGAAACGCTTCCATGCAAGCCACTCTCGATCGTCAGCGAGCCCTTGATCGCCGGCTGGTGCAACAGTGCTTCAGCAAGCTCGCCGAGGATCTCTCGATGCTGCTCGACCGTCCTTTCCTGTGCTCGCAGGTCGAGGTGGCTCGGGCGCGGCAGCGCGTGGCCGGGGAGAAGGCCGTGCACGTGGCCTTCCGATTTGGCGTGACGGTGGACGGGACGCTGCGGCACGGTGCCTTGCTGGTCCCGCTTCCCGAAGCGATCGCGATGGCCTGCTACCTGATGATGATGGCGGACGACGTGGTCGCCGCGCGCCGCAAGGATCGCGACATGGAACGCGCGACGAAGGACGCGCTACTCGAGGTCGGCAACCTGATCGGTGGCTCGCTCGACTGCGCGGTGCGCGAGGTCTTTCCTCGTCGCACTTCGACGCGCTCGGAGGGCTGCCAGGGCCTCAAGCCCGGCTGCGCACCGGCGTTCCCGCGCACGGCCGAGGAAGAGCACGTGGTCGCGCGGGCCACGCTCACTCTGCACGAGTATCCGGCCTTCGATGCGTGGCTGATGCTGCCCGCGATCGAGGGCATCGAGCCCGGCGAGGTCAGTTCCTGACGGCCGGCAGGCCGTGCGCGTGAACGTGCCAAGCGCGATCGACGACCTCGCGGCCGTCAGCGAAGGCATCGATCACGACACGCCCGCGGGCGAGCCTCGCGCTGAACTCGGTCGTCGTCACCCGCGCTGCGCTCGCTTCGCCGTCGTCCTCGTGCAGCGAGCCGACGGCGCGCTGGCGGGGATCGAAGTACACGTGCAGCTCCGGGTCTTCCTCGCGTTGCGCCGCGACGTGGGGAGCGACGGGTCGGGTGACGAGGATGCGTCCGGCGCGCACGAAGATCGGCGTGCGGCCCAGCGGAGCCTCGACCGTGTAGCGACCTGCGGGCAGCAGGTCCCGGCCACCATCGAAGAGGAACCAGCCGCCTGCGGGGCTCGACGGCAGGACGACCGTGCGCTGGGTGGCGGCGGGTTGGAGCACGGGAGCGACGACGACGTCGTCGCCGAGCAGGAACTGGTCGTCGATCTCGCGCAGCGCGCGATCGGCAGGGTCGGCGAGGAACATCGGGCGCACGATGGGCAGTCCCGTGCGGTGAGCGTCGAGCACGAGGCTCGCCAGCGTGGGTAGAAAGCGCATGCGTCGCTCGAGCGCGGCCTTGATGGCGCGATCGGCGTCCTGGCCGTGGCCATGCAGCTCGCGTCCAGCATCGAGTGCCAGCGGCATGAGGGCCGCGAGTTCGTGCCAGCGCGCGAGGAGCTCCGGACTGGGCGTCCCGTGGCGGCCACCGACTTCCACTCCGGCAAGGGGCTGGCCGCACAGGCCGAGCGCGAGGACGCGCGCGAGCTGGGCTCGCAGCTCTTCCCAGTTCGCGCACTGGGACACCACCCACGTGGCCGCGCTGCGCGCGCTGCCGAGATCCGCGCCGCGCGAGAGGACGAAGGGCCGCAGGGTGGGCCGCGCCTGCGCGAGGCCATCGCGCGTCGCTTTGGACCAGTGGCGGGCCGCCGCGTTGTGAAAGCTCGCGTGGACGCCGCCGCCTTGGCCGCGGTGCAGGCTGTCCGCCGGCAGGGTCCCGCAGGGGACAGCGGGCAGGTGGGGGAGATTCGTGTCGCTCCAGTAACCGTCGAGGCCGCTCTCGGCGTGCCTCTCGGACAGGGCGGCCCACCAGCCGCGCACCGTCTCCTGCGAGAAATCCGGGAACGAGCTCGGGCCGTGGTCCGTGCGTGCGCGCAGCGCGTGGCCCTTGGGATCGAGCACGAAGTGCTCGCCGTCGAGCCCGCTCTTGTGGGCGGGATAATGCTTGCCCACGGGCAGCGCGGGCTCGAGCGGCACGAGCACATGGAAGCCCGTCTCGCGCAGCTCGTCGAGCGTGCGGGCCGGTTCCGCTAGGCCCTTGCGCGACCATGTGAAGGGACGTCCGCGCTCGAGTATCGCCGCGTCGAGCCGCAGGACGTCGCACGGCAGGTGTCGCGCGCGCAGGCGGCGCGCGTGCTCGAGCAGCGCGCTGGCGTTGTCCGCGCCCTGCACGAGATGCTGGTAGCCGAGGGCCCACTGCGGCGGCAGCGCGCACGCCCCGAGCAGCTCCCGGAGCGCTGCCAGAGCGATGCGCACCTCGGGCGCTTCGATGATCCACAGGTCGAAGGGCTCGCCTTCGAGAGTGAACTCGAACTCCGCGGCGCCGCAGCGCACGGCTCCGTCGCGGGAACTGTCCGCGAAACCGACCAGCGCACTGCCGTCGACGCGCAGTGCCAACACGAGCGGATGTACGTGAGGTGCTTCACTCGCCGGCTCGCTCTCGCTGCCCGCGCGGGCCCACAGGCGCGCGCTGCGCCCGGTGCGCTCGAGGCCTGCGCAGCCCGGGCCGCAGCCGTAGAGATGCGCCGCTTCCCCGAGCCGCAGCAGGGCGCGCTGGCAGCTCCCGTCCCACTCGAACTCCACCTTCAGGCCCGACTCAGGCAGGGGCTCCACGGTCAGGGCGGGTGCGACCGCAAGGTAGGTTGAGCCCGAGGGCCGACGCTGGTCTTCGAGCACGGGTCGCAGGACGCGCGCCGTGGCGCCGGGCGTTGCCAGCTCTGCTCGGTAGCTCTCGAGCTTGCGCAGGCCCCCGGCGTCGAGGCTGGGCAGGCGGAGGCGGACAGGGGCGGGCGCGGGCGTCGGGGAGCTGGCCATGGGGCGCAGAAGCTAGCGGCGTGCGCGGTGAACCCACAAGGCAGCGGGCGCTCGCGGTTGCGCGCGGTAAACTCTCGGGGGGGACTTGCTCGCCATGAATCCGCGCTCTCATCTCGTCTGGCTAGCGCTGCTCGTCAGCTGTGCTCCCGAGGCCTCGCCCTCCGCGTCCGCGCCGACGAGGCCGGCCGATGCGCCTTCGGCTACCGCGGTTGCCCCGCTCGACATCGAGCGGGCTCCCGACGTGCCTGAGGCAGCGCCCGGTGGCGTGCCCGGTGTGGCTCGCGTCCAGGAACCAGCGGTGGCGGCCCCGGGCTCCGTCGTGAAGGTGCGGGAGTTTCATCCCAACGGCCGCATCTTCACCGAGCGCTCCGAGCGCATCGGGGAGCAGGGGACGGCGAGGCGTGTCGGGCCCATGAAGGTCTGGTTCGAGAACGGCCAGTTGCGCTGCGAGGGCGGCTATGACGACGATGGCACGCTGTCGGGGCACTGGCGCTACTGGGATGAGCGCGGCGCCCTGCTGCGCGAGGGCGACTTTGCCTTGGGGCTACGCGAGGGCGACTGGGTCGAGTACCACCCCAATGGCCGCAAGCGCTACGAGGGGCTCCTGCACCTTGGCCTGAACGAGGGGCCGTGGACGTACTGGCACGGGAACGGGCAGCGCATGGCGGAAGGCAGCTACGTCAACAACCGCCGCGAGGGCCCGTGGCTCTTCTGGGACGAGCAGGGGTCGCCCGATCCGCGCCTCTCCGGCCTTTACAAGGACAACGTGCGCGTCCAGTGAGCGATGCTTGCGCGGTGTGAACATTCTCCTAGCTTGCGCGTAGTGCCCTCTGCGCGCGCTCTCGCTCGCCGTGTGGGCACGACGGCCCGACCGTTGTCCAAGGAGTTTTCGCGATGGGTGTGATGGATTGGCTCAAGCGTGGTGTCGGCGAGTTGATGATCGCTCGCCCGGACGAGGCAAAGACACAGATTGTCTGGAAGCACCCCGACCCGACGATCCCGATGAAGTCGCAGCTCACCGTCGAGTCCGACGAGCGCTGCGTGTTCTTCCGCGACGGCAAGGTCGTCGCGACGCTCGGCCCCGGTCGCCACACGCTCGACACCACGAACCTGCCGTTCCTTTCCAATCTCGTCGACTCGTTCACCGGCGGCCGCGTGTTCATCGCAGAAGTGTTCTTCGTGAGCATGACCGAGCAGGTCGGCCAGAAATTTGGCGGTCGCATCGGCAACGTCGAGGACCCCAAGTCGGGCGTGCCGGTCGAGACCATGGTGCACGGCGAATTCGCCTTCCGCGTCAGCGACGCCGAGCGACTGATCGTCGGCCTCGTCGGCATGGGCGGGGGCGCGCCGGTGCAGGTCTCGGGCTGGATGCGCGAGCAGGTCCTCAAGGTGATCCGGGATCGGGTGGCCGAGATGTTGGTGAAGAACAAGTGGCCGCTGCTGGACGTCACCTCGGGCGCCTACACCGAGGAAATCGAGGCCGATGTGCTCGCGGGGCTTGGCACGCACTGCTCTGGTTACGGTCTCGTCATCCCGCGGCTCGGAAACTTTGTGGTCGCCATCGCCGACGGTGACGCCGCAAACCTGAAGAAGCTCTACACCGACGCGGCCTACGTGCGGGCGGTGGGCGGGGTTGACAACTTTCAGCGCTTCGCCGCTGGCAAAGCGATGCTCGGTGCCGGCGAGGGCATGGCCAAGGGTGGCGGGGACGGCAGCGGCAGCGGGGGCCTCCTAGGCGGCGCTGGGCTCGGCGTGGGGCTTGGGCTCGCCCAGCAGATGATGCAGTCGCCCCGGCCCGCGGGGGAGACCGCTGCGGCGCGCGTCTGGTGTGGCAAATGCGGAGCGCAGGTCGCTGCGGGCAAGTTTTGCGCGGCGTGTGGGGGCATGCTGGGGGCTGCACCGGCAGGGGGCTGCGCGGGTTGCAGCGCGGCGCTCGCGGCGGACGCGCGCTTCTGCGGTCAGTGTGGGCGCAAGCGCTCCGAAGCCGGTTGAGCGGAATTTTCCTCTAAGCCCCTTCTCACCCGTGCGAGGCGTGATAGCGTCCAGCTTGCGGAGGGTTGGTTGCCGCCACAGCGGCCAGCCAGAAGCTTTTGCCTGGGAACTTTCCCGTGCCGAGGTCCCTCCAAAACTCGCTAGAAAACCAGTTTGACGTTCTTGTGACGAGGGCGTTAGGCTTGGAGCACGAGATTCTCTCACTCTCTTCACTCACTTTCTCAGGAGACATGTACATGGTTCGTTCAACCCTGATCGCAGCCGCGGCAGCCGTGATGTGCGGCGCCGGCTTCGCTCAACAGCTGGACAACGTCTACCCGATCCCGGGCGCCGTTCAGCGCGGTCCCGTGATCAACCTGCGCACCGGCCAGCCGGTGAGCCCCGCGCGCGACGCTCAGGTTCGCGCGGTCACCAACATGATCTACGACAACACCTGCACTTGGTCCGGCGGTGGTTTCTACACCGGCACCGGTGTTTGCGAGGACTACATCGACGAAGGTCGCATCCCCGGTGGTCTCGGCGGCACTGGGCCGGTCGGCTCGACGGTTGACAACAACGTCACCTTCTTCGAAGTCGGCTACTGCACCGCGGCCGCCTTGTCCACGGTCAACATCAAGGTCGGCTTCTACGACTCGCTCGGTGGTCAGTGCGGCGGCTTCCCGCCCGCTCCGATCCCGCCGGCGCTGACGACTCAGGGCGCTGTGTTCCAGCTGCCGATCGCGACGATGCCGGGTGGCACGTCGACGGGCGCCCTGCAGTGCTGGATTGTCGGCTTCGACCTCGGCAACACGGGCTTCTGCATGCTCTCGGACGGCGATGGCGTCTACGACAACAACGCCGACCTCGACCGCTTCAACTGGTCGTGGCAGATGGACAACACCGTGACGCAGGGCATCCTGCTCAAGGGCGACCCCTTTACCTTCACTGTCCCGGGTGCTTGCACGTACAACATCCCGTGCGCAGTTGAACCGGGAACCGGCGCCCTGTGCGGCTCGGGCCTCTCGAACGACGACGGCTTCTGGATCAACATCGACAACGACATCGCCGGTGGCGGTCTCACGCCCGGTACGAGCTGCGTCTCCGCCCCGGGCGGCGGCACGGGTTGCTACTGGTTCGGTGGCGCACCGGCCAACCCCTTCGGCGGCTTCTACATGATGCTGGGCAACAACGGCTCCTGCGGCGGTTGCGCGGCTACGGCCGTCAACTACTGCACGGCCGGCACGACGTCGAACGGTTGCAACGCGACGATGACGCTCCAGAGCGGCATCCCGAGCGCCAGCAACGCCGGTCCGGCGATCGTCGCCGCGACGAACGTCGAAGGCGCCAAGACGGGCCTGATCTTCTACGGCATCGCGCGTCAGGCCACGGCTTGGAGCCCGTCGTCCTCGAGCTTCTTGTGCGTCAAGTCGCCGACGATCCGCACGAGCGTCCAGTCGTCGGGTGGCACGATCAACGCCTGCGACGGCGTGCTCAGCATCGACGTCAACGCGACGCTGGCCGCCCAGGCGAGCTTCCCGGTCGTCGCTGGCGGCATCTTCGACCTGCAGGCGTGGTTCCGCGACCCGCCGGCTCCGAAGACGACGAACCTGTCGGACGGCCTCGAGATCACGCTCTGCCCGTGATCGGCTAGTTCGGCGGTCCGCGTGATCGCCGTAGCGAGCACAACGAGCGGCGCCTCCCCGCGTGGGGGGCGCCGCTCAGCTTTTTGTACAGCAGTGCCCCTTGCGGATCGCGGGCGTCCTGCGTCTTCTCGCTACGGTTGATTGTCCGCGCCTACCGAAGCTGCGGTGCAGTCGGCCGCGCCTCTCGTTTGGGCCGGTGCGGTCTCGTGGTTGCGAGGCGCTGGCTCGCGTGGGCGGTGGATGCACGGCCTTCGCCGCGGGCGCGGCCAGGGTCTCGAGAGACGCGTCGGGCGACGACTCATGGTCTAGGACACCCCCCTGCACGAGCTGAAATGCTCAAGTCGCGCGCCGAGGCGCAAGGGCACAACTAGCTCCCCGCCTTCTATGCGGCTCGCGGGCTGTGTTCCTGCGCACGAGTCGCTGGTGTTGAGTGCGCCCTCGGCACACGAACAGGAGGGCCTACGCCTCGTGCGGTCTGTGGACTATCGCGCGCCTTTGGCCCGCAACACCTGCGGGAGCGGTGCAATCAACGCGCGAGCAGGAACTCCACCGCGTAGGCGAGCTGCGTCGTCTGCGGGCTCGGCGGATCGCGATACCAGCCTTGGGCTTGCGCCAGTTCGCCGGCATTCAGCGGGCCACCGAGTGCCGTCGGATTCGCGCTGCGGTAAGAGATCCAGTCGAACACGAGGAAGCCGTTGCTCGAACCTGCGCTGCCCGCCGGGGACTGTGCAACGCAGCGCTGGGCGGGAGCCTTGGCGCATAGAAAGCCAGATCCGGCGCCCCACGGAACCTGCTGGCGGCCGCCGAGGCTGTAGAAGAAGAGACCGGTACTTCTGTCCCTCGAAACCGCTCGCAGTCCGCAGGAACCCGGAGCTGGCCGAAGCGCGCGGGCTTCCGGACCAGGACATCAGCGGCGTGCAGCCGCTGCTGCTCGTTCCTGAGTTGCAGTAGCGCGTGACCCACGGAGACGTCGAATACACGGTGACGCGTCCGTGGTTCGTGAGCGCAGGGCCATCGAAGCCCGGCTGGCCCACGGCGAAGTCCACGACGCCGTCGCTGTCCATGTCGCCGGCGTCCGCGACCGACTGGCCGAAGTTCGTGCTGCCCTGCCCGTAGAGTTCGATCAAGACTTCGGCGGAGGTCGGGTCGATCACGAGGACTCGATCGAGGCCGGGAGCGCCCGCGAGGATCTCGCGTCCGGGCACGTTGTTGACGTCTCCGATCCCGGCCACGCAAGCACCGAGGAACTCGGCGGCTTGCGTGCCCGGGACACTGCGCAGCACGGACCCGTTTACTCCGCTCAGGATCTTCTTCGCACCGGCATCCGTGGCGCCCGGGGCGTTCTCCCCACGCGCTCCGCAGGCCACATCCCCGAGGCCGTCCCCGTTGGCATCGAACTGGCCCGCAAGCGCGGAGCCGAGCTCGTCGCCCGCGCCCGAGCCATCCACGGACCAAAGCGTCGTCACAGAACCGGTGACGGAAGCACCGCTCCATGCGATGACGCGTCCCTTGCCATTATGGCCGGGTACGCCAGCCGCAAGATCCCTCCGGGCGTCGCCGTCGAGATCTCCGAGCGCGGGCATGGATACGCCGAGGCGCGCGAAGTCTGAGCTGCCGAGGACACGCAACAGCAACACGCCATAGGCGCCCGAGAACGTGCTTACGTAGCCGCAATTGCCCAGATGTGTGGTGTCCCCATCGGGCGCCCCAACGATCACGTCGCCGAAGTTGTCTTGATTCGAGTCGAAGCTTCCGTAGACAGACCAGCCGAAGCGATCATCCAGCGCGAAGCAGTAGAAGGTTCGCAGCGTCGAGCCGCTTGCACCGGACGGCACGCGAGCCATGCCGGTGCGAACGTTGCTTCCATTGAGCGCGAAGGGCGCGCCTATGATGACGTCGCGCACGCCGTCGTTGTCGACGTCTCCCGCGATCGCGACGCTCCAGCCGAACTGGTCGGTGGAGTTGTCGTCCGCACGCTGGAAGAGCACGGCTCCCGTCAGTTCCGAGATGGCCAGATCTTGGCCGTTGTCCATGTTCCCCGATGTGTCCGCGCCTGGCGAGGAGACGATCAGGTCGTCGAAGCCATCGCCGTCGAGATCCGCTCCTCCGGCCACGGCCTGCCCGCGCGCCACGTCGGAGCTCGGTGCGGAATGCTGGAAGAGCGTGGTTTGCGCGGTGCCGAGCTGGAACAGTGCGACGGGCGCGCGCCCGGGGAAAGGGCATGCGAGCGAATCATGGTGCGGGGGCGCTCTCCCGGATGGTGGGATAGCGCGGCGGCACGGGGGCCTCGGAAGCTGCTGTACGCGGGGGCGCCGATGCGAGCTGCAAGCTGCTGAGCCTGGGGAACGGAGTTCGAGCCAATTTCACCGGACATCGCCCGGACGAAGAGTCGGGGGGCTCAAGTGAAGGGGGCCGACCCCGCCAGCGGCGAGGTCGGCCCCCCCAAGGAGCGCGTTCGAGACTGGGCTACTGGCAAATCTGGAACCGGACCGCGTTCGTCACGTTCGTGGTGAAAGCGTCCGCGGGGTCGCGGCTCCAGATCTGGGCGTTCACCTGCTGCCCCACGACTTGGAGCAAGGGGTCGCTTCCCGACGACATCAAGGCCTTGAAGTCGAAGTTGAAGGTGCCCGTGCAGTTGTTGCCCGTGGCCGAGCCGCCGGTGCTCATCGCCGGGGTGCGCTTCACGGGGCTCTGCACGCAAATCGTGCCGCCTTGGAACGGCGCCGCGGCCTGCGCGTAGCCATAGAAAACGAGGCCCTGCTTGTTGTTGAGCAGGTTCGTGGCGGTGATGCGGAAGGGGCCCGTGCCCGAGAGGCTCGGGGTGCCTTGGTAGCCAATCGCGGGCACGCAGAATTGGCTGTTCATCTTGGCCGTGCAGTAGATGGCCGGCGGGGTTCCGCCCTGGCACTCGCAGGAGTCGGGAATGCCATTGCCGTTGACGTCCGCGGCGCCCGAGGCGATGTCGCAGCTGTCCGGCCGACCGTTGCCGTTGCAGTCCGCGGTACCGCTCGCGATGTCGCACTCATCGGGCCTGCCGTTCGCATTGCAGTCGAGCGAGGAGCCGTTCTGCAGGTCGCAGCCGTCCGCAATGCCGTTGCTGTTGCAGTCGAGCGCGCCGCCCGCCGGGTCGATGCGGTAGATCTCGCCATCGGTGTAATCGAGGATGTAGATCTCGCCGTTGGCATCCTCGCCGAACGAGCTGATCGAGCTGATCGTCGGCGTTCCGGTGGGCTCGAGCTCGGTCGTGCGGACCGTGAAGCTGGTGACCGCGCCGTTCACGTAGCGCAGCGACCAGATCGCGCTCGAGCAGTAGTCCGCGTAGAAGTAGGTGCCCTGCAGTCCACAGATCGTCGAGCCGCGGTACATGTAGCCGCCGATGGCCGAGCAGTGGCCGCCCGAGGATTGCGTGTAGTCGCGGATCGGGGGCGTGAGGGCCGCAGAGTTCGGGGTGCAGCCGGTAAGGCCCGTGCTCGTGTTGCCCTCCATGCAGCGCCATCCGTAGTTGCGGCCGCTCGCGCCAGCGGGGGCGAAGTCGATCTCCTCGATTGCGTTCTGGCCGACGTCGCCGATGAACATGTCGCCGTTCTGGCGATCGAAGCTGAAGCGGAACGGATTGCGCAGGCCGATGTGCCAAATCTCGTCGAGCGGAGCGCCGGCGCCCACGTAGGGGTTGTCTGCGGGGATGTAGGGCGCCGGCAGGTTGACGTCGAGACGCAGCATCTTGCCGAGCAGCGAGTTCGTGTTCTGAGCGGCGTTGTTGGGGTCATTCGCGCTGCCGCCGTCGCCCGTCGCGATATACAGCTTGCCGTCGAGGCCGAACTGGATGCAGCCACCGTTGTGGTTCGAGAAGGGCTGCGCGATCGTCAGCAGCACCGTCTCGGTGGTCGCTGCGACGTCAGGGTTCGTCGTACTCACCTGGTAGCGAGCAACCACCGTCGCACCGCTCCCGGTGGCGGTGTAGTTGACATAGAAGTAGCCGTTCTGAGCGTAGTTCGGGTGGAACGCGAGGCCGAGCAGGCCGCGTTCGCTGCCCGTGGAGATCTTCGCCAGCCCGCCGCTGGCCGCGGTGCCGAGGTTCAGGAAGTTCGCCGTGAGCGTGACGCCGTTCTTGATGATGCGGATCGTGCCGCCCTGCTCGACGACGAACTGGCGCGTGGTGTCCCCCGGAGGCGAACACAGGAACACCGGCTGTGAGAAGCCGTTCTTGAACAGCGTAGCCTGCAGCGTCTGGGCGACGGCCGAAGGGGTGGCGGTCGCGAGGGTGAGCGCGGCGAGGGCCGCGACCTGAGTTAAGTGGCGCATGGGGCGGGGTCGAGGGTGCGGGACCGTAAAAAAGTGGCGCAAGACTGCGCCGTCGCCTCTCTATATTCAGCGGGGGGCGCGCGGAAGTCAAGGCGACCCGCACGCCGGAGCGCAATCAGGCGGATCGGACGGTCGCGCGGTCCAACCTGAACACGGGCGCGGTCCGAGGCCCGGACCGCCCCCCCTGTACATCGGGGCACGCCTACCAGCGGTGGTCCGCAGCGACGAGCGCCAGCGCGCTGTCGCCGTCGACGGCCTTCGAGAAGAAGTAGCCCTGCGCGTGGTCGCACTCGATCGAGCGCATCAGCGCGAGTTGGGGGGCGGTCTCCACGCCCTCGGCCACGACGCTCTTTCCGAGGTTGCGGCCGATCATCACGATCGTGCGCGCGATGCGCGCGTCGTCGCTCTCGATGTCGCGGTCCTGTCCGAGGTGCTGCACGAAGGAGCGATCGATCTTCAGCGAGTCGATCGGGAAGCGTTGCAGGTAGGAGAGCGCCGAGTAGCCGGTGCCGAAGTCGTCGATCGAGAGCTTCAGGCCAAGCTCCTTGAGCTTGAGCAGAATCGTCTTGGCTGCGTCGGGGTGCTCGAGGATCGCGCTCTCGGTGATCTCGAGCTGCAGCTGTTCGCCGGAGATTCCGGTCTCGACCAAGATCTGCGCGATCTGGTACGCGAGATCCGGCTGGTTGAGCTGCTTGCTCGACAGGTTCACGGAGAGCGTGCAGACGCGCGAGTTGCCCAGCTTGCGCTGCCAGCCGGCGAACTCCATGCACGCCTGTCGCAGCACCCAGCGCCCCAGCGGGACGATCAGGCCGGTCTCCTCCGCGCTCGGAATGAAGTCGCCGGGCGAGATCGGGCCGCGCTCCGGGTGAGTCCAGCGAACGAGGGCCTCGAAGCCTCCGATGCGGCCCGAGGCCAGCGAGACGATCGGCTGGTAGTGGACGCGCATCTCGTGCCGCTCGACCGCGCGCCGCAGGTCGCGCTCGATCTGCAGCTGCTGCACTGCGCGAGCGTGCATGACCGTATCGAACAGCGCGTGCCGTGCGCGACCGGAGGCCTTGGCGCGGTACATGGCCGTGTCCGCGTCGCGCAGCACGTCCTCCGGGCGCTGGTAGCCCGTGAGCGACGTCGCGATGCCGATCGAGGAGCTGACGAATAGATCCTGTCCGCCGATGTTGAAGGGGGCCGAGAGCTCTCCGTGCACGCGATCGGCGACCTTGATGGCATCCGACGCATCGTGGATGTCGTCGAGCAGGATCGCGAACTCGTCGCCGCCGAGCCTGGCGACGCTATCGCCGGGGCGCAGCGAGAGCTCGAGCCTGCGCGCGATCATCACTAGCAGGCGATCTCCGGCGAAGTGGCCATAGCCCTCGTTGATCACCCGGAAGCGATCGATGTCAAGGAGCAGCACCGCGAACACGTAGTCCGCCCGCCGCGCCGCGCGCCGCAGAGCATGGCGCAGCCGATCGTGGAACAGCGCGCGGTTCGGCAGCTCGGTCAGCGTGTCGTAGAACGAGCGGTGGGCGAGCTGCTCCTCGGCGAGGCGGCGGTGCGTCACGTCACTCAAGGAACCCGCGAACTGGCGCGGGTTGCCCTGCGCGCCACGGGAGGCGCGCCCACGACAGAGCATCCAACGCCATGTGCCGCTGTGGTGCTGGATGCGGTGCTCGCACTCGAACAGCTGGCTGTCGCCGTCGAGGTGGCTGCGCAGGGCGCCCCGAACGCGCTCGCGGTCCTCAGGGTGCACGCGATCGAGCCACTCGGCGATCGAGTCGTCGAGCGGCACGTGATCAAGCCCGAGCAGCTCGCGCCAGCGGGCCGAGAAGTGCGCGCGATCGGCGGCGAGGTCCCAGTGCCACAGCCCGTCATTGGCCGCGCTCTCGAGCAGGGCCGCACGCTCGCTCTCGGTCGCCAGCGTGTCGCGCAGCTCGGCGAGACGCGAGATGTCGCGCAGGCGCAGCCAGCGTCTACCGGACGGGTCGCCGAGGGCGGAGAGCTCGAGCGTCACGGTGGGCTGGGCGTCGCGGCGCAGCACCAGCTCGGCCGTTCCAGAGGCGGTCAGCGGAGATCCGATCAGAGTGCCGAGCAACTCCTCGCGCGTGGCACCGAGCAGCCGGGCCGCCGCGGAGTTCATTGCGCAGACCTTGCCTTGGGCGTCCAGCGCGACGAGTGCTTCGTTGTCGACTTCGATCCATGGCTCGAGTCGCTCGGCCGGCGGTCGTTGCGGCACGAGCTCGCAGGGTCGCTCATCGGTCGGTTCGCTCAAGCGACCACCTCCGGCAGCGCCAGTGCGCGCAGCGTTGCGGAGGCATCTGCGAAGCTGCCGAAGACTCGCGGCTGGCCCGCAAGGTCGCGGCGCACGAGGGTCGGAGTCAGCATCACCCCGAGGGCCTTGCCCGCCTCGGGCTGGCGATCGAGGTCCGTGATCGTGAGCTCGAGGCGTTCCACGGCGACTCGGACGCGAAGATTCTCCACTTGCACGCGGGCCTCTTGCCCCGAGCGGGACGAACCATGCAGGAACAGCTCTAGGCTAGGCGCCGACATCGTTGCAGTGCGCGCAGGCTACGACGCGGGAGAGCCGGCTTCAACGAGCGCACGAGACGCGCGGACGACTGTGCTTCTTGTCGGAGCGCAGCGCGCACCTCGCTGCCGCCGCCGGCCGTGTCGAGGGGGCGAGGGAATCGCGCCCATCGGTGCGGTTGCGAGAGCCAGCGCCCGGTGCGCGAGCGAATGGCTGGCGACGGCTCCGTGCCGTGCATCCGTCAGCAAGCCTCGAAGCGCGCTCGAAAGTGGCGACTGGGAGGATCCGACGGGCCGCTGTGAAACTCGGAGAATTCGCGCGGGGCGAGTCCGAGTGCGCCGAACGCTTCCAGCTCGGCTCGAACGAGGGGCCAAGGCAGTTCGCCCACCGGCTCGTGGGACTCTCGCGCCCGTGTGATGACGAGCAGGCTGCCGTTGGGGGCCACGAACGACGCGAGTGACTGCGTGGCACGCGGACGCAGCGGCGCCGGCAGTGCTTGGAGCGTGTAGCACTCGAATACGAGCTCAAAGGAACTCTGCCACGACGGCGGAGCCTCCAGCAGGTCCGCCTGCACGTAGACCACGGGTGGGGGGGCGTTCCCCTTCGCCGCAGAGCGGGTCGGGAGGCGACGGCACCACTCGACCGCCGTCGGGGAGATGTCGAAGGCCGTGACGGCCCAGCCCGCCTCGGCGAGGGCCCTAGCGTCCTCGCCGAGGCCACAGCCCACCACCAGCGCGCGCGCTCCGGGACGTGGGCGGGGCGCGCTGGCGAGCCACTCGAGAAGCAGTGGGTGCCCGTCCTCGTCGGCCCATGGGATGCGAGCCGGGTCGGAGCCGGCCTCGCGATAGAGCTCCTCGAACCACCCGAGGGCATCGCCTCGGCTCAGGGACTGGCGCGCCAACTCGCGCGCGCGCTCGCGGGCCTTCCAGCGCTCCGGGTTCACGGGGCGCCCGGACCGAGGAGGAGGTGTGGAGGAAGGAAGGCCACGAGGCGGGCCTCGCCGGGCATGGCCCGGCCTTCGAGCAGGGCGCATGCTCCGCGCTCGAAGGGGAACGCATGGCCCAGCTCCCGGCGTCCGGTGACCAGCCATGCCGTGAGCGCGGACATCCAAGGCTCATGGCCCACGAGGGCCACGGAGGGCGCGCTCAGTCGCCCGAGCAGCTCGGCGCAGGGAGCATCCGCGAGCTCCGGGCAAGCCTCGAGGGGCGCGGAGAGCGCTCGGCCGAGAATCTCGGCGGTCTCGCGGGCCCGGCGCAGAGGAGAGTGCAGGATTTGCTGGGAGCGCCAGCCGCGACCCGCCACGGCGGCCGCCACGCGCTCGAACTGCCGACGCCCGGCGTCGGTCAGGGCGCGCTCTGCGTCGGGCCCGGCCGGGTCGGCGATGGCATGGCGTACGAGCAGGATCTGCATGCTGGGACGGTGCTGCGGACTGGACGCATGTCTGGGGCGCCGGATGGGGCGAACCATCCGCTCCTTCAGCCGGTCAAACTTCGATCAATCCCTTCGGATCTGCGCGCAGGGGGCCGGTGGGAGCGCCTCGGAGCCTATCCTACTCGATGTTGCCATGGCTGCCGATCTTCCGACGGACTTGCGCGATCCCTCGTTGTTCCTCAACCGGGAGCTTTCGCAGCTCGAGTTCAACGCGCGCGTCCTCGAGCAGGCCAAGGATTCGACCACGCCGCTGCTCGAGCGCGTGCGCTTCCTGGCGATCTGCAGCACAAACCTCGACGAGTTCTTCGAGATTCGCGTGGCTGGCCTGCGGCAGCAGCAGAGCCATGGCATCCCGCGCAGCGAGCCGGACGGCATGTCCAACGCCGAGACTCTGCGCCGCATCAGCGAGAGCGCTCACTCGCTCGTCACGGAGCAGTACCGGCTGCTGAACGAGGTGCTACTGCCTGCGCTCGAGCGCGAGGGAATTCGACTGCTCAAGCGCACCGATTGGAACCAGCGCCAGCAGGCGTGGATCCAGCGCTACTTCGCCAACGAGGTCCTGCCGGTGCTGACTCCGGTGGGGCTCGACCCTTCGCATCCCTTTCCGCGCATTCACAACAAATCGCTCAACTTCGTCGTGTCCGTGTCGGGTGACGACGCCTATGGGCGCGAGAGCGGCACCGCCATCGTGCAGGTCCCACGCTCCCTTCCGCGGCTCATCCAGCTGCCCGACGGCGTGGCGACCGGCTCGTTCGACTTCGTGCTGCTCTCGTCGGTCGTGCATGCGCACGTGGGCGACGCGTTTCCTGGCATGAAAGTCGAGGGCTGCTACCAGTTTCGCGTCACGCGCAACAGCGACCTGTGGGTCGACGAGGAAGAGGCCGACGACCTGATGCGCGCGCTCAAGGGGGAGCTCGCGGATCGCAACTTTGGCGAGGCGGTGCGGCTCGAGGTGGCGGACACGTGTCCAGAGGAGACCGCGCGCTTCCTGCTCGTGGAATTCGAGCTCGAGGAACGTGACCTGTACCGCGTGCACGGACCAGTCAACATGCATCGGCTCGTCGCGATGGTCGATCTCGTCGAGCGGCCCGACCTCAAGTACCCGGCCTTCGTTCAGCGCATTCCCCGGCGCGTGCAGCAGGGCGGCGCCGATTTGTTCGAGGTGCTGCGCAAGGGAGACCTGCTGCTGCACCATCCCTTCGACTCCTTCGCGCCCGTGGTCGAGCTCGTCCGGCAGGCCGCGAGCGATCCGAGCGTGCTGGCGATCAAGCAAACGCTGTATCGAACGGGCGGAGACTCGCCAATGGTCGACGCGCTCATCGACGCTGCGCGCTCCGGCAAGGAAGTCACGGCCGTGATCGAGTTGCGCGCGCGCTTCGACGAGGCGGACAACATCAAGCTCGCCACGAAGCTGCAGCAGTCCGGCGCCAACGTCGTGTATGGCATCGTGGGTTACAAGGCGCACGCGAAGATGCTCATGATCGTGCGGCGGGAGGGGCGCAAGCTGCGCCGCTACGTGCACCTAGGCACCGGCAACTATCACGTGCGCACGACGCGCGGGTATACCGACTTCGCGTTGCTCACCTGCGATCGCGAGATCGGAGAAGATGTGCACCGTGTGTTCCTGCAGCTCACGGGCCTTGGCCGAGTCCTGCGCTTGCGCCGCATCGTGCAGTCACCCTTTTCGCTGCACCGCACGCTGCTGTCGCTGATCGACGCCGAGCTACGCAACGCCGAGGCCGGCAAGCCGGCGCGCATCGTGGCGAAGATGAACGCGCTCTCCGAGCCGCAGATCATCCAGGCTCTGTATCGCGCTTCCCAAGCGGGCGTGCAGGTGGACCTCATCGTGCGCGGGACCTGTTGCCTCAAGCCCGGCATTCCCGGCGTGAGCGATCGCATCCGCGTGCGCTCGATCGTCGGGCGCTTCCTCGAGCACAGTCGCATCTTCTGGTTCCTCGCTGGCGGCGATGAGGTGTGCTACGGCGCCAGCGCCGACTGGATGCAGCGCAACCTGTTCCGGCGCGTGGAGACGTGCTTCCCCGTCACTGAGAAGCGGCTCGCGCAGCGCGTCATGAGCGAGGGCATCGAGCCCTACCTCGCAGACAACGCGCAGGCTTGGCAGCTCGGGGCCGACGGTCGCTACCTGCGCTGCAAGCCGGGCAAGGTCGCCCGTCGCGCGGCACAGGAGGTGCTTCTCGAGCGGCTTTGCGAGAGCCCTGAGCCGGAGTCTCGCAGCGAGGGCGACGCGGACTCGGACGCGGCGCGCGCCGAGGTCGCCCGCGCCATCGACGCCAAGCTGCGGCGTGCGCGCCGCAAGCGCGATGTCGGCGCGCTCGGGGGAACCCCGCGGCGTGCGCAGCGGCGCGGCAAGTCGATCGTTCTCGAGCCGATCGTCCCGACCGAGGACGGGGGCATCGCGCCCGAGCCGGGCGAGAAGGCCTGACGCGGCGCGGCAGGGACGTGTCGGCGGCCCTCAGGCGAAGCGCAGCTCGAAACCAAGCGATAGCAGCTGCTCGGCCTCTTCTTGGAGCTCGGCGCGGGAGAGCGGGTGCGCATCGAGCCAGTCGCGCTCGAACTCGAGGCGCAGTTCGCTGCGGCGCACGATCAGGTCGAACTTGGGCAGCGGACGGGGCGAGCGGCTGCGATGCATGCGTGCGGCGAGGCGCAAGATGGCGGTCAGGCGCAGCGAGGGCTCGAGCAGGTCGGTCGGAAGGTCGTCGAAGCCGGGACGATCGGGGCGACGACGGTGATTGGCGACGAGTGCGGCGAGCTGGGCCTGATCCTCGCGCGAGAAACCGCTCATGTCCGAGTGCGCGAGGATGTAGGCGCCGTGCCGGTGATAGCCCGAGTACGAGATCGCCAGGCCCACCTCGTGCAGTCGTGCCGCCCACGACAGGACACGCGCGGGTGCGGAGCCCTCCAGGTCCCAGGTCAGCGCGACTTGACCCAGCAGCGCGACGGCCGTGCGCTCCACTCGGCCTGCCTGCTCCAAGTCGACGTGGTAGCGGCGCGCGAAGGAACGGATCGTGGGCTCGCGTACGTCCTCGTGCTTCATGCGGCCGAGGAGGTCGTGCAGCACGCCCTCGCGCAGGGCGCCCGGGCTGGCGTGCAGCACCTCGATATCGAGGATCTTGAAGATCGCGGACAGCACCGCGACACCTCCTGCGAGCACCGGCGCGCGATCCGGCTGCAGCGCGGGGAGCTGCAGCCGGCTCGGGTGCCCCGCTTCAACCAGCGCCTTGCGCAGCTTGCGCAGCGACTTGTCCGTGATGCCCCGGATCGACCAGCCCGCGGCGCGCACCATCTCCTCGCATGCGACGATCGTGCCCGACGAGCCGATGGCGCTCTGCCAGCCGAGCCGCCGGTAGCGACGCGCGAGGCCCTGCAGCTCGAGCCCGGCCGCGATCTGGGCCCTCTGCATGCGCTCCTTGGTGATCTCGCCCTCTGGGAAAAACTGCATCGACCAGCGCACGCAGCCCATCTGCAGGCTGTCGCTTTCGAGGATCTCGGGGCCCTCGCCAAGGATGCACTCGGTGCTGCCGCCGCC
>SXGT01179878.1_pt1 | contig 65691 bp, 64 predicted proteins | sample 3176221 | NCBI WGS metagenome assembly SXGT01 (sample SAMN11356862, study PRJNA531348) | freshwater metagenome | isolation source: freshwater sample F1-120 | place: China: Fuxian Lake, Yuxi | collected 2017-12-25
GATCAAACTCTTCAGTTAAAGTTTAATAAGAAGCAAGCTTCTTATTTTAAGACTTTTTCTGAAGCGAAACCTATAATGGTTTCGTTCAAATGAATTTCATATGTGGCCCGTACTTTAATTTTTTGCGTCACTGCTATTTAGTTTTCAAAGACCATCTTTCGGAGACCCAGGTTTTTATGTTTACTGGGTTCGACTGTCAACTACTTTTTTCGGACTTTCTTTCGGTTGTTTTACCGGGAAAAGCTGAAGAGAAGTAAAGAACAACAACAGGCGCTAATCTATTTATTTCTTACCAAAAGGCAAGCAAAAGAATTAATTACTTCAATGTTTGGTGTTTTGGGAGGTAGGGGAGTAAATTTAAGGCTATGAATAAGTATCTAATCATCGGTGGGGGCATTACAGGCGTTCTTTTGGGCAGTCTTCTTCACAAGAAGGGAATTGCCTTTCAAGGTTTGGAGAGATCCAAGCAGATTGGAAAGGATTTCAACTTTGGTCAGCTCAGAATTCACCAGGACAATACTGTAGGGCTTCTTAAAGATCTCTGCGAATCCATCGATTGGATTAAGATTGATGAGCAACCTCGAGAGAGGAAAAAAGGCGAGTGGATTACATCCACTAATAATTATATCGACGAGGAAATGGCTTTTTTAGGAAATCCATTTTATCGTCCAACAGAAAGTACTGCTGTTGTTTTAGATATGATTAAGAATTCAGTTCGAGATCTTTTCTTAATGGAAAAAAATGTAGAGAAGATTGATTTAAATAAACGTATTGTTTATTGCCAAAATGGTAGCGAATATGAATTTGATCATCTCGCCTGGTGTGCGAATTTAAAAAGCCTCACAAAGATAGTTCAGGTCACACCCAAAATTGCAATCAAAAACCAAAGAAAAAAAGACAATTCTCAAGGGGGTATTCATCTTGAAATGGAACTTAATAATCCCCTTATTTCATTCTCTAATTCGGTCATTTTTCCATTTCGCTACAAAGATTATAAATTAAGAGCCATTGGTATCAATGATTCTAAGCCCCTTTCTGCCGCCGAAAGCTATAAAATGCACTGGTTAGTCTTTTTAGAAAGAGAACTTGCTGAAGACCGAGAAGAGGTTGCAAAGATCATACGAGCCATGAAACGAGAACTGCAAAAGGAGTTCCCGGAACTTAAAACCGCCCCCCTTAGAGAAAAAATTGTTTTTCAACCTAAAGTTGAAACCCATAGCCCCTCTGAGGCTAAAAGTTTAGAACTGTTTCCCGGGGTATTCTATGTGGGGCCCGAGATACAACTTACTGATACTTTAGTGAATTCCTCACCATGGGATATAACCCTTGAAAACTGCAAGCGAGTTGAAAATATGCTAGCTCAAACAACAGCTTAAATTAGCACTAACCAGTTAACCCAGTACCAGATTGCCGAGTTGATTTTGGGTAACAAAGTGAGATACGCCGACAACCGTGTACTATTGGTACTCGTAGGAGGCACAACAAATCTTTGTAACAAAAGCACCCGCACAGCGGGTGAGGGGTTAAGTGGTTAGTGCTAATTTAAGCCATTTTGAGAATATCAACCAGAACAGCCTACTCATAGCCGTGATCAGTTGAGATGCCATCGGCTAATACGCCAATTTTGATTCAAACCAATAACGCACTACTCAAAAACCACAGTAGTACTCATTGTACTTCAAGGACTGCGAAGGAGGAGAACAAGAGGACAAAAAAATATGCCCAGTAGACAATGGCATCTTCAACTGGCCCCTACTGTCAAATACTAACAGTAAATTCACCTTGTTGAGGGGTTGAATCCCTTTCAAGAACCAGGTATGTAGAAACTATACTCAGAGGACAACCAATTCGGTTTGGCCTTGTGTAAGCTCATTTTTGAAAGGTTTAAATGGGGGAACAAGTAAAATACGAATCAATTCCCAACTTGTTTAACTATTTTGATTATCGAGAATACCTGCAAGATTATTATCTTTTTCACAAAAAAAGAAACCCTGCCTACAGTTATCGATTGTTTGCTAGAAAAGCGAAATTAGGATCTCCAAACTATTTAAAGTTAGTTGTCGACGGAAAAAGAAGAATTACAGACCGAACTTTATTCCAGTTTGCTCGAGGATTAAGCCTTACTAAGGATGAAGAAAAATATTTTAGAGAGCTGGTTATGTATCAAGAGGTCTCTGATCCAGACAGTAAAGAGATCCATTTGAGATCCCTTTTAAAGTACCAAGAAAAACAAAGAACCCCTGCACCGCTAAAAGCTGACAAGATCAAATTCCTTTTAGATTGGCACCACGGGGTAGTTAGAGAGTTAATTAATCTAAAAGATTTCACAGAAGATTCTAAATGGATTGCCAATCGCCTAGGAAATAAAATTACCGAAGCACAGGCTAAAGAAAGCTTAGAGTTACTTATTCGTTTGGGAATTCTGATCAGAAACAAGCAAGGAAGACTTGAACAGCAAGAACCACTACTGACCAGTTCTGATGAAGTGCCTTCTCATGTTTTAAGAAGCTTACACAGAACCTACTTGAGAAAAGCCATCAATTCTATTTTCTCTGTTCCAATGGAAAAGAGAGAACTGTCGGGACTTATTGTTTCAGTTCCTCATCATCGAATGAAAGAGCTAAAAGAGGAAATTAAAGAATTTAGAAAAAAACTTAATCGGAAATATGGCCTAGATAAAATGGCAGATGATGTCTATTACACGGGGCTCTATCTATTCCCATTAACTCAAGGAGCTAAAAAAAATGAAAACTAAAACTAAAGTTTTGATTCAATTCTTTAGCTTGGCTTCTCTTTTGGTCCCTCCGCAAATCGCTCTCTCTGGATTCGAAATAGGTAACGGCAAAAAAACGATTAAAAACACCCCCGGTAATTACGAGTTAATTGTTCCCGAAAAACTAGAAGTGGGGTTCTCAAATAAATTCACAGAGCTCATTTCACCTTTATTTGAAGGAACCCCTAGAACCAGACTTCAAATTAATATTGTAAAAGATGAAAAGATTTCTAAATTCTCAGAGCTTGTTAACAGTGTCTCTCCCCTTGAAAATTGGAACCAAATTAAATTGGCGGGCTTTGAGGGTATTAAAAGTGAAGTTCTATTACCTACTAAGCTACTTCAAATTGAGTATCGTTTGCTCCACAAAGAGGGTGAAATCATTATAATTCATATTGAGGGAGTTCCAACAAACTCACCCACATCAACGTTTAATAACCTTACGAAGGCCTTAGACAGCCTCAAGATTAAAACTACTCAGAAGTTCATAGATAAGTAATTATAGGTGGGGATAATCCCTATCAGACTTATAGTTTGTAATTAGGTAGACGGGGAAAGTAGCAACTTTCCCCGTCCTTGCCCATACTGGGGACATAAAAAAAGGCCCTACACTCTTAAAGAGCACAGGACCTTTGTAAGCTTTTTAAATTCTAGAAACCTACTCTTTTACAACCCACACTTTAGTATTTGCTACAACCTCTTCAAACACTCTAATTGGCACAGTATAAACTCCAAGTGCCTTGATGGGCTCAGTAAGTAAAATATCTCGTTTATCAATAGTGAAACCTTCATGACTAAAGGCTTTTTCGATATCTTGAGTTGTTACAGAGCCAAATAACTTATCATTCTCTCCGACTTTTTTAGCGATAGAGCAAGAAATTTTCTCAAGCTTAGCTTTCACTGTTTCTGCTTCTTTAAGTCGCTTTGCACGTTTGTTTTCCATTAACCTTTTTTCATGCTCAAACTCTTTTAGGTTATTTCCAGTTGCTGGAATAGCCAGGTTTCTGGGAAGTAAATAGTTTCGTGCATATCCAGGGGCTACATTGACGATCGTACCAGCTGACCCGAGATTGCTCATATCCTCTCTTAAAATAACTTTCATGTTTGTTCCTCCAAATAATTGGGAAGGATCTGTGGTGAGATCCCTCGTCTTTTTCTTAAAATCCACGGACTCATGATGCCCATACCCACCAAGGCATAAAAGCCCAACAAAACAGCCACACAATAAATGAAGGTTCGGACACTATGTCTGACCCCTCTTTGTGCGAGCAAAATCGATAAGCAAATAGAGCCCTGAATGAATATAAAACCACTCAAAACTCTAAAAACTCCCCCTACCAAATACTGGTAGCGTGAAGTTACAACCAAAGTTAATGCAAATGAAATAATGAAACAAAGGCTTAACCATCGCGGAACCCTGAATGCTTTAAGGGAAACTGCCGAATATGGGCTTTTCTCTTCTTTGACCCACCCAAAATGGGCTGCAGCTCCAACAGCTATCCAAATAGATAACAAGGAGGCCAATAAATAGAGAAAGGGGCCCTCATAAAGAATCAGATCTTTAATTACAGCTATATTCATAGCCCCATCTAAAGCATGCGTAGCTTTAAGCTTTTCAATTAACTCTGCTACCCAACGCCCCCAGAAATCTTGGACTCTGATATTTTCTGTAATAGATCCCCAAATTAAGCACCCAGCCGCCGCAACTAGAGCTACCGCTAAAGATTGGGAAAGTAACTGGAAAGGCTTAACCTCTTTCTGCAAACTATCTGCAACAAAGAGGCTCAAAACAAATCCAATCACAACTTGAGCCAATGACACTTCTAAGAATAGAAGCGCTAAAATAGCTCCCCCCAATCCAGAAACCTTTGACCATGGATTAGTAAATCGACAGTGGGACAAAACCATAGTCATGGGTGCAAACACCCATGTAGCTATGCCCACAGAAACCAAAAACATCTGTGAAATCAGGGCAAAAATGTCCACCGATTTCACTTCAACAGGGTCTTGTTTGTCGTTTACTACTCGCATCTCAACTCTAGTTTTGTGCTGAAGTATAAAGAATAAACGCTAAGTGCCTAGAGCGTTTAATCGCTGTTGTTAATTCTCGTTGATGAGCTGCACATAGCCCAGAAATTCTTCGTGGCACAATTTTAGCTCTTTCAGTGATGAATGAACTTAATGTAGGCTTATCTTTATAGTCGATAACAAAGCCAGGTTCTGTGCAAAAACGACAACCTTTTCGCTTTTGAAATCCCCGTCTTTCGCCACCACGGTCACCAAAGTCTGATCGGTCTCCTCGATCTCCTCGATCTCCTCGATCGTATCCACGATCAGAATTTTTGTTTTCGAATCTTTTCATTTTTATCCTCCAAAATTTTCTAAAATAACTTTAATTTCTTCGACTCTATTGCCAAATTTGCTGGTGTAAGCCCTGTGATATAACCGACCTTCAATGGTCACGTTCATTCCAATTTTTAGTTTTCCTCTTAAGTCCTCTGCTAAGCTTTCAGAAACCACTACTTGGTAATATCCTATTGAAGATTTTGAGTAAGCTTCCTGTGCTACCGCTAACATGAACTCTAATAAGGCTAAACCAGAGGGGCTATACTTCAGCTGTCCAACGCGACTAATCTTTCCTGCTAGGTGAACCTTGTTCAATTTAACCTACGTAAAGAATAGTTATCATTGAAAAACAGCTTATTGCATTCTCTCTCGTTTTTTCTGCTCTTTAAACTCACGGTTTTTCCTTTGTTCCTCTTCTGCCATCGCAATTTGTTGTTTTACTTTGGCAAAATCATACTCAGGACCCTGAGCCACCGTCAGAAAACGAATGACATCATCAGAGATTCTAAAATGACGTTCGATCTCTTCAACAACTCCAGCTTTACCTGTGTAAACAATAGTTGAATAACGGCCAGAACGTTCATCTTTAATCTCGTAAGCCATTTCTTTAATTCCAGAATCTTCTCGGTGTTTCAGAGCACCTTGAAACTTAGAAATAACTGCATCAATTTTTTGATGAATATTTTGAGCATCAGCATCCACAAGGCCAGGTCTCAAAATATAGACGGTTTCATAGGTATAAGAACTAGGATATGACATTTTACTCCTCTCGGTCAGTGGCTCACAATGAACCCCAGGCCCCAAAGACAACTTTAGAGCAAGGATGACACAACTGGGCTAAGAAGTATCAGGGTTGGAAAGGGTTTACAACTCAAAATCCAGAAAAGACGGACTTTCAGGCGTGTGCAGGGGCTCGCCAAGAATTTTGGAACTCGGATGGCTTAAACACCTATTGATAGCCGATGTTAAGCGTTCCCAAGGGCAAATTACATCCCTAAATTGACTTAAATTAACCTCAAAAAATGCAGCTTGAGTCCCAAAAAACTGCCTTAAGTCAGCCGAACTAAGCTGTTTTTGCTCAAACTTTTCTACAAGATTGTGCAAGGAAGAGAGGGTTCCGACTCGTATCAATTTTTTCCGAACAAAATGGAATAATAAGGGAAAAGAGGTCTCAAATCCCCGGATCCACAGAACACTTAATTCAAAATTAGCCAATTGGCTTCCGAGCTGATTTGCAACGGCTCGGAGATCATGAACCCCTTTTAAAAATTCCGGTGGAGAAAACCTGATATTACGATTCTGGGTGTCTTCTCTAAAAAAGAATGAGTACGGGTACGGAATTATTTGGTCAAAAAGACAAAATCTGGAATGGCCGATCTCAACATCCTCCACCAAACTGGAATGGCTAACCCAAATCTTGGCTAATTGGGTTTCTAAATGGGATTGCGATGAATCGGGAAATAAGGGGTCCAGGATCTGAGTCTTAGCTCCCTCCTCATCCCAATTTTGAATTAAAACTTTCTGTTGCAACACCTCTTCAACTAATTGGAAAGAGGCCTTATCTAATCCCAAAAGCTGCAAAAGAACGAGCTTATCCCTCTCCTCTAAAATAGGGGTGAAATATTTTGAAAGCTTAGCCACGGGACAGCTCCTCAGAAATCACACTAAAATCTCTCAACCAGCACTTAATATTAGAGGGAGAAAAAGAGGCTGAAATTTGAGAGGGATAAAAAATTTGTCCTTTGGCTTTCTGAATATTAAACCATTCAATTTCACCCATACGTACTGTTTTTCTACTTCCCCCAAGAACCCACTCATGGCTGTCTAAATTTTCATCATATTGAGGAAGTCCCAAGGGAAAAAACAAAAAGCCTCCGGTTTCTAACTGCTGCTGTAAACTTTTTGCGGCTTTCGAAGAAATATATTTCCCACAGATAATCACCATTACGGAATGACTTAAAACTGGATCCGCTTCAAGTAAGGGCATCGAAATAAAATCTAAAGATGTATTTCTGAGGCTTTCAGCTAGCATTTGAGCCCATTGGAAGGCTACTACAGTCGAACCACTTAACTGGCCCTGTACCATCAAAGGACTAATCAAATCCGAGCTCTCGAACTGAATCAAGGTCCGTTCAAAACAAACAAGGGCCTTTTTAGACTTGGGCGCCTTCTCTAAAGATGAATTTTTAAACGGTTTTATCATTTTCTTCAATGGATCAGATATTCTTGAATTCAAAATTTCATTTCGATATTCATTAACCAGCTTCGCTCTTGCCCATTGATAGTCGTAAGCAAATAGCCACGGTCTTTTACTTTCAATTAGCTTAGCTCCAGCAGAAGTAGTGACAGAACTGAGACACTTATAATGAGTTTGAAAGCGTTTATTGAAAACTGAAATATCTGGATACCTCTCTTCAAGATATTTGAAGTAATTCAAATCCTCATACATGGATTGCGATAACTCTAACGGTTGTAACGCCAGTTCAATCTCTCTAATGGGGCCACCCGGGGATAAATATAGTGAGATAATAGAACTCACCTCTTCAAAGAAGGAAATAAAACCCTCTTTCACTTTCTGAGCCCTAGGTGATGGAACTTTTAGCAATGAAAAATAGGGCGGAGTTCCATCCCATAAAATCTTAGGTACCCATTCACTATGAGATTCATTCATTACCCAGGTGGGAAAAGCTTGAGAATGAGAGGGGAACCCTAAAATCAATCTAACCGAGACTCCAAGACTTTGAGCTAAAGTTAAAAACCGTTCTATCCTTAATTTGCTCTGCTTTGAAAAATCTCTAATACCTGGGAAGGATTCATGAACTCCCCATAAAATGGGAACAGTAATCTGAGCCACTCCTTGGTCAACACGTTCTTGAATTAACTTCTGCCAGTCGTGTGGAGCCTCATCCCAGTACTCAAAATAAGATGTTCGCAAGGTGTGCGGCATTAGTTCTTATAAGTAAATTATTTAACAATTACTAATTACGTGCTTTTTAGTATAGAACTCAACGCCATCAAACTCAAGGTAAGTAAAATTACTAACCCAATCGCCCGTATTTAAATAGCGACACACTCTCTCTCCCACTTTAGTCACATAATCGTCAGGAATATGGGTGTGCCCCATCACAACTATATCGTAGCCATTTTCAAAAAGCTCTCTTGCAGTATTGCGATAGGTCTCCCTAATAATATTGGTCTTTTCGCTAGATGGTTTTTGGTAGCCTCGGCTAGCCTGGGACGTTTTCTTTCCCAATAAAAATATCCAGCTTTTAGGAATCGGTTTTATTATAAAATGTAACCAATCCGCTCTCAATAAACGCCTTAAAATTCTATATCCCTTTTCTTTGGGATTTCCTAAATCTCCGTGGGACATGAATATTTTTTTGTTGTTCCAAACAACTTCTAACGAATCGGTGTGAACCTGAATGCCCAATTTCTCTTTAAAATATTTACCCAGTCGAAAATCATGATTTCCTTCAATGTAGTGCAACTTACAACCCTGTTGAGTCAAAGACCTAAAAACTTCAGTCACGGGGCCAAAAGAAGAAGTTAGAAAATCTGTAGTTCCGGGCCAAACATCAAAAAGATCACCCAAAATAAAAACAGTACTAAACTCAGTGGCCTTCTGACGAAGAAATTCCATAACAGCCACAGTTTTCACGCTGTGAGCATCTTGCAAGTGAACATCTGAAATAAAAAGGGCCTTCATTGGCTTAATAGTTAGCATAAAATTGAAAATGGGAAAAGGTTCGGCACATCGTAATAATTTTATTTAAAAAGTTTTCGTCTAGAGATCATTTGACTAGGAACACGTTTTCTGTCGCTCCGACTTTCGCTTATATTTCCAAGCCCTTTCTCAACTTCAAACAGAGAGTTCAGCGCTGGATCTACAGAAGCTTCTATGGTGAGTTGTGGAGCTTTTACGGTTCGATATGAAACATTAGTATTATGGTCATTATTCATCATGAAATAGGCGGTAACCAATGCCCCCATGAAAACTGAGATACTATAAATATACTGAAGCCTATTTCTCATACACCCCTAACAACTGCTTTTCGCCCAATAACGATGGGCCACCATTCACCAAGTTCAAGAGTCGTGCCTAGGCTGTGGCAGTGTAAATATCTGTAATAACTTTAGTTTTCATCTTGGTTTTTAGAATAACTGTCTTGCTCTAAGTAACCACTCTCTCAATCTAGTCTCTTGTCGAACTTTAAACTCAGTTAAACATTGAAATAATTAGAGGTTTTTGAAGGAAAGTTTTGGATGATTAAATCCTGGGCAACTGTTAAAAAAAGATATGCGTAAATATCTTCTGTCGCCAGCCAAGATTAATCTAAGTCTCTCCATTGTAGACAGAAAAGAAAATGGGTTTCATTGCCTGGAGAGTCTCTTCTGGCCTCTCAACTTTGGAGATTCAATTAAGGCAAAGAAGGGAACGGGAAAGACTTCGCTAAATTGGAATTCTCAGGCCCCCTTTAGTTCATCTCTTTTACCTTCTGAACACGAAAATATTGTTACGAAAGTCTTACAATCTTTACCCGTTCTTAAAAATCGATGGGATATCGAGATTAGTAAACGAATTCCCATGGGAGGGGGAATGGGGGGGGGATCCTCTAATATTGGAACTATTTTAAGAGAACTCACACAAACCAATCAGCTCAATTTCCCAGAATTAGTTTCATGGTCTAGTCAATTTGGAGCTGATATTCCTTTTTTTCTTTCTTCTCGTCCGGCCTGGGTTACAGGAATTGGTGACAATGTAAGGCCCCTGAATTGCGAATCCCTTGTTATTGATAAACTTCATTTTTTGTTAGTCCTCTTCCCTTTTGGCTGCGAAACAAAGTTGATTTTTAATGAGTTTAAAAAAAATTCTTCAGAATTATCTGCTACTCAGAACCCTTTTCCAGAGGACAATCTCACTTGGAGCCTTCTCAGTCATTACCTTAGCAAAGCTAAAAATGATTTAGAACCGGTGGTCTCAAAACTTTATCCTGTTATTAAAAAAGTTTTAGAAAAATTGAGACTACAAAATTGTCTCTATGCAGGACTCTCAGGAAGCGGAGCCACATGTTTCGCAATTTTCGACTCTTTTGAAGACAGGGAAAAAACCTCTCAAGTTCTCCAATCATTCTTCCGATTAAACAACTGTAAAAGTATTTTTGCTGAGACATTTGCAACTCATTGAATAAAGCAACTGGGGGTTGGTGGTTCAAATCCTCAAGGAGAGCACCGTGGAGATCACAGAGATTAAAATATTTCCAGTTAACGAGGATAAGCTTAAAGCTTATGTCACCATTATTTTTGAAAACTGCTTCGTTGTTCGAGACTTAAAAATTATTAATGGGAATACTGGACTTTTTGTTGCTATGCCAAGCAAGAAAAGAAAAGACGGCACATTTCGAGATATTGCTCATCCATTAAACAGTGAAATGAGAAACGCCCTGGAAAAACTAATATTAAAATCCTATGAAGAGGAATTAAAGAAAATAACTGCTGCAGCTCACAAAAGCATGGAAGTTCTCAGCAGTCAAAAACGCACCTATGACGATGATGAGAATTCATGAGAAGCTCTTACCCTTCCATTAAGCTTATTTTCCCAAGAATATGTTCTGACATGAACTGCACAACCTGATTAATGCTCATTTTGGAGGTATCAACCACAATGGCGTCATCTGCGCACTTAAGAGGTGCGTATTTACGATGAGAATCCTGCTTATCTCTTTCAATATTAGATTTCAAAATAGATTGGAGAGACCCGCCCTTGGTTCCCTGCTTTTTCAACTGTTGATATCGTCTCTCGGCTCTGACTTTAGGATCCGCAGTCACATAAAATTTATATTCAACATCGGGAAATACCACCGTACCAATATCTCTTCCTTCAACAACCACTGGACTGGTTTTAGCCCACATCTTACCTAAACGTCTTTGACAGGCTGTTAAAGTTTGCCGGACTCCCTTGAAAACACTTACTTTAGAAGCCAATGCACTCACTTTTTGTGTTCTTAGCCGATGGCCCATCTCCTGGCCATTGACTAAAATCGATTGGTTATTCGCATCATAATCAAACTTAAGTCGACGAGCTATTTTAGAAAACCCTACAGCAGTTGAAACACTTTCTTTTACCGCAAAATAGGCAACACTTCGATACATGGCTCCAGTATCCAGTAGTCTTCCATTTAGTTCCAATGCCAACAGCCGACTCACAGTTGACTTACCAGCCCCCGCAGGGCCATCAATCGCAACAATATAACCAGCTTTAAACTTCTTCACCATTTTGAGTTAACTCCCACAATTTAGCCCACTTCAAAAACACAGAATAGGCAGCTGAAACAGAAATAAAAAACCCTCTATAACCATCAAGAAATCCTAATTTGATTAGATAGGTTTCGAAAAATTTTGAGATCGGCTTAAAAATTAGCCGCCAGATCGAGAATGTGCAATTAGCCTCCCGCAAGGCCTTTGCTCCAAGTGTGGAATAAAGATCGTTCCTTGCTACCTGATCAGAAATGCTATCAAAAGAATAATGAATCAAATCGCTTTTAAATTTTCCCTGTTTACCTTGAGTAGCCCAAAACTCATGAACCGCCCCCCCTCGCCAACTTCCTTGGCTTTTTCGAAATATTCTTACGAGTCGATTTGGATACCATCCTCCATACCGAATCCACTGACCCGAATGTATTGTACGTCTAGCAATAGAAAAAGCTGTTTCAACTGGCTCGCTATTTAGCAATTTAAAGATCTCATTCTTCAACTCTCCAGTAACCTCTTCATCGGCATCTAGAGATAAAACCCAATCATGAGAAGCCAAACCAACCGCATAGTTCTTTTGATCGACATAGCCAGTCCACTCTCGAACCACAACTTTAGAAGTATATTTTTTTGACAGCTCAACTGTCCGGTCTGTACTGTGGGAATCCACCACAACAATCTCATCACAAAATGCGAGAGAAGCTAAACAGCGTTCAATATTCTTCTCTTCATTTTTTGCTATTACAACTGCCGACAACTTCACTAGCGCTCCTTTATTGAGGTGAGAATTCCATATAAGGAGCCGATTTTTATTTTCGCATCGAATTTAACAAGATGTTTTTTTGAATCATCACTCAGCCACATATAAACATCACCCATAGGCTTTAATACATTGTTCAGAGAGACATGCACCAAAATTTTCCAACACTGAAACGCTCCAACTCGACTTGTAACTAACTCATTAGCCACTGGAGTTAACTCAACCTCCCAGTTTTGTCCGTTTTCATAGACAATAAATCTCTGCTTTTCCTTCAGTTTATAATTAAGATATCGAGCATAGTAAATAGCGCTCCATAGATCTTTAGCTTTGGGAATCAGGGGATCCACTCGATCTACGTCCATATTTCCCCAGCGCTCAGATATTCGTTTAGCCCAATAATAGGCCTTCCCATTCACATGATCAAAAGCAACTCGAGTTTCTTTGTTTTGTTTGGACTCCACCATGTGAAGCAAAAACTTATAGGGGAGTAAGGCCTCTTTATCTACAAATGACTCAGCAGTATTGTCGATGTGGTAAAGAGCATCTACTATTTTCGAAGAGAGAACATTACCCCATAATTGAAAAGTGGGCCGACCATTAATAACAGGCCCTTCTTTAACCTCGAGAATTGCCCTTCCAGCGGGAACTGCAAGCCATCTAAGATCCATCTCAACTCTCTCCCCAATTTCAAAGGGAATCTTATCTGAAGGAATCACATGAAAATAAGGGCTCTCTTCAGTGGTATTTTGGGCTCCCAATCCTTCTTCGACCTTCGAAGACAATTTGGGTTTCCCTGATTCTTTTTGCTTTTTAGTAACCCTTGGCTTAGGTGTCTCCTTTTCTTCCTGAATCTTAGAAAAATCCTCTTCCTCTGAAAAAAGTGGGGCTTGAATAACTGGCGCAGATATCTTGGGATCGGGCGGTAAATCTATTCCGGTTGGAGTTACAGGCTTGGAACTAGAACAACCATTTACCAACAAAAATAGCCAAACCAGATAACTCATCGCCCTCTTTTTATCCCAACGAGACTTTCCCCTAAACTCTTTCCAACGTCGATGTAACCAAAGCCACTGCTCGGGATGCTGTCTAATCATTTGCTCCATCGCATCATTAAACTTTTGAGTTCTTTGAAAAATACGCTCTCCCCTATCTTCTGAAAGTTGCCCATATTGAACTTGAGGTTCAATTACGATGCAAATCTTCCCTTTGGAATCTCTATAATTGTACGCTGGAAAAACTGGGAGATCACGTTTCTCGCAAAAAAGCGCTAAACCGGCAGCAGTTCCAGCCTCTTTACCAAAAAAAGATACCGGAACTCCAATGGGAGGCCCCATAAATTGGTCTAAAATAAAAATCGTAAAACGCCCAGAATTAAAAGAGTTAAAAATTTCTTTAACGGTTTTTGTCTCAAAAAATATCCCCACGCCAAAACGTCCTCGATACCAATCCAAAAACTTTTGACCTAAAGCACTTTTAGCTTCTTTAACCACAACATCTACAGGGACCCCATGGACAGCTACCGTTGAAATGGAAACCTCCCAATTACCTAAATGGGTTCCTAGAAAAACTCCTCCTTTTTTTGCCTTCAAGAGAGAGGCTATATTATCTAGTCCGGTTATTTTTGTGTTTTCTAAATACTCTTTTTCACCCCAAGTGATAGAGCGAAGAATCTCAAACAGTGTTCTTGCGTAATGCTGATAATTCTGTAGTGCCAATCTTTTAATTTCAGTTTCGCTTTTCTCTTTTTCGAAAACCAACTTGAGATTTTGCTCGATAACATCTCGTCTAAATCCAATAATACGGTAGACAAACCAGCCCATTGAACAGCTTAGAATATTAATAACCCAATCAGGCGTCCAATTGATAAAACTGGAAATTATTTTTAAGCAAATGAACAAAGCTACTATTCCTTTATCTTTTCCTCTAACCATCTCCAAAACTCAGGTGATAGCTTATAACTCATTCTGAGACTCAATAATGTTCTATTGGCTCGCTTAAAATAAGGAGCTGCCTTATACCAATCTTTATCCGTCGTGACAAAGGGACTTGTAGATTGAGAATTGACCGAGTTTATAAGTTTCTGAACATCTGCACCACTATAGAAATGATGATCATTAAATGACTGCAAATGCCTGACAGCAGGATAACTATTTCGAATTGTCGAAACAAACCTCTCAGGAGCTGCAACCCCACAAAAAGAGAATAGTTCTTGAGTTGAATCTAATAAAATCTTCGTATCTCCATCAAAAAAACCCTCAACATGCCGCTCAGCCAAGAACTGCGGAATTTGAGGAAATTGGGCCTTTAAAAATTGTTGCCACTGGTTATATCCATTTTCCTGAGAGCCCGGTGTTAGAACAACCCCATGACTAAATGCAATCGCAGTCACGGGCTCTCTTAGCTCTCCTAAGGGTAAACAATAGTTGTCCGAAATGCTCTTGTCTGAATTAATACAAAGAATATTTAAATTCCGATCCAGGGCCAAATGCTGAAACCCATCATCAAGAATGACTAAGCTTGTGGAATCTATCTTTTCAATTTCCTTTATTCCCTGAACTCTTTTCTTTGCGATAAATACTGGAGATTTCAATTGGCGGGCTAACATCCAAGGCTCATCGCCATAGAGCACAGAACCATTAGGTTGACTAAGATTAACTTGGGCCCCCTTAGCGGAAAGGGCCCCACGATAACCTCGAGCTAACACGACAGGCTTTTCATGTGAAAAATGATCGGCAACAGCTTTTACAAGCGGCGTTTTCCCAGACCCTCCACTATGAATATTACCTACACAAACGATTCTTAATTTAGATCGATATCGCCTAGATTTTGGATAAAATTTTCTTCTCAAAGAAGCAAATGCCGCCCAAAGGCAGGCGAGGGGAAACAAAACAACCCAAAGCCATTTAGCCCTTACTGACTGCATTGGCTTGTAACTTTCCCATTCGTTTCTCATGACTTACAAAAAATTGGTGAATATTTTCAGCGGCTCTTTGATTCGCCCCCACATCTCCCAATTTTTTACGGCACTCAATCAACGAGGCTGTTTGAGCATTACGATAAACTTCGTCTTGAATTAATTTGTCGGTTTCTTGAAAAAGGTTCTCAGCCTTAGCCTTATCTTGGAAAAACTCTTTTACAATCTCTCTTTTATGAAGAAGATTTGGCATTCCAATAAAATCTCTATAGCTCATTAAATTTCGATAAAACCAGGCACTCAGTTTAGACACTTTATAGAACAAAGAGAAAGGAGTTCCAATGAGAGCTGTTTCGAGCGTCGCAGTTCCACTAGCCACGACTGCTATATCTGACCAGTTAAGAATCTCATGAGAGTTGGACTCCTCAAAGGAAACATCCTCCGAATAAAAATGCTCTTGAACAAATTCTTTAGATAAAGTTTGAGCTATTGGAACTTTTATCTCAGCCTTTGGGTATTTTTGACGAATCAATTTCACCAGATCGACCAAGATGGGTCCATGAAATCGCACTTCACTTCTTCGACTGCCAGGCAAGAGAGCTATTCTTGGCGCTGCGACAACCTCAGTTTGAGTTCGATATTGCGACTTTAATTGAACAGCCTCCAAAAGAGGATGACCCACAAAAACAACTTGGATTCCCTGTTGGTTATAAAAATCTTTTTCAAAAGGAAATACTACCAACATTAAATCAATATCTCTTTTAATCTGTCGAATACGGTATTTTCTCCAGGCCCAAACTTGGGGAGAGATATAATAAATAACAGGCACCCCCAAGCTTTTTAACTTTTTAGCCACCCTCAAATTAAAGTCGGGCAGATCTAATAAAACGGCATAATCTGGAGGGTTCGCCTCTAAGTAACGAATCACCTTTCGATACCCTCCCAACACCTCGCCCAAGCGGTCCCACCAGTCAGAAATTCCCACCACATTTAGTTTTTCAGAACTCAAGAGAAGATTCATGCCAGCTTGTTGTAATTCCATTCCCCCCACACCCGAGACTTTTAACTCGGGATACTGTTTTCTAAGTGCTTTAAGTAAAGTTGCCGCATGCATATCTGCAGAAGCTTCCCCTGCGACCATAAAGATGTTTTTAACCATTTTAATGTTCTCTTACGGCAACAGACGATTCTACCTGTTTTGTAAACAGTAACGGAGTTTCATAACCTAAAATAATCTGACGAATTTTGCTGATCACTGAAATAACCCGAGCCCCTTCTTTAGCTGTAACTTTAGGACGGGCTTTCCCTTGAATAGACTCAACAAAATTTCTAGCTTGAACCTCTAAAGCATCAAAACTAATGGGTTGAGTAATGTGTTTATCACCACTTAGTTCCGCTAAAGAAAATTTGGTGTTAGAAATAAAATCAAACTCACACGAATATCCCTTTGAAACCGCTTGCAGTGTTCTTTCCTGTACAGAAGACACTCTGTTCGCTGTTAGGTCGGCTATCATTCCATTCGCGAATTCAAGTCGAGCTGTCGCGAAATCCAAGTAATCTGTAACAAATGAGAATCCAGCAGCAGAAATATTAACAGGTTCTTCTTGGGCAATAGACAAAACAAGATCCACATCATGGATCATCAAATCGCTTACCACATCTACCGACAATTCTCTACCCACCCCCCTAGACAATCGATGAGATTGTAATCTTGAACGACTGGGAATTGAATAAGGGCCCATAAGTGCTTCTAATCTGAATCTTTCTAGAAAACCCACCTGACAAACTATTTTTTTTGTTTGTGCCATTGCCTCAAGCTGAAGGGCCTCTTCAACCGTCTCACAGAAAGGCTTTTCAATTAACACATGACATCCCATCTCCATTGCCGTTTTAGCAATTGGGAAATGTGTCGGTGTAGGACTAGCGATAACAAGCCCCTCTACATTGAAAATAAGCTCTTCCAAAGATTTAAAGACTTTAATCGAATATTTTTCACTTAACTCTTTTGCACGTTCCAGATTGGGTTCATAAATACCGACTAAATCCACTTCGGATAGTGATTGAAACTTAGAAAGATGCAGAACCCCCATCCTTCCTGTTCCAACAATTCCAATTTTAGTGTTAATTGCCATTAATTAAAACTCTCTTTACTATCTATGAATGCCCACTTTAGAAGTTCTAACAAAGGTCAAAAAGGCTTCAATATCTTCACCCCCTGGAAGATCCATAGAAATCTTTTCCATCGCCTGAGATACCGTTAGCTTTTGCAAATAAAAAACCTTAAAAATCTGCTTTATGTTTGCAAGACGCTCACTTGAAATTCCAGAGCGTTCCATGCCAACTTTGTTGATTCCCTGGATCTGAAACTCATTTCCTTTTCCAGTAAGAAAAGGGGGAACATCTTTTCTGATTGTAGAACCCCCCGCAATGTAACAGTACTTTCCAACTCGACACCACTGAACCACTTCAGACTGGCCACCCAAAGTCACGAAATCCTCTATAATAACATGTCCTGCTAATTGCACTGAATTAACAATGATGACCCTATTTCCCACCGTACAATCATGCCCCACATGAGTATAGGCCATAATCAAACAATCATTTCCGATCCTAGTAACGCCTCTACCCCCTTCTGTTCCCCGATGAACCGTCACCGATTCACGTAGAACAACACGGTCTCCGATGATTACTTCAGTAGGCTCATTCTTATATCCAAGATGCTGGGGCTCCCCACCTATGACAGCAAAGGGAAAAATTCGGCAAGCGTTTCCCATCGTGACACGACCACGAACAACAACATGTTCTTGAATCTCACAGTTTTCGCCAGTAACGGTGTCTGCGCCAATAATTGAATAGGGGCCTACTCGAGTGCCTCGACCCAGCTTTGCCTGAGAATGCACAATGGCTGTCGGGTGGATCAAATCATGAGTTTGCGTTTCCATTAATTTCCTTCTCAAGTAACTTTATTCTCTCTGCCAACTCTGGCAAATCTCTGAAAAACACATGGGATCGTAATGCCTGACGAATGGGCATCGCAGGAGTTGAAAAATAGGTTTCTCCGCCTTTAAGATCGGTCGTAACTCCAGTTTGTCCGCCGACTCGAGCACCTTTTCCTATCGTAATGTGATCTCCCACCCCAACCTGCCCCGCAAGCACTACCCCCTCTTCAAGTACCGAAGAACCTGCAAGCCCAACTTGAGCGCATAAGATGGAATTTTTTCCAATTCTACAGTTATGCCCCACATGAACGTGATCATCTAATTTACTACCTTGCCCAATTCGAGTTTCTCCCAAAGTCCCTCGATCAATTGTGCAGTGAGCCCCAATTCGAACATCATCTTCAACGACGACTGTTCCCACTTGAGGTATCTCTATGTGCCCTTGAGCCCCTTCAATTAATCCAAAACCATCAGATCCCAAAACACTTCCAGAAAGAATTCGAACTCGATCCCCTATTACAACCCGAACCAAAAGAACAACCTGAGGATAAATCTCGCAATAATTCCCAACCTGGACTCCAGCCCCCACATAGGCATGGGGATAAATTATAGTGTTTGAACCAATCTTGGCCCCCTCACAGATTACAGCAAAAGAACCTATTTTAGCCGATGGGTCAATTTGAGCCCCTGAATGAATGTCTGCTTTTTCAGATATCCCTTCCCATGAAACTCGAGGAAGAAAACTTTTAGCCAATTTGGCAAATACTACCCTAGGTTCATCAACCAAAATATAGGTTAGAGGAAGATCCTCACGAACCCACTCTTTTTTGGTTAAAACAACAACCCCAGCTTCCAGGGAACTTAAAAACCGTTGGGCTTTTTTATCAGAAAGAAAACATAAGTTTCCCTTGGCCGCACTTTGAACGGAGTTTAAACCCTGAATCGGTGTATTTGGATCGCCAATGAGCGTCGCGTTAAAACAGGCAGCTAATCTGCCCGCATCGGTTGGAAATTCAAGCATCCCCATACTTTTCGACCCTAATCGGATAGGGGGCGGATGTAAATGGAGATTGCGCGTTAAACCGGGTCAAATGGCTCCTCTAAACCCACTCCGTGTCAAGGGGGGAATAAAGCTATACTTAAAAAGCTCTTCCTTCCCAATTTTTCACCATGACAGCCAAACGCAAAAATTTAATCACTAAAAATGTTATTTTTCGCAATTTTTTAGCCGCTAGCTCCATATCCCTGCTTGGAAACAACATTTTTGATATCGCTATTCCCCTTTATATCGTTCAACGAACTCCAGACCCTATGCTGTTATCCTGGGCCAATATTGCCCTTACTCTGCCTTTCTTCCTCATGGCCCCTTTAACTGGTTTTACTGTTGATAACTTTAATAAAAGATGGGTAATGCTAATCAGTGATATCGGCCAGGTTTTATGCCTGCTTTTTTTGCTTCTGTACGATTATTATGGCCATCACCAATTTGGCCCTATTTTAGCGGTTATTTTTATCGCTAAAACCCTAATGATTACCTTTGAAACGGTAGCCACCTTCCAGCTTATTCCAGCCTTGGTAAGCGAACAGGATCTTAATGAAGCCAACTCCTGGTTTCTTTCGTCCCAGCGATTAATTCAAATTTTGGGACCTTTAATCGCCGGTCTGTTGATGAGCACAAGCGGAATCAAAATGTGTGTGCTAGCAAATATGGTGAGCTTCCTGGCGACTTTATTTTTCGTCTTAAAAATGAAGAATCTTAATGAACTCATTATCGGAAACGAAACTATTTCTCCTAAAAAACAAATGACCGTCGGGGGGGTTATTGACAGCTTCATAAGCTCCGTAAAATATGTTTGGGGCTCTTCGCTACTTCGCCCCTTCATACTGATGATGTTCGTTTGGAATCTTTCAGCCCTTGTCCCCAACACCCCTTCATTAGTCTATTATTTTACTATCGAGAAAAAATTAACCTCTAGTGAATATGGATCTATCGCCTCTTTATTTGGTTTGGTTGGAATTTTGGGTTTTTTAATCTCAGGAAAGCTCTACCAAAAACACTTTTTTTATCGCCCCTTTGTGTTTGGAGGAATTTTCTTCGCTTTAACAGGAATGCTTTCAATATTATTTTTTGATAAGCCCTATATTTTAGCACTCATTTTTTCGTTTTCTAGAATTGGGAGCTCGGTCGTAACCATGGGGACCTTTTTTCTACGGCAAACTTATATTCCTAAAGCGAAAATGGGGGGAATCAACGCAGTTCTTAGAATGTTCTTTATGTCCTCAGCACCAATCTCAGCACTGCTTCAGGGATTTCTTATCCGCCATTTCAGTGTGAGGATCTCTTTTATCGTGGGATCGGTTTTCCTTTGGCTGACAGTTTGGTACTCAAAAAAAGTGGCCGTCGCTTACATGGCAGTTGGCTCTAAGCGAAAAGAGGTTTTTAAAGCCGCCTAGTCTTTCTCACCTTTTTTCTCTTTTTCATCCTTAATTTCGACACCCCCATCTAACTCTTCAACAGGAACACGATACTCTTCGTTGGCCCACTTTCCAAGATCATGGTTTTTACATTGCTCACTACAAAATGGCCTAAACGAATTACTAGACCATTCGACAGTTTTTTTACAAACAGGACATTTTACAGTTTTCATAAATCTGTTTTACCTCCTTAGCTTTCTTGACTCAACTTACTAATACCGAAGCTAAAGAAGCTCTTTAATTTTCAGTCCAAAATCTGATGGTAAATTTTAACTATCTTTTGTGTAATTGCGGTCCAATCCAGATGGGTTGAAACCCAATTCTGAGAATTTTTTATGTGCTGATTTCTCTCACTATACGTAAGCGCTAAAACCTCTTGCATTTTTGTAGCTAGTGAATCTTCAGATTTTTCCTCATAAATGACAAACGGAGCAAACTTCTCGACATATTCCACCCCCCCGCTATTCGTAGGAATTAAACACAGGGTTCCAGCCGCAAAAGCCTCAAATATAGTTCTTCCAAAGGGCTCTCCCTTAGCCGGGTAGATTACAGCACTAGCATTCCTTAGAAGATCTATTTTTTCTTGATTGTAAACTGCCGATTGTATCTTGATAACCTCTTCTAATTTATACTTAGAGACTAGCCTCTTAAGAAGTGAATCGTAGTTCCTTTCTACCGGACCCACCAATCGCAATTGCACCGAGCTATTTTTCTTATAGATCTGGCTAAAAACTCTAATAAGAAACTCCAGGTTTTTTCTTGGTTCAATACGCCCCAAATACAGAAAATATGATCCAGTAGAAAGAGAATCGCCCCCCCCCTCAACGCACCTAATTCCATTGGGGAAAACGGTTAAGTTATCTTCTTTGACTGGATAACCTTCACAATGATTTCTTTCAAATTCACTGAGCAGAATAACTTTAGAAGCATGAGAAACGATCCAGTTTCCAAGTATCAAATTAAACAATTTCTTTAAATAAGGTCTACGATAAGCAACCCACAACATACCTCGAGGATGCAAAATATAGGGAACACCGTACCGATAACATAACCGTGCGAAAAAGTAGTTCTCCCAAAACCAATGGCCATTGAGATGAAACACATCTGAGCTCCTAATCTCTCGATTTAGGGGATGCCCTGGTTTTAAAAAAGCAAATAGAACAGAAATAGGCTTAAAGGGCAGGGTGCTTTTTATTCCCTGCCTCTCAACAAATTCCTTATCCAATCTATCTTGCCTAGATAACACTAATACATTGTGTTCTTTAGATAGCTCGGCACTTAGCGCGCTCTCAGAGACTGCAGCCCCACCAAAATGGGGAGCCAGACTTGAACTTAAGAATAGAATTTTCACGTACCATTATTATAACACCACTGCACTCTTGAAGTGTTCACTTCTCTGGCTCGTAAATTGAAGACTCAAGACACAACCCTTAGGCTGTTTGCAGCGCAATAGCTATTGGTGAAAAAAGTTGGAGTTGGAGTTGGAGTTGCTGAGTTTAAAAAGATTGGCTTGTTTGGGGATACTTTTATTAGTAGCTGCCTGTGGTAAAAACCCACAGGAACGAGCCCCCTGGCCCGCAAGCATTACGCTTAATGGATTAACTCAAAGCGAAATTAATTCTGTATCCGAAACCCTAACAGGCTTCACCTCAACACTTGGATCCGCTGTTTTTTACTTTGATAACCGACCTGCACAATTTCAAATTACAATTACTAAATTTTCTTCCTCGACAGACTCTTCATCTAAGGCAGGGCTAGCGACCTATGACGAATCCTTCTGCAAAGTCGAACTCAATGAACTTGTGTTTAATGCCCGTTTTAGCTCCTATTTAGAGCCAGTTTTATGGCATGAATTGGGTCACTGCGCTGGAATGGAACATAACTCAAGCTCTGGTGAGATAATGTATTTTCTCGCAAGTCCCAAGGATTCTTATGCTGAGGCTGCTATTACAAGATTTATGAAAGCATTCACAGATTTTACCTCCCTTGTAGTAAAATAGATCTGTGAACTCAAAATTTAACGAAAAAAGAAAATATCATCGACATCATATTGTTATACCCGTTGAAATACTCATCAGTGGATTAGAAAATCCATTTTCTGGTGAAATTATAGATCTCTCAATGGGAGGGGCTTTTATAAAGGCTAACGCCCCAATCAATATAGGGGATTCAATTTCTATTGAAATCAAACTCCCTGAAGCCCATTTGCTTTCCGGAAAGGTCATAGACAATGAGCGGTGGCTAAGCAAAAATGCACCAAACAATTTAAAAAATAGGTCTATCGTAAAATGGAGTCGAGGCTCTAGTCTTAAGGGGTTTGGTATCGAGTTTACTTCTATGACAAGAGAGGAATTAGAGTTAATTCAAAAACTCTTAGAATATGAAGCCCCTTTAAAAAAAGAGTGATTTTCAATTGGCAGTTATCGACGAGTGGTTCCAAAAAGCAGATTAACTCCAGCCGTAAAACTGTGAAGTTTTCCAACGTTGGGTAAAAAATAGCCTGCAGTTAACGCTAATGAGGCCCAACTATAAATCTTAATTTCAGCATTCACACTTGGATGAAATACAATAAAACCACCAGAATTAATTTTCTGTATAATTCGATTGCTATCAGTCTCGAAAGTCACTTTAGCGATGGAGTATCCCCCCCCGCCTATCAACAACCTAGCATTAAACCAACTTCCTACGACATATTCTCCTACAACCCCACCATAACCCAATCCAAAAGAAAGATTATCAGAGCCATTCCAAAGAAATCCACCACCACCACCGCCGCCTAAACGAAACTTAGGTGTAACCCAGGCATAACCAATTCCACCAATAACCACAGGGCTTCCAGAAACCCCAGGATCAAAACGGGTTAGAGAATTCGCATGATACTCGATAAACGGTCCTCCACGCCCACCGCCAGAGGTAGAGGTTTCAGCTTTAGAAACAATCGTCCAAAAAATCGAAATAACTAGAAAAACGAACCGAGCCATTTTGAAATTAAAAATCATGCTATTAAGATAAAGAGGTTTCTCAGTTTGGGAATGAAATGAAGGCCTATATTAATTGTAGACTATTTTTCTAATCTGAAACACGCCAAAAGTAGATTCTGCCACCTACTTTTTAGTTGGCTCATTGAGTCTACCCATAGCATGAGGCGTTCCCTCGACTCGCCCAGCGTTAGTAATCTCCATAAACTGTGCTTTTCTTTGTAGATCTTTGATGGTTAGAGCGCCGCAATAGGTCAAGCCAGAGCGAATTCCGCCCATGATATCTTGAATGATATTTTTAACGGGTCCTTTGCAAAGAACATCAACAGAAATCCCCTCTGCCGTTTTCCAATCGGACATACCGCCCATAAAATCATCTTGAGCCTCTTTTGATGCCATGCCTCTAAATCGTTTAAAAAGCACTTTTTTTCCATCTACCATCGCTTCAACAATAGTCCCTGGGGTCTCTTCCGTTCCAGCCAACATTCCCCCCAGCATGACAAAATCTGCACCTGCTGCCAAAGCTTTTACGGCATCAGAAGGATACCTTGTTCCTCCATCAGAAATAATAATTCTGTCCACCTTGCGACAATCTTGAAGTGCAGATAATTGAGGAACGCCAAAACCTGTTTTAATTCGAGTCGTGCAGACAGAACCGGAACCGATTCCTACCTTAATCACATCAGCACCCGCAGCAGCTAAGTAATCAGCTCCTGCATAAGTGGCAACATTGCCCGCAATAATCAGGATGTTATTTCCATGACTCTCTCTTAATGTACGAATGGAGCGATTAACCTCTTTTGAATGGCCATGAGCCACATCAACACACACCATGCTAGCACCTGCATGTATCAATGCCTCAGCCCTATCTAATCCATCTTTTCCAATTCCAATAGAAACAGCCACCTTGTCTTTGTGTTTCAATTTTTGAAACATTTTAATGTTGTCTTCGATAGAAACAAATCGATGAAGAATCGCCATTCCACCTAAATCGGTCATAGCATCCGCCATCTGATTCTCTGTAATGGTATCCATATTGGAACTAATTAGAGGAATTCCAAAAGTTCTTCCAAACAATTCAACAAACGTAGTTACATTCTGACGAGATTTAATTCCATTGTATCCAGGAACCAAAATAACGTCGTCAAATGTTAACCCCCTAATATTACTAAGCACTGGGCCTCCTTAAATTAACTATCCTCTAAGCTTACTTAATATGTGCTCGGCAAAAGAAAGCCCGTCAAGCTACCAATCAAAAACCACTTAAGTAATACTTTAAAAAAACAGCCCGAAACAATGACGCGCTATGGAAACCCAAACTGCGCGTTAAAGTTAAGGTTTCCGAAAACTTTACCCCCAAAGACGCCAGGGCGAAGTTGTCCCCTTAATGAAAGTGAATCATCTATTTCCTGAGTGTATGAGAGATCCATTAACACAACAAAATTGGTTGTTTTCCAATCCGGTCGCTGATTAGAAAACCCAGAGCCAAGAAAAAGCCCCACATCTATTGTTTTTTTCGGATCATAGAATAAATGATTTTCAATCCAACCTCCCAATAGCACATTAAGAACCGATCCCGGAGAGAAAAGCATAAAGTTTATTTCTGGCCCTAAATAGATAGAGTGTTTTGAGGAAACCAATCTACCTATCTGGAATCCAGAAACAACTGCGGACCCCGACAAAATATTAAATCCAAATTGCGCATTTAACTTAGTACGCGCTACACTAGGTTTCGCAACAATAACAATCCGCGGAACTTTCTTAATCTCTTTTTTAGTCTTCGGAATAGAAAAGCTCTGTGGAGTTATAATTAAATGACTTAAAATAACGACTGTTAAAAATCTAAGCTGCATAGATTAAGCTTATCTCACTTATTAGTAACTTGACTAGAAAAGGAAAGCGTTCGCTCTAAAAAATAAATCGCCAATGAAAAAAAAATTATTCCTTTTTATTTCTATATCCATTGTAAGTTCCGGTTTATTGCTCAGTCTAGGCTACTGGCAACTAAAATCCAAACTTCCCACTTTATTAAAAATGGTTTTAGCAGAGGCTCACACTAAAGGAATCAACGTCTCATTTCAGCAAGTAATTCCCCCCCAGGACTCGCTTCTTGATCTTACACAGGTCAAAATTTCAGGGCAAAACTCGACCTACTCGGTGACTGTCGACTCCTTAAAAATTAAAACATCTCTTAAACCTAAATGGCCTCCCATTGCTTTATCGATACTGTTAAATCATCCCACAATCTTAACAAATACGAACCTGCCGAACATAGAATCCCCCCCCCTTGAAAGAAAGCCAGATGAAACAAGAAAAAATCCTCGCTGGTTAGCGGCGGCTCTACTAATGGCTCACTTTAAACTAGAGCTTATTGACATAGAAGCGCTTCCCTGGGGAATAAAAAAAACGGACTTCTCTATAAGCACTAATGGAATCTCTCTTGGAAAAGGGCCGCTTCCATTGTTACAGGCTGAGCACCGCCTTCACATAAAAGACTTTTCCTCATCTAAACTACCTACTCTTCCTAACATTTTAATAACCGGCGCTGTAAATTACGAGCACCCCGCAGCTCATTTTTTAACTACGAAAGTTTCAATAGGTCCCGTAACCCTACAGGCCTCTGGCAAATATGATATTTCCTCTACAAAATGGAATCTTGATGTCGAAATTCCACAAAGCAACATCAAGCAAGTAGATTTATTGAAACAAAATAGCTCAATTAAAGGGTTAAAATCGGCCGAGGGTACCATTTACCTAAAAGCTTCGAGTCAAGGATTGGGCAGCGAAATAAACTCTATCTATACCGAGGGTGAGCTTAGGGCTGAAAAAGTAAAGCTCTTCATGGAGAGCCCAAAAATTACAGGACCTATATCAATTGATATAAATTCCACATTTAAAAAAACTGCGGCTCTCATTTTCAATGGAAGTCTGGATCTAAATTTAGATGACTCTTCACTCCTAATAGAAAATAAATTCAGAAAGCCCGCAAAGATTCCATTGAATGCGCATTTAAAGATTTCCGGCAACAATGAAGAATATCGGATTGAGGAAGGAAATATTAAGTTTCACAATTTAAAAACAGATATTCAAGGAATCGTTCTTAATGGTCCCAAAATTACCACTCGGCTTCAAGCCTCCATAGGAACCACATCATTGCAAGGCTGGGAGCAATTTATACCCTCTTTGCTTAACATTAAAACTCAAGGCGACATTGAGGGAAATTTAACTTACTCGGGTGCAATCAACGATTGGAAATCAGCAAGTGTAGAACTCAATATCAAAGCGAAAGATGTAGAAGTTCCAATGGCGAAAGAATGGATCTCTAATAAAGAAGTTAGCTTAAGCGGAACAGCCAAGCTTAATTCGGACACCCAAATATCTTATTCTCAAGGTGCTTTAAAAACATTAAATACAAATACCCAATTAAACCTAACGGAGAGCAAATTCGGATATTCGGATCTTTTTGTTAAACCTAATGGCACGCCTATGTCAGCCCACTTAATTATTTCTAGTACCACCAAAGAAGCCCAGGTTAAAAACAGCACTTTAGTGCTCGGGCCCATCCGTGGAACAATCCAAGGAAAAATCGCCAATTTTTCAGCTCCCGTTGCACAGCTAAAACTACAGACCAGCCCTCTCGAGGCAAAAGAGGCGCTTTTTCTTAGCCCAATATTGAAAGCAACTCAGATCAAAATTATAAGAGGAACCTTAACTAGCAAAGCCTCACTTACTGGGCCACTTCTCTCAAAAGAGAAACTCCCTAATATTAATATCGAAACCCAAATCAATCGACTTTCATTGGATTATCCTCAAGAATCGTCGGTAAAACCACTTCACATTAGAGATATGCAAGGTTTACTTTCGAGCACTCTAGCCTCAGGGGGATTGACTCAACTTAAGTTAGAGCCCTTAAGCTTGAAAGTATTCAATGGAACCCTATTAATGAAACTGGATTGCAAAGGGGATATTAAAACCGCTCGATGTGATCAAAAGGTCGATGTAACTCAATTAGCTGCAGATCAATTCCTAGAGTTCATGTCCCCCAAGGCAAAGGGATTAGTCTCAGGAAAACTAACCGCTGATATCGATGGACAATTTACAGGGCTAAGCCTAGAAACACTAAAAAAATCCATCACAGGAAAAGGAACCTTCTTACTTAGCGAGGGACAGTTCAACACTATTAATCTCATTGAAAAGCCATTGGAAAGTCTAAAAAAGCTTCCCATCATTGCAAATTTAATCAACCAAGCCCCTAGAAACCAGGCCATTAAGGAAACTCACGGCCATTTTGAATTAAAGGATGGCAAAATAATTTTTTCCAATCTCAAAATGAACAGCCCTTACTTTGATCTAATCTCTCCAATGGCAACACTAGATATGGATCAAAAAATCTACTCAAAAATATCTTGGATTCCGAAAGAAATATTAATCAGCCGAAATGTACTGGAAATGATTAGAGATGAAAAAGGTAAACCCTCAATCTCAGTAATCATTCAGGGAAACATCTCTCAACCCTCAATCTCTTTAGATGAAAATGCCCTTCAATATCGACTTACAAATTACGCCAAACAAATTGCAGAAGAAAAAGCCAACCGAGCAATAAGCAACCTAAAGAAAAAATATGGAAACGAGATGCAGGAACGATTAAAAAAGAGCTTTGGCGGAATATTTAAAAAATAAATTACTTTTTTGCAGCTAAAGAACTAACAGACTCCAAAAATTGACCTTGATATGTCGTAACCGCCTTCACCATTTTCCCCTTAAATAATGCCCTAATCAAAGCGGTCTTCTTAAGTTCGTCGATTTCCATAACATCAGTAACGATGACTTCACACTCATTGGGCTTTTCCTTGAACGTCACAACTTCGTAAAGAATTAATGAGGAATCAAAATAGTGATTTGTGTAAATATGTAATTCAAAGAACAATCTGCGAGAACCTTCTTGAAATTCAAAGTCCTCAGAAACTCTCAAAATGGGTTGCATCTGATCTGGAGCAATAATTACCATTTCTTGCCTAAGCCATGAATTAATCGGCTGTCCTGGCTCTTTTGCGAGCTTCCAAAACCCATCTTTTAAATACCTTTGTGTTTTGGGGCTTTTACTTAAAGAAGAAATCAGAGCCACCATTTTACGGGCCAATGGCTCATTACTTTTTCTCTCCTCATAACCCAAAAGCTCTCTATGTTTTAGGTAGTTTTTAATACGATTAAAAACCAACTGTTGATAGGTCTCTTTCTTGTTCTTAGAGAGCTTTAATTGAAACACTTCTGGATCGGTTTTCAATTTCATTAGGCATTTTTCTGCTGAGCAATTTTTAATAGCTTCCATCTGGGACTCATCAAATAATTGCTTCGGAAGTGCGTATTGCCCCTTGGTAAATGTATTCTGAGAAATTCCCTCAGTGGAAAAATTTCCCCTTACATTAAGACGACCCATTTTTAATTTTTCTCGAATCAAAGATTCTATAGTTTTCGGTGAAACCTTGAAATGTTTTGAGGCTGTTGTAATAAGAAAGGGATCGATATATTCATCCGAGAAACTGAGTTCGTCTGTTAAATTTTCTCCCGATAGAGAAATCTCAGCAATCGCCTTTGAGGACTGAGAAAAAAAACCAAAAGCAAAGAACAAAACAAATATTAAATGGCCGCTCAAGTTGTTCAGATTAGAAATGATGGATTTCATTGGGGACAGATGAACTGGAAGTGGGACTTTCATATTCAAACATGCTCAGATACATTTGGGCTGATTTGTTTTCAGGATCTAAAAGCAAAGCCTCTTTCCATTCTCGATAAGCCTCTTTCAGTTTTCTTAACGAGTGATACAAAATTCCCAATTGAATTTTAGCTTCAACATGCTTGAGATTAGACTCCATAGCTTTTTTGAGAAGAGCTAAAGCCCCTTCTTTATTGCCCGTTTTTGAAAGACATCGCGCCATTTGAATTGCACTTACAATATTGTCTGGTTCTAGATTAAATGCCTTGGAGAATTCATGATGAGCTTCTAAAAATCGCTCATACTTCATGTAAGCCATTCCCAAAGTAAAATGACTTTTCGCTAGCCCTTGATTAATTCGAGGATCAAATCCAGGCTGAGTATTCTCCAATCTTTTCTTGGCGTTTTGATAGACTAGAGCTGCCTCTCGGTAATTACCCACATCATTTTGTAGGCTACTTAGGGCAATGGCTGCTTCAGTATGAGAAGGATCAAGTACTAGTGCTTTTTTAAAAGCTAATATAGCTTTTTTAAATTTGCCTCGTTTTGTATAAACATTCCCCAGCAAATTGAATGCCTCAGGGGATTGATTATTTAAAAGGATAGCCTGTTCGAGATTTTTTTCAGCTGAGGAAAGTTGATTTCGATACAAATCCTCGCGAGCTAGCTGTAATAATTCCTCAAGTGTTTGAGTCTGGGGCATTACCGCCATGAGCTATTCCCTCACTAGTTTTTCTTTTTTAACTCTTCAATTAGAGCTTCTGATTCCGCTCGAAAACTGGTTTTAGGGTACTGCGCTAAAAGCCGTTTAAAAGCATCGCTCGCATTGCTGTACATATGAATATGATAATAACATTGTCCCAATCGGTACAGCGCTTCTTCTTCGTATCCCATATTAGGAAAGTCCCTTAGGAGTGCTGCGTAGCGATATGACGCAGAAAGATAATGTTTTCGTTGATAATAAAAATGGGCCACGTAGTTTTCATGCTCACCGAGTTTTTTTCTGGCCTCTAAGCTGTATTCTTTGGCCTTTGCCACAAACTCTGAATTAGGAAACTTTTCTATGAGAACCGCAAAAGCCTCGATCGACCTATTAGCTGAGCTTAAATCCCTAGCGCTGTTATCAGGAATCTCTTTGTAGTAAGAGAGCCCAATTCTAAATTGAACGTAATCACTTCTTGGATGAGTGGGATGTAACTCTTTGAATATTTCGTAAGCGCTTTCAGCCTCGAGATAATTTTCCTGAACAAAATAGGTGTCTGCAATTCTCAGTTCAGAATCCACAGCTCGTGAGCTGTAGGGAAACCTGTTTTTAATGTCTCGGTACTTTTCAATTGCAATTAAATATCGCTCATCCTTAAAAATGGACTCTGCTTCGTTAAATAGGCTGTCGGGATCCTCTTTATTCACCTCTTGACTCGAACAAGAGGCAAAGAAAGCGAGCACAGCCAACAGACCCAAAATTTGGGCTTTTTTAAACGGCCCAAAAGCAAACTTAAGTATTTGAGATTTCATAGCTTTATACGATCCTGGGGACAGTCTATCACAGCTATCCCTAGCAGGAATCATTTTTTTGTTAAGCATTGCGTTAACCCTACCGATAAATTGTCTAGGTGCATCACTACACAAAAAGAACCCTTAACTGGAGCAATCTAACATGAAGTCTTATAACTCTGAATTGGTAGAGGACGTAGAAGAGTTACTTGAAAAAGTGGTTCTCGAAGAGGTCACTACCGCAGTTTGGAAAACTTTTGAACAGGCCCTCTCTCAACTCGATCCGCAGAGTCGTGAGCTCTTAGAAAACCACTTAAATGGAACTACTACAGAGCAATTGAGTCAAGAGACTCACCTTCCAGAAAAAGAGATTAAGAACTGGATCAAACAGGTCAAACGACAGCTTCAACAAAATATTCGAAAAGATTTACGTGTGAGGCAATAAATGAAATCGCCAGATCATCAAAGTTCTAATCCGGAATTCTCTCAAATATTTAAAGAGCTTTTAGGATTGCTATTCGAAGAACCTTTTGCTCTAAGCAATGGGTTTGAAAATCTGACACTTGAAGAGATAGGGTTAATTTTAGAAGAGCCTTTCGGAGAGAATACAGAACTGTCTGGAAGTTATGATTCCTGTAAAAGCACCTATTGTTTAATGCTTTTAGAATTGGAATTAAATGAATTCACAACTCTCCCTTCCATTCTTAGCGAAAAGGCGCTCAAAGAGATCAAGTCTTTAGCCATTCTACCTGTCATTCCATTGCCATTAAAAATTCCAGAGTTATCGACAATTTTGAAACCTTCTGAATCCCCTAATATTTCCGAAAAAGTATCAGAGCTTATCTTAAACTTAAACTTCGACCTAGAGAGTGAACCCAAAACTGCACTAAATGAAGTGTCTCCATCATTCGAGCCCGAGGAGTTCCACTTCATTACTCCCACAGAACCGATCTCTAAAGATTCTGAAATAATCTCGAGCCTAACTTTAGACCTGGATAGGGATCTCAAAAGCTCACCAAATGAACCCCTTCCTAAAGCCCTCCCCACGATGACTCTAGTAGAGCCCATCTCTCTGGAAAGTAACGATCCAAACATTTCACTGAAAACCTCAAACGACTCAGCCGTAGTTCAACTTATACACTCATCTGAATCCACAAGCCTCTCAACTCCTTTACAAGACCTAGGTAAAGACTATTTTCAAATCGCAGAACAATTTAAGTCGAGTTTAAATGCCCCAGAGAAGGTCTTCTCTCAAGAGGCTTGTCATCGAGCCATTATTCAATTTTCGATAGGCGCTTGCGAAATTGAAATATTTAATAAAGTTCGAGTCAACCTAGCCTCCATTTGGTCCGACAGGTACGAGCGAATTCAAAATCTGCTTCAACAAGACAGTTTTAAGTTTAAAGAAAATATCTCTCAAGCTTTTGAGTCTCATGAAAAACAATTTAACCAATGGTTGTACGATGGATATTTTCCTAAACTAGCAGCTCTGCACTGTTTGAAATACTTAACGCTGACCCAATCGGTAGACCATTTACATCCCTCGGTATTTGAATTGGGAACTCTCTTTTACTTTTGGAATGCTGTCAGCAATATCGATGAAGAAAACCTCCAAACCTCATCCCCTTTTGAAGCTCTTAAAGAGTTCTCCCAAGAGCAAGTCATTGAAATAGCCTTTCGTCTTTTCCGGCTCGATCGACTCAAGGCAAACTCCGGCAATTTCAACCGAAGCTTACCGAATAGAAATTTAGAACTCGCCCAAGAAGATACATTACGAATTATGGATCTTATAAATAATCCCTCAGTAAATAAGGATTCCAGAGAGGTCGCCTAAACCTATGAAACCTCTTCACTCAAAATTTAATTCCTCCATAGTGGAAGAACTAGATAGGGCTGAAGAAGATCACTTAAGAAACTGCCCAGAGGCAGATTTTACTACCCGCTTAGCGGCCTTACTTGTCGATGCAATATTATCTTATCTCGTAATCTCAGGTCTTCAGAATCTATGCCGAGCCTTAGGGATTTTACTAAACCACGCCCCCGATGCCTCATGGAGCCCCTATTTCAATCCCCAATTCATCTCTACTTTGAGCCATAACGCCTCTGAAATAACCTCTTTTATTGAAATTACATCCAAAATACTTTTTGTTTATTTCTATTTTGTAGCTTCAACAAGTCTTGCGGGGGGAACAGCTGGAAAACTTCTTTTAGGTCTTCGCGTATTAGACATTAATACTGGAAAAAAACTAGGGCCAGGTCGAGTTTTAATTCGTCTTCTTATCGCGCTCATAGCAAATTGCCTTAGCTTCGGTCTTATTTATTCAATAAGCGCTCTTAAAAAAGATAAAAGAACCTACCATGATGAAGTCACTCGAGCGACCGTGAAAAAAGTGCACGGTGTGAAATGATTTTGCTAGTTCCTCTTAATCCCGAGGTTCCTCACCTTTTAAAGCCAAAACTATGGCCCTCGATCCTAATGGTCTGTTGCTTAATCATAGGTTACATTTTTACTAAGGATATTATCAAGGTCGATTGGATCTATGTTGAATCCGTAGAGACTAAACTTGAAAAAAAAGTAGGGAAATCGGCCCATCTAGATCAAGAGACTGAGAACTACTTAGCCCTTCGACCACTATTAAAAATAGCCCCCTCACAGGCTGACTGGGATATCGAAAGACTTATCAAGGCCAATTTTATCCACGGATCACTAACCCACCTCTTACTGAACTCAATTGGTGTTTTTGCCGGCATTCGTATTTGCATGACCTTTATTCCCTTCCTAAGTGCTCTAGTTATTTTTTTGTTAGGGGGCACAATGGGTCTCTGGATTAGCCTTTTAACATCGCAGCAAATTTCAGATTTCATTCCTCATGTAGGGGCTAGCGCAGGTTTATTCGCGTTAATGGGAACCTATTACATATTCAATTTTCGCTTCCGCACACAATATTTTTTTTGGCTTCCCATACGAAGAGGTTTTGTCTCATTAAAAACCTCTTGGTTTTTTTTTGTTGATGTCATTCTCTTAGAACTTATTCTGTCAGGAGCTCAACTTTTTCCCGATCGAGTCGACAGCGTAGATCACATAGCTCATGTAGTCGGTTTTTCCTCTGGAATGATTCTTGCTCTGGGTTTACGACTGATACTTCGCTGGCCAGCCTTTCTTCAAACCAGAGCAGAGTACCTTTATTGGCATCTCTTTATTAAGAAAAGTCCCAGGTTAAAGAACAATAAAATCCATTCCTGGCTAGAGCTTTTAAGACTCAATCGATACAACGATTTTTTAAAACTGCGCCTCTGTAGCTCCATCAAAAAGACCGCTGTCTCCATTTCTAATCCTGAGCTAAATGAGATCTTTAAATTTTTTGCCCCCACATTCGTAAGATTAAATACCTCGATTGTAACCCAAGTTATACGAACTCTACTTTTTGAGAACAGACAGATTCCCCAGAGATGGCTTTCAAGAATTCCCTACGATATTTTAATTCGTATAGCAAAGTCCATGGCGACACAACCCAAACATGAATACTACCTATATCGATTTCTTCTTGAATATAAAAAGGCTCAGGACCTTAATGGCAAAAAGGTCTCTACCGTAGAAAAATTAATGGCCCGATTGGAATCAGAAATACAAAATTCGAATAGTGCTTCAACTCAAGAGGTAGGCTAATTCACTCGACTGAGTCCAATATTCTATCGGCGCTGTACTTGTTTGAATTAGAGTTGAGCTATTAGGGACAAACTTCAGTACAACTCGGATAAATATATTCTGAAGGGACATCAAAATTCCCCCGTTCCATTTTGCAACGTGAAAGTTGAAAGTGATTTTGACAGGAGTCGCCACAACCGACACTTCGCTTATTCCACATGGGAATTTGCGCATCTGGAGTAACGAAACTATTTTGCCAACGGAGTAGGCACACTCGAGGGGGGGCGCCGCCCCCTTCCAACGTACAACTGTTATTACATTCTTTTAGGTTGTACGAAACGTCGCCTTGTAAGACTCCGTTCTTGCAAAGACGCTCGGAAACTTTACATCCTCGACCACAATTATTGACCACGGTACCAAAATATTTATAGCCCTTAATTTTACTCCCCTCGGGAATGCTGCCTCCCCAAGGCAACGGGCAGCCAGGGCAATCTAAAATATAGCTTTCAAACCACTGAGGTGGGGCAGCTGAATCATTGGCAGCGCTATAAGGGATGCCATTCTGCAGTAAGCCTCCATTTTCGCACTTAAAATCAAATGTATGAATCTCAGGCTGATCTCCGCAGCCTATCTTGTCCTTATCATAAAGCGTGCGAGAGGTGTTATTGGGAAGACTGCCATAGCCTGGCAAGGAACAGCCCGAACAGCTCGACTGATGACAATAGTATTGGTATGGGAAATCGGAAGGCGAAGTATCAACGGTAGAGCCATCCGTTGTTCGAACCAAAAAACCATTGCTGCATTTTAATGAAATTGAGGGGATCTCATCACAACGAGTTCCACAGGACACCGAGGGTTGATTTACCAATATGACGGTTTTACCATCCTCGATAGTCCCCAGTGCATTAGGCAGTCCGCACGAACAGCCGGTAGCTTCAGTGCATTGACCGGAGTTATGGGTCGAGTCGCCCACAAATTCGTATTGGTAAGATCCATCGGGCTGAACTACTTCGCTACACGTTTTCTCTTGGGCTATTTGTGCACAGGTTTGACCGCAGGCCGCAATCGTCGACCTGTAGAAAGTCGTCCTATCCCCTACTGGAATTTGTATACCAGGCCGATCGGAAACATTGCAAAGGCAAGGACGTTTATTACAGCTGGCCGCCGCATAGGTGATATCCCCCGCAAAAACCCCATTCGTACAAGCACGATCCTTAAAATCACAACTCATTCCACACCCTGCGGAACTCTCCTTGGCAAAACGATGATTATTTCCGTGAAGGATCGAAATCGATGTCCCCGGCACTTTACAACTCACACAGGCCTCTACCGAACACTGATATTTGTGTCCCGAAAACACAGGAGTGGAAAAATCTACCACCTGAGTCAGGTTAGCCACGTTCCGGAATTGGCCATTATCGCAAGTCACGGAGACCGAGGGCTTCGCATTACAAGTCTCGCCACAGGCAACCGTTTGAGCGGTAGAGATTGTTCGAGATTGTCCATGCGCCAGGACACCCAAGCCATTGGGGAGTGTGCAAAAACAATTAGTTGCCTCACTGCATGTTCGGAATCGATTCGTACTACTTCCATCTAGAACAAACTCTTCCACTCCAGCGGTCGTGCGAGAAATACAGGTGCGAACCTGTGCAAAATCTGTTTCGCAGGTTTTTCCACAGGTGGATTTCTCAATACCATAGAGTTTGATCGTTCCATTTAAGCTGATAAAGGCTGAGTTATCGGGGAGGGCACAGCGACAAGGTTTGCGATTACAGGAGAAAAATTTATACTCGTCTGAACCGGACAAAACACCAGAGTTGCAGGTGCGTAGCTGCTTTAGAGTTTCACAGCTATCGGTACAACCTACCATATCACTCTTATAAACCTCCACGGTTTCACCTGACAAAATCAGATTCTGTCCTAACGAACATGAAGGGCATTCTTGGACTTCACACTTGAAAAATTTTCCCGTCAACTCCTTGTCAAAGAGTCCATTATTACATGTCAGCTCCTCAGAGTATTTTCCACAGCCCTCTTTGCAAGTCACTGTGTCTTTGGCATAAACCATTATCTTTGAACCATGTGCAACGCTACCGACGGGAGTATCACAGGGGCATTGGCCTTTATCGCAAGATTGTTTGCTTAAAATCGTTTGATTTTTCTGAACCGCATCCGATTTTTCTTTTACCTTGGTCATACAGCCGGAAAAAAATAATAGGGCCAGTAATCCACTAGTCGTCAGAAAAGATTTCAACTTGAACGAGATCATGGGCAGGCCTCCTTTTCTTCACAGGAAGGAAAGGCATATTCATCATCCCCCGTCCATTTTTGAAAATGGCAGGTTCGCATAATACGGTGTTTAGAGCACTTATCTGGCCCCACAACACACCTACTGTTGAAGGCGGAGACCGAACCGTAAAACTCAACCTCGCCCCCTCCCCATGGAAGGATGCAGGAAAGTTTCTGGAAAGGTGCAATATTCACATTGATTTTATTCATTCTGCACTTGCTAAAGCTTAAGCAAATCCCATCACCGCCGCCGTCCCTCAACCCCGTTCGCCGCTTGATACCAAATCCTGGGCCCTCATCATTCCCACCGCCCCCCCCTGTACCTCCACCCTCGCCATCATCCGTCTGATCCGTACAGGTTACTGAAGGATACTTAGTGAGTTCTGCCCCAGTCCACGTGCCCCCCTCCTGACAGGTAATTACTGCAGATATGGAATTACAGATTGTACCGACCGGAGCCGGATCCGATTGAAACACCTTTAATGTCTTTCCAAAGGGGGTCTTCACGCCAAGATAATCACAATTACAAACTGACGGTTTACAGGTTGGGAAGATATATCGAGTGGTATCGTAGCTGGATAACTTTCCATTGGTACAGGTCACCAATGCTGAATTTCCTGTCTCCTGACAGGCCGTGGGAGCAGCACAGTCTGCCTTATCTAATGAAAATATTCGGATTGTTCTTCCGTTATCAATGGTTCCTCCCCAAGGGACCGAGCAACCACACGGAATCATCTCGCAGGATTTATACTTGTACAGCGAAGGGCTATCCCCCTTACTACTGCTTGCACCAGCGATTGAGCAGCTTAAGGTCGCTTTAGCATCATCGCAGCCATTGAGATTACAGTTGGTCACTTTGTCAGTGGTATAAAAATTGGGGTTCGACTGTCCAAACTTAATAATATTTCCATTTACGTTGCAGTCGCAGTTTTTAGCCGTACACGAGCTAGCGGAGGTGTATTGCGCCAACTCCGTATTTGTAACAGCAACCAGTGTAGATCCGACGCGTTTTTTAAATACCCTATCCTCACAGGTTAGTTGCAAGTTAACACATGCCTCTCCGCAAGCGGGGGTTGAGGTCTTCGAAACATTTAACTTAGCCAAATGGGCCACTTCAACCTTCTGACCTGCTCCATCGGTGAAGGTACAGGAAAGCTTATTGATGATACAATTTTTGTACTTAAAAATGCCGGCATCGTAAACGGGGGTCAGGACTTTATTGGCGCAGCTAACCTGTATTTGATAGGCTGAATTAGTACAGGCATCCGGAACTGCCAAACTATTTTGACTAAACTGGTGAAGGGTAGTGACACCCCCATTAGCAAGTAATAACGATGATCCATCGTCTAACGGGATTCGACAACCACAGTCCTCCTGTTCACAACTATCCGCACTATAATTAAGATAACTAGCGTTTACCGACGATAAACTTCCCGCAGCGCAGGTCACGGCTCCAGCAAAATCCAAACAACGCTCGGTACAGCTGACTAATGGCTTGCTATAAACCGGCTTTGACTGCCCGTCCGCAACAACATCGCGGCCTGGTCGCACGCAATGGCACACGCGCTTGGTACAAGTATGGGCAGGATACTTTTGTAACTCCTCGATGCTCAACACTTGCGCCGGAGTTCCCGTTTCCCATTTTCCGTCATTACAGGTGATTGACAGTCCATTGCAGTTTAATCCACATGCTGGATCGCTAAAATTAAAAACATCGGTGCTTGCATGATGTACGTAGCTGATCGTTTCGCCTGGTAACGTACAACCACACACTGAATCGTTGCACTGGGGAAATTCATATTTCGGATCTCCCTGCCACAAACCATCATTACAATACCGAAGTAATGATTGCTGATTGCATTTCAAATCACAACTTGAACCCTGAGTCTTATAATAAACCTTCCCTTGTCCATGCGCGATAAACTCCCCCGTTTTGTGTAAGACTTCACAAGAAGCACAGACTCCGCCTACGCAAGCCCGCTTCACCACTTGTCCGGCCTTGATTTCCTCATTCTGACTCAAATCAGAACAGGGCAAACATGTAGCCCGGTTCTGCCGAGGGCAAAAGGGACATTCGGGTGGTTGTACATAAAACTCTAATTTATTAATGGTCTCATCCGCAAAAGATGGATCAAAAGAAAATTCCAATTCAGCATTACACCCCCAGGGCAAATTACTAAACTTAAGCTCTTCTATCGTTCCTCCGCTCTCGCGTTTTCCTATAACTTGAAGGCTACTGGCCCTTAGCCCACAAAGCGTAAGTTCTTTACACGGAATAGATTTATCAGAGACCTCAAGCGCATTAACCACAGCGCCACCGGGGCAAACTTCCCCCAGTTTTAAAGTCTCAGAAATTTTGGATTTCTCACGACAGTAGAGCAAACGACCCGCAGGTACACTTTTTCGAATTACAACTTCATTGCCTTGCATGCACTGCGCTTGTCCCTGAGTAGTGGTATTTGAAACCAAAACCATTGTGGTTTGTTTATTTAGGGCGAAAATATCGAGGGCCTTCTGAAAGGCGTCAGAAATTTTGGCGCTACAGCCCGATAGCAAAGCTGCTGAAGCTAAAAAGCCTAGGGTATAAAGGTGTTTTCGCACGAGCTATTTCCCCCTTCCGAAGGTTTCCACGGGTACCGTACGCGAGCCAAAATCGGAGAGTAGGTGTAGAATCATAACACCATCTTGAAAAAATCGAATATCGAAAGGAACGCTTTGCATTGCTAACGCCACAGAATCAATCTTGGCATTTTCAATAGGCCTTTCATTCTTCTTGAGAAATGCCTGAATTTCTCCATTTATTTCTGGAGTCAGAGTCGAAATATTGTCCACTCGACTAGAAACCGGAAAACGAAAACCACAACCCCCTCCTTCATGAGTTCCACTCGCAATGACATCATTCCCGAGCATTTGACTGTAGGCCCCTATCGGGGTTTCGTATTTTTTCACCTCTCTCATCAGTTTTTCTACTCGATAAGTTCTAAAAATATAATCACCGATGTATTTTTCCTTATCTAGTGGATAAGCAACAATCGATGGGGTGTAGTCCTCTCCCACATCGTACCAATCCCAATACATTTCATAACCACGACGGACTGCATTTACACTTCCCCCCGTTCGATCTGCCAAATGCTTGCGATTTCCAGGGGCGACTTCAGGTCCACGATCTTGGACGTGAAAATGACCCACCTGTATACCATCCAACAAATCGCCCGTAAGCACCTCGCGAAACTGTTTTGCTCGGACCGCATCAAAATAGGCCTGTTCATGGCCCGGAATAACATGCGTGCTAACTGTCGCATTCGGCCAGAAAGTTGGGTAGGTTCTGATATGTTCATCCATCAGTGTGCGCCCCAGCGGCAGTAATATTTTCTCCAACCCCAAATTCCCAAGAGCACGTCTAAATCCAGTGCTGGAATCGTAGTAATCGGCCACGACATTTCTATCGGTGAACTCACTATCATAGACATCGGGGACACAATTATCACCGGTAGATAGGGAACACGGGTCACTGAAGTTGGGAAAGTCGGTTACTTTTTTCAATCGACACTGTAGGTTCCACCTACTAAAACTGAGTTCTACATGAATGGGTGAAGGGGAAACGCTGCATAGGCTTCCTGATACCAATACCGTATCCTCACCTCGGGTGAGCTGCACGTTTGACGGTACCGTTTCTTGAAAATTCACTTCAGGAAACTGAAACTGCTCTTGATTGAACTGGTCTTTTAATTTGATCTTAGTAGCTGCACTACGAGGGCTAGTTGCTCTAATGGAAAATTTTTTGCCTTGCAGTGTTTTTTGGATAATGTCCTTTAGTGGGAATCCAAACTCAAATCCATGTGCGATCGTAAGGGTACGACATTTATCAAAAAACAGTGGATTCCCCTCTAATCCAGATTTATACACCGCTCTACCTGTTTGCCTCATGGAAAAACTATGGGCTACAAAAGGCCCCCCCCTACGCCCCAAAAAATCAAAAGATACCGAATGGTTCGGATTCATAAGTGAATAGGAATAGGAAAAACTAGTAGTTAGAGGAACTCCCGCCTCATCAATCATTTCCACTGAGGCGGGTTTATTATTTCCCTGTAGGCAAGCCCAGCCCTGAACATACAGATACTGCTGATCCGTACGAAGGTTGGTAACCTCTCCATAGAAAGGGGAGGCGTTTGTACTGAAATCAAAGTCCCTCACATTTACTTTTTGTACAGCATCCAGTCCAAAATTATTCTTAAACTTTCCATCACCATTGGGCACCCTATAGTAAATAGCTACCGCCACATAAATATTAAGATCCGGATCGCTGCCATCCGGCAACATGGGAAGCAGTTCATTTCTAGAAAGTTTATAATTCATAGATCCGGAATTTGAGGGCAATCCAAAATCTTGAATTAAGCAAGGGGCGGAATAGTTACAACCCGGGCTCACATCAAACAACCCAATACGAGCCCCAAAATGGGTCGCCTCTAAATTCCATGTTGCAGAGAATGTGATCTCTGCCTGTTTGGTTGTTGTATTATAATAGGTGTTTTTATTCGAAATATTAATGGGCTGTTGCACCTCGCCGCTGTCTAGCAGATACTTGAGAAGTTTCCCCAGTTTCGACAAATCCAATACGGCACCATTTCGAATAAAGTTAGTCAGCGTACTGTCGTTTCGCGCGCCTTGTTTAGTCACCAAATACTCGACCATTTGTTCATCAAAACTTAGCCCATTATGTTTTAAGAATCCGATGGTCATGGCCACTGCGCCAGTTACGATCGGAGTAGAAAATGAAGACCCCTGTCCCACGCCAAAATCACCCGGAAGAAGGGCATAGCCCTGCGGAGTCGCACCCGTCGCTATCGTACTAGCGATCGAAGTTCCTGGAGCAAGAATCTTCACATGCTCAGGACTAAAATTAGAACCATGGGTTTCCTTATCCCCTTCCTCTAATTTTCCTGCGGGAGTTCCCCATCCTACAGTGATAAAACCGGGGTATTGCTTGGCATAAACTGCCGGATACGATTCCTTTACTCTTAAATCGTCATAATGATTTCCTGCCGATACTACGATTACAGCCTTGCGATTCAGTAAGCTCACGACAGCATTTCGAAGGGCGGGATCATCACTCGTAGCGCCACCCATAGATATATTAACCACTTCGGCACCCAGCTCTAACGCCCGCTGCATGGCATTTCCAATTTCAGTTGTCGTCGTTCGGCTATTACAATCCCCTACACTTAACGAAATGAGCTGAGCATTTCTGGCCACTCCAACTACACCTAGAGAATTCTGGCTCTTCGCCGCAATAATTCCTCCAACAAACGTTCCGTGGGTATTATTTGGAATTTCATTAGTATATGGAACGGCTCTACATTCAGGCGCCGACTTCGAGTAATTGGAACGCATATCCTCACGATGAATGACCCCCGGAAGTTCTGTAGAGGTCCCTAAATCAGCATGTGTTCCCACGCCAGTGTCGATCACCGCAACTTTTACAGAATCCAAATTCCCCGGATAGAAATTAATTCCCGAAAGTTCAAAATTAACCGTGTCTAGATAACTCTGCTGATGGGAGCTATACAGAGGATCATTGAAGCCATTAGTTTGGTATACCGACTCATCCGAGATACCCATAATACATTCATCCTTATTCACCCAATCGCTAATTTGATTTCTAGTCATAGGAAGAGAAAGAGCAAAGGAATAGTATTGAATTTTTTGAATAGGATTTCGCTCCGGATGCCTATAAAAATAAAATGAAAGTGCTGTAGAATTCGACTCGGGGGTATAAACCCTGGTTAAGCACGTATTATCGACCACCGCCACAATATTGCTCTGAGTATTATTAAGTGATTGTTCTTCAGATGAATTGCCAGAGATCGCGGAACGGGCCCCATAGACATTCCGCACAAGTAAAACCTTACGGGCAACGAAAGGTGATTCGTAAGGTTCATGCGGAGCAAATTTGGGCAGGCTTTCCCACTCTGACTTTTTCTTCTCGCAGGAAAGCAAGTTTAAAACCAGCACGCAAATACTAATGAACCCTACAAAACTTGAGATTCTATTTTTCAATAAAACCATCCAATATTTTATCGCCTATTGGCAGAATTCAGATGAAAGATTCCCCTAAATTATTATAGGTGATTTCAAAAACATCTCCCACGCCTCAATCTTCAAGTTTTGCACACAATCTTCACAATTCAACAGAACGCAAACAGAAAAAAAAGAATTGACCCAATACTTAAAGGGGCATTATCGATGATGTTTTGAGCAGTTTTTTAATTAAAAATTCGTCTTAGAGGTAAAATTTGTATGAAAAAATTATATGCGCTAAAAACCAACTAACCCGTAGATTAAGTTCTGGCCAAAACTACGCTCGATCTCGAGTTCACTAATGGTTTTGAAGCCCTGAGTTCTCACTCCAACCCCCCAACCAATCGTGCCCGCACCTTTATGCAACAAGGAAATATCTGCCAAGTAATGGGAGCTAACCCCCTTGGATCCGAAACCGAAAGACATCACATCGAGGGCGATGACATAACCCTTTCCGAGAAACAATTCAAAGACACTCCCGACACCCAATTGGCTAGCATTGATCCCAATTTGCGTAGTGTCGCTTGTATCATTCGTAACAACATAACCTAACTTGGGACGAATGATAAATGTCGACCCTAGGACAAATTGGTAATTTAGGTACACGGCAAACTGAGTAAAGGTGATTGCTTTATCGCTTTTACTAATTGGAATCGCAAAATCTAGATCTAGTGCCACCCCTAATCCACGCCAAAGCGGATAATGAGGAACCTTCAAAAGCAAGCTTGGCTTAGAATCCGAAATATCGATGTCTGGGCCGGAAATTTTAAGCATCGAAAAGCCCGCCCCCCCCATGAGAGTGATCGGCTGAATTTCCTCGTTTTTATCCTTGGGCTCTACATTTAACGACTCCAGTTGGAAGTCATATTCCTTCCCCTGAAAACGGAAGGTAAACTTCCCCAGAATCTTGGTTCCCGTTCGTGCGCTGCCAAGCTCATAATAGCGCCATAGTTCTCCCTTTCCTTTTGTTTCAAAGAGCGTGGCATTTTCAATATCGGCTTCTTTGGGGAAACTTAACATCAAGGCTTGAACTCCCTCCTTTGTTTCACAGCTTGTGCCGATATAAAAAGGAACTGCTTTAGCCATTGCTCGCAAAGCTATTTTTTTCGATTTGCAATTTTCATCAATAATTGGAGATGTCTCGTCAAATTTACCCGCTATCTCTAAGAACATTTTTTGAGTCGTGTTTTTGAGCAGAAACTTTTCATTTAGGCCGCCCAACTGCATGAAGATCTGCTCCCCCTTGATGAGGGCTTTTATATTCTTGTTTTGGGCTTTAACTTCCGTGTAGACCGCAAATTCTTGGGCTCGTAAACTTAGGGTGGGGGTTAAAACTCGGACTTTGTCCTTATTTAAAGTCCACGCCCACTTAAAACGCTGTTCCGTCTGAAAAGGGATACGTTTCAGGTTTTCTATCTTGTTTACCTGAATACGTAAGTCTGCGTGCAGAGAGAGGCTTAGTATGCTGAAAAAAAACAGAGTATATTGCGACATAATGAAAACTCATTATTTTCGATTTTCGCGCTGTTTCCAAGCTTTATATTTATAAGGTCTGCATTTCACATACACAATCAACACAATTCCAACACAATGATTTGCTGCTTTCAGAACATGATAAATTTTTCACAAATGGAGACGCAAGTTCTCGTTTGCCGGTGTCGATAAGCTATACGGTAGTAAATATAGAGGGACACAATGAATTTAAGTTCAATGATTGGTTTTTTGGCTGCAGGGCTCACTCTATGGATTACGGTCATTGCAGACTCTCCAAACCCTCATGCCCTTTTAGAATTAAAGGGCATGCTTTTGGTCATTGGCGGAACCTTTAGTGCTGGACTGATTATTTTCCCCTTTTCCAAGCTTGTTGAACTAAATAAGTTTTTATTCTGGGGGGTACTGCTTAAGCGCACTCCAAATTTAAGACAGTTAGCAAAGGAAATCATTGCCGCCGCGAGCTTAGATAAAAAAGAACACTATTTACTACCCATCTGTCCCAGCAGCCATCCCTTTTTAACCGAGGGATTTAAATTACTTTCTGAAAATACTTTAGGAGAACATGATTTACAGGAGGTCTTGAATCGCAGGAGTCAGTATTTTAAACAAAGGTACGTCAATGACGCTAAAATGCTATCGATACTTGCAAAATTTCCCTCTTCATTCGGAATGCTGGGCTCTACTGTCGGATTGATCGATATGATGTCTAATTTAGGAAAAAATGGCCACGACGGGATCGGCCCTGCTATGGCGATGGCACTGGTTGCCACATTTTGGGGGCTCGTTTTCACGTACATGATTTTTATGCCACTTTCAGATTATGCGATTCGACTCAATGGAGAAGATGGCATTATTCGGCAACTCATTGTCGAGGGCATCTTGATGGTCAAGCGAGGCGAGGATCCCAAGATAGTCCTAGACAAAGTTAATGGTTTCTTGGCTTTGGAAGAGCGCTTAAATTTTCGTAATGTGCGCATTCCTGATAACTATTGGCAAGAGGCCAAGGAAGAGATCTCCAAGCTCAAAAGAAAAGCAGGCTAAAGTAAATTATGAGTTTCTCCCCTCAAAAGCCGCCTACACTAGATAACAAAAAGAATGAAAATGTATCCGGTCGTTTAGTGGAATTACTGAGCAGTAAGCAGCAGCCGGAAGAAATGCGCAAAGCTCTGCATTCGTCACCCGATCACGAGGAAGAGATTCATCTCGACGAGCGGTGGCTCATTGCTTACGCCGATAAAATGACCATCCTTTGTGGCTTCTTTATTATGCTTTTTGCGATCTCCACCCTGGATCCGGTCAAGCTTCAGAAGGTAACTAAGTCGGCGGAAAAAAGTTTTGGTCGACCCGATTCTAATATTCCTAACCAAGCCTTTATCGATCCGACGGTGGTGGAAAAACTGAAAGTAGAAACACAAATTCAAATACAGCAAATTCAGATGCTTGAGGTTCAGAAGAAGGAATTGGAACAGGTAGTTGCAAAGCAAAGCAAGGATGACGCAAAGAAAGAGAATTTAGTCCTTAAAATAGATCAGTTGAGTAAAGAAAAAATGGAAACTGAGAATAAGCTCAAGGTGATGAGTGAACAGATAAAGAAAATGGATATTTCTCAGCAGAAACAAGTACAACTCACGACGCAAATAAACGAATTAGAGCGCAAAAACGAAACGCTACAGAGACAAATTAAGGTTCAAGACAACAACCCCAAAGTATCTCCAGAGCAATTGATTAGTTTGAAAATTGAGAAAGATGAATTGAAGTCGAAGTTGAATATCTTGCAGCGGGAGCTTACACAGAAAAAGGAAGAAACCATTGAGTTAAGTAAAGAGCTTCAAATTTCCAAGGCGAATGCGATGGGGAGCGGTTTTGCCGCATTCGTGATGAGCTGGCCCACTCGAGATCATGATATCGATCTCGTAGTGAAGGATCCCCAGGGAAATACTTTTGATTTTAAACGCCGCAGTTACACCTCTCTCCCGGGATTATTGGTATTAGATACGCGCCAAGGGCCAGGTGTGGAAGTATGGCAATCGGATAGAGTTATCAGCGGCATCTATACATTCAACTACCTCTTTTACAATGCCTACGGAAATATGGAGCCCTGTCCAATCACAGGGACATTATTTACTTCAAAAGGGCGCATTGAATTACCCAAAATTAATTTAAATATTCACAAAAATAAATCCGCTAATTTTCGCATCTCCATTGATGAAAATGGCAAGGCCCGTTTGCTTCCCTAAGATCTTTATCCGGTGAGAAACCTATTCTCAATGAAACTTAGGGCGATAATCCTGATACCTAGTTTTTAGAAAAAATCCGCCTAACCACAATAGGGCGCTCACTAAAATAAATGGCCAAATAGGCGTTTGAATATCCCCCATAATAAATCTAAAATAAATATAAACTAGCCAGGTATTCCAACTCATAAATCCAAGAAACCGTCCGAATGCATAAACATGGGTTCCCCAATCAAGATCTGCCACCTTTTGAGGCTCTATGCCCGGTGTAAATTCGGTGGGTTCAAGGGGCTGCTCGCCTACTATCTGACCCGCCTTAATATTGAGATCTCTTAAGATATCGCTATTAACCCCGATAGCTTTATATTCGAGCCAAAAGATTTTAATATTGTAATAAATAGTAAAACAGCCCCAAAGACCGTGAATCCAAGACAACCACACATAAGAGGAGTTCGAAACGGCCCCTCCTAAAGTGGTTAAGATCAATAAATATAAAATAGCGTATAAGGCTGGCGGAAAAACATCTCTCTTAAAGGCTTTGGTTTTCTTAACATACTCTTGATTGAGACTTAAATCCTCCACAAGTAAACGGGTATCTTTTCCCGAACCTGTAAAAATAGCAAAAACCAAACAGTGTAAAGAGGCTGCTAAAATAGAGGTTCCAAGCCCCCAAAGCATGTGGCCAGAAACACCCATTAAACCTAAGGCCACACTTACCCCAAAAAGAACGGTGTTAACTATCGCGCAAATACCAAAAAATAGAGCCATAATGCGGTGGTTCTAACTGAAACCTTGAGGGCACGCAAGATATAGCACGAATCAGTTAACCCCGTACCAAATCGGTGAGTTGATTTTAGATAGCAAAGCGAGATGCGCCGACAACCGTGTACTCTTGATACTCGTAGGAGGCGCAACAAAGCTTTGCTACAAAAGCAACCGCCCAGCGGGTGCGAGGTTACTGATTAATGCTATATAACCCAACTGTTGCTTATAGAGCCTATAGGGTCTATAAAACAGGCCATGCTAGATTCAAAACTTCCCCAAAGGTTATCCCCAGAAAAACTAAAGGAGATCTCAAGGCAATGCCGAATCGATATCCTTGAAATGCTTGAAAAAGCAGGAAGTGGTCACCCCGGGGGATCACTCTCTGCCATCGATATCATCATGACCCTATTTTTTCATGAGATGAAAAGCAATCCTAGTGAGCCTATGTGGGAAGATCGTGATCGCTTCATATTATCTAAAGGACACGGAGTTCCCGCTCTTTATTCTGTTCTAGCGGAACGGGAAATTATTCCAAAGGCTGAGTTATTAACCCTACGTAAAATTAATTCTCGAATTCAAGGACACCCAGATCGAGTTTTGCTTCCTGTAGTAGAAGCCTCCACAGGAAGCTTAGGACAAGGAATCTCAATAGCTCAAGGAATCGCGTTAGGGCTTAAGCTGCAAAAGAAAGATTCAAAAGTATTTTGCTTAATGGGAGATGGCGAAACGCAAGAGGGACAAGTTTGGGAAACAGCCCTTTCAGCCCCTAAGTACAAATTAAATAATCTTGTTGTGTTTATCGATAATAATAATGGCCAAATTGATGGTCACGTAGAGGATGTGATGGATTTACGCCCATTAGCGGATAAATGGCGTGCGTTTCGCTGGGCCGTACAAGAGATCGATGGTCATGACTTCTCACAAATAATCGGAGCCTTGGAAACAGCACGAAAAGAGACTGAAAGACCTACACTTATTGTGGCAAAAACGGTCAAGGGTAAAGGGATTTCATTTATGGAAAATTCCATTGCGTGGCATGGGGTTTCACCTAATAAAGAACAACTAGATCGGGCCTTATTAGATCTTAATGGAGGATTTAAATCATGAGCGCACCCTCAACTCCTTCAACATCAAAAGAAAAAGCAACTCGCGACTCTTTTGGCGAAGCTATTAGAGATCTTGGCAAAGAGTTTTCAAAAATTGTTGTGCTAGATGCTGATCTCTCCGTCAGTACAAAAAGTATTTTATTCGCTAAAGAGTTTCCCGAGCGTTTTTTTCAAATGGGAATTGCTGAATCCAACATGATTGGAACCGCAGCGGGACTTTCTTTTACTGGACTTATTCCTTTCTGCTGTAGCTTTGGTGCCTTTGTAGCGGGTCGATATGAAACAATCCGCGTTTCTGTAGGTTACTCCAAAGCCAATGTAAAGATTATTGGAACTCATAGTGGACTAGGTATCGGGGATGATGGCTACACCCAAATGGGATTAGAAGATATCAATGTTTTACGAGGAATTCCCGGCATGATCCTCATCAATCCCTCAGATGATGCCACCACTAGAGCCGCGGTCAGATTTGCAGTGACTCACGAAGGGCCAGTCTATTTAAGACTCACAAGACAAAAACTTCCCTCTCTTCACCAGATCACAGATTTTCAATGTGGCAGAGGTATTATTCTAAAAGAAGGAAAAGACCTTGCCCTTATTGGCACCGGAAGCACCGTTATTGAATGTTTAAAAGCCTCTCAAACTTTGTCTAAACTAAATCCTTGGGTAATCGATATTCACACGATTAAACCCATCGATCGAGCGCTCATTAAGACTTTAGCTCGAAACTGCAAGCATATAATTACAGCCGAAGATCATAATGTGGTAGGCGGATTAGGAACGGCAGTTTCAGAGGTCTTGGCAGAAGAGGGTTGGGCAGGAAAATTAGTTCGTTTGGGAGTACAAGATACCTATGGAGAATCTGGAGCCCCTGATGAGCTTTACGAAAAATACGGTTTTTCAGCCAACAAAATTACTCAAAAGGTAATGAGCCTTGTTGGTTAAATAGGTTAGTTTACAATTTCTCGGTAGCCCTTGAGCATGGTGGTTAACTTTTTTATCTCGTTAACATCGTCAGCTGTGGGCCTGGATTTTAAATAGGACTTTAAATCTGTCATAGCTTTTGTGAAATATTCCATTTCACAATAGAGAATTCCCCTGTCTCGAGTCAACTCAGGCGATTCTGGAAAGATACAGGTCAATAACTCTACCGCCCTGAGCGCCTCAACAGCATTTCCTTTTAAAATATAGATGTGTTTCAATTGTTGTATAAGTCGGGCTACCAATTGCTGTGAATTAATTCTCTCAAAGAGGTTCGTAGACAAAATTCGATTTCTATTCATTGCTGAACGAAACTTCTTCTGGAAATCCTCTTGTCCCCAAAATTTTCCACCCTCGAAAGGATCAATATAGATCTCTTCGGATACCCCCTTAAGTCTTATTAAGTAATAAGAGGGAAGTGCCAAAACTTCATAATCAATACCCACCTGCTCAGCCATGATCGCGTAGAGCATTGTCAAAGTCAGAGAACTCCCTATTTTATTATCCATTACACAGTGAAGATAATAGCGATTAGGATCATCAATAACCTGTTTATGTTTATCGCTCTTCCCCTGTAACCCTGCAATTTTGTATATAACATGGTTAATGGCTTCAGCCTTTTTTACGGGATCATATTTAAATCTTGCAGCGCGATGCCACACTCGAGCTGCCATCTCTAGTACGCGCTCAACATAAGAAGAATCGTTGAATACAGGATTTTGCACTTGGCCTGCAAATAAAGCCGCACGCAGAAGATCATGACGACGCAAGAGCGTTAATAGCTCCGATTTGATTTCAGTCATAGGATTATTTTGTTTGGGAGATGAAGTTGAAGGGCGAAAACTGCAGAGGAAAATTTGCCCTATTCTTTTAGTGTATAGAAACTGGTTAAAAAATCAATTCTCTTAGTTAGTGCAAAGCGGCTTTTGTATGGCGCAATGCGAACCTTGTTTTCTTGACTTGAATCCAAGCTGAGGCCACAACAAAACTCTATGAAAGAAAAGTTTATTTATGTTTGTCAGCAATGCGGCCAACAGTATTCAAAATGGATGGGAAAGTGCCAGGAGTGCGGTGAGTGGAACAGTGTCGTTGAGGAGCGTACACTGGGAAACACAAAGAAAAAAGCCTCTTCCATTACAAGCAGCTCTCAACCTCAAGCTATCTCCGAAATTATCGCTGAAGATTTTCCTAGAATAACTTCTGATCTATCTGAATTCGATAACGTCTTAGGGGGAGGGCTTGTTCCGGGAAGTGCTATTCTTTTAGGCGGAGAACCCGGGGTCGGCAAATCAACCATTCTTCTTCAGGCCGCCGATCAGTATGCACGACTCAAACAAAAAGTTTTGTATGTAAGCGGGGAGGAATCGGCCTCTCAAATTGCTCTTCGCTCACAAAGATTAGGGGTTAACACAGATAATCTTCTAGTTGTTTGTGAAACAACTCTAGAAAAAATTGTAACTCACATCGAAAAAGTTTCACCTCAACTTCTTATTATCGACTCAATTCAAACCATTTACAGTGATGAACTTGATTCTCAGCCCGGAAGTGTCGGGCAGCTAAGAGAATGCGCCTATGAAATTATCTCTTTAGCTAAAGCAAGAAACATGGCTACCTTTCTCGTTGGGCATGTGACCAAAGAGGGAGCTATTGCGGGGCCTAAAGTTTTAGAACACATGGTAGATGTTGTTCTCTATTTTGAAGGAACCTCTTCTCAATCATTCCGTTTATTACGCTCAATCAAAAACCGATTTGGTTCCACTAATGAAATTGGAGTTTTTGAAATTGCAAGTAAGGGGCTAAAACAGGTCACAAATCCCTCAGAGCTTTTTTTATCTGAGAGACCCGATACCGTTCCCGGTTCAGTTATCGTTGCAAGCGTTGAGGGGACACGACCTATTTTAGTCGAAGTGCAAGCTCTAGTCTCTGGAAGCGCTCTTGCCATGCCAAGAAGAACGGCTCTGGGGCTAGATCCCAACCGTGTCGCTCTTCTCGTCGCTATTTTGGAAAAGCGGGGAGGCTTTAGACTTTTCGATCAAGATGTTTACGTTAACATTGCCGGTGGCTTACGCGTCACAGAAACCGCAATAGATCTCGGTGTAGCTGCAGCTCTTATCTCAAGTTATACAGGCCGAGCTGTTCCAGCGGGGACAGTTTTCTTCGGTGAAATGGGGCTTGGAGGGGAGGTTAGAAGTATTCCCAAGGCTGGAATTCGACTCAAAGAGGCTGAGCGAATTGGTCTAAAGCGAGCTTATATTCCAAGAAAAACGGCAAAAGAGATCACAGATTGTAAAAATTTAGAAATAATTCCTATAGAACATGTCCAGGAATTAGCTGATAAACTGTAAATTATTTTGTGAGTAGAGTGACAGCCTTCATGGCCTTATCCCAACGAGCGATTTCACTCTTTCTAGTCTTAGCGTTTATTTTCGGTTCATAAATCTTATCTGCCTTCCATCTCTTTTTAATATCCTCAAGATTTTTCCAAATTCCCACTGTGAGCCCCGCCTGTAAACCGGCACCAAGTGCAGTTGTCTCTAATAGACTCGAACGAACCAAATGACATCCCAAGAGATCCGACTGAAACTGCATCATAAAGTTGTTCGCAGCCCCACCTCCATCCACCTTACAAAGTTGAATCTTTTTACCGTAATCTTTCATCATGGCCGCTAATAGTTCCCTCACCTGAAAAGAGATTCCCTCTAAAGTAGCCCTAGCAATATGAGCCCTGGTTGTTCTTCGACTAATACCACTGATAAGTCCAGTCGCAGTGGGGAGCCAATGGGGAGCTCCCATCCCGGAAAGGGCCGGAACAAAAATGACACCATCGGAATCAGAAACAGATGTAGCTAAAGCTTCAATCTGGCTAGCCTCATCAAAAAACTCCAACCCATCGCGAAGCCACTGAACTGCAGCCCCGGCGATAAAAGCACTTCCTTCTAGTCCATAAGTGGTTTTATGACCTAGTCGCCAACCTACAGTAGTTAAAAGTTTGTTTTTTGAAAAGACAGGGGTCGAGCCGGTATTAACTAGAGCAAAGGCCCCCGTTCCATAAGTGCACTTTGCCATGCCCTTAGAAAAACAGGCCTGGCCAAAAAGAGCCGATTGTTGATCTCCAATCATTCCCGTAATAGGAACTTCGTCAGGAAGCCCAGGAAAATTTTTAGTTCGACCAAACTCAACATCGTTAGCACAAATCTCAGGAAGAACCGCTTTAGGTATTTGGAAAAGTTTTAATAGATCTTCATCCCACTGACAGGTTTTAATATCCATTAACAAAGTTCTACTAGCATTTGAACCTTCAGTTTTGTGAGTTCCTCCTGTCATTCGATAAAGCAAGTAGCTCTCGATGGTTCCAAATGCAACTTTTCCAGATTTAGCAAGCCCTTTAGCTTGAGGAATATTTTTTAACAACCACTCTAGTTTAGTTCCACTAAAGTAGGGATCTAGTAGAAGTCCCGTTTTTTTGTGAATATATTTTTCATACCCCTGTTTTTTTAGTTTTTGACAGATCTCATGAGTTCTTCGATCCTGCCAAACTATTGCACGATGTAAGGGTTTAGCCTCGGGGCCATGATGCCACAAACAGGTGGTTTCTCTTTGGTTGGTAATTCCAATAGCCGAGATATCTTTTCCACTAATATTAGCTCTCTTTAGAACATCTGAGACCGCTTTAATAACAGAACTCCAAATCTCATTAAGATCATGCTCCACCCAAGAGGCTTCAGGAAAGTGTTGGGGAAACTCATGGTTTACCTTAGCAAGAACCTTCAGATCCTCATCAAATATGAGAGCAGTAGTTCCAGTGGTTCCTTGATCAATAGCTAAAATTAGAGGTCGCATAGTTTAGGCTCCTAGAGTTATAGCACTCACCAGTTAACCCAGTACCAGATCGGTGAGTTGATTTTGAATAGCAAAGCGAGACGCGCCGACAACCGTGTACTCTTGGTACTTGTAGGAGGCGCAACAAAGCTTTCCAACAAAAGCACCCCCCATCTGATACGGAGTTAACTGGTTAGTGCTATAAGTACGGATTATAACTAAACTCTTCTTGAAACAAAATCGGGTTCACCCTTTTAAGTACAGATTTTTTAAAAAATTTACGCTATAGGTATCCCCCTATGAAGAAGACTCAACAACACAACCTAAAACCTGCTTTGGAAGCAGCTTTTCAGGACTACCACCACAACAAGGAAAGTAGGCTCGATCCAATTTCCCTAGTCTCTTCATATACCAATCCCCAAGATCGAGAAGTGGTTGCTTTTATAGTTGCCCTTTTATCTTATGGAAATGTTAGAACCATTATTCAAAGTGGAACAAAAGCCTTAACCCCCCTGGGCACAACACCCTTTAAATATTTAATTTCTGATGAACCCTTAAATTTATGGTCTGATTTTAAGCATCGTTTCACTACCGGAAAAGATATCGAAATTATGAGTCACTGGTTGAGACAAATTCTTAAAACAGAAGGTTCTTTAGAGCGCTTTTTTATTAAAGTAAATCCCGCCCCCCATCTATCTATGAAGGAAAAATTGTCCCATTTCGTTAAGGGAATTTGGTCACAATCCTTACCCAAAAGTCTGCATCCAGATCTAACTAAACGAAAAAGAAATTTAAAATATTTAATTTCTGATCCTGAACAGGGAAGTGCGTGTAAAAGACTCAATATGTTTTTACGCTGGGTTGTTCGCCCTCAAGATGGTGTAGATTTGGGTCTATGGAAAAAGGTTTCTACAAGAGAACTCATGTTACCCATCGACACTCACTTGCTTCAAACCCTTAAAAACCTACGCTGGATTCGAACAAATCAGGCCACTTGGAAAACTGTTGAAAGAGCAACTCAAAAACTGAGAGAAATTTCCGAAGAGGATCCCATAAGATATGATTTTGCCCTCTGCCATTTATCCATGTCAGGTGGCAATATCAGGGACTATCAAAAACCCTTTAAAACGGTGAAAGTCTAATGAGAAACTGGAACGATGATCCCTACACAAAAAAAGCCAGGAAAGAAAATTTCGAGGCCAGATCGGTCTATAAACTTGAAGAGATTGATAAAAGAGAGCGAATTTTTTCTGGCGTTAAGATAGTCCTAGACTTAGGCGCTGCCCCTGGCTCTTGGACTCAATACTGTTTACAAAAACTTTCTAAAACAGATGGAAAGATTATTGCAGTCGATATCAGCCCTATTCAGGTCCAGGATCCCAGACTTATTTTTCTTCATCAATCCATTGAAGATGTAGATCTTACTCCTTATGTAGGAGGAGGAAAGGTAGATATGGTCCTAAGTGACATGGCTCCCAAAACTAGTGGAGTTCATGACCGTGATGTAGCTCTCTCATTTGAACTTGCCTCTCTAGCTTTTAATACCTGTGAAAAACAGCTCAAAAATGGTGGGACCTTTGTTGTGAAGCTTTTTATGGGGGATTCATTTGAAGAGTTCAACAAACTACTTAAGACCCATTTTTCACAGGTAAGACTTTTAAGACCCGATAGCACAAGAAAACACAGCCGAGAGATTTTCTTTATTGGGAAGGGATTTCATTCAAAAGGACCCAAATAGTCTATTTTAATAATAGATAGAGCTGTTCGAGAATTTTAGCGCTAGCACCCCAGATGAGTTCATTTTCACAGGTAATTCCTAAGCTTGAGACTTTAAAAGTAAGCCCGCGCTCTTTTATAGGCACCTGAACAGATTTTAATCCCTCCGATAAAAGTTGCTGCAAAGACAAAAATAGGGGTCTTTCAACCTCGTCCGGATTAAAATTGATAATTTTGGGAAACTCGACCTTGGCAACCCAGGGATAGATGACCACATCCCTTAGGGTTTGGACTGGGGACAACGCCCCTAAAACATGTAGATGGGTTTCTGTTAGCCCCACCTCCTCTTCAGTCTCTCTAAGAGCCGTTCTAAGAAGATGATTATCCCGAGCCTCAAATAACCCTCCAGGAAAACTAATCTGTCCTTTGTGGGTCTCCACCTTTTCAGACCTCTTAGTAAGAAGAATTTCCTGTCGCATCGTTTCCTGTCGTAATCCGATAGGAATAAGAACAGAGGCTGCAATCTTGTCATCTTGATTAGGAAATACTAGATCGATCGTCCTTAGGCTTTTACTTAATCTTTCTTCCCAGTCTTGCATCTATAGCACCTTAAAATATCTAGCTAACAATGTTGATTTTTAACTCTTTCCTGTGGCAAGTTCTAGTTCTTTAAAGGAGATTCCCCATGTTGAGTCCTACTGACGCGTTTAAGAACAAAGAATGTATCTTCTGTAAAATTATTGCAGGAACTCTGCCCTGTGAAAAAGTTTATGAAAATGACCATATCTTTGCCTTCCGTGATATCAGCCCCCAGGCCCCAGTTCATGTTTTGATTGTTCCGAAACAACATGTAGTGGACATCCTAGATGTTAGCAGTGAAAACTCCGTTATATTCCAAAACCTATTTGGAGCCGTTCAACAAATTGCAGCTAAGCTTGGAATCGCCGGCTCAGGTTTTAGAACTGTCTTTAACAGTGGCGATCACGCCTGCCAAACCATGTACCACCTTCATCTTCATTTATTAGGAGGAACACAAATGAGCGGTTCATTGGTAGGTTAAATCGACGATAAGGTTTTCTTGTATCAGTATAACTTTTTCACTTTTTTTGCTTGCTGTTTTTTCCCCGCCCAAAAACCCCTGAAAGCCTAATGACCACGCATAAACGATCGCGTCAAGACGAAGTGAATTGACAGTGAATTTTTCCTTCTTTAGTTTCATTCTTAAGGATAAGTTCTCGCGCATTTTTTAAAAATAAAAGTACGCATATTCTTTTCAATGTTAAGAGCAGTAAACTAGCTTCTCTAAGCGATAGCGAAACGAGAAGAGGGATTTTTATTCTTTAATTTTTGCAATGATTTTAGAGCTCTGAAGGAACAACAAGATGCAAGTTATAAAAAGAGATGGAACAAAAGAGGACGTCAAAATTGAAAAGATTCTTCATGCGGTCAACAGAGCCTGCCGCGGAGTTCAAAACGTAGAATCTTTAGAGATCGCAAAACGCACAATTGCCGGCCTCCACGAAGGTAGCACTACTGAAGAGCTTGATAACCTATCCATATCGACTGCCGTAATGCTCATGGCAGATGAGCCCAATTATTCGAAAGTTGCAGCTCGAATGCTTTCGGAAAACATCCGTAAAGAGGTCGGTCGTGATTCTGCTTTCCGAGACTATTTAAAATGGGCTGCTGAACATGGCGTTTTAAGCGATAAGGTTCTGGGTATTGCCAAACAGGACGTTGAGACTATTGAGTTTGCTATTCGACATGAAAGAGATGATCTCTTTGAATACTTTGGACTTAAAACAATAGTAGATCGTTATTTGCTTCGCCATCCGCACACACGCCGGATCATTGAACGACCTCAATGGATGTTTATGCGTGTGGCTTTAGGACTCTCTGAAACCATCAGTGAAGCGATCGAATTTTACAATGTTATCAGTCAATTTCTCTACATGCCTTCAACTCCAACCCTGTTCAACTCGGGAACGCGCCATCCCCAAATGAGCTCCTGTTACCTGCTCACAGTCTCCAATGACAGCTTAGAGGGCATTTATAAAACGATTACAGATTGTGCTCAGCTTTCAAAATGGTCGGGCGGATTAGGGCTTGACTGGACTCCGGTAAGATCTTCAGGCTCTCTTATCAAGGGAACCAATGGTTTGAGTAATGGAATTATTCCATTCTTAAAAGTTTTTGACTCCTCCGTTCATGCCGTGAACCAAGGCGGAAAAAGAAAAGGGGCCGCTGCCATTTATATCGAACCTTGGCATGCTGATATTGAAGCCTTTCTAGAGCTTCGTAATAATACCGGTGCGGAAGAGCGACGAACACACAACTTAAATCTGGCGCTCTGGGTTTCAGATCTCTTTATGAAACGGGTCGAGGCCGATGGAGAATGGTCACTTTTCTCTCCAAGTGATGCGCCTCTACTACAAAACTCCTATGGTGAAAGATTTGAAAAGCTCTATGAACAATATGAGCAATCTGGCAAAGCCATGAAAAAAATCTCAGCCAGAGGTTTGTATTCTCGAATGATGCAAACTTTGGCAGAGACCGGAAATGCTTGGATGTGTTTCAAAGACAAAGCCAACTTAAGATCAGCTCAGACAGCCGAGCCAGATAATGTGATCCACAGCTCAAATCTTTGCACCGAAATATTAGAGGTCACATCCAAAGATGAAACTGCCGTCTGTAATTTGGGCAGTATAAACCTTTCTTCTTACGTCACTAAAGATCTTAAATTCGATTTTGATAAACTAAAAGAGGTCGTCAATATAGCCACCCGCTTTCTAGATAAGGTGGTTGATATCAATTTTTACCCCACCCGCGAAGCCTCGAACTCTAATCAGAGATGGCGCCCTGTGGGACTTGGTATCATGGGACTTCAAGATCTCTTTTTCAAAATGAGGATCCCTTTCGATTCTAAAGAGGCCAGTGAGCTTTCCTCTCATATTTCCGAGACCCTTTATTATCAAGCGCTTCAAACCAGCATGAAAATGGCTCGCGAACAGGGCAAGTTTCCAGCGTTTGAAGCCTCAAGATATGCTTATGGAGATCTTCAGGTTCAGTTAGCACAAAAACACCAACCCCAAATGGCAGAGCTGCACTACAATTGGGATGAGTTAGCTAGAGATATTAAAACCCACGGATTAAGAAATAGCCTTCTTGTGGCTATTGCCCCCACAGCCACAATTGCTTCAATTGTGGGTAGCTACGAAAGTATCGAGCCCCAGGTTTCAAACTTCTTTAAACGCGAAACCCTGAGTGGTGAGTTTTTGAATGTAAATCGATACCTCATTAACGATTTAAAACGCTTAGGTCTTTATACTTCCGCAATGAAAGAAAAAATTATTGCGCATGAAGGTTCAATTCAAGAGATCACTGAGATTCCGATAGAAATTCGTTCTCTTTATAAAACCGTTTGGGAAATCTCTCAAAAAACTCTCATTGATATGGCGGCTGAAAGATCCGCTTTCATTTGCCAATCCCAGTCACTTAACCTGTTTTTAGAGGCCCCAACAATTGGAAAGCTTTCTTCGATGTACATGCATGCTTGGAAACAGGGAATTAAAACAACCTATTATTTACGTTCACGAGCTAAAACCTCAATTAAGAAGACTACCGTGTCTCAAGTTGAGGCCGAAGTAGCGATTGCTTGTTCTTTGGAAAACCCTGAGTCTTGCGAAGCCTGTCAATAAGGAGCTCTTATGCTTTTAAGTCCAGAATTAAATTTAACTCTTCGCCCGATGCAGTACCCACAGTTTTTTAAGCTCTATAAGGACTCCATCAAAAACATTTGGACCACCGAAGAGATCGATTTTTCAATCGATTACGAGCACATTCGTGACAAACTGAACCCAAAAGAGGCCCATCTCATCAAAAGATTGGTCGCCTTTTTTGCAACGGCCGATAACTTGGTCGCTCATAACTTAGTCTTAAATTTTTATAAGCATCTCAACAGTCCTGAATATCGAATGTTTCTTGGAAAACAACTGTTTGATGAAATGCTTCATGTAGAAACTTATCTTCTTTTGGTTGATAACTATTTGCCAGATCTCGCCGAAAGAACAGAGGCTTTCGATGCTTATAAAAGCATCCCCTCTGTAAAGCTTAAAGCGGATTTCTGTTTTAAATACATGGATTCTATCCATCACCTGGACAAACTAGACACCACACAAAAACGCCAACAGTTTCTAGAGAATCTCATATGCTTTGCCTCTTGCGTTGAGGGACTTTTTTTCTTTGGCAGCTTTGCTTACGTCTACTTTCTTAGAAACAAAGGTTTATTGCCAGGTTTAGCCACCGCAACCAACTGGGTTTTCCGTGATGAAACCATGCATATCGAAGCCGCGATGCTGGCCATTCAAGCCATAAAAAAAGAATACCCCGAGCTATTCACCCAAGAACTTGAAGAACGAGTTGAGGCCATGATCGATGAAGCCATAGAGGTTGAAATGGCTTTTTGTGAAGATGTTTTATCCTTTGGAATCAGTGGATTGTCTCCAAAGCTCATGAAAGAATATCTCTGTTATTGTGCAGATCAACGACTTTTACAGCTTGGAATGGGTAAAAAATACTTCGCCAAAAATCCATTTCCATTTATGGTGCTCCAGGATGTTCAGCCCTTAACCAACTTTTTTGAAAAAAGAGTAACTGAATACCAAAAAGGATTTGGCGCCAGCAAAGAATCGGTAGTTTTCAACGAATCATTTTAACTTCCCACACTAAAAACAGATTATAACGGAGAGGGGAAAACAATAGCCCCTTTTTGTCACCTATCGCCTAACTTATAAGCGAATACATAAATAACACAGTTGTTATTTCAAGCCTTTAGCTTCATCAAATCCATGGCCCTCCCCTTGCAAAATAGCCGGACCGGGAAGAGGGTAGGCCGCGAGCTAGACTCGCTTAGGTGGTTTAATGATCAAGCATTGGAGTGTCCTTTTTATTACCGCAGTTTCCTTAAGCTCCTGCGGTCTTTTCAATAAAGACGGTAACTACGGAGTTACTTTTGATTCGACCGTTTCCGACACACAAAAAGAACTTCTCACTGGAGACTTACAATTAATCAATAGTTTAAGCTTTAGCGGGGTCACTTACGACGACCTAGATCGAATAGATTTACCAGAGCTCTCCTCCGAATCATTAGGAAACTTTTTGAGATTGCGAGTTAAATATATCGTTGGAGAGGGGTTTGATGCTAGTGCTCAGAGAACTATTATCTCCAGCTATTTTAATTACTCCCCCTCTAGTTTTTCCGCTTTCAGCTCTCCCTTTGATCGAGTGGTGACTGTAATGACCAACACCGGAAGCGCAGTCTACTTGGACGGAAAAAAATCCAGTATCTTATACTCACTAAATGTTGCCGATCAAAAAATTTTAGTTAACACCACTCGAGTGGGTGTCATTAAGATCGGTGAGGGGCTTTTTAATAGCTCAAAGCTCAGTAGCTCAAGTTCAGACTCTATCGCAAAAAGATTACTCCGATTGGGAACATTGTTTCACGAGGCACGGCACAGTGATGGAAATGGAAGCAATGCAGGATTTCCCCATACTAAATGTACTTCGGGAGATTTTGTAGGTTACTACGCCTGTGAATCAAACACTAACGGCCCCTATAATTTAGAGGCAATGATTTTAAAACATTTCTACCGCTCTTGTTACAACTGCTCGGAATCTGAACTTTCAGCAATACAGCTCTCAGCTGCAGATGCTGCTAGTCGACTTACCTATGGAGCCATTAAACGGGATGCCCAACCCGAGGTTGCAAGATGAAGGCAAAAAACTTTATCCTGTTTTTTATCTTAATAGCCGCCTTAATAATCGGCTTTGCCTTTAGGGGACAATCCAAGGAAAAAAAGATAGGTCAACATTCTCCGCTAGCTCTACCCAACAAAATAATTCCTGAACTCATGGGAGCTGTAAAGACTAAGAAATCTTATAACACAACTCCGGAAGAACTCGTTCGAACTCAAGAGATCCAACGATTTAGAAACTATCTCGAGACCTCCTATGTAAGATTACCCTCTATAGAAACCGTGAGACTCTCAAAAGAGGGGGATTTCCACCGAGTTCCTTTTGAAGTTATAGAGAGCAGTGAGATTTTTGGTGAAATTGCTGACAAATTAAAATCCAACTCAACTCTAACAAAAGAGGCATTAAAGTTTTACAGCGCTTGCGCTATCAATGAACAATTAATCACTTCGATCAGAGCGGTTTGCGCTCGAAACTTAATTGACTGGAGTAAAAAAGCAAGAATAGATATTTCAAGGATTTCAATCCCGGATAATATTATTAGAATTGCTGAAGTCCTTCCGATAAAAAACTAGAATCTCATAGCAAGATCTTCGTGAATAATTATGGGAGAGTTTAGAATATAGCTTCTACTTTTTATGCCGTTTTGATGAAGTACAAACTCTGAATAAACCTTTAAAGAACTTTCACTTCCAGGTTGCCTAAACGAATATTGGTAAACCCCTCGTAAAAACTCACAACTCTCAGCAAGCTGTATAATAAGGGGTGATTGTAGCTTGGCCTCACAACCTTCGGATTCCACAATTTCAAGTTTAGCCTTACTCGGACTTAAGTGAAACTTAGCTGGGGAAACGGTGACTGTTCTCTCCCCAAACACAACTGAAGGGCTCCAAGGATTAGCCCCCCAGATATTTAAACATGAACACAGTGCTAATCCCAAAACCCATAAATATCTCATGATTTTGGGGGTAACATCGAAAAGGTCCTGTAGTCAAATGCGGGGTATCAAGAACAGCGCTGCCAGAGCAAACTGGCTGTTTGCTTAATTCCCTGAGCTACATAAGGACCCACGCTTAAGGAAAGCTTATCTTCAAAAAAGTGAAATCTACGTTTTTGAATGGTTCCAATCCAATTGGGAAATAAACTCATTTCAACAAAATGCCAAACCTCTTCATTATGAACTTCAAATCTGCCTGCATAATGAAGATACCCCTCCATTGCGAAGGCCTTCTCTTCCTGGGTTCCGGAAAAAAGTTCTTTGGTTTTAAATTTAGCACGATCGGGTTGCATCAAAGCTCCAGACATATAACCTTGAGCTGTATACACCAACAAACCCTGAGCTAGTTCACCTAAAGGATAGGTTACTAAACCATTCTCAAATTCATGATGGCACTTGAGCAATTTCCAAGTTCCAATGAGCCTATTCATTCCTCACTCTGCCTTTCATTTTTTAGGTGTTAACAACCAAACCTTAAAAAGATTCTTCCCGTAATGAACCGCAGACATCGGCTCAAAATCATAGTTCGAACTAGCTTCGTAAACTTTTTGACCAACAAACTTCGAGGTTCGTTTAAATTCTTCTAAACTTAAAAGCTCTCCCGAGGAGTTCCCTTCAATAAAAAGAAGGGGGCGAGAAGGAAGTGAGTTCAGATCCCCCCCCCAATGAAAATCCATCACAAAACAACCCGAATTAATTGGACTAAATAATCTAAGTTTCAAGGAGTCAAACCTCCAACTAACCAAGTCGCGAACATTAAAACTGTCCATTAACTCCTTAATTTTTGAGCTACTATAAGTCTCGCGACTGGAGTTTAAATAGTTCGGAAAATTTAGGACTGTTAAACTAATAATGGCCAAAGAGGACAGATAAAAAATATACTGAACTTTAAATTTAGAAAGTCGGGAAGCTATTAATTTCAGTCCCAATAATTCCAAAAACAAAATGGAGGGTAGATAAACCATGCTATGTCGCGTAGGAGAAATGACCGTTTTTCTTACTAGAAAGGCTCCAGTCCAAATAACTAGAAACAGAAAAGAGGCCCTAAGCCCCAACGAAACCCTCTGCCCCGTCAAGCTGTATGGCAAAACAATTATAAAGGCACCTAGTAGGCTTAAAAACATTCCTACAAGCCCCAGAATCAAGCTTTCACCCATTGGATAGGTTAAGTGCGCTAAAACAAAAACCCTAACTAACTTATAGGCGACCATTTTAAATCGCAGTAAAACTCCTGTCTCAGGAGCCATAAAACTATGCACCCAATAAGGAACCATCATGTGCCCCTTATAAACAGACAAAAAGAAAATTGAACAGACTGAAAATCCAAACAATACCAACAACGCCCCCCCCAAGGATCTGGAGACCCCATTTTTTAAATTCCCTTTTAAATAAATCAAACCAACCAGGGAAACGGAAAGAGTACAAAGCAAAACTTGATATTGAATCAATCCAGAAAATATCGCCCCAAATAAAAAAAGCAGGTGGTAAACAGAGGTCCGGAATAAAATTACCCCCTCAAACAACCACAAAGTAAGTAAAACCCCAAATACTCCAGCACTATAGGTATGCCCCTGTTTGGCATTTACCCATTGAATCATCTGGCAACAGAATATTGTGAAAATAAATATTAAAGGCGCTGTTATTCTCCTGCCACTATAAACATAGATTAGGCGGCCAAAAAGTAATAGTGACAAGCAAGAAAAAACACACGAAAGGGTTCTCAACACCTTTAAACCATGAAATGAAAACATCTTTTCGCCTGTAATAAGTCGGCCCAAGAATATTTGTACCGGAGCATAACTATTAGTAAAGGAACTCACCGTTTTATAAACATACCGCCAGAAAGGAATTGGAGAAATGGCTGAATCAGTGAAACTCAACTCTCCCCGAGATAACAAAAGAAGCTCATCAATATAAGAGACCTGTGAGTAAATGCCTTTAAAACGCAAAAAAACCCCTAAACAGAATATTAAAATGAATAAACCCCATAAATAGACATCTGTTTTTTTTGCTTGTTTCATAATTAGGCGCTTATAACCACGGGGCTAAAGTCTTATTTTACCACCAAAAAGTTTCGTAGCGAAACAAATGGAACTAAATGATTGAAATAAAAGGGAACAGAGCGGGGAGACCTCTGGCGGAGTTTGCGATACTCCCACAAGCAAAGAAGACGACGTTTCCACTCTGAAGATCGTCGTGGAAAGATTCAAAACGCTATTTCAGTCTCGAAACGATCTAAGCAAGCCAACAAGAGAAAAAAACGCGGCCACTGGGAACGTGATACGATATTAGATAAAAACAGAAAGAATACAATCCTGGTTCTGACGGATCGCAAATCGAGATTCAATCGGTTTTCTAAACTCAAACGACGACTTGCACCCGGAGTAACTAATAGAACCATTTCTCTACTCAGAGGACTACCCTGTCACTCGATTACTAACGATAGGGGCTAAGAGTTCTCAGGCCATAAACGTCCCTCCGGCAAACTGAATGTAAGCGTCTACTTCTGTGCCCCTTACTCCTCCTACCAGAGAGGAACTAATGCCCCCCCATGAAGCGCCCTGATCGGAAAACCCCTTATGAGGTTATGATGAAAAAAAGTTGCATTGCGGTTTCGTAGTCGGGAATATTTAAAAACTAACAATAACCTAAGTAAGGCGAGAGTTTCTGATTGTTACTAACTGAAACTGATTATTTTGAGTACGTATGAAACAAAAAGGAAAGAAAATCTGGGAATTCGGAGACTTAGTTTTTTAAAAGAGATGTAAAAAAAGTTCCTTTTTGAGTGTACCTCGTCACCGCGGGGGGACAGAAATACAGTAATTTAATGTTCAGAAAATCTGCGGCAGTCTCATTCTTTTCAAACGATTGTTCATAGCTCTTTTGACATAAAGCCTAAAAACTGGACCCACCTCGGGGTTTGCTTCTATTTCTGTTGTGGCGTGTACATCCTTCCAACCCAGTCCCTCCAACGCGAGATACTGAAAAAACTTATCGGGAATCATCCAAGGGTTCTGGATATCGACCCCAAAGGGGCCCGCTGAATTCTCCAAAAATTTAAAAGTTTGATCTCCGTGAATAGTTCTTATCTTACAATAGTCATATTTTTGCGCGATGGATGGTCCGTCCACTAAATTAAAGGATTGGTACTTTCCAAGCCCTACTAGGAGAGCGAAGACTTCAACGGAGTGAGATTCAGCCGAAATAAATGGCGGACGGATCCCAGTTTCTAAAATTGCTCTGAGAATCACAGCATCTAAATACTCTAGATCCAGCTTTATGTAGTAGGGGGCACCATGACTTTCAATGATTTTTGATATCGGTTTACTTGGTAAAAATACTCTTTTGAATTCCATAATTCTTTCTGGTGGGGGCGCAGGGAAACAACTCAGAACGGGGAGTGACTCATGGATATAAAATGGCACTTCCTTATCATCAGTGACTGGAGTAATTACAAAGTTCTCAATTGCCAAGCGTTCCGATTTGATTTCTTTGGAAAATTTTTCTTTGATGTTCTGACAGAGAACAGGATTGGCTTCTACCGCGACAACTTTATCTGCCTTTTTTAAATAGTAAGGTAGGTTGAGACCAGTATTGGCACCTAAATCATAAATTACTTTTTTATACGACGCTATCATTGAACCAAATATAGCTTAATCAACCAAGATATAAAACTGAAATGCCAAGGGGTGAGCAGTTTAAACCGCCACTTTTTACTCAGACATAACCTTCGTAATTAAAGTTATGACTTAAAACCTTCCGCTGAGCCCATGTACCAGGAAAGATGTCACTCTCCTTGGAGCAAAGAAAATAGTTATCTCAAATGGGAAACTATCATTGTGAATGGAAGAGATCTGTAGTGGAGAAAGTTCTTTCAGATCGTTCTAAATCAGTAGATAAATTTGCTGTAAAGATTGAAGTAAATCGGGCTAGTTTATTTAGATGAATAAGAAATTATGGAGGAGAAGAAGTATTCCTCGTGAGGCGAGTACCCAAGCTAGAGAAATGGAGTGTAACTAAAAAGAACCAAATGTACTTCTTGGTACCTGGTTTACACTTTATACCGGGCACATGGTTTACACTATTCTGCACTGTTCACACCTGTATAGTTAGGTTTAAGCCCGAAAGGATCGTCCTTTGGGGCAAACTTTTGACTGAACTCGTCGAA
>SXGT01412126.1_pt1 | contig 65653 bp, 48 predicted proteins | sample 3176221 | NCBI WGS metagenome assembly SXGT01 (sample SAMN11356862, study PRJNA531348) | freshwater metagenome | isolation source: freshwater sample F1-120 | place: China: Fuxian Lake, Yuxi | collected 2017-12-25
CGACGGCCTGCTGGTCGCGGCTGGGCGCGGACGCGTCGTGCCGACGCTCGCGACGGCCGAGGCCGCCACGGCGCTGCTCGACGACGTGCGCACGCAGCGCGAGCGCGACGGCGCCTTGGACGAGCGCTCGCGACTTGTCTTGCACGCGCTCGCCCGCTTGCCGCGCTTCGGCGCGCGTGGAGAGGATCTCGCGGAGCTGGTCGAGCAGGCCGAGCTCGGCGCCCGCGACGGCGAGCTGGCGCGGCTCACGGTGCTCGCGGGCCTGGGGCGTGCGTCGGATGCGCTCACGGCGCGCTTGCGCGCAGCGCTCGCGCTCGCCCTGCCCGATGGCGACGAGGATGCGGCGCTCGAGCGGCTCGTCGCCCTGCGCCTGCTCGCGCATGTGGCCCGCGGAGACGAGGTGCCGGTCGCGCTGACGTTCGGCAAGTCGCTGCTTGGGCTCGCGCTGCGCGAGCGTGCCGACCACGAGCTCCTCGCCTGGTCGCTGGCCGCGCGCGCCATCCCGACCGGCGACATGTCCGGCCTGGTGCCGATGCTCGCGGATGCGGAGCTCGCGTTGCTCGTGGAGTGGCTCGTGCTCGACGAGCGCACGCAGGACCTAGCGCTCGTTCTCCTGCAGGGGTGGCTATCCGCGGATCGCGACGACCAGTTGCTCGGAGAGCGCCTGCGCTTGCGAGCTGACCTAGGGGACTCTGCGCGCCTGCGCTCTCTGCTCTCTCTCGCGCGCGTGGGCTTGCGAGCGAACGCCCAGCGCCGACTCGACACGCTCGCGCTGCACGCCGGGCTCGCGGATGCGGAGGCGCGCGCCGCTTGGGTGGCGTCGTTCGACCGCACCTCGCTCTCCGATCGCGACGCGCGCTGGCCGCTGGTCGGGGAGCTCGCCGCGACGGACGAGGGCCTGCCGCTGCGCGAGGTGCTCTCGGGCTGGGCCAAGGGAGCCGCACTGGCCGAGCGCTCGCTCGACGCGCCATGGGTGCGGGCCTATGAGCGTGCCCTGCAGGGCTTGCTCGCGCGCGGCGACGACCGCGCCAGCGCCGAGCTGCGGCGCTCGCTCGCGTCAGCCCTGCGCCGCCCGCCGCCGCGCCATCCGCTCGCCGAAGGCTTGCAGTACGGCACGTGGCCGGCACTGCCGGGTCCGCCCCCGCGCTCGCTCGAGGCGCTCGACCTCGGCCCGTGAGGGAGCTTGGCCGCCACGAAAGACTTTCCCTAAGGGCTTGGATTCGAAGCGGTCGATGTCGCATCCTGACGCGTCCTGCGAGGTCGTCAAGCGATGAGTCCCTCCACACAGCCCGCCGCCCCGCTCCCGATCGGAAACCCCGAAGAGTCCCGGAAGGTGCCGATCACGCGCGAGGAAATCGCCGTGGCCAGCGCTCCGGGTTCGCAGCACGCCGAGCAGTTCCGCGCGCTGCGCAACTCGATCGTGGCGCTCAATCCCGACGGTGCGTCGCGCACGGTGGTGCTGACGAGCGCGCTGCGCGGCGAGGGCAAGAGCGTGGCGACGCTGAACCTCGCGCTCGCGCTGGCGGAGATGCCGGGCGTGCGGGTGCTCGTGATCGACGCCAACATCCGCGCTCCGGGCGTCGAGGATCTCCTCGGGCTGCCTCGCGCTCAGGGACTGACCGAGCTGCTCTCGGGCCGCCTCGCGCCTGACCAAGCCATTCGTCCGACCTCGGTGAACGGCGTGTCCATCGTCGGTCCCGGCTCCGAGCCGCGCAACACGAGCGAGCTGCTGGCCGGCGAGCGCATGCGCACGCTGCTGCGCACGCTCAAGCAGCGCTACAGCTACGTTCTGATCGACACGCCCGAGGCGACGACGACCAGCGACGCCTCGCTGCTCGGCGCCATGGCCGATGGCGTCATCGTCGTGGTGCGACTCGCCTCGACTCCGAAGAGCTACGTCGAGCAGACCTGCCGCCAGCTCGAGTCGCTCGGTGCCAACCTGCTCGGCACCTGCCTCACGGGCGCGCAGGTGCCGGACACCGCGAAGTCGCGCTAGAAGAGCACGCCCTGCACGGCACGATCGGCCGGCGGGCCGTGCGTGGAGCGCTTCGGCTCGTGCTTGGCGTTTCGATGTGGCAGGGCGAGTGGCTTGCCGGCGCGAGCCGCGCGAATCAGGCCACGCACGTGCTCGCGTTCCCATGCGAGCGCACGCTCGAAGTCCGGGTATGCGCGCTCTCGCGCCACGAACTCGGGTCCGTGGATCACGCGCCGGCCCTTGGAACGCTCGGGTCTGTCGAGCACCGAGTGCAACAGCTCGTGGAACAGCACGTAGCGCACGAACCACGTCGGAACGTCGGCGGAGTCGAGAGCCGGATGCAGCCGCACGACGCGATCGACGGGATCGAAGCTGCCGAGGCGCAAGGAGCGTCGTGAGCGCGAGCCAGACTTGCGTCCCCAGCCCACGGGCGGCCACGCTCGCACCTCGTCCTGCGCGAAGTGGTGCGCGATCACGCCCCGCGCGAGCGCCGCGAGATCATGGTGCGTTCCGCGCGGCTCGAGTCGCACGCCCGAGGGCTGCTCGAGGGCCAGTGCGCGCACGCGCTCGTCGACCCAGGCGTCGAGCGTCGCGCAGGCCTTGCGCGCGCGGCGCCCCGAACGCATCCACGTCGCGAGCGCTTGGCGCACCGGCGGTGGCGCATCGCCGAAGAAGCGCGCCAGCGACACGAGATACGTGCCGCGGTGGCGCTGCACGCGCACGACCTGATGGCGGGCGCGTCCGTACCGCACGCGCACCGGCGCCTCGAGCGCACGCTCGAGCAGCGCGCGCCAGTCGTCTTCGCCGAGGGGCGTTCCATGCGCGCTCGTGCCTGCGGGGTCCATGGTGCGAGCCGAGAGTGGAGCGCCTGCGACCCTGTCGCGCAAACGGCGCAGGGGCCGCCCGCGGGCGACCCCTGCCGAACGATCAGGCGCGGGCGCCCGGGCTAGTTGCCGAGCGAGAGGTCGCGGCTCGTGGTCGTGGCTTCGACCACTCGCACCTGCACCTCGGAGCCCTGTTGCTCGACGATCTGGTCGATCGCGTCCGTCGGTGCGCCCGACGAGCGAGCCGCCGCGAGGCGGTAGTCGCCCGGGCGCACATGGGGGATCGAGAAGCGACCTTCGCCGTCGGTGCGGTCCTGGTACTGCTCGTTCGCGGCGACCGAGAACAGACTGACGATGCAGCGCGTGCAGGGCACGCCCGTGGCATCGACGACCTTGCCTTCGACCGTGCCGCCGGGCAGGAGCTGCACCGAGCCGACGTCGTTGGGCTGGCCCTGGATCACGACCACGTCGACGACCCAGCCCGCGGTGTAGTCCGGGTGCTCGACCTGCAGGCGGTAGCGACCCGGGTTGAGCAGCTTGGCCTCGAACAGGCCGTCGGCGCCCGAGCGGACCTTACGTTCGGTCGCGCGGGCCGCGATCATGTCCTGCAGGAACGGGTCGGTGGCCATGGCCTCGGGAAGGTCGCCGTCACGCGTGGCGATCGTGGCACCGGCGATCGGCTTGCCCGTGGCGCCATCGACCACGCGACCGCGGATCGAGCCGCCCTTGGTGAGGCCGATCGCGAGCGGGGGGGCGCCGGCACCGTCGACCACGGTGAACGAGTCGGTGACCGTCGAGGCGTACCCCGATGCGGTGACCTTGACCGCGAAGGTGCCCGGGTCGACGCCCACGAGGGTGAACGTGCCATCCTCGGAGCCCTTGACCGTCTCGCGCACTTCCGTGGGCTCGTAAGTCATGGGCGCGCTGCCCTGGATCGGGATGGCGGTGTTGACGTGCAGCAGGTTGACCTTGAAGTCGCGCACCGGCGAGTTGGTGGCGAGGTCGTAGACGCGGCCCGAGAGCGACGACTGGCGCAGCATCGCGAGCTCGACGTTCACGTCGCCCGCCGAGACGCGGTTCTGGCGCGCCATGCGGTAGCCCTTGGCCTGCACCATCAGGATGTAGGAGCTCTGGGCGAGGCCGGTGATCTGGAAGTTGCCCTCCTCGTCGGAGAGCGTGTCGCCGCGCGACTGGACGTTCGAGCCGTAGTTGATCGCGTAGACCTTCGCGCCCACCACCGGCTCGTTGTCCGGGCCGAAAATGCGGCCCACGATCGGCTGGCCGAGATTGAGCGTGAAGTTCATCTCCTGCGCTTCGCCGTCCTCGCCGCTGAAGGTGCGGTCGTGGTGGATTTGGCGCTCGAAGCCGTCGGCCCACGCCGAGACGATGCGCGGGCCGGGCGAGACGTTCTTGAACTCGAAGAAGCCCTGGCCGTCGGTGCGGGCGGTCAACCGATCCGGGCTCGCCATCTCGAAGCTCATCATGTACGCCGAGTCGATGTTGACTTCGGCATCGGCGATCGGAGCGCCCGTCGTGTCGCTGACGTAGCCGCGGAACACCGAGCCGGCGCGCAGGATCAGGTCCGGGGCGCGCACTTCGCCGGTCTTGGGCACGCGCAGGCCCTCTTCCTGCACCGCCGAGTGCTCGGGATGGTTGGCCATCACGTAGTAGTTGCGGCCCGGGTCGACGCCGCGGAACACGTAGCTGCCCTTGGCGTCCGTGGTGGTCGTGAGCAGCTTGCCGGTGGACTCCTTGTTCGCGAACCAGTCCATGGCCAGCGACTCGCCCATCATGGCGTCCATCGAGAGCTTGACCGTGGCGCCCTCGACCGGATTCTGGGCGCTGTTGAGCACGAATCCGACCACGCGGGCGTTGCCCGTGGTGGGTTCCTCGATCTCGCCGGGGATGTCGTCGCCCGGCTCGGCCATGGCGTCCGTGCGCTCGTCACCGACGCGCGGGGCGCTCACGCGCTCGTCGCCGGGGGCGCTCGCGGCCGAGCTGGCGGCGGCGTCGGTGTTCACGGCAGCCACGCCATCGGTCAGCTCCGGGCCCTTGCGGGTGAAGACCACGAAGGCCGTCACGATGAGCGCGACGAGGACGAGCAGGAAGATCGGGAGCTTGGACTTCATGTAGGTAGGTCGAGGAGGTTCGGGGGCGCGCGCCGGGGACAGTTCCCGACCGGCCAAGGCCGGACGAGTCGGCGGGAAAGCCGCCGACGCTGCGCTTGGACGACGGGGTCCGGCCGATCCTTCCCGGCAGCGGGAGGAAAGGGCCCGCTCCGTTGCGGGAATGGGACTAGCTCGGCCCGGGCCCGCTCTGGGGCTTGGGGATGGGGGCGAGGGAGGGGTCCTCGTCCTGCATGGGGCCCGGCCAGAAGGCGTCCCGGCGGACCTGCCAGGCGAGGAAGTAGGCGAACAGGAGCTGCTCGAACTCGAGCTTCTTGTACACGTTGAGGCGCAGCGAGCGCAGCACGAGGCCCCCCTCGAGGCGCGCCAGCTCGCCCGTGCGGGGCGCCTGGATCGTCCAGCCCGTCCGCAGCCCCGACAGCGGCAGCACGCGCAGCGGGCGGGAGCCCGTGTGCAGCACGATCTCGCGCCGCAGGAAGCTCGAGCGCAGCGAGGATCCCAGCCACTCGCGACCTGCCGTCCAGAGGGAAAACTGGGAGCGCAGGATGCCGGGGTCGCGGCGGAAGTGCAGCACTTCCCCCTTCAGAGGGCTCCAGAGGCCTTCGACGATCAGCCCCCAGCGATTGCGGCGCATGGTGAGCACGCCGAGCTCGCCCTCGCTTCCGAGGATCCGGTGGGACGTATGCCACAGGCCGGAGACCTGGGAACGGTAGCTGGCGACGGGATCGGCCATGGGGCGGGGACGGGCGGTGGCCCAATTGTACTTCGGGTACCGGATGGCTCCAGCCTGAGCCGTAGCCCCCGGGAGCCTCAGCGGGAGGCCGGTACGGCCCCGAGCAGCGCTCTCAGCCGGCGAACGGCCTCGGAAAGGACCTCCAGAGCCCGGTCCACATCTTCCGCGGTCGTGTAGCGCGAGAGGGAGAGCCGCACGCTCGAGGACGCCTCGGCGGGGGAGAGCCCCATGGCGAGCAGCACGTGGGAAGGGCGGTGCCGTGAGGCGGAACAGGCTGCGCCTGTCGACACGCACAGGCCCTCGTCGGAGGCGAGCGCCACGAGCGCCTCGCCCGAGATGCCTTCGAAGCGCACGTTGCTCGTGTTGCACACGCGCGGGGCGCCGCGACCGTGCACGTGCGTTCCCGCGATCGTTCGCATGAGCTCGTGCTCGAGCCGGTCGCGCAGCTTCGCCAGCCGCTCGGGACCACCCTGCTCGAGCCACTCGCGCGCCAAGGCCGCTGCCTTGCCGAAGCCGACGATGCCCGGCACGTTCTCGGGGCCGCCGCGGCGCTCGCCCTCCTGAGGACCGCCGCGCAGCAGCGGCTCGAGCTCGACGCCGCGCCGCACGTAGAGGGCGCCGACCCCCTTCGGCCCGTGCAGCTTGTGGGCGCTGAAGGCGACGAAATCTGCGCCGCTGCGCTCGCAGGAAAATGCCAGCTTGCCGCAGGCTTGTACCGCATCGACATGCAGCGCCGCGCCCACGGCGCGCGCGGCCGCCGCGATGGGAGCGAGGTCGTGCACCACTCCGGTCTCGTTGTTGACGGCCATCACGCTGACGAGCGCCGCGCGTTCATCGAGCTCCGCACGCACCTGATCGAGGTCGAGTCGCCCTTCGCGGTCGACGCGGATCTGCACGAACTCGAAGCCGTCGGCCTCCGCGGCGGTGAGCGGCTCGAGCACGGCCGGGTGCTCGACCGCGCTCGCGAGCACGCGTCGCCGGGTGGGATGGGCGCGCAGGGCCGAGCGCAGCGCCGCCACGTTCGACTCGGTCGCTCCCGAGGTGAAGCACAGCCTGGCCGGCGAGCCGGCATCGACGAGGCGCGCCAGCGCCGCGCGCGCAGCGGCCACGACCTGCGCTGCGTCCTCGCCGGCCGAGTGCAGGCTCGACGGGTTGCCGTAGTGCTGCGTGAAGCACGGCCACATCGCGTCCAGCACCTCGGGAGCAGGTGCGGTCGTCGCGTTGTTGTCGAAGTAGAGGAGGTTCGACACGGCGGCGGAGCGCGCGTCGGGCAAGTGGGGACTTAAAATAGTGCGCTGATCTTGATCGGCAGTGCGTCGCCGGTGAGCAAGCAGGGCTCGCAGAAGTTGTTGGCCGGACCCGGCAGGTGCCGGCAGCCCTCGCAGTCGGACAGCTTGCGGCTGGCGACCGCGATGCGCGCGCGCTGGGCCTCGAGGGCGCGACTGCGCTCCAGCAGCAGGCGGTCCTGCTCGGCGAGCACCCTGCGCACGGACTGCAGCAGCGCGGGGCGGCTGCCGACGTGCTCGCGGGTCGCCATGAGCTCGCGGATGCGGTCGAGGTGCAGGCCGAGGTCCTGCAGGTCTCGGATCATGTTGAGCCGGTTGAGGTCGGTCTGGCGGTAGTAGCGGAAGCCGCCCTGGCTGCGGCGGGCAGGCGTCAGCAGCCCGACCTCCTCGTAGTAGCGCAGGGTTCGCAGGTTGGTCCCCGCGACGCGCGCGAAGTCACCGATCTTGAGCAGCTCGGCGCTAGGTTCCTCGGGGGAGCTTTCGATCATGAGCGGTCGCGTCAAGATTCCGGTAAGTGCGGCGGTGGAGGTGTTCGCCCCAGGGCAAAGCCTAACTCAACTCTTCCGTGATGGTACAGTTGGGCCCCGCAATGGGGTGCAAGCGGCCTAAGCCGGCCGATTCGTCCGGACCGCGCATGGTCCCAGGTCCGCAGCCCTTGATTTTGGACCGCGCCTGAACGAATTTTCAGTCGGCCATTCGTCACCCGGCCCGATCTCCAGGAAACTCCCGCCCACGATGTTCTTCGACCCCCTCTATCTGCTCCTGACCGTCCCCGCCCTCATTTTCAGCCTGTGGGCCCAGTGGAAGGTCAAGTCCACCTTCACCAAGTTCCAGCGCGTCGGCGTGACGTCGGGCATGAGCGGTGCCGAAGCGGCTGCCGCGGTGCTGCGTATGAGCGGCGTCCCCGGCCTCAAGATCGAGCGCCATCAGGGCTTCCTCTCGGACCACTACGATCCGACCTCGCGCACCCTGCGTCTGTCACCGGACGTCTACGACGGCGCCTCGGTCTCGTCGATCGCCGTGGCCGCCCACGAGGCGGGGCACGCGCTCCAGCACGCCGCCAACTACGGGCCGCTCACGCTGCGCTCGAAGCTCGTGCCGGTCGTGCAGGTCGGGTCGGTGGGCTGGTACATCCCGTTCCTGCTCGGCTCGATCTTCAATATGACCGGCCTGATGTGGGTCGGCATCATCGCCTTCTCGGCGATCGTGCTGTTTCAGCTCGTCACGCTGCCGACGGAGTTCGACGCCTCGAGTCGCGCGCGTTCGGTGCTGCTCGCCTCGGGCATCGTGACCTCGAAGGCCGAGGAGGACGGCGTCGCGAAGGTGCTCAACGCGGCGGCGATGACCTACGTCGCGGCGCTCGTCGCCTCGCTGATGCAGCTCCTGTACATGATCCTGCGCGCGCAGAGCTCGCGCGACTAGTCGCGCCCTCGGATGCGAACCACACGAGGCCATCGGATGCGTGTCCGGTGGCCTCGCGCGCTTTCCGGCGCCCGTGCGCGGCGCTAGGCTCGCTCTCCTCTCTTGCTCAGGAGCGCCGCGCCATGGGAAGCATCGTCCTCGACTACACGCACGCCCTGTCGGATGTCGTCGGCTCGCGCCACGGCGTCACGCCCGCGGAGCTCGACGGGCTCGCCGCCAGCTCGAAGGCCGCGCTCGCGGCCGTGCAGGCCCGGCGCACGAAGGACCTGCGCTGGCTCGACCTTCCGTACCAGTCGGCCGTGCACGAGCAGGTGCTCGACTACGCGAGCCGCATGGCGGGACGCTTCCAGAACATCGTCGTGTGCGGCATCGGCGGCTCGGCGCTCGGCACCATCGCGCTGCAGCAGGCGCTGAACTCGCCCTACCACAACCTGTGCGCACGCGGGACGCTGCCGCGGCTGTTCGTGCTCGACAACATCGACCCGGACCTGGTCGGCGAGTTCCTCGACCAGTTCGACCCGTCCGAGTGCCTGTTCAACGTGATCTCGAAGTCGGGCACGACCGCCGAGACCACGGCCCAGTTCCTGATCTTCCAGCGCGCGCTGGTCGAGCGCCTCGGTCGCGAGCAGCACGTCGAGCACCTGTGCATCACGACCGACGAATCGAAGGGGGTGATGCGCGAGATCGTGCGCCGCGAGGGCTACGAGTCGTTCGTGGTGCCCGAGGGTGTCGGTGGCCGCTTCAGCGTGCTGAGCCCCGTCGGGCTCGTGCCGCTCGCGCTGGCGGGCATCGACGTCAAGGGCGTGCTCAAGGGCGCGGCGGATATGGACGAGCGCTGCCGTGCCGAGGACTTCCGCGCGAATCCCGCGCAGGTCTACGCTGCCCTGCAGTGGCTGATGCAGTCGAAGAAGCACAAGCCCATGAGCGTGACCTTCTCCTACAGCCAGCGCCTCGCGCTGCTCGCGGACTGGTATGCGCAGCTGCTCGCCGAGTCGATCGGCAAGCGCACGAGTCGCAAGGGCGTCGAGGTGTTCGCGGGTCCGACGCCGATCCGCGCGCTCGGCGTCACCGACCAGCACAGCCAGATGCAGCTCTACACCGAGGGCCCGCACGACAAGTGGTTCACGCTGCTCTCGGTCGAGAAGAGCGACCACTCCGTGCCGATCCCCGCGGCCTACGCGGACCTCGAGGCGATCAGCTACCTCGGTGAGCGCTCGCTGAACGAGCTCTTCGCCGCCGAGCGCGATGGCGCGCGCGTCGCCCTCACCGCCGCGCAGCGGCCCAGCGTGACCCTGCGCTTCCCCAAGGTCGATCCGCACGCCGTGGGCCAGTACATCCAGCTGATGGAGATCGCGGTCGCCCTGTGCGGTGAGCACTACGACGTCGACGCCTTCGACCAGCCCGGCGTCGAGGCTGGCAAGATCGCCGCCTACGCACTCATGGGCCGCGCCGGCTTCGAGGCCCGCAAGGCCGAGATCGAGTCCGCCGCGCCGCGCGAGCAGCGCAGCGTCTAGACGCTGCTCGTCCGCAACGCACGACCGCCGCGCCAGCTGCGAGCTGACACGGCGGTCGGTGGTGGAGACCTGCGGGAGCGATGGGCTCCCGCGGCCGGGGAGCAGCGCGGATCAGGGCTGCATCACGGGGATCAGGCCCTGCGTCAGGCCCGTGGTCTTGCAGGCCGGCGGATCGCGGAAGAACGCCTGAGCGTAGAACGTGTCACGCGGCAGGACCGGAAGGCCGAGCGCCGTGGGCGTCGCTTTGAAGAACGCCGTGAGGTCGAACTCCATGGACGCGCCGCAGCCCGGCCCACCGGCCGAGAGCTCGGTGGGCAGTCGCTGCGAGGGAGACTTCACGCACAGGAAGTTGGTGCCGTTGGCGCACCGAGGGATCTGCTGCGGCTCGACTCCGTAGAACAGGATGCCCGCCCGGTCGCGCTCGCGGTTGGTGACGCTGATCGCGACCGGCGGGGTGCCCGAGATGCTGGGCGCCAAGTTGCTTTTGCACTCGGGCAGGCAGCCGTCCGAGGTCGTCGTGGTCGTGCAGTACACGGCGGGGCGCGCCATGGAGCCGGCCGTGCCGCGCACCGTGATCTCATCCACGCTGCCGAAGTTGCCCGTGGCCCAGTCGTAGATGCGCAGGCGATAAGAGCCGCCCGGCACGATCGGGATGTTGGACAGGTCGGTGTTGAAGATCCCGCTGGTGCCATCCGGCCAGAGGCCCGGCGACTGGTTGAAGGTGCCGCCGCCGATGTTGCCGATGGTCGGGGAGCCGATGCCACCTCGCTCGACCACGGTCACGCTGGCGCTGACGAAGTCTCCCGTGCTGCCCGCGTTCGTGCCGTTGAAGCCGATGCGAAAGAACAGGTTGTTACCGTTGCCGAAGGGGTCGACGATCACGGCCTGCAGCTGGCCGAGCGTGGTGTGGGAGAGGCCGTCGAACTCGACGCGGTCGATGTTGCGGGCCGCCGTCGGCAGCACGAAGGGGATGTCGAGCGGTGTCGCGGGCAGCGTGGGCAAGTTGCCCGGGTTGCCGAGCCCGATGGCCCCGCCGTTGAACGTCGTCGTGTGGCAGCCGTCGATCCACAGGTTGTCGATCGCGGGGCCACCGCTGCCCGCGGGGAACGTCAGCCGCACGCGGTCGAAGACCGAGTTGTCGGACACGCTGATGTAGACGGACGGGATCGGGAAGGCTCGCGAACCATAGATGAAGTTGCGGATCGCGAGGCCGAGATCGCCGTTGAGAAGCGAGATGGTGCAGCCCACGCCGCTCTGGTCGACGAGCGAGAATCCGAAGGCGCGCGCCGGCACGTTCAGACGGAAATACAGCCCCACTTCGGCAGCGGGGGATCCCGCGGGACTGCCCACGCCGGCCACCGCCAGCGCTCCGGCGGCACCGGCCACCGTGAGGCAGCGTCCCGTGGCGTTGTTCGCGGCTCCGATCGTGTCGCCCGTCAGGCTCCAGGTGCCGAGCACGTCGATGCTCGCGATGTGCCGCCCGCGAGGATCGCGGGTGCGCTCTTGGCCAGCGTCCCGGGAGGAGTCGGGGGGACGTCGAAGGACAGGCTGCTGCTCTGGCAGTCTGGCGTGCCGTTCGAGAGCACGGTGGTGAAGTCGCGGAATCCGAAGGCGTCGAAGCGCGCCGCGGAGCCCGAGGCGAGCAGGGCGACGCCGCTGCCGAAGTTGGCCGAGATGGAGAACACGTTCGTACGCGAGGCGAGCAGCTCGGAGAGTCCGTCGAGGTCGGTGTCGACCTGCAGCAGCGCCGTGTCAGCGTTGACGCACTGACCGCGGAGCCGCAGCTTCGGCACCGGAGTCGCGAAGGAATCCGACGAGGCGCCCGTGCCGCCCGCCCAAGGCCCCCACGTGTTGGGCGCGAGGTCCTCGACGCGGAAGAGCAGCGCGTCGGTCCCGCCGACGCCGAGCACGATTCCGATGGCCTCGTTGGCGGAGCCGTTGGCGATGGCGGTGACGTCGATGGAGGTGAGCGTGAGCTCCGTCATGCTGACGGCATGGCGCAGGATCTCGTCCGCGCCACCGCTGGTGTGAGCGCCTTGACCGCCGATCACTTGCCAGATGCCGTTGGCGGGCGTCCAGAGGCCAACGAGGGGGCCGTCCGGTTGCAGGAAGTCGTCGTACCTGCCTAGGAAGTCCGAGGATCCCGACAGCGGCGGGCCCACATCGTCTTCCTCATCGAAGGCCGCGGCGGGGAGGGCAAGGCATGCAAGGAGAAGCCAGCGAGACAAGGTGCGAAGCATGGGGGCTCCGGGGCACGAAGTCGTTGCAAGCGCCTGCCGGGACGCGCGAGACAGCGTCGGGATCCGGCGGCGTCAGGGCATCGCAAGCTCGAAAAGAGAGGTGAGATCGCTGGATTCGCCAGCCCTGTCGCGGCGCGATTCCGGCCGCAATTGGAGACCTTGCGCGACGACCGAATCGGCGCCGAGCCCCGTGGGCTCGCCAGGCGGTCGGATTCGACCCAGCGCTGGCCCTACCGCGGGCGGCGACCTTGGCCCTACCGCGGGCGGCGACCTTGGCCCTACCGCGGGCAGCGACCTTGGCCCTACCGCGGGCGGCGGGGCGCGCAGTTGTTCTCGAGCGTGTTGAGGCCCTTGAGGCCGAGCATCTCGCGCGTCGCGAGGAGCTTTCGGACGTACTCGGGGCTCAGGGGCTTGGCCTGGCCGACGGAGTGCGCGAGGTAGAGGATGCGCGCGGTGTGCTCGACCATGTCGAGCTTCTTGTAGGCGTCGAGCAGGTTCGTGCCGAGTGTCACCGAGCCGTGGTGGGTCATCACCAGCGTGTCGGAGCAGCGCACGATGTTGCGGATCGAGGCGGCGAGCTCTGGCGTGCCGGGCGTGCCGAAGTCCGCGGTGGGAATTCCGCCGATCGTGACCACGATCTCGGGGATGAACGGCGCCTGCATGTCGATGCCGGCGATCGTCATCGCTACGGCGTGCGGCGGGTGCGCGTGCACCACGGCCTTGATCTCGGGGCGTTCCTCGTAGCAGGCGATGTGGATGCCGCGCTCGCTCGACGCGCCCGGTCCGCCGTCGACGACCTTTCCTTGCATGTCGATGTGCGCGACCTGCTGCGGCTCCAGAAAGCCCTTCATCGCGCCGGCGGGCGTGATCAGGATCGTGCCATCCGCCATGCGCGTGGAGATGTTGCCGTCGGCTCCGACGATGTAGTTGCGCGAGTAGCACAGCTTGCCGATCTCGCAGATCGAGCGGCGCAGGCGCGCCTCTTCCTCGCTCCAGCCGCGCTGGCGGGCGAGCAGTTCGAGCGTGTCGCTCACGGCTTCGTTCCTCGCGCGCGATGGTCGTAGGCGAGTCCCTTCTCGGACTCGACGTAGTCGACGACGCCGACGACGAGCGTCTTCACGGGCGCCTTGGGGTCGCCGAGAATCTGGCGTCCGCCGTTGCCCTCGTCGAGCACGAGCACGCGGTCGCCGACGCCGGCTTGCACCGTGTCGACCGCGATGCGTGTCTTGGACGTGGGGTAGCCATCGGGCTTGACTGGCCGCACGATCAGGAGCTTGCGCCCGTTCAGCGCGGAAATCTGCACCGGCGACACCACCGTGCCCACGACCTCGGCAAGGAACATCAGCGCGTCTCCCCGATGCGCACGCCGTTGGCGACGGCCTGCTCGACGAAGCCGATGATCGCGGCATCGACCGGCACGAAGCTCTTGGGGCACGCCAGCGCGGCCTCGCGGCCGTCGACGAAGTGCACGAGGTCGCCGGGACCTGTGCTCACGACCGCACACGCGACCAGTTGGCCACCCATGGCCTTGCCGTGCTCGTCGAGCGGCTGGATGAGCTGCAAAGGCACGCCCTCGAGCCCCTCGTATTTGTGGGTCGCGACGAGGCGACCGGTCACGCGCGCGAGGTACATCGCTAGCGTCCGCGCCACTTCTCGTAGACGTTCGCGCCGCCCAAGTCCCACGAGTCGATCACGGCCATCACGACCGCGTCGACCGGACGGTTCTCCGTCGCGTGAGTCTGGCGCGCGCTCGAGCCCGTGGCGTAGAGCACCATGTCGCCGATGCCGGCCTGCACGCTGTCGGCGGCGACCACGTACTGCTCGGTGGGCTTGTTCTCGTGGTTGTGCACCTGCACCACGAGCAGCTTGCGCCCCTCGAGCTTCTCGTCCTTGCGCGTGGCGACCACGCTGCCCACGACCTTGCCGATCAACATGTTTCGCTTGGCTCCGTCATTCGCGGTCGAGATAGGTGACCACGTCCGTTGGCTTGAGGCACTCGTCGAGGAAGCGACGGCGCAACTCGTTGTACACGCGGCCGCGCATCTCATCCCAGCCGGGCGAGGGACGCACGGCGCCGACCCACACCAGCGCCGCGCCGCTCGGGCTCGCGAGTCGCACGGGGCCGACGCAGTGCTCGGCTTCGTTCGTCGGGCCGGAGAAGACCGCCGTGCGCAGCTCGCTCGGTACCGCCGTCTCGCCGGGGTTCACGAAGCCGAGCAGTCCGCCGCGCTCGCGGGTTCCGCCGTCCTCGGAGCGCAGCTTGGCGAGGCGCTCGAAGTCGGCGGCATTCTTCACCTGCGCGCGCAGGCGCGCGAGCTCCTTCTCCGCGTCCTCGAAGGTGCGCGGATTGAGCTCGTTGCGGGCGAGACTGCCGCGCAGGAACAGCACGCGCAGCTCGCGGGCCTCGCCGAAGCGCGCATCGAACCACGCGCGTTCCGCTGCGTAAGTGCGCCGCAGCCCTTCCTCGCCGAACTGGCGCTCGACCCACAGGTCAGAGAGCGCCGCGATGGCCACGGCCGGGTCGCGGCGCAGAACCTCGAGCGTCAGCCCCTGCGACGCGAGCACCTGCTCGAACTTTGCGCCCTGCAGGCCCGGGTCGCGCTCCGTCGTCACGCGGCGGCGCTCGACTTCGAGGTCGAGGGCGCGCGCGAGCGCCTCATCCGACAGGTCCGGCATGCGCATCCGGGCACGGCGTGCGAGCAAGGCCTGGAAGCAGTCTTCCCGCAGGTCCTCGTCCGCGACCTGCTGCTTCAGGTGCTCGAGGAACTCGGGCACGCGCACTTCGAGGTCGCCGCAGCGCGCCGCGACGCCACCATCGAAGGGCGTCGGAAGGAACTGCGTCCCGCGTTGCTGAACGATCTGGTCGAGCCACATCTCCTGCTGCTCGCCGTTCACGGGGCGATTCGCGGGCACGCCGAGCGCGGCTCGCGCAAGCGTCTCCTGCACGATGCCCAGACGCAGGAACTCGCGAAAGCGCGCCTCGGTCACGCGGTTCGCCCTCAGGTACTCCGGCAGGCTCGCCGCCTGACCCGAGCGCCGCAGTTCGCCCTCGAGCTCGGTCCACTTCTTCTGGACGGGCTCCGGCCCGATCGCGAGCTTCGAGTCCGCCGCCAGCCGATCGAGCAGCTTGGCGCGCAGCAGGTGGTTGAGCGCCTGCCGGCCGACCTCGCTCGCGCCGTGCCGATCGAGCACCAGAGCATCGAGATCCTTCCACGACAGCGCTACGTCCTGCGCGCTCGCCGCCACATCCGCCGGCAGGGTCGTCGCGGGCGCCTGAGGGGGCCGTGCGACCGCCAAGGGCGCGAGCACAAGCCAGCCGAGAATCGCTGCAAGCCTCATGGTCAGGAGTCTAGCAATTGGCGGCGGTCGCCCATCCCCCCGTAGGCCGCTCGTGGCCGGACGAAACGGCCACGGCGCGACCGGGACGGGCCCGGTCGCGCCGCGGGAGCTTGGCGCAGAGGTCGCTCGCGCCCTAGTTCCTCACGCCGGTGATCACGACGTCGTCGAGGTCGGCCCACTCGGTGTTCGCATTGGCGTTCGTGCGGAAGCGGACGCGCAGGGCCGTGAGTCCGTTCGCGCCGACGGGCAGCGTGAAGGTCGGGATCGCCCAGGCCGTGGACGGGGTTGTTTCGATCGCGGTCCACGTGGTGCCGTTCGCCGACCACTCGACGTACAGGTTCTCGCCCGCGTCCATGCCGGCCGTACGGCGCGCATACTTCACCGCGATGGTGTTGTAGTTGACCGTCGAGAGCTGTTTCTGGATCCACGACGAGCGCGCGATGCGGGTGCCGTAGTTGGGCGTGTAATCGGCGGCTGTCGAGATGGTCGAGTTGGTGTTCTGGCGCGTCCAGCCGCCCGCGGTGAACGAGTTGGACTCGAAGCCGTCGCTGAACAGCGTGACGAGGGTGCCCGAGGGAATGCCGGTCGTGAATGTCCACACTGGACCGACCGTGGTGCCGCCGGTGCCGACCGAGTCGATGCGCCACCAGTACTGGATACTGCCGAGCAGCGTGCCCGGGTTGAACGTCGTCGCGGCCTGCGTCCCGCGGAACTCGGTCGAGTCCGGCGTCGAGTCGGTGCCGAAGTACACGCTGTAGCTCGTCGCGTTCGCGGCGGCGGTCCAGGCGAGCGTCGCGGTCGCGGCCACGTTGGTCGCGGCGTTCGCGGGGGTCGGGTTCGTCACCGATCCCGGGGGCAGCGGACCGCCCGCGGGCTCGGCGAGCTGCACGCGCCACGACTCGAGGGTGCAGCGCATGCGACGCGCCTGCTGGGGCGTGAAGTTCGTCATGCACAGGTCCTCGGAGTAGTCCATGTAGTTCGTGACCGGATCCGGGTCGCCGCAGGTGACCTGCGCGCAGGCGTAGTTGGGCACGCTCTCCGGCAGCGTGTCGCAGATCAGGTCGCCGTTGGCGTTGCAGCCCGTGAGCGCCGAGCAGCCGCCCTGGAACGTGTGGTAGAGACCGAGGTAGTGGCCGACCTCGTGGGTCGCCGTGCGGCCCCGGTTGTAGGGGGCACCGATCGGCGCGTTGAGGCCGAAGGCGTTCCACAGGATCACCACGCGGTCGAAGGTGTTGCCGACCACGCCGCCGCCGTTCGGAACGTAGGCGTAGCCGAGGTTGCCGCCGGCGGTGTTGGTGTAGATATTGAGGTAGTTGTTCGTGTCCCAGGCGAGCGTCGTGTAGTACGTGCCCGTGTCGTTGAACCAGCTGTTGTTGGTCGTGCGCGTCACACCGGCGAGGTAGAACTCGAGCGCGGTGTTGGTGCCGGGCGCGCCCGGGGTGCCGGCGAGCGCCTTGAAGTCCTCGTTCAGGATGTTGATCTGGCTCTGGATCAGCGGGTCGCTGATCGCGCCCTGGCCGCTCGTGTTCATCAGCACGTGCACGACGACCGGGATGCGGTAGGCGGCGACGGTCGGCGCGTAGGCGGCCGAAGGGTTGGTGAAGGTGCTCGTGCAATCGGCCTGCAGCGCGATCGGGGCGGTACCGGTCGAGTAGAGCTGGGGCATCACGCGGTCCGTGCCACAGCGCTTGCCCTTGGAGATGAAGTAGCTCGACTGGGCGTACTCGGTCCACGAACCGAAGGTCAGCACGTTGGCGCCGTCGCGGGCGTAGATCACGCCCGTAGCGCTCTCGAACACGTCCGGGCGCGCGGCTGGGTTCTGAAACGTGTCGAAGTCCTGCGCGCGTGCGGGAGCGAGGAGTGCCGAGGCCAGCAGGGCGGAAGCGAGCAGGTGTGTTTTCATAGGGGACGTAGTCTCCATCGGGGGGACAAGACGCGTGGCGAGCACGACTGCCCTCATGCATCGTAGACGACGGGCTCGGTTTTCGGAGTGTTTGTTCGCCTGCACAAATCCGGGCCGGGCCTCGCGCCGCGTCGGCTAGCCTCCCGCGCATGGCTACTTCGGTGCGCATCGTGGGTGTGGGGGCGACGCCCGTGGGTCGGCTCGGACGGAGCGCGGAGGAACTGGCCGAAGCGGCCCTCGAGCGCGCTCTGGCGGACGCGGGGATGGGGCGCGGGGACCTGCAGGGGCTGATCGCGGTCCCGTCGCTCTCGAACCCCACCTTCATGCAGGCGCACCAGCTCGCCACGCGGATGGCGCTCCTGCCGCGCCGCAAGATGATTGTGCGCACGATCGACACCGGCGGCGCAGGTCCGATCACCGCGCTCGGAACGGCCCGCAACATGATCCTCTCGGGCTGGACGGACACGGTCGCGGTGGTGGCGAGCGATGCGGTGCTCTCGATGGATCGCGAGCTGTTCCGGGCGCGCGCCGATGAAGCAGTGCGCGGCAGCGGCTTGCCAAGCCCTTCGATCCCGCACGGCTACGATCGCATCGCGCAGTGGCACATGCGGCGCCACGGCGTCACGCGCGAGCAGCTCGCCATGGTGCCCGCGATCTTCTCGCACTTCTCCGCGCGCCACCCCGACGCGATGTGTCGCAAGCCGTTCACCGTCGACGAGGTGCTCGCCTCGCCGCGCGTCGCCCCGGTGACGAACGTGCTCGAGTGCGCGCGCCGCGCGGACGGCGCCGCGGCGCTCGTGATCTCGTCCTCGTCGCACTTCCGGCGCCACTTCCCCAAGTCGCTCGAACTCTGCCCCGCCATCGTCTCGACCGGCGAGGCCTCGGGGCCGCTCTATCCGCCCGCGGAGATCGACGAGGAACTCTTCTCGTGCGAGCGCGCGGCGCGCATCGCCTTCGATTCGGCGCAGCTCAGCGTGCGCGACATCGACTTCTTCGCGCTCTACGACTGCTTTCCGATCTGCTTTCTGCGCGCGCTCGAGGCCGTCGGTTGCTGTCCGAGCGGTGGCGCGGGCGAGTTCGTCGAGCGCGCGTGGCGGCAACTCGCGACGCACGGCACGCTCGCGCCGTCGGAGTTCCCCTTCAACCTGCACGGCGGCCTCGCCTGCTTCGGGGCGCCCTGGGAGGTGCCGGCCATGTACGGGGTGCTCGAGGCCGTGGCCCAGCTCAATGGCCGTGCCGCCGGGCGCCAAGTGAAGCCCAAGCCGCGCCGCGCGCTCGTGTACGGCAACGGCGGCATCTTCTCGGCCTCTGCGGTCGCCGTGCTCGGCGATGGCGTGTACTGAACGCGAGCCGGGAGGCGCGCTATCGTCTGGCGATGGTCTCGCGCGAAGACACCGAGTTCCTGGCACTGCTCGTTCACCGCGGCCTGATCCTGCGCGAGGTGGCGGAGCAGGTCTTCCCGGCGCTGCAGAAGGGTGGCGAGCTCGACGCGTTGCTCGTGCACCACACCGGGCTCGCGCCCGAGACGATCGCCAAGTGGCGGCGCACGCGGGGCGGGGAGATTCCCGAGATCCCCGGCTACGAGATCCTCGGGCACGCCGGGCGCGGAGGCACGGCGGACGTGTTCCGTGCGCGCGAGCAGAAGACGGCGCGCGTCATGGCGCTCAAGGTGCTCAACGTCGATTCCGCGCGCAATCCGAAGGTCCGCGACGCGTTCGTGCGCGAGGCGAAGCTGCTCGAGCGGCTGCGCCACAGGGGCCTCGTCGAGGGCTACGGCGTGTTCAAGAGTGGCTCGACGATCTACTCGAAGATGGAGTTCGTCGAGGGGCACACGTTGCTCGAGTTGCTCGACCGCGGGCAGCCCTTCGACGAGACGGCCGCCCTGCGCGTAGTGCTCGGCGCCGCAGAGGTGCTCGAGTACCTCGCCGGCGAGGGCGTGATCCACCGCGACATCAAGCCGGGCAACCTCATGCTGACCCCGGCGGGCGCGCTGAAGCTGATCGACCTCGGATTCGCGGGCAGCGCGGGCGAGGGCGGGCCAGCGAGCGACACCACGGTCGGCACGAAGGAGTACCTCTCGCCCGAGCAGGCCCAAGGCGCGAGCGGGGCGGACGCGCGCAGCGACATCTACAGCCTCGGCGTGACGCTCTTCCACCTCGTCGTCGGACGCCTGCCGTTCCAGTCGAGCGACGACCGCGAACTCTTGCGCATGCAGGTCATGGCGAGCCTCAAGAGTCCCGAGCTCAAGTCGCGCGGGCTCAGCCACCACCTGCACTACTTCATCGAGAAGATGATGGCCAAGGACATCGAGGCCCGGTACCAGAGCTGGGCCGAGCTCGTGGGCGACTTTCGCGAGCAGATCGCCGGGCGCGAGTCCCTCGACTTCGAGAAGCAGGTGCGCGACCGCGCCCAGCGGCGGCGCTAGGGGCTTCGGCGTTCCTGCTAACGTAGGTTACGTCATGAAGCCGGCCGGCACGCTCGGGTTGCTCGTCACCGTCGCGTTGGGCGCGGTGGCCGCCGGTGTCTGGTGGGGTCGCCGTGACGAGCCGCGGCTGCAGCCCGAGCGGCGCGACGAACCGGCTCCGCTCGCCTCGGTGCGGCGCGAGGCTCCGCCGGGCGAGCCCGCGACCGCTCCGGAGCCCGAGCTTGCGCGCACGACGGCGCCGGGCTCGCGCCTCGGGGCAGTGACCGACGAGGCGATCGCCGCGCTCGAGCGCCGCGAGTTCGACCGCGCCATCGAGCTGTTCGAGCAGTGCCACGCCGGCGCGCCCGCGGAGCAGGTCTTCCGCGGAAACCTGGCCGAGGCGCTGGTGCGGCGCGCGCTCGATTTGCACGACCGCCTGCGGCCCTGCGAGCGCTGCGTGGAGGAGCTCGCGCGCGCGGTCGAGCTAGTTCCCGGTCGCGAGGGACTCGCGCGCCTGCTCGAGCGCTGGCGCGCGGAGCTCGAGACCGAGCAGGAATTCTTGCGCGATCGCTCGGTGCACTTCGAGCTCTCCTACGACGGCTGGCGCCAGAGCCTGCTCGACGCCGCGCCCGATGTGCTCGCCGAACTCGAGCTGCACTGCGCGGACCTGTCCTTGGTGTTTGCGCTCTGGCCGGGCGAGAACGGCGCCCGGCGCATTCCGGTCGTGCTCTATCGCCGGGAAGAGTTCGCCCGCATAACGGGCCTCTCCGAGTGGGCCGGAGGCTCGTTCGACGGGACGATCCGCGTTCCGATCGCGGAAGGCCGCTCGCTCGATCCGGCGCTGTCCGCGCTGCTGCGCCACGAGCTCGTGCACGGCTTCGTGCGCGAGGCGTCGGGTGGCGACAAGGTGCCGGCGTGGCTGAACGAGGGGCTCGCCCAGTGGCTCGCCCGCGACCCCTCGAGGGAGCTCGACGCGGCGCGGCGGCGCATGGCGGGCCGCGCGCTGGTGCCGCTGGAGAAGCTCGAGCGGCCCTTCGCGGCTCTCCCCGAGCCCGAGATTCCGTTCGCCTACGCGCAGTCGCTGCTCTTTACGGCCTTCCTCGAACACCAGTATGGGCGCGAGAGCCTGCTGGCGATGGTGCGGGGAATCCGGGGGGGCGAGCGTGCGGCCAGTGCCTTTGAGAGCTGGACGCGCGTCCAGCTCGCGCTCGCCTTCGAGGACTTCGGCGCAGAGGCCAGACGCTAGGGCCGGCCTGCAGCAAAGGTGCGGGCGGCACTGGCTCCCAGCCAGCACCGCCCGCAGGTCTCTTCGGGGCTCAGGATCCCCTCGGAGTATCAGGAACATGCGACCAAGCTCAGCTCCCAGCCCCCCCTTGGTCTCGCAGCTGGAACTCGTCCGTGGCCAATGCGGGTCGGCCACGTCGCTCGGCCCGCAGAGTGATCCACATGAAGGTCACCTCTGCGAGCCAGAGCGCTCCCAGCGCTGCACTTCCGATTGCGAACCACGTCCCCATAGCTCAAAACCCTCTTCCCAACGCAGGAGGCTTGAACACATACCCCCCCCCCTAAGGGGTTGGATCGGCCCGGTTCGAGGCGCGCTTGTCCGAAAACTCGAAACTCTTAACGACTCTTATTGTCTTCTTGCGAACTTGAAAGCGGGCCCGCTCAACCGACCGTCGGTCGATTCAACAACCAAAATCCCCCGTTCAGCAGGGCCGCGAAGCTGACCCAGAGGCCGTAAGGGAGGAGCAGCCAAGCCGCGGCTCGATCGTGGCGGTGGAAGCGCCGGGCGAGCAGCAGGATCACCACGTCGAGGGCGAGGATTTCGGCCAAAGCCAGATCTGGGCGGTGAAGACCAAAAAAGAGGTAGCTCCAAAGGAAGTTGAGGGCCCAGTGGAGCCCAAAGAGCAGGCTCGCTGCGGGGTCACTTCGCAGGGCGCCACGGCGCAATACGCGCCACAAGCTGACTCCGATCAACACATAGAGCGTGGTCCAGACCGGGCCGAAGAGCCAGTTGGGCGGGGCGAACGAGGGACGGACCAGTCCCATATACCAGCTATCTACCCTCCAAAATAGTCCTGCTGAGGCCCCAGCGAGCGAAAGGAGGATGCACCCGGCGAGCCACAGGCCCGAGCGCGCCGGGGTGGGCACGTTCCCGGACACGTTCGGCGCTTGAATGGCGGACATCGCAGCGCTGCTTACGCCGGCCGCTCGCGGGCGGATGCCGGGTCCCCGTACGGTCGAAAAAAGCGGGCCAGCGGCGACCAGTGGACTCGCCGAGCGACAAGTCGGGCATGGCGGTCATGGCTAAAGGGGCGGTTTCGAGAGCGGTCGAGGACTCCGACCCCACGCGCGCCAGGCACGGACTCGCGCGCCCGGGGGCGGAGGGTGGGGGCTGCGCGGGGCCGTCTGCGGGGCGCGACGCGCACTGCGGGCTGGGGAGCGACGCGGGTTCTGACATGGTGCGAGTTGCGGGCGCGCTGCTCCGCGAGGGTTCACGCGCGGCCCCCGCGGCAAGTGACGCGGGGCCGACCGATGCACACGCCCCGGGCGCTGCGGCGCTGCGCGTTCTGCGGGCGCTGCGCTCGCGTCGTGCGCGCCGCAGGGCCCGCGTGCTCGGCCCCGAGGCGCTGGAGGTCGAGGACCTGTTCGGCCTGCTGGGCTTGGGGGCGGCCGAGCGACCGGGTTGGGACGGGGGACTGGCGTCGCTCGTGCGGCTCGCGCCGGACGAGCTGGGCGAGCGCCTTCAGACCCGGACCCCGCAGGCATGGCGGCTGGCTGCGGCTTTCGAGCTGGGGCGGCGCGCGGCCGTGGAGCGTTCGCTCGAACGGCCGCTGGTGCGCGGACCCGCCGACGTGCAGCGTCTGCTCGCCGAGGTCGTGCGCGGTGAGGAGCGCGAACAATTCCACGTCCTGCTGCTCGACGGCAAGCACCGCCTCAAGGCCCGCCACACGGTGTCGATTGGAAGCCTGTCGACCTCGATCGTGCATCCGCGCGAGGTCTTCCGGCCCGCCGTTCGGGCTGCGGCAGCGGCGGTGCTGTGTGCCCACAACCATCCGAGTGGCGACCCTGAGCCCAGCCCCGAGGATGTGGCCGTCACCCAGCGGCTGGATCAGGCCGGCAAGCTGCTCGGCATCCCGCTGCTCGACCACGTGGTGCTCGGCGACGGGCAGTGGATCTCCATGCGCCAGAGGCTGGCGCTCGGATGAAGGACCCGCTCAGCCACGGCGCCACGCCGCATGGAGCGCGATCGCCGCCGCGGCTTCGGCTGCCGTCTCGACTCGCAGGACATGGGGGACGAGGGCCGCCGCGCAAACTTCGGCGCCCCGGAAGAGCTCTTCCTCGGCGGGGCTCCAGCCGCCCTCGGGGCCGATCCACAGGCGCAAGGGTGCGCAGCGCGTGCCCGCGCTGGGTTCGGTCAAGAGCGCGGCCAGCGGCGTCGCCGCCCGCGGATCGAGCCAAAACTGGGCGCTCGCGGGGTGCGACCGCAGGTGCAGGGCGGGGTCCACGGGCCCCGCCAGCTCCGGGAGCCACAGGCGGCGGCACTGCTTGCACTGCTCGCGCGCCAGCCGCCCCCAGCGCTCGAGGCGCTCGCCCACTTGCTCGCGGGCGAAGCTTTGGGTCCGCTCGGCGCTCAGCAGGACAACCGAGGCGACGCCGAGCTGGACCAGACGCTCGACGAGCTCGTCGGCGCGGGCGCCCTTGGGCGGTGCAACGGCCACCTCCAGCCAAGGCAGGGCCGAGTTTGGGGCACCCGGTTCCGGCTCGGTCGCGAGCTCCCCTTGCAGTCGCCAGAGCGCTTCCCCGCGTCGGACATCGGCCAGCTCGAGGTCGAAGGCCGTCCCTTCGCCATCGAGCGCGACCACGCGGGAGCCGGGCTCGAGGCGCAGGACCTTGAGCGCGTGACGTTCGTCGTCGGGTAGCAATCGAGGCGCGCCCTCGGGGGCCGCCGGGTCGAGGAAGAACCAGCGCTCGCCGCCCTCGTGCCGTTCCCGTGCCATCGCCGCCGGATTGTCGAGCCCCGACCGCCTCCCGGCAAGGCGCTCGACCTTCTCCGGATCGGTTTCGCCCGCTATCCTCCGTCTCACGCAGAGCGAAGTCGCACGCTGGGCGAGTTACCCCCGCTGCCGGGCACGGTAGGTCGGTAGGCAACCCTCGCGGACGGCTCCTCTGCGGACGCTTCTACCGAGGTTTCCTCGGCACGCTCTGCCTGCTTTGGGGTTGTGCGGGGCCGACATCCTCGCCTCCCGCTCCCTCGGCGCACGGTCCCGGCCTCCGCGGGGCGTGCACCCCGAACCTCCCCGAACCGTCCCCTGAGAGACTCGCGCGCCATGCAACCTCGCTACTCCTTGCGCTTCGAGAACGGCGAGCGGCAAGGCGAGACCCTCCCGATCAGCGGCAGCTCGTTCAGCATCGGTCGGCGGCCGGGCAACAGCGCCCAAGTCTCCGACGCGTCTGTGTCGGGTCGCCATGCCGAGTTCGTGGCCCAGTCCGACGGCGTGCTCGTGCGCGATCTTGGCTCGACCAACGGCACCAAGGTCGGCTCCGAGCGCATCGAGGAACACAAGCTCGTGCACGGCGACGTGGTCGTGCTCGGCAACGTCAAGCTCACCTTGCTCGACCTCGAGCGCGGTGGAGCCTCCGCGGCCTCGGGTGGCGGCGACTCCGACGAGCTCGAGCTCGAGTTCGACGAGCCCGTGCGGCCCGCGAGCACCCCGCCGCTGGCGCGCGAGGTGCCCCGTTCCGAGCCTGCCTCCGCTCCTGCTACGACCGCAGCGGCGGCGCGCCCCGCCACGGAGCCGAGCACGGCCGCGGGCGATCAGGTGCGGACGATCAGCGCCGACAAGGTCGCGGCCTCCGGCAAGCGCTCCGCTCTCGGCCTCGTCGCGCTGCTCGTGCTCGTGGTCGGCGGCGGCGGCGCGGCGTGGTACTTCCTCCAGCCCGCGGCCGAAGGCGAGACCCGCACCGTGCGCGCGGTTGAGGCCGTGACGGGCAACTTGCTCGAGCGCGGCTTCTCGTTCGAGGGCGAGGGCGCAGAGTGGGAGGCCGATCCGGCTGGCCCCGAGGCGTTCGGAATCGAGCGCGGCTCGCGCTACAGCGGCGAGGCGGGCTTGGGAGTGTTCGTCGATGCCGAGCAGTGGGCGCTGGCGCGCTCGAGCGCCGCGAAGGGCAGCGGCACGCGTGTGCTCACGCTCGGCGGCATGGCCCGGGTGCGCGACAGTGCGCGCGCGCGCGTAGGACTTGAACTGTCGAGCACCGCGGGAGCTTCCGCGACCACACTCGCCTTCGGCCCGGCGCTCGAAGCCAGCGGCGAGTTCACGCGCTTCGAGTTCCGCGCCACCATTCCCGGCGCGTTCGACACCGTGAAGGCCGTGCTGCTCGCGGAGTCGACGGCCGCGAGCGGCGGCGGGGTGGACTTCGATGACGTGGCCCTGGTTGCAGGCGGCGACGCGCAGCTCGTGGCCATCGACGAGTTCCAGTTCGTGCAGCACGGCTCGACCTCGGCTGCGCTGTTCAAGATCGATCGCACGCTGTTCTCCGACTTCCACGTGCGCGCGGACGGCGGCGGACTCGGAGCGCGCGACACGACGACCGTCACCAAGGGTGACTCCGGCTTCGCGCTCGCGCTCGCGGGCTCGGGACGTCGCACGCTCTCGCTGCGCGTGGACGAGCCGTTGCTCAAGGGCGGGCTCGCGACCACGGGCAGCGGTGGCTATCGAGCGCACGCCACCGAGTTCACGCGCGAGGGCGTGACGGCTGTGATCGCCGGCAGCGGCAAGGACCAGGTGCGGCTTGCGTTCGACGGGCCGCTCACGCTGCGCGGACGTCCCGAGGGCGGTGGCATGCGCCTCGAGGGCGAGCTCGCCGGCGCGACGCTGCGACTGCAGACTTCCTTCCTCGCCGAGCGCGACGAGGCGGCCAAGCTGGCGCGCGCGGCGCGCGAGGCGGAGCAGAAGGGCGAGCTCGGGCTCGCGGCCCAGAACTGGCTCGCGCTGCGCGACGACTATCCCTTCGACGCCAAGGTGCTCGAGGAGGCCGATGCGGCGCGCACGCGCATCGCCGAGGGCGGGCTCGCGGAACTCCGGCGCCTGCGAGGCGAGGTGGAGCGCGCGCGTTTCTTCCGGCTCGGCGAGCTCTATCGCCAGTGTCGGCGCGACGCGCTCGCGGTCGCCGCGCGCTACGCGGGCAGCGAGATCGAGAACTACGCGCGCCTGCTCGCGCTCGAGATCGACAAGGACTCGGGCGCGCTCGAAGCGGAGCTCGCCCGCACGGAGCGCTCGCGGCTCGAGGGCATCGCGAGCGCGCTCGAGGTGGGCGCGAGCCCCAAGCTCGCGCAGCGCGTGCGCGACTACCTGCAGGGCATGGCCGGTGCGACGGCGCCGCGCGAGGAGAAGTAGCACATGGCTCGCACGGTCACTGGCATCGACATCGGCTCGCGCACGAACAAGTTCGTCCGCGGCCAGTACAAAGGCAACACCTTCGCGCTGGCGCGCTTCGGCGTCGTCGCGCACGGCGAGTCGGAAGTCGCGGACGCCTGGGGCGCCGGTGCCGCTCCGTTCAAGCTCGGTGAGTCGCGCATCGGCCTCACCGGCCGCGACGTCAACATTCGCTACACGCGCGTGCCGCGCGTGCCCGACTGGCAGCTGCGCAAGCTGATGCGCTTCGAGGTCGAGGACGTCGGCGACACGTCGGGCGCGACGGTCGCGAGCGACTTCAACCTGCTGCCGGCGCTGCCGGAGATCGAGGACGAGGACGTCGTGCTGCTCGCGCTCGCGCGCGAGAGCCTGCTCGAGGAGCACATGGCGGGCCTCGCGGGGCTCGGCGGCTCGATCGACGCCTTCAGCCCGTGCGCGCTCGCGCTGTACAACGCGTGGACGCACTTCGGGGTGATCGAGGACGAGACCGTGCTGCTCGCCAACATCGGGCACGACAACCTCGACGTGATCCTCGTGCGCGGTCCGGACCTCCTGTTCGCGCGCAACCTGACCGGCGGCTCGAAGCTGATCGACAGCGCCATCGCCGAGCGCTTCGCCGTGTCGCTCGAGAAGGCCGAGCAGCTCAAGATCGAGCTTGCCACGCTCGAGCCCGGCGCGCGCTACCGCGACGCGAACCAGGAGAAGGCGAGCCGCGCGGCCGCCGCCGCCGGCGGCCAGCTCCTGTCGCTGCTCCAGTCGACGGTGATGTTCTGCAAGAGCCAGGTGAAGGTCTCGAATCTGCGCGTCGACAAGGTGCTCCTGTGCGGCGGCGGCGCAGCGCTCGCGGGTCTTCCGCGCTACCTGTCGGCCGGCCTCGGCGTGCCAGTCGAACTGTTCGACCCGTTCCGCACCGCGGACACGAGCGGACTCTCGGCCGAGGACGCGGCCAAGCTCCAAGAATACAAGCTCGAGGCGGTGGTCGCGCTCGGACTGGCCACGATGGCGGCGGATCCGGCGGCCTACTCGATCGAGATCCTGCCCGAGAAGGTCAAGCGTCGGCGCGAGTTCGCCGGCGGGACCGTGTGGGCGATCGCGGCGGCCGTGCTCGCGGCCAGCTTCCTCGGCCTGCAGTACGCGCAGGCGTCCGGCGAGCTCTCGAAGCTGCGCTCGGAAGTCGCGACGCTCGACGGCAAGCTGCGGCGCGCCAAGGAAGCGGACCGTCGGACGCGCGAGGTGAGCGCAGAGAACGCCGCGCTCGCGGTCGCCGCTGGCGAGCTGCACGGTCTCGCGGGCTCGGGCGAGCAGCTCGCGCGCGTGCTCGAGCAACTTGAGTCGGACTTGCCCGACGGCTTCTGGATCGAAGGCCTGTCGACGGACTTCCGGGTGCACGAGGGCCTGCGCGTCGCGCGCGGCTCCGAGAAGCCGGTGATCAAGGTCGCCGGTCGCGCACGCGAGGGCACGGAGTCGATCGCGGCGCTGCTCGACTTGTACGTCGGTAAGCTGCGCGCGCGCTTTCCCGCAGCGGAGATCATCTACGCGCCCAGTCCCTCGGGCGAGAAGTTCACGCTCGATCTGACGCTCCACGCGCCCGCGCGCACGAGCGAAACTGAAAGCGAGGCCGCGAAGTAGCGCCATGGATCTCTCCAACTACTGGCAGGAAAACAAGCGCTTCCTCGTGTCGGTCGGCATCGGGGTGGTGGCGTTCATCGGCGGCTGGATGGCGATCGACGGCTACGTCGGCGCCGAGCTGCGCGCCCAACGCGCGCGCAAGTCGCGCGTCGAGGGCGAGCTGCGGGCGCCGCTCTTCACCGCACAGAATCTCGAGCGCGCAAGCGCCGAGAACGAGGCGCTCCGCAAGGCCTGCGACGAGCTGCGCAAGGACCTCGAGTTCGTGCCGCGCCCGGAGTTCCGCATGGACAAGGGCACGACCGCGACGAGCCGCTACTTCACGGCTCTCGAGCGCACGCGCGAAGACCTCAAGCGCCGCGCGGGTCGCGCCGGACTCGCGCTGCCGCCCGACATCGGCATGCCCGCGGTCGCTCCGACCAAGGAGGCCGCGCTCGCCCGCTACCTCGAGGCGCTCGATGCGATCGAGCAGGTCGTCACCGCCGCGATCGCGGCGGGTTGCCAGCGCATCGACAAGCTCGCGGTGCGCCTCGACCCGGCGCTGCTGTCGGGCAAGCCCATCGCCGGCGTCGAGCGCACGAGCGTCGAGATCCAGCTCACCGGGGCCGCGTTGCCGCTCGCCCGTGTCGCGTGCGCGCTGCAGGACCGCTCCGGTGGTCGCGTGCTGCCCGTCGAGCGTGCCGACTTCGCGCCGTCGCGCACGCGCGGCAGCGACGAGGTGCGGCTCGAGCTCGTGCTGCTCCTGCCGCATCTCGGCGCGCTCGGCCTGCCCGCGTCCGCGGAGGTGACCCAATGAACTTGCGCAAGGAACACGTCGTCCTCGCCAGCACGCTGGTCGTGCTCGGCGCGCTGCATTTCACCGGTGGCAGCGCGCCCGTCGCGTCGCGCAGTGGCTCCAAGGGTGGTTCGGCCCCGGAGCTCGAGCGGCACGCCGTGCCCGACACCGCCTTGTCGTTGCCCGCCGCGCGCGCACTCGCGCAGCTGGACCGCGACATCTTCGCGCCGCCGCGCGACACGCGCCCGCTGCCGCCGCTCGAGCTCGAGGAGCCGCCGCTCTTCGCGCTCGCCGCGCTGCGCCCGCCGTGCGTGCCGGCGCTCGACAGCAAGCTGTTCGGTCGTGCGCTGCGCACGGAGCTCGCTCCGCGTTCGGTGCCGGGTCTGTTCGCGAGCGCGGACGATGCGGACGCGGGCGACAGCTTCGAGGCGATCGAGGGCGGCGTCGCGCCCGACATGGCCGAGGCTCCGGACATCCCCGCCAGCTCGCTCACGCCCGACCAGCGTGCAGCGCTCGTCGCGGGCTACAAGCGCCTGCACGACTGGATCCGACTCGACGACGGCGAGCCGCTGTTCGGCCAGATCCGCAACGCGGATCGCTACGGCCTGCGCTCGCGCTCCCAGGAGGATGTGCTGTTCGTCGAGGTGAAGCCCGAGACCGGTGCCGAGCGCTTCCCTGGCCAGAGGCCCGCGCCGTACAAGCGCGCACGTGTCACCGAGTTCGGTTTCGCGGATACGCCCTCGAACCGCATCCAGCTGCGTCGCCGTGACTTTGCCGGCGACGTCGGCCCGAGCCAGTACGCGAGCCTGCTCGCGTTCGCCGACGAGTGTGTCGCCCAGCGGCTCGCCGCGCGCGAGGCGCTCTCCGTCGCGGAGGAGCTGTACGCCCGCGCGGCCCTCGTCGACGCGCAGGATCCCACTCCGCAGCTTGGTCTCGCGCGCTGCTATGAGGCCGGATTCCAGCTCGAGAAGGCCTACGAGGTCTACCAGCGCCTGCTCGCGACCTATGGGCATCGGCCCGAAGTGCACGTCGGCATCGGCGAGCTCGAGGCTCGCCTACGGCTCTTCGAGAGCGCGGAGTCGCACCTGCGCGAGGCGGAGCGCACTGGACGCGCGCAGTGGCGCGTGCAGTTTGCGCTCGGCCGCTTTCTGTTCGAGCGCGGTCGCTTCGCGGACGCGCTTGCGCACCTGCGCGAGGCCTACAAGTTCGAGCCCAGCGAGCCCGCGGCGGCACCGACCCGCGCGCGCGTTCGCACCGCGCTCGGCCGTGCCCTGCTCGCCACGGGAGCCTACGACGAGGCGCTCTCGGTGTTCGAGAAGGCGCAGCAGGCCGATGCCGGCGATCCCGACGCCTTCGCCGGTCGCCTGTCCGCGCTGCGCATGGGAGCCAAGGGCAGCGCACCGACGGGCTCGCCCTCGGGCGCGAGCTTCGAGCTCTCGCTCGCCCGCGCGCTGGCCGACCTCGACGCCGGCAACTACGCCGCCGCGCGCGACGGTCTCGCGCTCGCGGCGTCCAGCGATCCGCTGCGCGCTCCCGAGGCTTGGCGTGCGCTGTCGTGGCTGGCGGAGTCCACCGGCTATCCCGAGGAGGCCGCGCGTTGGATCGAGGCCGCCCTCGAGGGCGATCCGACCGATACGTGGTCGCTCTACCAGCAGGGTCGCCTGCTCGCGGGCCGCGACGACGTGCAGGGCGCGCGCGAGGCGCTCGTGCGCGCGCTCGATCGCGAGATCGACTTCGGCGACGCGCTCGTCGCGCTCGGCTACCTCGCGTACCGCACCGGCGACCACGCCGCGGCGGAGCGCTACCTCGAGCGCGCAATCTCGATCGAGCCGCGCCGTCCGGAAGTGCTCGCGCTGCGCGGGCTCAACTTCATTCGGCAGGGTGACTACGCGCTCGCGCGCGAGAGCTTCGACGCCGCGCTCGGCCTCGAGCCGCTGCAGCCGATCGCGCGCGTCGGACAGGCGTGGACGACCTATCGCGGCGGCGACGCCGAGAAGGCGCGCACGCAGTTCGCCGAGCTCAACGACGTGCGGCGCACGCTGCCCGAGAGCGATCCGTTCCGTGTGCATGCGATGGGGCAGATGGCGCGCATCGAGGAGCACACTTCCAAAGTCGTGTGGAGCGACTCGTTCGAGCGCCTGCAGCTCAAGAACGACTGGGATGTCGAGGAGGCCGCGGGCCCCGTGGTCTCGCTGGTCGACGGCTCGGCGCGCATCGACGGTACCTTCGCCACGAACGGCTCGGCGCGGCTCTATCGCGCCTACGCGGCTGCGGAGTTCGTCGCGGTCGAGCTCTCGCTGACGGTACCCGCCGACAGCAACGCGAAGGTCGGCCTGTTCGTCTCCAAGGAGCGGCGCGTCGGCTCGGGGCAGTCGCAGGTGCAGTCGAAGTTCGGCATCGCGCGCCGTCGCGACGGCGGGCTTGTGGTGCTTCTGATGGACGCCGCCACTGCCGAGGAAGCGTGGCAGGACATTCCCGCCGTCGGCGGCAAGTCGTGGTGGCCGGTCGACAAGCCCGTGCGCGTGCGCATCGAGCGCGTGGGCGAGGGCAACGACGCCACCGGCCGCATCTCGATCGACGGCATCGCCGTGCGCGAGGGCTTCAAGCTGCCCCGTCTCGCGGCGTCCACGCAGGACGTGCGCGTCGGCGTGTTCGTCGAGGGCCAGAGCGGTCTCAAGGGACGCGCGATCGTCGACGACGTCGAGGTCACGCGGCGGATTCGCAAGTGAGGCGCGCGGCTGCGCGGGAGGAAGCGATGTCGAGGAACCAAACAGTGCGCGCGCGCTCGAGCGGCTTCACGCTGGTCGAGATGCTCGCCGTAGTCGTGATCATCGGCATCCTCGCGGCGTACCTCGTGCCGCGACTAGCGGAAGTGGTCCGTGCGGTCGACGTGTCCGTCACGAAGGTGACGGCGCAGAAGATCGGTGCCGCGCTCGCCGAGCTCTCCGACGACACGGGTGACTTCGCCTCGTCGAGCCTGCCCGCTGACCTCGGCCTGCCGCCCAACGACACCAACCGCGGCGCGGAGGCGCTGCAGGTCGCGCTGATGGCCGAGGGCAAGCCGGGCTTCGGCGTGCTCGAGGAGCACCTCTCGAACATCGACGAGGATTCCTTCGGCAAGCGCCCGCCGGGCTTCAACGTGACCACGGCCCTCGAGCTGTGCGACCAGTGGGGCAACCCGTTCGCGTACTTCCACTGGCGCGACTACGGGCGCGAGGACACGTACGTGACCCTCAGTCCCAAGACCGGCGAGCGCATCGACAGCATCGCGCGAGCTCTCAAGGACGACGCCACGCAGCGCTACCACCAGCCGCGCGGCTTCCAGCTCATCTCGGCTGGCCTCGATGGCGAGTTCGGCACTGAGGACGACGTGCCGGGTTTCCGGGCGCGCAAGGACTAGGGCGCCAGCGATGGGAACGAGCACGAGTGGGCGTGGTGCGAGCGAGCGCGGCTTCCGGGCGGCGCGGCGCGGCATGACGCTGCTCGAGCTTCTGCTCGTGATGGGCCTGATCGGCGTGCTGCTCGGTGCTGGCGTCGGACTCGTCGCGTCGGTCGATGTCGGCCATCGCGCAGCGAAGGGCCTCGTGCAGAGCGTGATCCGCTCGGCGCGCAACTCGGCCGTGGCGCGCGGCGCGCCGGCGCGCGTCGTGATCGATCGCGAGCAGCGCACGATTCGCGCGGACGCTTTCGAGGTCGTCGGTACGTGGCACTTCGAGGGCGGGACGGAGGTCGTGCGCGGCGCCTTTGAGATCGACGGCACCAACCAGGGCGCACTGATGGTCGATGACGGCTTCACGGGCCGCGCGCTCGCGTTCCAGCCGGGCACCCGCGGCCGCGCGGAGATTCCCGTTCACCTGTACTCGGCCTACGATCTGACCGAGGGCTTCCGGCTCGAGTTCGCGCTGCGCCTCGACGGCCAGTCCGGCGGGCGCGTGCTGCGCATCGGCGAGAGCGTCGGCGTCGACGTGAGTGCCGCGGGCGCGATGCGCGTGTGGCTCGTCCCGCGCGCGCAGGACGGCACCGGGGGAGAACTCAAGGGCGGCAAAGCGACGCTCGAGGCGGCCGCTGGCACGTTCCCGCCGGGCCGCTGGCGGCGCGTGTCGTTTCACTACGATCGCCGCGGGCTCGCGCTCGAGGTCGACGGCGTGAGCATCGAGCCGCCGAAGGACTTCGAGCCGGAGACGGGCCCCGTCTGGCGCATCGATGGTCCGTTGGTAATCGGTGATGCGCAGGGCGGATTCACGGGCTCGATCGACGCGCTCGTGCTGTCCGCGATCGGCGCGAGCGAGAGCGCGAAGCTCCCCGATGGCGTCGAGTTCTCGACGTCGGCTCCGGCGCAGATCGTGTTCGATGGCGGCGGCAACCTCGATCGCTCCGTGCACCGCGAGCCCGCGCGCTTCGCGCTCGAGCAGGTCGAAGGGCGCAGCTACGGAATTGTCGTCGGTCTCTACGGGACGGTGGAGTGATGCATTTTCTGAGTGAGCGACGGTCCGCAGCGCGGCGCGGCTTCGCGCTGGTGACGGTGTTGCTCGTGCTCATGGCGTTGCTCGTCCTGTGCGCGCCGTTCCTGATGACGGCCCGCAACGCCTCCCGCGCGAGCACGCAGCTCTCGGATCGTGCGCAGGCGCGACTCGCGCTCGACGCCGCGGTGCGCCATGCGCGTGCCTCACTCGGGGACTCGCACCCCGCGATCGACCTCACGCCCTACTGGGACGATGCCGCGGAGGTCACGCGCCTGCCCGAGCTCGAGCCGACGTTCTTCGATGCCGCCAACGACTTCGGCCTGATGTGGCGCGCCGAGGTCACGGATCTCGCGTCGAAGGCGGATCTCAACAGCGCTCCGCCGCAGCTCCTTGCGAACCTGCTCGGGTCGTCGAGCCGCCTCGTCGAGCCCATGAAGGAAGGCGACACCGAGCTCTCGGTCTCCTCGACCGCGGGCTTCCCCGCGCAAGGGTTCGTGTGGATCGAGCGCGAGCTCGTGCGCTACAGCGAGGTCGAGGGCTCGAAGCTCAAGAAGCTCTCGCGCGGCATGATGGCGGCGAGCGGCGGCAATGGCGCGGCGGCCGAGGCCGGTGCGACGCCGGCGGTTCCGCACGCGATCGGGGCGCCGGTGATCGACCAGCGCGCATTCGCACCCGCGCTGTGGCGCGTGGCGACGCCGGATGCGGCGCTGCGCGAACTCGATGCTCCCGAGCAGCTGCGGGACACAGCCCAGCTAGCGCTGGGCATCGCGACGCGCCCGCCGGATGACGCCGAGGAGGGCGTCGTCGAGTCGTACACGCAGGCGGTGGAGGCCCTAGTCGCCCCGCTCGCGGCGTACGGCACGACGTACGGCTCGCTGCGCGCCGGCCACGCTTGGCAGAGGCCCGTGCGCGTCTACAACCCGATCATCGCGGGCCAGACAGGAATCCTGCGCGTCGACGAGCTGCGTTGGTTCGCTCCGGGCACGACGGTCGAGATCACCGACGGCACCAAGCGCGAGCTCGGCATCGTGCACGAGCTCGTCGATGGCGGCATCCGGCTCATGGAAACCGCGAAGAACGACTACTTCGCGTACCGTGCCGAAGTGCGTGCGCAGGTGCGACGCGCGGTCAACGTCAATCTCGCGGAGCCCGAGCTGCTCGAGTCTCTGTTCTCGAACTTGCAGCTGCGCCAGAAGAACGAGCGCATCACGCGCGACGAGGCGCGCACGCTAGCGGCGATCGTCGTCGAGTCGCGGCCCTTCGACGGGATGGAGGACTTCCTGCGACGCGTCGTGCTGCCGGCCGCGGGGCTCGAGAAGATTCCGGCGAGCGCGCGCGTCGTCCCGGGCGCGCTCGCGGGCGGTGGCGCCGTGATCGACGCCCTCGACGCCGAGGCGCTGCTGCGCAATGCGCTCAACGCCAACGACAGCTACCTGCTTTTTTCGACGCTGCCGTTCTGCTTCACGTCGCGCGACACGTACCAGCTCGACCTGCGCGCGGTCGTCAATGCGCAGAGCGGCGTCGAGCGGGTCGCGATGGTGCGCGAGCAGGTCGAGCTCGTCGTGCCGCAGCGCGAGCTGATGCAGGTTTGGTCGCGGCAAGAGGACTTCGACGACGCGTTCCGGCTCGACCGCGACGCGCCGTTCTGGGCCACGGGTCCCAACGCGCTGCAGCGCTGGGACAACGGCGCGACGCCGCCCTCCAACTTCGTGCCTCACTTTGGCACGCTCGGGGGCCAGCCGTTCCTGTCGACGACCCAGACGGTGCAGGGAACGAGCGGGGGAAGCCAGGAAGCGCCGGTGCCCCAGCACGTATTCGCCTCGCGCGAGGATACGGGCTGGGCGCAGCTGTGGACCGCGCGCGAGCCGGACGCGATCGCCGGACTCTCCAATCGCTTCGTCTCGCACTTCGACCATGAGACGTCGGACTCGGAAGGCCGCTCGGTCGCGTCCGAGCCGCTGCAGCGCTCGACGGCCGAGCTCAACTGGACGAGCGCGCAGAGCCCGCTCCTGCGCGCGTTCCACTCGCAGATGTGGCTCAAGCCGCGCGCGCTCACGCCGTCGACGGTGCTCGATGTCGGGCGCTCGTCGCTCGAGACCGACCGCGTGCAGATGTTCGTCGATGGCACGGACCTCGTGGTGCGCGTGTTCGACGGAGCTGGCGATCATCCGGGTACCGTGGGGTACACCGAGACCGGCGAGGCGCGCTTCGCGCTCGCTCCCGATCGCGGTCCGGGCCTGCAGGCCGGAACGTGGTCGCACGTGGCGCTCGACGTGCGCGGCAATCGCCCGAGCCAGATCTCCATGCTCGTCGACGGTCGCGCCTTCGGCGTGCGCTATCCGGGACTGACGCGCCTCGCGGCCAGCCTGTCGCAGTCGAGCACGCAGATCGCGGTGCAGAGCCTCGAGGGCTTCCCGGATCCGTGCGTCGTGCGCATCGGTGACGAGCTGATCGAGTGCACGCGCGGCACGGGCAGTTCGCTCAACGCGGCGCCGGTGCTGACGGGCGTGAACGCTGGCTTCGGCGGCCGCCTCGCGCGCGTGCCCTACATCGGCGGCGAGCTCGGCGTTCCGTCGACCACGAACGTGGACATGGACCACCCGACCGGAACGCCGGTCGAGCTCTACGGCTACACGTCGATGCTCGCGTCGAACGTGCCCTCGGGCGCCGCGCGACTGCCGGGCAACATCGGTGCGTGGACGATCGGCCGCGCGACGGGCGTGGTCGGTGGCCAGAGTTCCCTCGGCGATCCGATCATCCTGAGCGGCATCCTCGCGCCGCTCGGCTACGGCATCGAGGGCAGCAGCTCGGTGACAGGCGTCAAGCTCGCGGCCTGCGACCAGGGCCAGACGGTGCAGGATGTGATGTCGGCCTTCAGCCAGCAGGGTGGCTACGCGCTGCTCGTGCAGGTCACGCCCGGCGCCGTGAACTACCAGCCCAACGGCCAGCCTGCGCAGAACTCGTCGCAGAACGTCACGGTCAACAACACGCCGATCTTCGGCTTCGAGATCGTGCGCTACTCGGGTTGGTCGGGAGACACGCTCAACATCGCCGCGCGCGCCGCGCTCCCCACGGGTGATCCGCAGCAATCGGCGCACGCCTTCGTCGTCAACTGGGATCCGAACTGGCAGGACCAGCAGGCGGGCGTGCCGATCGCGAACATCCTGTACTGGCAGACGTTCGTCGTGCCGATCTCGATTCCCGCGCCGGGCGCGAACTCGCTGACGGGCTTCCTGCAGCCGGTGGCGAACGCCGGTTCCGAGTTCGCGCAGATCACGGAGCTCGCCACGTCCGAACTCACCGAATGGGTGCGCTACGACACGATCACGCCGGACGGCCACCTCGTGCGCACTGATCGCACGGCGCTGATCGACCTGCGCGCCACGCTGACGCTCAACAACGATGGCCGCACCCTGCAGGGTGGCATCCCCGGTGGCGGCGGCGGTGGCGGTGGTGGTGGGGGTGGCGGTGGCGGTGGTGCTCCGAGCTTCCTCGTGGCTGTTTCGCAGCCGCAGCCTGCGTCGCAGGGCAGCTCTTCGGGCGCGTCGCTCTGGCAGGCGTGGTGGGGCACCAACGAGGACACCAACTTGCCGCTGACTCGATCGGCGCGCTCGGTGTTCCAGTTCCGCGGCGTGTGCGGGACGCACAGCCACGATCACGCTGCGGGCGTCGAGATCCTGCCGGTCTGGCGCGTGCAGCGCGCGGGCGCCGAGGGCGGTGAGCCGGGGCGCTTCGACTCCGTGTTCTTGATGGACCAGTCCGCGAACTCGCTCGGCTGGCCGGTGCGCGTGCATCGCACCTATCGGCCCGCGGATCGCACCGTGGCCACTTGGACCTTCGACGCGGCGAATCCGATGGTGCCCACGGCCGATCAGGTCGGTACCGCTCCCGAAGATGCGCTGATCCTCGCGCGCAACGCGGTGATGGTCGCGCTCGACTCGCAGGCGCAGGCGCCCGTGCCGATGACGGTGCAGTCGGGCACTTCGACTCCGAACTACGAGTCGCGCACCATGGCACGCGTGATCAAGCACCCCAGCGGCGAGCGGCCGCGCGAGGTCGATCGCGTCGTGGTCGGGCGCGACCTGCGCGGCGGCGCCGCGGCGGACATGATCGTGGACGAGGTCGTGTTCCACACCACGAGCTTTGGCGACGGCGACAACTCGCCGGCGCAGGGTGGGCAGCTCGTCCTCAACCAGGATCTCTCGGAAGGTGGGCTGCAGTTCACGGTGCGCCCGCAGGGCCTGCGCATCGCGGCGGGCAACTGGAACCAGAACACGAACTGGCTCGAGGGCTTGCCGCCGGACGCTGGCCTGCTGCAGCTTGGCGAGGAAATCGTGTGCTACACGTCCTACGACGCGACCAGCGGCACGGTCAACGTGACGTCGGGCGGGCGCGGGCTGCTCGGCACGCAGGACCAGACGCACGAGATCGGCGCGACCGCGAGCTACCTCGAGCACATGGTCGTGAGCATCCTCACGGCGAATATCGGCGCCGGTGATGCCACGCTGCCGCTCGTCGACGTCGCGGGCTTCCCGCCGAGCGGCACCGTGCTCGTGGGCACGGAACTGGTGCACTACACGCGCATCGCGGGCTCGGGCCTCGACATGCCGCGGCGCTCGAGCGAGGCGGGCGCGAAGAATGGCCAAGGCGACGGCATGTTCCGTGGTCGCTTCGGCACGGCCCCGACCGGTCACAGCGCGGGCACGCCCGTGATCCTGTTTCCGCTCCGTTACCACGATCGCTGGACGGAGAAGGCCGACGCGCCGGAGCTCGGCTACTTCGGTCTCGCGCTCGACCAGCCCAACGCCTACTGGCGCACGAGCTTCTTCGCGGCCGAGGAGCCCGGCAGCGGACAGGTGAAGGTCGAGGTGCTGCAGCGCCTCTCGAGCCGCGGTCAGCCGCAGCCACCGTGGGATGGGGAGCCGGGCGTCACGCGCGGACTCAAGCTCCTGCGCGAAGGCATGCCTCGCGGCGAAGGCCATCCGATTCGCGCGCAGGCCGATCTCATCGAGTGGCGCGTGCACGCGCGCTACCTCAACGGCGCCTTTGACGAGCAGGGCGGACTCGCGCACGGCTGGAAGCAGTCGCCGCGCCTGCGCACCTTCGGTGCGGAGTCCACCGCCCCGAGTCTCGTGCTGCGGAGGGTCGACGAATGAGCCCGCGCTTCCATCGCGCCGCGCACTCGCGCCGCGGACTGACGCTGGTAGAGCTCGTGCTCTCGGCCGGCTTGCTCTCGATCCTGCTCGCCGCGGTGTTCCAGCTCGTGCGCCAATTCATGGGCGTGTGGGAGAAGAGCGAGGTGCGCCGCATGCAGGTCGAGGAAGCGACCGGCGTGTCCGAGCTGCTCGCCGCGGACCTCGTCGCGCTCGAGCCCGGCCCGCGCGGCGACCTCCTCGCGGAGTGGGTGTTCTTCGACCACGATCTCAATGGCACCGCGGAAACCAAGTGGCCGCGCGTGCGCATGGTGCGCCACGCCTCGCCGGCCGAGCTCGCGCGCCTGCAGGCCGGCGAGCAGGCCGACGCGCGCCTCGCGGGCGAGGGCCTGATCGAGGTCGTGTGGGCCGTGCTGCCGACCCAGCCCGGGACGCGCGACGAGGGGCGGCGCGCGATCGGCACGCTGTGGCGCGGCGAGCGCGTCTTTGGGCCCGCGCGCGGCGCGGACGTGCCGATGTTCTCCGGGGAGTACCTCAGCCGTGGCGGAGTGCCGCGCCCCGGATCGACCCAGGAAGTGACGGGCGGCGTACTCTGGCTCGGCATGCACTTCGCGACGCAGACCACGATTCTCCGCGACGGCTGGCGCGTGGGGCGCGAGGCCGGGGACGCGGTCGCGTCGTGGGATGGGTGGAATCGCAAGCGCCCGGTCGCCGAGCGACACGTCTGGAACGACACCAGCGACTTCCTGCCCAAGGTGTCCGACGCCCCGCTCCTGCCCCGTCGCGTGCGCCTCGAACTCGAGCTCGAGCAGGCCTCGGACCTCAAGCGCCGCACCCGGCTGTCGGCCTTCATCAGCCAGCAGGACGGCTCGTTCGAGGTCGACGATCCCGCGCGCCTGCCGGCGGTCGGTGGGCACGTGCTCGTCGATGCGGAGTGGATGCTCCTGACGAGCGTCAGCGGGCGCTGGGTCTCGGTGAAGCGTGGGGCCCGCGGCACGGCTCCCGCGGCTCACGACAACGGCGCGCTGGTGCACTTCGGTCGCACCATGCTGCGCGAGGTTCCGATCGCCACGCACCGGGAGGACTGGGACCTGTGAGGCGCTCCCTTCGCACGCGCCGCACGAGCGGCTTCACGATCCTCGAGGTGCTCGTCGCCATGGGCATCCTGCTCGTCGGCATGAGCGCGATCCTCGGGTTGCTCTCTTTCGGGGCCTCGATGACGCGCAACGCCGCGCTGAAGAGCGCGGGCGCGAGCGCGGTCGAGGCCGTCGTCGCGGATCTCGAGGAGAGCTTCTTCCCGCTCGTGCGCGACGAAGTCACCGGCGAGGTGCAGGTCGGTGCGCCCGTTCCGATCGAGAACCGACCCGTGCCCGGTCACGAGGGCCTGCACTACTGGGCGCGCGGCAGCGGCGATCCGCGCGACCGCGTCACGCCCGGCGGGCCGCTGCGTTGGCGCGTCGAGGTCGAGATCCGCTGGACCACCGCCGGTCGCGTCAAGACGCGCACCTTCACGACCCTGTTGCTGCGCCAGGTGCCCTTCGGGGAACGCCTGCGGCGCGATCTGATCGAGGGCGCGAGCCCTGCGAGCGAGAACCAGAAGCCATGATCAACCTCCTTTTTCTGTCGCTCTTCCTGACCGCTCCCGCGCAGTCCGCGCTGACCGCCGCCGAGAAGCCCGCGGCCGCGGCCGAGCTCACGATGCTGCGCCTGTACGACGGTGGACTCTTGTGGGGCTCCATCGCCGGACACGACGCCCAGACCGTGCACGTGCAGCGGCTCGACAACGGCGGTTTCGTCAAGCTGCCGTGGACGCGGCTCGATCCCGCCCTGTCGGAAGAGCTGCTCGCCAAGTTCGGTTACGTCGATCGCTCCGGCGAGGAAGTCTTCGTCGAGGCGGACCGCCTGCTGCTCAACGACGGCACCGACGTCATCGGTCTGATCGTCAACCGCACGGGCACCGAGCTGTGGGTCAAGACGGCGCAGCGCACGTTCCCGGTGCCGGTGCGCTCGCTCTCCGGCGCGGCCACGCGCGTGCAGGCGCCGGCGCTCGACGTGTACACGCGCGAGGAGCTCTATCAGGCCGAGCGCGCGCGCGTCGATCTCGCGTCCGCCGCCGCGCTGTGGGACTTCGCCGTCTACTGCGAGCGCATCTACGACTTCGTGCACTGCGTCGAGCACCTCGACGTGCTCGCCAAGCTCGATCCTGGATTCAAGTCCAGCGAAGTCACCAACGGGCTCGCGCGCAACCGCGGCAAGGCGCAGAACCAGGCCCAGCTCGAGGCGCTGCGCGAGATCGACCAGGACCGCGCGCGCGGCTACTTTGATCGAGCGCTCTCCAAGATCGAGGCGTTTGTCGCCGCCAACGGGACGAGTGGCTTCGCGCAGGACGCACTCAAGAAGAAGGCCACCGTCGAGAGGGCCCGCGAGCAGAAGCTGCGCGAGCGCGCCTCGGACGCATGGCACGCGTGGGTCTCGCGCCTCGTCTCGGCCAAGGCGCGCGAGCCGCAGCTGACCCACGAGGCTGCCGTCGAGTGGCTCGAGGAAGGCATGGAGAAGCCGCTCGTCGAGGCGGTCACCGCCGAGCTCGTGCGCTCGGTGTCGGCGACGGTCACGCCGGAGCAGGTCACGCGCTACTGGAAGGAGCGCGCCGGCGGTCGCTGGCGCCGCGCGAGCTACGGTCAGGGCACGTTCCTGCTCGGCGACGCCGAGGCGCGCAAGGGCCTCACGCCGGAGGACTCGAAGTCCGGGCCGACGAGCGAGACCGACAGCGCGCGCAGCGAGCTCGAGGAGCGCCTGCAGCGCTACCTCGCCGCACAGGAGACCGTGCGCGCGGCGCGCGCCGCTTCCGCGGAAGGGGCGGAGAGCGAGACCGAGACCTTCTGGAAGGACTACGGCTCGACCAACCGCGCCCAGTGGATGCTCGCGTACTTCGCCGAGCACTCCGGTGACTTCCAGCTGCGCGACCCGCAGTTCTCCAACTGCCCCGACTGCGGCGGCAGCGGCCGGCGCGAGATTCTCAACGTCGTCGGGCAGCAGAATCGCGCCAGTCAGGGTGGCTCTCAGGGCGGCGCCACGGGCGGCACGACGCAGATGGTCGAGTGCCCAGCCTGCTACGGCATCGGCGTGATCCGCCGCGTGAACTATCGCTGATGCGCGCGCCGCTCCTGCTCGTCGTCCTGCTCTGCGCCTGCGCGGCCACGCGCAACCCGGAGCGTGCCAAGCTCCAGCCCGCGCCGGTCCCGGCGCCCGCATCGGTGCCCGCCGAGTCGGCACCGAGCAGCGCTCTCGCCCCGACCGCGACAGCGACGCCACCGGTGCCCGCGCCGGTCGCTCCGGTCGAGGCCACCGTCGCCCCCGCGCGCGAGTCCGACTTCGAGCTCGGCCGCGTCGGCGATGAGCCGCTCACCTCGCGCGACTTCCTGCGCAAGCTCTGGATCGCAGATAATCGCCTCGCGCGGCGCGTCGTCGAGCAGCTCGTCTTCTCGCGCCTCACCCAGCTCGAGTCCACGCGCCTCGGCATCCGTCTCGCCGAGCCGGCCGTCGATGCGGAGGTCCTGCGCGCGATGGGGGAGCTCGAGCGCAAGCTCGTCGATCGCCAATCGAAGCTCACCCTGCGCGAGCACATCGACCAGGTGATCGGTATCGAGCCCGAGCTGTACCTCGCCGACCTGCGTGACGAGGCCATCCTGCAGATGCTGGCCGAGCGCTGCGTGCGCGCCTGGGTGCTCGAAAACGACCGCTGCGACGTTCGGGTGACCGAGCTGCGTTCCCCCGAGGCCCTCGCGGCCGCCCAAGTCGATCTCAATGCCGGGAAGACCTTCGCCGAGGTCGCCAAGGCCCACGGCAGCGGCGACGACGAGCTCAGCGGGACCACCGTCCTGCGCATCACGCGCGCCGAGTCTCAGGACCTCGCCCGGGCGGTGTTCGCCACGGCCGTGGGGACCGTGGGCGGACCGCTGGAGCAGGGCGGGCGCTGGCTGTTGTTCGTCCCGGAGGCCCGCCACGAGGGTCGCGAGGGCACCTGGGTCGAGCTCCGCGAGGGGGTCGAGCGCAGCCTCGCCACCGAGCCGGTGGGGGAGCTGGAGTTCGTCCAGTGGCGGGCCGCCATGGTGCGCCGCTACCGGGTCGACCTGCAGCCCTTCTTCCGGGAAGTGGAGCGCAAGGCCCCCTCGGGCCGATGACTGGCGGCCGGGTCGCCCCCCCGATCCTTGACCCAAGGGGGGCGGCTCGACGAATCTGTGGCCCCCATGACCCAGCCCGACGAATCCACGCCGGGGGCACTCCCGTCGGCCGAGGCCTCCGCCCTATCCGAGCCCGCGCTCGGCACGCAGGTGCCCCCTGCCGCCCCCTCCGCGGACGCCGCTGCACACGGCGAGACGAGCCAATCGAGCGAGCTCTCTGAGTCGGAGCTCGAGCGCGACCTCGCGGCTTTGCTGTTCGTCTCGACCGAGCCGCTCTCCAAGGGTCGACTCGCGACGCTCGTCGGCGGCGCCAGCGAGAAGCGCGTGCTCGAGGCCCTCGAGCGCCTCAATGCGCGCCTCGCCTCCGCGGGCCTGCCGTGGGAGCTGCGCGAGATCGCCGGCGGTTGGCAGGTCTTCACCACGCCCGACGTGGCCGAGACCGTGGCGCTGCTCGGCAAGGCCAAGAAGGACGAGAAGCTCTCCGGGGCCGGTCTCGAGACGCTCGCCATCGTGGCCTACCGCCAGCCGGTGACGAAGGGCGAGATCGAGGCCATCCGCGGCGTGCAGGTCGGACCGATCCTGCGCACCCTCGTCGACCGCGGCATGGTCAAGGTTGGCGGCCGTTCGGACGATCCCGGTCATCCCTTGCTGTACGTCACCACTCGCAAGTTCCTCGACACCTTCGCGCTCGCGTCACTCGACGACCTGCCGCGCGACGGAGAGCTGCTCCGCGACTAGCGGCGCGGCCATGGCCGGCCCCCGCGCCCGGTCGCCGCGCTCCCACGAACCAACGCGCTTCCCACACCTCAACGCACGTACTCATGTCCAAGCACGAAGACGCACCGCATCAGGAACCGACCCCGGAACAGCTCGCCGCCGCCGACGAGCCGGTCCACGTTCCCAAGGGCCAGAGCCGCGGCAAGTTCCTGCTGATCCTCGCCCTGATGATCTTCACGCTGGTGATCTACGTCGTTCCGGCGGAGTTCACGCAGATGTTCCGCTCGGGCGACCCGTCGGAGGAGTCCTACTTTTCGTGGAACCACCCGCGCGACGGCCGGCAGGACGTCGAAGCGCGCGCGTTCATGCTCGAGTCGCAGCGCATGAGCAACCTGCTGTACTTCCTCGGCGTGATCAGCTCGGACTTCCAGCCGTACGCCGACGCGCTCGCCGACGCCCGCGACTCGATGCTCGAGGAAGAGCAGATCGGCCGGACGATCATCCTCGACCGACTCGCGCAGGACGCAGGCATCGAGATCACGGACAACGAGCTGCGCAAGGTGATCATGGAGGGCGCGATCCTCCAGCTCTCGCGGCCCTCGCGGGACACCAAGAACGCCCAGTACCCGCTGGTCACGATCCCGATCCGCCCGCTCTCCGACGGCGCGCTGCTCAAGCAGGTACTCGCCTCGGCGAACCTCTCGCCCCTCGACTACGAGAGCAGCCTGCGCCAGATCCTGCGCATCGAGCGCTACGAGTCGCTCGTCGGCATCATGGCCCAGCCCAAGCCGGAGGCGATCGAGGCCGCGTGGAAGAAGCAGCACCAGGAATACGGACTCGACTTCGTCGCGTTCGATGTCGACGCCGCCCGCGCCGAGGCCGAAAGCGCGACTGCCGACGAGGCGACGCTGCGCGCGTGGTACGACGGTCTCGACTCGATGACCAAGCGCCAGAAGTTCAACGCCGAGTGGGTGGCCGAGCGCGCTGGCGCCGAGCTCCTGATGTGGAACCTCGCCGACACGACCGAGCCCACCAAGCTGCTCGAGCGCTTCCCGAGTCCGCAGGGCGTCGACCCCGAGAAGGTCGCGCAGGACTTCTACAACCAGTTCGCGAACGTGCGCTTCCGTCGCGCGGAGGAGAAGGCGGACGGCGCCACGGCGGCCGAGCGTCTCTACCGGCCCTTTGAGGAAGTGGCGGACCAAGCTCGGCGCGAGTCGCGCATCCACGCGGCGCTCGTGGCCTACTCACTCGACGTCCAGAACCGCATCCGCACCGCCCTCGCCGGCGACTTGCTGGCGGTGGAAGCGGCCGAGCTCGGCCTCTCCTACATCCGCGACGACTCGCAGCGCACGCAGGCCGACTGGAGCAGCTACCCCGGCGTCGGTGACGCGACCTTCGCGGCCTCGATCCTGCGTGCGGCTCGCGGCGACAAGTTCATTCCGCTCTACGTCGGCCCGGCGAACATCGCTTTCGGCCGTGCAGGCGCGATCAGCGAGGCCGGCGCGCCCAACTTCGAGGACGTCGCCACGCGCGCGCTCGAGGAATGGCGCAAGGACCAGGCCCTTACGATCGCCAACCGCAAGGCGAGCGACTTCTACAACGCCGTGCGCGCCAAGTCGGGCATCACCGAGGCCGCCGCGCCGCTCAAGGTCGACGAGGCCATGTTCCTCGACGTCGCGACGTCGCAGAACTACACGGTCAACTCCGCGGGCTGGGTCGACGAAGCGAAGCTCACCGGCGAGACGCTCGACAACCCGACCGAGATCGAGCGCTTCAAGACCGCGCTGGCCTTCACCGGACGCACTGCGATGAACGTCGAGGACAGCGTCGTCGCGCTGCCCTTCACGACCATGACCCGCGATCGCGTCTACGTCCTGCGCAAGCTCGGCAAGCGCGACTCGCCCGAGCTCAAGCTCGAGCCGCGCGACTACAAGTCGCTGCGCGACAAAGCCGCATCCGAGCGCTCGAACGAGGTCATGGACGAGCTCTTCGGCTCGGCCGCGCTCAAGGCACGCTTCGGCTTCAGCTTCCCGGCGCGCGAGGCGGCCGAGAGGGAAAAGGCCGTCCAAGAGCCCGCGAAGTCCTAGGACTTCCTCGCGACCCAGAACTCGCGGCCCGTCGCGCTCCTCGCGGAGCACGGCGGGCCGCGACGCTGGGCGCGGCCTGCGCTCGAGCGCTGCGGCCACGACGAGTTCGAAGTGCAGCGCCTGCAAGCGCCAAGCAACCGGGAGCATCCCGAGGCGCGTGCCTCGTGGGGCACCCCTTGGAGGAGCGGGCCGAGACATAGGTGCTCTCGGCCTGCGGCGCAGCGCGCTCGAGCTGCGTTCAGCTCGCCGGCGTCGGTGCGTAGGGGAACAGCACGCGGAAGAGCGCGCCGCCACCGGGGCGCTCCTCGACGCTCGCGCGACCTCCGACGTTGCTCGCGTGCAGCGCGACGAGGTGCAGTCCGAGTCCCGTGCCGCGCACGCTGCGCGTGGACTCGTTGCCGGTGCGGTAGAAGGCCTCGAACACGCGCGCGCGTTCGGTCGCCGGAACGCCGGGTCCGCGGTCGGCGACCTCGAGCGCGAGCTCGTGTCGCTCGCGACGCACTGCGACGAGAATCGGCTCGTGTCCCGCGCGTGAAGTATCGACGGGCGCATACTTGCGCGCATTCTCGACGAGATTGACGAGGACCGAGGCCACGGCCTCGGACGTCAGCATCACCGGCGGAAGTTGCTCGGGCAGCTCGAAGGTGAGGTCGGGCTCCTTGCTCGTGCGCCAGCCGTGGAGCCTGTCCATGTGGCGAGTGACCTCGGCGCACAGGTCGCCGGGCCGCGGATGGGCTGGGCCCGCCGAGAGTCGCGCCTTTTCGAGCACGCGCTCGACGAGCGTCGAAAGCCGCGCGGTCTCGCGCACGATGCGGCGGTGGAACTCGTCGCGCTGTTCGCCGTCCTTCACCCAGCCGTCCTGCAGCATCTCGGCGTGCAGCTGGATCGTCGACAGCGGGGTACGCAGCTCGTGGGTGACCGCGGCCACGAAGTTCTCCGTACGCCGTGCCTGCTCGATGTCCTTGCGCACGCCGTGCAGGAGCAGGACGAAGCCCGTGCCGAGCGAGAGCGCGAGCATCAGGGCGACGCCGAGGAAGCGGCGCTCGCGCTCGCCGTAGCGGGCCTCGATGCCGGCCGCGTCGATCGCGACGTTGAGCTCGCCGAGCAGCCCGTCCGCGTCCGACTCGGACTCGAAGCCCGTGTCCGCTACGGGGCGCACGCGCGCGAGGTACTCGCGCTCCTCGTCGACGGCGGCGGTCCCGACGGGCAAGAAGCGCTCGCGCTTGGTGAGCACGCGCGCGGCGAGTGCGTACGGCAGCTCGTCGAGCCACCAGCGCGGGTCGAGGAAGAAGCCCTGCACGATGCGCCGGCCCTGCGCGAGGCGCTGCAGGCACTCGCCGCGGCCGAGGAGCTCCGGCAGCGGCTCAATCAGCACCGTGCGGTGGGCCACGAGGCGCGGCGTGCCATCCTCTTCGCGGTAGGCGAGTAGGCCTAAGTCGCCGACCACGGAGTTGACGGGATCGAAGATCGACATCTGCTCCGCGCCGAGGCAGTCCGCGTCGTCGGCTCCGGCGGCACTGGCCGCGAGCGCGCGCACGGAGAGCGCCAGCTCCTCGGAACTCGCGCCGAGCGACATCGAGGTACGCAGCCACAGGCTGTCGAAGTGGCGCGAAGAGAGTCTCGCGGTGGCGACCTCGAGCGCAGCGCGCGCCGCCGGCGTGTCGTCGGCGCCGAGATAGACCTCAACTTGCGCGGCCTCCGGATCGGACAGGTCCAGCTTGTACCAGCCGAGCACGCCGACCGGCAGCTCGCTGCGCGTAAGCGGCGAGTCGAGCAGCGCGAACTCGCCGTCGGGAGTGTCGGGGCTGTAGTAGCGCGCGTAGTGCTCGAAGGGCCGCATCGCTTCGCTAGCCACGAGCTGGTCGAGCTCTTCCTGAAGCGCCCGCCGCAGGCGCGAGGCCGCGTCCTCGGCATCGCGCGGGACCTCGCCGAGTTCGCGCTCCGCTTCCGTCCGGATGTGATGCCATTGCAGGAACCCGAGCACGAGCGTCGGCAGCACGAGCAGCACGCCGTAGAGCGCGAGCGCGCCGCCGTGGGTTCGCAGGCCGATCTGGGGCTTCACGATTCGGGCGGCTGTGAGGGCCGCGCCGGGCTCAACTGTACCAGCGGTAGCCCTTGCCCCTCACGGTCTGCACGACCTGCGGAGTCTCGGGCACGAGCTCGATCTTGCGCCGCAGGCCGACGATGTGGATGTCGACCGTACGCGTCTCGACGTTGGCGCTCTTGTAGTGCCACACGTCGACCAGCAGGTCGTCGCGCGTGACGACGCGCGTACGGTGGCGGATCAGGTACTCGATGATGTCGCCCTCGCGCGGCGTGAGCGGGATCAGCTTGCCGTCGCGGTGCACCTCGAGGCGCGCGAGGTCGACCGAGATGCCGCCGGGGAGCTCGATGCGCGTCGGCGGCGCCGAGTCGAGCGCACGCCGCCGGAAGCGGGCCTCGACGCGCGCCACCAGCTCGCGCGGCGAGCACGGCTTCGAGAGGTAGTCGTCAGCCCCAGCCTCGATGGCGCGGATGACCGCGTCCTCGCCACCGGCCAGCGCCGTCAGGATCAGTACGCAGGTGTCGCTGCGGAACGTGCGCAGCTCCTTGAGCACGTCGATGCCGTTGAGCTGAGGCAACATCATGTCGAGCAGCACCAGCTCGTAGGGCCGCTGGCGCAGGGCCTCGAGTGCCTTGCGACCGTCGTGCACCACGTCCGCGCGATAGCCCGCATGCGCGAGCGCATCGCGGAAGCCGAGCGCGAGATCGACCTCGTCCTCGACGATCAGGATGTCGTGCTGCGCCGGCGGCGGGGTGGTCTCGCTCGCGGCAGCGGGGCGGGCGGAGGACTGGGACGCGGGAGTGCCGTGCATGGGTTAGGACCTCAAGGAGCGGGAGAGGCTAGCAGCGCGCGCGGGAACCGTGCCCGCTGCCGTTCCTGCTAGCACAGTGCACCCCCCTTGGTTACGCCCCCTCGCGTTGCCTGTGAGCGACTTTCCGCCCCAATTTCATGCACCCTACAGCCCGTCGCGCGCGGGGGGGCAGCTCGACTGCGCCTCTGCTCTTGCCGCCAGCGACCCGGGACGAGCCCTCGGCCAGATCCAGGCCCGTCACCGTCTCCCGCAACGCCGACCGCGATCAGCGCCGGATCCCCGCAGGGGCCCCGAATCGGCGACAGCGATTCCGCTTCCCACCGATTCTCGGAAGGGGCGAGGCGAGCTTGGGAATGTACGTCGATGCGAACAGGAGCGCCGGGACACACTCCGCGCGCGCTCTGGATGTGGGAGTCGACTAGCGCCGAGCCGCCGGCAGCGGCTCGAGCTTGGTGAGCGTCAACGCCTCGATGCGTCCGGCCAACTCCGAGTCGATGCTCGGCAAGTTGCTCAAGCCGGTCTCAGCGTGAGATCTGCTGAAATGCTCGAGCAACTCCCAGTGTTCGGTGAACTCAGCCTTCTGGAACCGGTGGGAGCGATGGCCGAATCGAGACGATGTTCGGATCTCGGGGACTTGTTCACTGATCCGAATCGGAACCGCGACTCCAGCCTCGACCACCTCGTAGCGCCCCTCGACCGTGAGCCACGCGAGAATGCTGTCACTGCCGAGCTCCTGAACCGCATCCAAGTTGTTGGGCTTGGATCCGACTTCGGCCAGCTTCGGTTTCAGCAGATCCACCCAGAACGCACGCTCCTCTTCCGGCAAGGAGGACGAAGACTGCGCTGCGTTGCGGGCGGCTTGGTTCGTACCTTTCGCCCTCGCCAGCTCCGCGTCGAGCGAACCCGGCGCCGCGTCGCGCCTCCGAGGGAGGCGAGAGTTCCGACGAGGACGCATTCGTCGACAGAGGTCTCGAGGCGCCATCGGTCTGCGCGGCTTGCCCGACCCACCGTCCCGCGGGGGGCTGCGCCCAACGCCACATCGACCACGCTGCCGGCGCGGCCAACACGGAGACGGCTTCAACGAGCGTCCGAACGCGGCCGGTCGGAGCAGGACTCATTGTTCACAGGGGCAGGCGAGGTTGTACGCGTGCGGCAATCCAGTCACGGAAACCCCGAACTCAGCGGTAGATCCGTTGCAGCTCGTGGGGACGACTTGCCGTACCGAGCCCGATCCGCTCCCGCTACCCGCCTGATAGGGCAGTCCAGCGCCAGACGTGTCGCAGCTTTGGTGCTCCCAGACCCAGACGCAGCCGTTCGAGCGGTTTGCACAGTCCCACGTGATCTTCACGGTAGCCTTGCAGGACAAGCAGGCCGTCGAACACACGGGGTCAGCCGAGCCGTCGAGTTGCGTCCAGACTTGATGGACCACCGGCGCACAGGAACTCCCCGACTGCGAGGAACTCCCCTCGCTGCTGCACGTGTCCGGGCAATACTCGCCTTCTGCAACTGCTCGCGTCGCAACAAATCCGTACGAGAGCACAAGGCTGGCGCGGATACAGAACAACACCACACGCATGGCTGACTCCCGCTGACTCCCGCTGACTCGGGCCTTACCCTTGCCCGTGGCTCACGATCGCTTTGGCAACCTCTTGCCTTGCGGGGCAGCGCGGAGTCGGTCAGAGGGTTGGCCCCGCTCCATCGGAGGCGCGACGCGCAGCCCGGTTTGTTCTCCTCGACCCAGACCAACCCCACCGGAGGTCGACCGATGCTGCACGAGACCCGGCTGCATGCGGCTCGTGTTCAGCGGAGCCTCAGGGGCCCCGAGGGCGACCTGCTGAGGTGCTTGATGGAGAAGATGCTTACGGAAGTCATGGAGGGCGAAGTGGACGCAGCTAGAGACCGCGGCGCCACTCGGGGCGGAAGGGGGCGTGCTCGGGGTGGGCGAGGACGCCGTCGAGGGCGGCGAGGAGGTCGGGCTTGTGCCGGGGAAGGGTGCCGTTGAGGGCGAGGTAGTTGCTGGCGTGGTTGGAGCGAAAGACGGCGCCGGAGAGCTCGAGGCCGGCAACGAACTCCCGCAGCTCGCGGGCGAGTTCGAGCGGCGAGAGTTCGTCCACTTCTCCGCGCTGGCTCTGCTCGTACAGCGGCGTGCCCTCCACCGGCGTCATCACCAGCGTGCTCACGAAGCGCGGGTCGATGCTGCTCACGACCCGCGCGCTCAAGCGGGCATGCTCGAGGCTGCGAGCGCGACCGGCCGCGCCGAGCAGGATCATCGTGGAGAGCCGCACGCCGGCCGCGTGCGCCTTGAGCGCCACGCGCACCATCTCGGTCGAGTCGACGCCCTTCGCGAGTCGTGCCAGCGTGGCATCGTCGCCGCTCTCGATTCCAAGGTAGTAGAGCGTGAGGCCGCGCTCGCGCAGCAGCGCCATCTCCTCGACGGAGCGCACGGCGAGGGCCTGCGGACTCGCATAGCAGCTGACGCGCTTGAGCGGTCCGAATGCGGCGCGCAGTAGCTCGAGCAGGCTCGCGAGGAAAGCGCTCTTCGCCATCAGCGCATCGCCGTCGGCGAGAAACACCTTGCTCACGGCGCCGACGTTCGTGCGCGCCCACTCGATCTCGCGCTCAAGCTCCTCGAGCTTGCGCACGCGGAAGCGCTTGTCGCGGTACATGGCGCAAAACGTGCACTCGTTGTAGGAGCACCCGATCGTCGCCTGCAGGATCAGGCTGTCGGCTTCCGACGGCGGCCGGTAGAGCGTGCCTGCGTAGCGGATCATCGCCCGAGCAGTCCGTTCTCGAACAGCGCCTGTCCGGCCCACTCGGGCACGCGCGCGAGTTCCGTGGCGGAGAGCTCGCGCTCGCCGAGCTCCTTGCGTGCCTCGTCCACCCGCCCGAGCGCAGCGAGCGAGCCGGCGAGCTCGAGTGCGAGCGCCGGCTGCAGCTCGGAGCCGTTGCGGGGCGCGAGGCAGCGCTTGGCCTGACGGTAACTGCGCAGCGCATCTTCGAAGCGGCGCGCCTTGCCATGCTCGCGTGCCCACAGGAGGTGCGCGGTGCCCTCGAGCGCGAGTTGTCCCGCCTCGTCGAGCCCGCTGTCGCCGGAGCGTGAGAGTGCATGGGCACCGTCCGCTCCAAGGTTCGCAAAGCTTGCATCGGCGAGCGTGAGCAGCTCGAAGCCACGCGCGACGCGCAGCTCCTGCAGCGCGATCACGCCGAGCGAACTCCATGTCCCCGCGGTATCGCTGCCGAGCTCGGCAGCGAGCGAGCGTGCTTGCGCCACGTCACCGAACAGCGCATGCATGCGCACGAGGTTACGGCGCGCGATTCTGTGCTGGGGGTCGAGCGCGCGCACGCGCTCGAGCGTTTCCAGCGCGCGTGCCTCGCGCCCCGTACGCGCCAGCGCGGTTGCGAACTGGATCAGCACCTCGACACTGTGTGGGTACAGGTCGAGCACGGCCTGCCATGCGGCGACGCATTGCTCGGACGGTTTTCCGGCGGCCTTTTGGTCCGCGCGCCGCGCCGCGATCGCGCGTGCGACGGGCGAGTTCTCGCATACTTCGAGCGCCAGTTGGGCGAAGGCCGGGTTGCCGGAGCTCACGAACTGCGCGACCGCGCGGCCGTGCCACGCCATCGACCAGGCGCGTGCAAGCTGCGATGCGACGAGGCCGATCGCGAGCAGCACAAATGCGCCGCGCAGCCAGCGCGAGCGCGTGGTAGCCGGCGGCTCGTCGATCGCGAGCAGCGCGCCGAACAGCGCAAAGGCCGCGCTCGCGCTGGCCGGATTCCAGAGCAGCGGCTCGCACCAGAGCGCGTTGCCGAGCACGGCGAGCGCCGCGGCCGCGAGCGGTGCGCGCAGGCCATCGTGGCCGTCGCGCAGTCGCTGCCAGCTCGCGCGTGCCACGAAGGCGAGGAAGGCGAGCCACAGCGCTCCGCCGATCCAGCCGGCATCGACGCAGGCTTGCAGCAGGTCGGAATGCGCGTGCTCGACCTCGGTCTCGACCTCGGGCAGCGTGCGCTCGTGGGTCGAGAGCTCGATCTCGCGCGGGTCACGGAAGGGCGGGTAGGCCGCTTGGAACTGCCCCGGGCCCGCGCCCAAGAGCCCGTGGGCCTGCACCATCGCCGGCACGGATGACCACAGCAGCTTGCGCACCGCGATACCCCCAGTGTCGCCGGGCGCATTTTCCGCGGGGCGCGTGGAGGCAGGGAGCTGGGGATGGGGGACGACGCGTCCGCCGACGAAGAGCAGCGCGCAGGCGGCGCCGACGAGCAGCGTGAGCCGCCGCACATCGGGCAGCGCGGCGAAGAGCAGCGCGAGCACGAGCGCGAAGCTCGCGGCACCCGCGAGCACCGGTGCGACGCCGACGTAGAACGCGTAGAGGCCCGCGGCGAGGGCTCCGATCCAGCGCCAGAAGCTCTCGTCGCGCAGCGCGAGCCACACGCCGACGGCGGCGCCGAGCAGCGCGACTTCGGAGGTCGAGCCGCTGTTGCCGAGGCGGCCAGCGAACTGGTGTTCGCCGTCGAACAGCGCCGGAACGACCGTGAGCATCGAGAGCAGCACGAGGCCGCGCGCGAGCGCCGTGAGTCCCGTTCGACCGAGACTCGCTCCGCCGGCGAGGGCCGTCACTCCGACCGCGGCGAGCATCAGCGCGCGGCTCGAGCCGAACGTGTCGCTCGGCGGATTCAGGCTGAGCGACAGGCTGCCGAGCGCGAGGAATGCCAGGTAGGCCCAGGCTCCGCGCAAGCCTGGCTTGGCGCGGCGCGCGATCAGGAGGGCGATGGCGAGTGTGCTCGCGACGGCCGCGACGCCGGTGCCGGTTGGGATCGGGAACGGGTCGCCGATGATGGGCGAGAGCTCCCCGGGCCAGACGAGGAACAGCGCGGGGATGAGCAGCACGAGGGCGTGCAGGGTCTCGAGCAGCGAGCGCTGGAAATGCTGCGGATCGACGGCGGGCTTGGGTGCCATTGCAGGCAGGGTACGACGGAGCGGGCTCCGGCTTCCACGCACGGCGAAAATCGTGCTCCCGCGCTGTCCTCCCTAAGGTCCCCGAGCGCATGTCTCCCTTCGACCGCGACTTCGGGCGCTTTTGCGAGCAGTCCGACCTGCGTGCCCTGTCGCGCGTGTTCGACGCCGCCGCGCCGCGGCTGCTCGCGGTCGCGCGGTACCCAGCGCCCTCCCGCAGCGAGGCCGAGGATCTGGTGCCGTCGATCTTCGTCGTGGCGATCGAGCGCTCGGCGAGCCGGGACCGCGCGCGGCCGATTCTGCCGTGGCTGCTCGGACTCCTCGCGTTGGAGTCACGCAAGGCACGGGCGCGCGCTGGCCGCGAACCCAACCCGCGGCGACTCGAGCCTCGGGAGACGCCGAAGCCGAGTGCGGAGCTTGTCCGGCGCAAGGTGCGCGTCGCCACCTGCTCGACGGCACCTCGCCGTCGGAGCTCGCGGCCGAGCTCGGCCTCACGCCGGTCAACGCGCGCACTCGACTGCACCACGGCCTGCGGCTCCTGCGCGAGGTCATGTCGCAGCGCTTCTGCTGGCCCCGGAATCTCGTTCTGGTGTCACTGGGGCGGTCCACGCGCCGCGCGCGGGCCGGTGCTCGAGCGCGCCTCGCAGCCCGTCGGTCGCCTCATTCCGCTCGCGTATGTACAGTTCATGCTCGTCGCCGCTCTGGCCGCAGCGCCGCTCATGCTCTCCCCGCCCAAGCTCTCCGACCACACGCCTTCCGTGGAGGTGAGGAGCGCCGCACCGCTGCAAGGGGGATTCCGCGCACCGCGCACGGCTGCGCAGGAAGGTACGGGCCGGCGGCTGGAGCCCGACTCGCTCCCTGCCGCGCGCATGCGCCCGGCCGAGCTCCGCGATCGCCTCCGTGGTCGATTGCTGCGAGCGGACGGTGCGCCTGCGGTCGGCGTGAAGTTCACCCTCTACCGCTGGGCCAGGGCGAGCGAGGAAGGCGCGCCGGTCGAGAGCGATGGGACAAGCGACGCGACCGGGGCGTTCGAGTTCGAGCTGGTGACGCAGCCCGACAAGTCGCTGCGAGCAGTGGCGGAACTGGAGGGGCATGCCATGGCGCGCTGGTGGTTCGCGCCGCGCGAGCCGGGCTCGCTCTACGATCTCGGCGAAGTTCGGCTCGAACGTGCCGCGGAGCTCGCGCTGCGCATCGTCGACGGCGCGGGCACTCGGCTCGGAGCGGGCGGCAGGGCCTCGTGGAGGTCGGCCCGCTGGCGCCTGGCGCCGGGCTGGAGAGCTACTTTGTCGAGGAGGCCTGCGATCGGAGCACCGTCATCGCGCGCTTTCGCCACCTGCCATCGCGCGCCGTGCGCGTGGCCGCGCGCCATTCGAGCGGACATGTGCTCGCGTTCAAGACGGTCGATCCCCGTCAGATCGAAGGGTCGCTCGACCTCCGCTGCGACGGTTCGCGGCTCGAGGATCGCGTGACCGTCGATCTGCAGCTGCCACGCGGCGTGACTCACGGGCCCGCTCCCGAGGTCGTGCGGCTGCGCTGTGCGTCGGGCGGAGCTCACGCTCCGAGCCTTGAGGCCAGGCGCCGGACCACGCTGGTGTTCGATGGCGTCGAGGAAGGGCCCCACGAGCTCTCGGTGGAGGATCCGCTCTTTGCGCCGGTCGTGCGCGCGGGACTTCACGCGGGCTCCGAGGCCGAGCGGATCGAGCTCGAAGGCAGCGCGACGCTCGTGCTGACCGTGCTCGACGCGCAGGGACAGCCTCCCGCGGGCCGCTGGATCCTGCGTGCGTTCGGCGATTCGCACGATCCTAGCCCCGCATCGGCGTCGATCGTCTGGGCGGAGGGTGCACGCTGGCCAACCGAGGGAGTGCGCCTGCGCCTCGTTCCGCGGGATGCGGGCAGGCTACTGGAGCCCGAAGGTACTCTCGAGCGCTACGTGCAGACCGAGGACGTCGAGCCCGGAGAGACGCGCGAGGTCCGGATCGATCTCGCGCAGGCTGGGTCGAGCCTGAGCGGACACGTGCTCGGGCCCCGGGGGGCAGCGGTGGCGGACCAGACGGTGCGATGGGTGCGGGGCGGGCAGCCGGCTCACGCGCGCGGCGCTCAGGCGCATGTGCAAGTCGGCGGCGAGGTCGTGCCGGCCGCGGGCGCTTCGGTGCAGGTCGACGCCGAGGGCCGCTTCCGCTTCGATGGTCTCGAGCCGGGGCGCTGGAACGTGTCGACGGAGTGGGGCGGTATACTCGGGACTTTCGTGCAGTGCGACGTCCCCCAGCTCGAGCCGCTGCGTCTTGCGCCGTCCACCTACGGATCCGTCGCGGGGCGGCTGCTCTTTTCGGAGGGCGCGCGCACCGAGCTCGTCGGCCTGTTGGTCCGCGAGGTTGGTGGGCCGCGGGCCGGCGCGATCTACGGCAGTCTCGACCCGGGACGAGCGCTCGACGACGATGGGCGCTCCGTGCTCGACACCGTGCCGACGGCCGAGATCGAGCTCTTGCTCGCAGTCACTGACCGCGAGCGCGGCAGTCCGCGCGCGCTGTCCTCGCCACTCGCGAGGCTGCAGGTCGAAGAGGGGCTGCAGGGGCCTTTCGAGATCGATGCGCGCGCGGCGTTCCCCGCCAGCCTCACGGTCGAGGTCGTCGTCGATGGACTCGCGCAGGCCGGCGGCTCCGTGAAGATCCTGCCCCGGGTTCCTCGAGGCATGCAGACCGACGGATCCGCGCGCGTGATGCAGTCGAGACGAGCGCGCGTCGATTGGCTTGGACCGGAATCGACTCTCGAGCTCGAGTTCATCTCCGCGGAGCGCTGGCGCGCCTTGGTGACCGGGCTGCCAGGCCTGCGCCCCTCCGAGGAACGGCTCGAAGTGCTCGCCATCTCCACTCACGAGCGCGAGGTGGTCCTGCTCGACGCTGGGACTGGGGGCGCCCTCGTCAGCACCGACGTGCATTGGCTCACCGGGGCCCTCGTCTACCGCGAGCCCAGCCGCGAGGAGTCGCGCGGATGTCCCAGCCTGCGCTCGGATGCCTCGGGGCGCGGACGCCTGCGGCTCCCCGTGGGCCTCGTTCGCGCGCGTGCCTTGCAAGGGCTGCGCTGCGAGCCCGAGCTCGTCGATTGGGGTGCGAGCGCGAAGCCGCTCGTGCTGCGAGTCCACCGGGAGACTTCACGTTGAGTTCGCGCATCGTGTCCCTGTGCCCGAGCCTGACGGAGCTCGTGTTCGATCTCGGTTCCGGCGACGACCTCGTCGGCATCACCGAGTGGTGCGTGCATCCTGCGGCGCGCGTGGGCGCGATCGAGAAGATCGGCGGCACGAAGAACCCGCGCATCGAGCGCATCGTCACGCTCGCGCCGGAGCTCGTGCTGATGAACGAGGAGGAGAATCGCGTCGAGGACGCGCGTGCGCTCGAGGCGGCGGGCCTGCGCGTGCACTCGAGCTTTCCGAAGGACACGTCTGGCACGGCGGAGATGGTGCGTTCGATCGGCGCGGCCCTCGGACGCGCGAGCGAGGCCGGGGAGATCGCGCGGGACATCGAGCGGCGCGCGGAGCGTGTGCGAGGTGCCGCGGCGGGGAAGCGGGAGGTCACCTGGGCGTACCTGATCTGGCGCAAGCCGTGGATGAGCGTCAATCGCGATACGTTCGTCGACGCGCTGCTGGCGCTCGCCGGCGGTCGCAACGTGTTCGGTGCCCGCGCCGAGCGCTACCCCGAGGTCACGCCCGAGGAACTCGCACGGCTCGCCCCAGAGCGCGTGCTCCTCTGCACGGAGCCGTTCTCCTTCAAGCCCGAGCACGCCGACGAGCTCGCGCAGGCCACCGGTCTCGCGCGCGAACACTTCGTGATCGCCGACGGTGAATACCTCTCGTGGCACGGCTCCCGCACTCCGGACGGGATCGACTACGCCGAGGGGCTTATCGCGGCGGCGCGCGGAGATTCCAGGTAACTTCGGCGTGGGCTCCCTGCAGCAAATCCGCGCATGACGAAGTGGCTCAAGTGGTGCTGTGGCGGCTGCCTCGTGGCGCTCGTGCTGTCGGCCGTCGCGGCGATCTTCGCGTGGATCTGGGTACAGGACCTGCCGCGCGAGTGGACCAGCGAGGCGCAGGTCGAGATTGCGGCGGCGGGATCGGAGGTGCTGCCGCTCGTCGAGGACCTGCATCGCTGGAAGGAGTGGTCGACGTGGAACCGCGATGCACACGCCGATGTCGAGCGCACGTTCGCAGGGCCGGAGCGCGGCGTCGGCGCGCGACTCGAATGGAACTCCGCGGACAGCGCGGGCAGCGGGCAACTCGAGATCCGCGCCGCGAATCCGGACTCCATCGAGTACGAGTCGCTCCACCTCGGTGGCCTCGTCCTCGCCGGCCGAGAGGACAAGAGGAACCTCAAGCGCACCGTTTCCGTGATCTTGCGAGACTTCGATTACGTCGTGCCGGGCTCGCTCACCATCGAGCCCACCGAGCGCGGCTCGCGCGTCACTTGGCGCGAGACGATCGACCTAGGCGACTCGGCACTCGCGAAGGTCTACTCCATGACCGTCGGGCCGCTGGCGCGCCAGACACACCAGCGCCTGCTCGAGGCTTCGCTCGCAAACCTCCAAGACCGCGTCGAGCTGCGCTGAAGTCGCTCAGCCCGCTCCCGCGGCTCTCGCATGCGCGTCCTGAGCCAGGGCTAGCGCACCGACGATGCCGGCATCGTCACCGAGCGCGGGTGGAACGAGGAACCCGTCGAGCCGTGGAGCGCACAGGTGTGGGCTCGAGATGTAGCCACCGAGAGCCATGGCGAGCTCGGCACGCATGCGGCGGAAGAACTCGTCCTCGCCGAGCGCTCCCGCCTTGCGCACGCTGCCACCGAGCACGATGCGCCGCGGCGACAGCACGCAGGTGAGCGTGGCGAGGGCGTACCCCATGTAGCGCGCGAGGCGGTCCCACTCCGGATGGTCGGGCGCGAGCTGCTCCGCTGCCACGCCTGTGCGCTGCGCGAGCGCGGGGCCCGAGCACAGGCCCTCCCAGCAGCGGCCATGGAACGGGCAGGCGCCTTGGAATGTGTCACCGTCGATGCGCGGCATCGCGATGTGGCCCATTTCGGGGTGCACGAGCCCGTGCAACAGCGCGCCGCGCGCCGCGCCCCCGCCACCGATGCCAGTGCCGACCGTGACGTAGACGAAGTCCTCGAGCCCGCGCGCCGCGCCGAACCGGCCCTCGCCCAGCGCGGCTCCATTCACGTCCGTGTCGAAGCCGATCGGCCTTCCGGGAAAGGCGCGGCGCAGCGGCCCGAGCAGGTCGCAGTGGCCCCAGCCGCGCTTGGGAGTCGTCGTGATGTGGCCGTAGTTCGTGGAGCGTTCGTCCAGATCGAGCGGGCCGAACGAGGCGACTCCCAGCGCGGCGAGTGGACGGTGGCTGCGCTCGAAAGCGGCGAACCAAGCGCACACCTGCGCCAGCAGCAGCGCCGGATCATCGCCGGTGGAAAACTGCTGGCGCGCGAGCAGGCCCCGGCTGGGATCGGCGGAGACGCCGCACACGAACTTGGTCCCGCCGGCCTCGATCGCCCCGAAGAGCGGAGCGGCGTTCTCCAGTCCGAATTCCGTGCCCATCGCGCCCAGAGTCTAGCGCGGGGCTAGGTCTCGACGATCGCCGCGCGGCCTCTTCCGCGCTCGGCCGTCTGCTGGTATCCAAGGGGCCCCGATTCGTCCTCGATCCGGAGCATCCCATGAGCGCATCGCGTCGTCAGTTCCTCGCCACCTCCGCCGGCCTCGCCGGTCTTGCCGCCATGGGCTGCAGCACGACTCCGTCGCAGAAGGGCCTGCCGTTTCGCATCTCGCTCGCGGAGTGGTCGCTGCACCGCACGCTCGGCAGCGGCAAGATGACCAACCTCGACTTCCCGCGCGTCGCGCGCGCGGACTTCGGCATCGAGGCCATCGAGTACGTCAATTCGTTCTTCAAGGACAAGGCGCGCGACAAGGCCTACCTCGACGAGCTGATCACGCGCTGTGACGGCGAAGGCGTGAAGAGCCTCTTGATCATGGTCGACGGCGAGGGCGAGCTCGCGCACGAGGACGAGAGCGAGCGCAAGAAGGCGATCGTCAACCACCACCGCTGGCTCGACTGCGCCGCGTACTTGGGTTGCCACTCGATCCGCGTCAACGCGGGTGGTGGGGGCGACGAGGCGGAGAAGCAGAAGCGCGCGGCCGACTCGCTCGTGCAACTCGCGCGCTACGCCGACTCGACGGGACTCAACGTGATCGTCGAGAACCATGGCGGCAGCTCGTCGAAGGGCGACTGGCTCGCGGGCGTTATGAAGCTCGCCGCGCACCCGCGCGTCGGCACCCTGCCGGACTTTGGCAACTTCAACCTCGGCAACGGACAGAGCTACGACCGCTACAAGGGCGTGGAGGAGCTCATGCCCTATGCCAAGGCCGTCAGCGCGAAGAGCCACGAGTTCGACGCCAAGGCCAACGAGGTGCACACGGATTACCCGCGCATGCTGCGCATCGTGCTCGCGGCGGGCTACTCGGGCTTCGTCGGCATCGAGTACGAAGGCAGCGTGCACGAGGAATACGAGGGCGTCCGCCTGACCAAGCAGATCCTCGAGCGCATGCAGCGCGAACTCGCGTCGTGAGCGCCGCCCTGCTTGCCGCGTGGTTGCTCGCGAGCGCCGCGCAGGAGTCGTACCAGCCCTACCAGCCGTATGTGGCTCCCGCGTCGGGCGACGGAGCCGAGGCGATCGCGCGCATGAAGGCGCCCGAAGGCTTCGCCGTGAAGCTGTGGGCCTCGGAGCCGCTGCTCGCGAATCCCGTCGCGATGTACGTGTCGAACAAGGGCGAGGTGTACGTCGCCGAGACGTATCGCCTCAAGAGCGGCGTCGACGACATCCGCGACCACATGGACTGGCTCGACGACGACCTCGCATGCCGCACGGTCGAAGATCGCGTCGCGTACTTGGCAAAGCATCTCGGGGACAAGTTCGAGAACGCGTACACGAAGGATCGTGAGCGCGTGAAGTGGGTGGGAGACACGGACGGCGACGGGCTCGCGGACGCGAGTGCCGTGTACGCCGACGACTTCGGCACCACGGCGGACGGCATCATCGCGGGCGTGCTCGAGCACAAGGGCAAGGTTTACGCGGCCTGCATGCCGAGCCTGTGGGAGCTCGCGGACTCGAATGGCGATCACGTGGCGGACGCCAAGCGCTTGCTGAGCACGGGCTACGGCATCCGCTTCGCGCTCATCGGGCATGACCTGCACGGCCTGCGCATCGGCCCCGACGGCAAGCTCTACTTCTCCTGCGGCGACCGTGGTTTCAGCGTGCCTCAACCCGACGGTTCACGGCTGCGCAACGAGTTCAACGGAGCGGTGTTGCGCTGTGACCTCGACGGCTCGAACCTCGAGATCTTCGCGACTGGCCTGCGCAATCCGCAGGAACTCGCGTTCGACGAGTTCGGTGAATTGTGGACCGTCGACAACAACTCCGATGGCGGCGATAAAGCGCGCCTCGTGCACGTGGTCGAGGGCATGGACGCCGGCTGGCGGCAGGCGTACCAGTGGATCACCGAGCCCAACCTGCGCGGGCCGTGGAACGACGAGGGCTTGTGGAAGCCCCACTTCGACGGACAGGCGGCCTACATCGTGCCGCCGCTCGCCAACATCTGCGACGGGCCGAGCGGACTCGCGTACCACCCCGGTACGGCGCTCGGCGGAGCGCACCCGAACACGTTCTTCATCTGCGACTTCCGCGGCGACGCGAGCTACTCGGGCGTGCACACCTTCACGGTGAAGCCGAAGGGCTCTGGCTTCGAGCTCGACACGTTCGAGAAGTTCTTGTGGGGCACGCTCGTCACCGACTGCGACTTCGGGCCCGACGGCGCGCTTTGGTTCTCGGATTGGGTCGAGGGCTGGAACAAGACCGGCAAGGGCCGCATGTATCGGCTGGAGGCCGCGCAAGCGCACGCGGAAGCGGCGGACGTGCAGCGCCTGCTCGCGGCGGACTGGTCGAAGCTCGCGGACGCCGAGGTGCGCAGCTGGCTCGTGAGTAGCGACTCGCGCGTGCGCTTCCTTGCGCAATTCGAGCTCGTGGCGCGTGGCAAGAAGCAAGTGCTCGCGCGGCTCGTGGAGGACGCGACAGCGACGCGCCACGCTCGCATCCATGCGATCTGGGGGTTGATGCAGGCAGGTTTCGAGGAGCCGGGGCGGCTCGCGCTGGTGCGCGTCTGCGAGGACGAAGATCCGATGCTGCGCGCGCAGGCCGTGCGTGCACTGGGCGCCCACGACGCGGGGAAGTCGCTCGAGGCCATCGTGGCGCGGTTGGAGGATGAACATCCCGTGGTGCAGCGGCATGCGCTGGTCGCCTGCGTACGCGCGGGAACTCGATTCGGCTCGGGAGCCGCCCTGCCGATGGCGGCCATTCTGGAGCGCGCCGGCGAGAGTGATCTCGCGTTGCGCTCGACGGCGATCCATGCGCTGGCAAGCTGCGCGACCGAGGAGCAGATCCTCTCCCTCGTCCGGCATGAGTCCGCGGATGTGCGCGTCGGAGCGGTCGTGGCGCTGCGCCGTCAGAACCGGGGAAGCGTCGCGCAGTTCCTCGCCGACGGCGAAGCGCGCGTTGTCGCCGAGGCCGCGCGGGCGATCTACGACGAGCAGATCACGGAGGCGCTACCGGCGCTGGCGAAGCTGGTGGAGCGTGAGAACGTGTCGGGGGCGGCGCTCGTGAGGCGCGTGCTGAACGCAAACTTCCGGCTCGGACAGCCCGAGAATGCAATCGCGCTCGCAAATTTCGCGGCGCGCGGGGAGGCGGACCCACTGCTGCGCTGGGAAGCGCTCGGTCTGCTCTCGAAGTGGACCGCGCCTCCGGGGCGCGATGCCGTTACGGGCGAGTGGTGGCCGCTCGGGGAGCGCGACGGCGCCGGGATCGCGGCGCTTGCGAAACAACTGGCCGAAAACGACATCACGAAGGCTCCGGAGCGCGTTGTGCGTGAGTGGATCGAGCTCGTGGAAGCGAGCGATTGCCGTTCAGTCGGTTCGACGCTGCTCCAGCTCGCCAACGACAGCGCCGCCGAAAAAGACGTGCGTGCCGCCGCAGTGCGAGCTGCGAAGAAAGTAGCGTCGGTGGAGCTCGAGCCCGCGCTCGCGAAGCTCGTGGAGGATCCCGAGAGCGCCGTGCGTGCCGCCGCACTGCGAGCCATTGCCGGCGTCGAGCCCGGCAAGGCGTTCCCGCTGCTCGAGGAGGCCGCGCTGCACGGCTCGGTCGACGAGCGGCGCGTGGCCTACTCGCTGTTCTGCGACATGTCGGACGCGCGCGTCGACGGCCTCGCCGCGAGCGAGGTGCGTCGGTTGGCCGCCGGTCTTGTCCCGCGCGAAGTCGCGCTCGACCTCGTCGAGCTCGCCGAGGCACGGCAGGACGCGGCAGTCGCAGGTTCGCTGGCGAACTTGCGGTCGCTGCGCGAGATCGACGCGGCGCTCGCGCACTTCACGGACTCGCTGTATGGCGGCGACAAGGCGCTCGGCAAGGAGATCCTGCGCGGCAAGGCCGAAACCGAGTGCCTGCGATGCCACAAGATCGAGTGGGGCGAAGGTGGGCAGGTCGGTCCCGACCTCGTCGGCGTCGGCAAGCGCATGTCGCGGACCGATCTGCTCACGTCGATCTGCGATCCAAACCGTCGCATCTCCGACGGCTACCAAGGCACGATCCTGTTCCTCGAGAGCGGCCGCAACGTGGCCGGCATCGTCGTGCGCGAGGATCGCGAGACGATCGTCGTGCGTACGCCGCAGGACGAGCTCGTGGAAGTCGCGACCAGCGACGTCGAGAGCCGGCGTCCCGACCTCTCCTCGATGCCGCAGGACGTCTCCAAGCACCTCTCGCGCCGCGAGATGCGCGACTTGCTCGAGTATCTCGCTCATCTCTGACCGCTCGTCCCTCCACGAAATGCCTCTCTGCTCGCCACGGAGTCTGACCATGCGCCTCCTCGATCGTCGCACCCTTATCGCCGCTTCCGCCGCGCTCGCCTCGGCCTCCCACGCCCTTGCTTCGACGGCTCTCGAAGCCTCGGTATCGCCCGCTCGCGAGGCTGACGAGATTGCGGCGCGCGTGCGCAAGATGAAGACGCGTTTCGCCGTGAACGGCGAGATCTGGTGGAGCAGCTTGCCCTTCGAGCAGCGCGTCGAGCGGGCGCTCGCGCACGGCTTCGACGGAATCGAGTTCTGGCCGTGGCGCAACAAGGACCTCGCAGCGCTCGAGAAGCTCGCGAAGGACAAAGGCGTGAAGTTCGCGCAGTTCACGGCGTGGGGCTTCGAGCCGGGGCTTTGCAATCCCGACAATCACGCGAAGGCCGTCGTGGAAGTGCGCGAGGCCTGCAAGGTCGCCAAGCGCATCGGCGCGCCGATGATGACCATCGTCGCGGGCAACAACCAGAAGGGCATGACGACGGAGCAGATGCACGCGCACGTCACGACCGGCCTCAAGCTGCTCGCGCCGATTGCGGAAGAGCACGACGTCATGCTCATCCTCGAGCCGATGAACGGTCGCGTCGATCACCCCGGCCACTGCCTGTACGGCTCGGAAGCCGCCGTTCGCATCTGCCGCGAGGTCAACTCGAAGCACGTCAAGATCAACTGGGACCTGTACCACATGCAGCTCGCCGAGGGCGATCTGTGCGGGCGCATGAAGGACGGCCTCGACCAGCTCGGGTACGTGCAGGTCGCCGACACGCCGGGGCGCAACGAGCCCGGCACGGGCGAGATTCACTGGCCGCGCGTGTTCCGCGCGTTGAGCGAGCTCGGCTACAAGGGCTACGTCGGGCTCGAGTGCTGGCCGAGGGGCGGCGAGGCTCAGGCCATCGAGCGCCTGATCGCGACCGACGCGTGGTGAGCGCGGTGCGGCGCTAGCGCGTGGCGGGCTCAAGCTCGAGCGTTAGCTCGAGCGGTGCTCCGTGGTCGGCAATCGTGGCCTGCACGCGCGTTTCTGCACCGTCGAATGCCAGGCCCTCGATCTGCCAGCTTCCGGGTGCGAGACCCGCGACGAACGCGTGCCCGCCCGGCGCCGGGTGCTCGCTGCGCGCGCCGGTCGCATCGCGCAGCGCGATCGAACCTTCGACGGCGGAGCCGTCCGCACCGACGAGTCGAACGGAGATGCAGCCCGTCGGCAGCTCGGCCTCGATCCGCACGTCGTCTGCGCCGACCTGAGCACGCGCGATCTCGACCTGCCCATCGCGCCCGGCGACGTAGGCGCTCCACGTCCCCGGCCGCAGCGTCAGCTCGAAGCTGCCATCTTGATGCGCGCGGGTTGTCGCATGCCAGTTGTGCTCGATCTCGCGCCAGCGCAGCGCGACTTCCGCGTGAAGCGTCGTGCCGCCCGGAGCGACGAGGCGACCTTCGCACCGACTGCCGCTCGCGGCGGGCCCGAGCAGGACCTCGCGGTCGGCCGTCGGGGACAGTTCGACCCGCACCGTGCGCCCCGGGGAGAGCCAGCTTGCGTCCGGGTGGCCGTCGATCGCGAGCGCGGAGCCCGGAGGCAGGCGCAGGAACTCGAACCGACCGAGCTCGTCGGTGTGCGCGGTGGAGAGCAGCTCGGTCTCGCCACTCGCCTGCGCGAGCGCGAGGCGCACGAGCGAGCCGCGCCGCGGTTCGCCCTCGTCGCCGAGCACGGTGCCGCGCACGCGCGCGCTGCCGAAGCGCACGACGCAGCGCTCGCGTCCACTGCTCTCATGGATCTCGACGCAGCAGGCCAGCTCGGCTCCGGCGGGATGCCGGATCCGCGCGTCGTACAGGTCCGTCGAGAGGTCGAGCCAAGTGGCGATCCCGTTCGCGTCCGTCGTCGCGCGCAGGAGCGGCGCAAGGTCATCCGTGCATCCGCGGTCGATCCCGCCTTCCTTGCGCGGGACCACGAGGACGTCGGCGCCGGGCACTGGCTGTTCGTTTTCGAGCACGAGCAACTGCAGCGTTCCCGGGGCGCACACCGTCGGCGCTCGCACCGCTTCGACCCGCGGCGTCGGTTCGACGCTCGCAGTGGGGCTCGTCGGTCGGATCATTCGCTCGTCTCGCACCGCGAGAGCTGCCCGTTCCGAGGACGGCAGCAGCGTCTCGGTCGTCGCGACGCGTCGCGGCTGCTCCCGTTCGAGTTGCACCGTGTCCGCCCTCGGCGTGCGTGTCTCCATGTAGCGGACGAGCGCCACCAAGGACGTCACCGCCGCGGCTGCGGCGGTCATGGCGAGGGCTCGGTCGCGCAGACGCATGGGAGCCTGATTTCGGCGTCCCGGCGCGGCACTCCTCACTCGAGAGGGAGCTTCGGCGGGGCGCGAGAAGGGCCGCTCGCGCGCGGACGCCTCAGAACGCGAAGAAATTGCGTGGTCGCGGCCTAGCGCAGCTCGTCGGGCAGGCGGAACGTGACCGTCTCACGCTCGCCATCCATCTCGGACACCGAGCTCACCCCGAGCTCGCGCAGGCGTCCGAGCACCTGCTGCACGAGTGACTCCGGCGCGCTCGCGCCTGCCGTGACGCCGATCTTGATGCCGGCGTGGAACCACGCCGGGTCGATCTGGTGCGCGCCGTCGATCAGGTGCGAGGGCACGCCCTTGCGCAGGCCGAGCTCGCGCAGGCGGCTCGAGTTGGAGCTGTTCTGGGAGCCGACGACGAGCAGGAGCTCGATCTCGTCCGACATCTGCTTGACCGCATTCTGGCGGTTCTGCGTGGCGTAGCAG
>SXGT01340211.1_pt1 | contig 65521 bp, 50 predicted proteins | sample 3176221 | NCBI WGS metagenome assembly SXGT01 (sample SAMN11356862, study PRJNA531348) | freshwater metagenome | isolation source: freshwater sample F1-120 | place: China: Fuxian Lake, Yuxi | collected 2017-12-25
ACGGTGTCGGTGCTGCTGAACACGACCACGACGGGCGTGCTCAACTTCGCCACGCAGCAGAACTTCAACACCGCCGACTATCCCATTTCCGTGGCGTTAGGCGACGTGAACGGGGACGGGTTGCTCGACATCGTCACCGCGAACTTCGGTGCGAACTCGGTGTCGGTGCTGCTGAACACGACGACGACGGGCGTGCTCAGCTTCGCCGCCGAAGAGGAATTCATCACCGGCCTCGCGCCCCGTTCCGTGACGTTGGGCGACGTGAACGGTGACGGGTTGCTCGACATCGTCACTGCGGACTCCGGTGCGAACTCGGTGTCGGTGCTGCTGAACACGACGACGACGGGCGCGACCACGCCCACCTTCGCCATCCGGCAGCCCTTCGACGTCGGCGTGTCACCCTTTTCCGTGACGTTGGGCGACGTGAACGGGGACGGGCGTCTCGACATCGTCACTGCGGACTTCGGTGCGAACTCGGTGTCGGTGCTGCTGAACACGACGACGACGGGCGCGACCACGCCCACCTTCGCCATCCGGCAGCCCTTCGACGTCGGCCTGTCACCCTTTTCCGTGGCGTTGGGCGACGTGAACGGGGACGGGCGTCTCGACCTCGTCACCGCGAACTACAATTTGAACAATGTGTCGGTGCTGCTGAACACGACCAAGACGGTGGCGGGCGTGACCACGTTCAACTTCGCCGCCGAGCGGTCCTTCGACACCGGTTTCTGTCCCATTTCCGTGGCGTTGAGCGACGTGAGCGGGGACGGGTCGCTCGACCTCGTCACCGCGAACAACGGTTTGAACGATGTGTCGGTGCTGCTAAACATGGGTGTGAGTGTGACACTGAGCGATGGGTCCGCCACCGGCACCATCTTCGATGACGATAGTGCTCCGCCTCCGCCTCCGCCTGCGTCGTCACCGCCGTCCGTGGTGGCAACCGGGCCGGGCACTGCGGCGCAGGTGAACGTGCTCAACCCGGATGGCTCGATCCGCTTAACGATCCAGCCGTTCGGTGAGTACCTCGGTGGCACGACCACGTCGAACGGCGATGTAACCAACGATGGCGTCGCGGACATCGTGGTCGGGGCCGGAGCGGGTGCCGCGGGTGGACACGTGAAGGTGTTCGATGGTGTGACCGGAGCCGAGATTCGGAGTTTCTTCGCGTTCGACGGGTTCACGGGTGGTGTCACGGTCGGATCTGGCGACGTGAACAGCGACGGCGTCGCGGACATCGTGGTCGGGGCCGGAGCGGGCGCCATAGGCGGACACGTGAAGGTGTTCGACGGCGTGACCGGTGAGGAGCTTTATAGTTTCTTCGCGTTCGAAGGATTCTCGGGCGGGTTCACGGTCGGATCCGGCGACGTGACCGGCGATGGTGTCGATGACATCGTGGTCGGTGCCGGGGCAGGCGCCGCGGGACCGCACGTGAAGGTGTTCGATGGTGTGACCGGAGCCGAGATTCGGAGTTTCTTCGCGTTCGACGTCGGGTTCGTAGGTGGCGTCACGGTCGGGGTCGGCGACGTGACCGGCGACGGCATAGCGGACATCGTGGTCGGTGCCGGGCCGGGTGCGGGATCGCACGTGAAGGTGTTCGACGGTGACACCGGTGAGGAGATTCGGAGTTTCTTCGCGTTCGACGCGGGGTTCGTGGGCGGTGTCACGGTCGGGGTCAGCGACGTGAACGGCGACGGCGTAGCGGACATCATGGTCGGTGCCGGGCCGGGTGCGGGGCCGCACGTGAAATCGTTCGACGGCTTGACCGGGGATGAACTCCAGAGTTTCTTCGCCTTCGACGAGTTCTCGGGTGGGGTGTTCGTCGGCTGAGAACAGACGAGTAACGCTTGACGCGCACTCACTCCGGGGGACAGTGACGGGCGTTGCCCGTCACTGTCCCCCCGGAGTTCGTACGTGCTATCGTCTGCGAAACAGGTCGGAGGTCACGAGGTATTCGATGAGGGTTCGGAGCTTGTAACCGTCTTTCTTGCTCGCGGTGGCGATGGCCTTGACGTGCGGGGCGTCGTCGAGCGTCATGACCCGCCGTAGGGCGTACGTCGCGAGCTGTTCCACGAACGCTTCCGCGAACCGGTCCTGGTCTTCCGCCAGTAACTTCTTGAACTCGTCAGGGCCGTCGAACGCTTGGCCGTTCGGAAGCAATCCGCGGGCGTTCACCTGCGGATCGTCGCCCCGGCCACCCTGTACTTGCTCGCGCACGCGCCACCGGCCGATCGCGTCATAGTTGTCGAATGCCAACCCGAGCGGGTCGATCTTCCGGTGACACGACGCGCACGTCGCGTGCGTCGCGTGCGCCTCTAACTGTTGGCGGATCGTCGCCTTCGGCTTGGTACTCGGCGTCGGTTCGAGTGGCTCCACGTTCGGCGGCGGCGGCGGCGGTGTGCGGCCAAAGATCGCCTCCGACACCCACACCCCGCGGTGTACCGGGCGGTGACGGGTGCCGTCCGACGACAGCGCGAGCACCGACGCGTGCGTCAGCAACCCGCCGCGGTGATCTTCGGGCCGCAACTTCACACGCTGGAACTGCGTCTCCTTGATCGCCGGCAGGCCGTAGTGCATCGCAAGTCGCGGGTTGAGAATCGTCCAGTCCGAAACCAGGAACTCACGCAGCGATAGGTTCTCCTTGAACACCGCGCCGAAGTACAGCGTGGTTTCGAGCACCATGCTCTGTTCGAGCCACTTATCGTAGTCGGGGTAGAGTTCCGGGTCGGGTGGGAACTGGCCGACGCGGTGCAGTTGCAGCCACTGCCTGGGGAACGAATCGGTGAACCGGTCGATCTTCTTGTCGTCGAGCATGCGCGACAGTTGCACGTGGAGTCCGTCGGGCTTCGTCAGCGTGCCGGCACGGGCCGCGGCAAACAGCTCCTCGTCAGGCATCGAACTCCACAGGAAGTACGACAGCCGCGACGCCAACTCCCAGTCGGTTACGGTGTCGCGCTTCTTCGCCGGCTCGCCTTCTTCGAGGTAGTAGAAGTTCTTCGATGTGAGTACGGCGACCATCGCCGTGCGATACGCGGACCGGAACGACTCGCCCGCCTTCATCTCGGCTTGCAGCAGTTTGACGTAGCGTTCCGCCTCGGCCTCGCTTGCGGGCCGCCTCCACGCGCGGGACGCAAAGAGCGTGAGGCAGTCGCGGGCCGCGACAAGGTCGCCGTCCTTCGCGGGGATCAAGCCGTCTCGCTTCTGCTTGTCGGCGTCGGTCAGGATCGGCCCTTCTATCTCCACCCAGTCGATCATCAGCGTCGGGTAGATCGTCTTCCCTTCGACCGTGAAAAGCTGGTAGCCGGTGGGACGGCTCTGACGCGTGGCCGCGATAGACCGGAACGTGAACTGCGTGTTGCTGAGCGTGTGCCCATCGGAGAACATCCCGGGCGATTCGTTCCGGAGCGTGAAGCCCCCTTCGGGCAGGAACGCGTCGATCTCGATCGTGCCGGGCTTGTCCTCGGACGCGATCATGTCGCGGCCGAGGACCGATCGCTTCAACCCGTTGTGCCAGAGGGCGAGGTGCGGCGGGCGGCCCTTGAACGACGGTAGCCCACTGAGTTGCACGCGGACGCGGTAGCGTCCGGCGGTTTTCACGTTGAACGCTGGTCGGCCGCTGTCCGGCCATAGCAACCACCGCTCCGGCCCGGGGTGGCCCTGCTCCTTCCATTTGCCGTCGTCCGCGGATCTGCGCACGATCTCGGACTTCGGTTGTTGAACAGGAAAGGCGCGATCGAGGACCGTCTCCGCGGCGCGATAGTAGCGATCGACGTGTGATGGCGACAGTGACAACAGCGAACCGATGCGGTCGAACCCGTGCCAGCGCGGGTCGTCGTTGAACGCCCCCGGCACCGTGACATCGAAGTAGATGCCGAGCAGATCGTGGACGGAGTGCCCGTACTCGTCGCGGCTCAGCCGGTAGTGGGCGACCGGGCCGCGTCGAGCCATGCGCGCGGCTTCTCCCTCCTTCAATCGCGCCGAGATCCACTCGGCCACCTTGCCGAGTTCCTCGGCCTTCGGCTGAGGCTCCTTCTTGGGCGGCATCTCACCCGAGTTGATCCGAAACAGCACCTCGGCCCACCGCGCAGCGGTCAGTTGCGAGCCGAAGTCGCGCGCCAGCGTGTCGAGCCGGAACTCGCCCTTCTTCTGTTTGTCGTCGTGGCACCGCAGACAGTGCGCCTTGAAGAACGGCAGCGCGACGGTCTCGTACCCGTCCGGCTCCGCGGCCTGAGCCGTGTGCCCGGTGAGAAGGACCGCGAGAATCGCCGCGTAACGGTTCATGGTGATCGACCGTGGGCCAGGAGACGAGACCGGCGCTTACTTCACTTCGACCTGTAGTTCGGGGCAGGCCTTGCGGAGCCGTTCGACCCCGGCGGGGGTGACGAGCTTCAGCCCGGTGAGCGACAACTTCTGGAGCGACTTCGAAGCGGCCAGTTCCATCAGCCCCTCGTCGGTCACCTTCGCGCTCCCGAGTTTGAACTCCTCCAGCGCGGGCATACGGCCTAGCGCACGCAACGACTCGTCTCCCACCGTAGGCGCGTGCGAGACGTCGAGCCGGCGGAGGGTGGCGATCTTCGCCGCGTGGGCCAACCCGGCGGGCGTCGCCTGATTGTCGAGCAGCGCCAAATCTTCGAGGGGTAACCTCGCGAGCGCCGCCACGGCCTCGCCGGAACTCGCCTTGTCCGTGCTGCCGATGCCGCACCGCTTGAGTTGCGTGAGGTTGCTCAGCCCCGCCGCGCCCACATCGGTGAACTTGGTGTGGGCGAACCACAGTCGGCCGGAGATCGGCACCTGGGTGATCGCCCGCAACCCGTCGTCGTTGAGCGGCGTAAAGTGGAAGTTGACGCTCTCCAGTTTCTTCAGCTCCTTGAGGTGCGTGAACCCGGTGCCGGTACACTGCGTCGAGGCCAGCCCGAGCATCCGCAACTCGGTCAACCCCGCGAGGTGCCGTAACGCGTCGTCCGTGATCGGCGTCAGCGTGAGGTTCACTTCGCGCAGGTCGGTCAACTTGCTGATGTGCCGCAATCCATCGCCCTTGATCGCGCAGTTCGCCAGATCGACCCGGCGGAGCGTCGCGACCCCGGACAGGCGTTCGAGCCACTCGTCGGTGACCTTCTCGTTGCGACCGCCCTTCCCCTTGAGCGGGTTGTTGCCGTTGTAAAGGTCAACGGCCGCCGGCAAGTCGAAGACCTCTGCCCCGCGGTCGCCGGTCGCGAGGTACAGCCACTGCGGCGCGCCCGGCGTGCAGATGAGTTTCCCCCCAACCTCATCGATCTGGGCTTCCAGCGCGGGCACGCCGCGGCGTGCTTTGACAGCACGCTCGATCTCCGGTAGCAGAGTGGTCAATCTCACACGCAGGGACTTGTCGGAAATCTTTGCGGCGAGCGCGGCGCGGTCGCCGGTTTCCGTACTCGAAACCACCCGCCGAAGGGCGGTCTGGTCTTCCGGTGTGGTCGTCAGCAGCGCGAGGACGCCGTCGAGGTACTGCTTCACTTCGGGCTTGAGCTTCTCGAACCCGGTCGCGGACATGGGTTGCCCGAGTGCCCGCCGCATGGCGTTGTGCATCAGGTACTTGCCGTGGTCGTTCGTCATGTGGATGGGGTCGCGGTACAGTTCCGCGACGGTCTTGATCGGCGACCGACCGGCGGCGATGTCTTCGGCGATCTGGGCCAGCAAGTTCTGGGCGAGCGTCTGGCGGATCTCCCGTCCTGGGTGCAGCCGGCACAGTTCGGCGACCAGCGCCCGGATGTAGACCGGGCTGTGGGTCATCTGGTCCGGCGTGGCGAGGCTCGCGAACTCGCTCGCACGCTGGGCGTGGAAGGCCCAGCCGGAGTGGACGACGAAGACCGCCTTTGGCTGGAGTTTCATCCAATTCGAAATGGTCTCAACGTCTTGCGCGAGCGTCGAGCCGTAGTGCGGTTGGACCGCGACCACATCGTACCGGTTCTCCTTCAGCGCCTTTGGCCAGATCGTCGAGGACTTCACGCACGGGTTCTCGGGCTTCGCGAAGATGTGCGGCAGTGACACGCCACAGTCAACGTGCCACTGCACGGAGCCGTCGAGGCGCTCCGGGACGGTGTCCCACGTCAGCGAGTTGCCGATGAGGTAGCATCGCGGTGCCGGTTGCTCGGCGCGGAGCGCGCCAGACGTCAGAGTGAGGAACGCCCCGCAACAAAGCACGAGTCTCGCGAACCACATGATGATGCCTCCGTGTTGAACCCATTACGCAGTTGGCTACCGCGGTGTACAAGGTCTGAACGAGCCGCGACCGCAAGGGAGCGGGCCACGTCTCCCCGCTCCCTTGCGGTCGCGGCTCGTTCAGAATGCGACACCTTTGCTGGGTACGTGAATCAGGGAAGCGTCAGCGTGCCGGACCGTTTCACGTCGTCGAGCGATTTTACGCGCTCCTCGGGCGGCATTGTGACGAATGCCCAGCGATCGCACTTCACGCGCACGCACCGCCCCGCGCGGTAGCCCTCCAGCACCTCCGCGAACCTCAGTTTCATCTGGATGCCGCTGCTCCCCGCTGGCGGGGTCTCGCTCTCTTTCCACTCCAGCACCTTGCCCACTTTGCGGTCGGCGCGGTGGAACCAGGTGCGCAGCGTGTTCTCCGCCGCCGCGACCCAGAACCCGGTGTCCTTCGTGGCCTTCAGATCGGCGTACAGTGACGGGTCCATGTTACCGAACAGCGTGATCGTGATGTCCGCGCCGCCGAAGTCGAACAGTTCAACGCTGTCGATCCACCCCGGCACCCACCGCTGTTGCTGGTAGCGGACGTGGCGGCGGCGTTGCAACTCTGTGGCGAACGCGCGACTCGCCTCGTCGAGCCAGACATCGGAGACGGTGAACTCCTTGTCCCGCGCGCCTTGCGACCAGCCGAGGTTCAACTGAACCACCTGCCCGGCGGCGAGGTCTGCGAGGTCCATGAGCCGGCGGTCTTTCCAGACGCGTGTGACGGCGTCGATGTCGAAGGTGGCCTTCTCGGTGATCCCGTCTTTCACGAGTTTCCCGGTCGGGGTGACGTCGAGCTTCCCCTTTTTCAAATCGACGCCGACCACCTTCCACGACTGCCCGCGGCGCTGGTAGTAGCTGAAGTCGTCTTCCAACGCGACGGCGTGGTTGGCCTTCACTGCGAGGCGCTGGTACTCGGCGGGCAGTGGCGGGATCGTCTGCTCCTCACCGGCCGGCGGGAGGTGAAAGTAGCCGTGGACGTGCGTGCCGAGCGGAACGTCGCGGAGTTCCGCAGGCGCGCCGTTGTACCAGACCATCGCATACGGCAGCAGCGCGAAGTAGTGCAACGGGCCGTTGTTGTAGCGCCCACCCGCGTCACCGTCGATGCGCAGCCCGCCGCGGCGGTTGATCGGGTCGATCACGATCAACTCGCCGGACAGGTACGTGCCCGGTTCCGCGGGAAACGTGCCGGGCTTCAAACGGGGTTCGTTCGCGGCCGGCACCGGCAGGTCCGCACCCTTCTTGTTACCCTTCTTCTCCTGACCGACAGCGGAGAGGGAGATCGCGCACGCGACCGCGAACAGGAGAATGGCCACACGCAGGGTCGGGTGACTCACGCCAGCACCTCCGAAATCGTTCCGTTGCTGTCGGCGAACTTCTCCGTCTTCACGTCCATCTTCTGCGCCATCGTCAGGAGCAGGTTGCTGAGGTGGGCCTTGGCGTTCACCGGGCGGTGGCAGATAGCGTAGTGCTTAGTAGGGGTGTCGAGTTCGTACTTATAGCCGTCCTTCCGGCCCGCGGCGTTGTAGTCGATGTGCCGGCCGTGCTTGAGGCCAATCGCGCCACCACCGGCGAGGATCAGCGGCAGGTTCGCGTTGCCGTGGCTGTGGCCGAACGCCATGCCGCTGCCATACAGGCACATCGTCGAGTCGAGCAGTGGCCCATCCGCGTCCTTCACCGCCGCGAGTCGGTCGAGGAAGTACGCGAACTGCTTGATGTTGAACGTGTCGCTCGCCGTGAGTTCCTGCATCAGCTTGGGATTGGCGTTGTGGTGTGAGAGCGAGTGCCGGTCCTGCTTCACGCCGATCTCGGGGACGGCTGGCCCCTGGCCCTCCCCGCCGGTGCTAAACGTGGCAACGCGGGTCAGGTCGGTCTGGAAGGCCAGAACGAGGATGTCGTACATGGTGCGGAGGTATTCGCCGAGTTGCTCCAGCGACACGCTGCGGTTGAGCTTCGTCTGGTCGGCCGGGGCGATCTTGGGCCGTGGGGTGTCGAGCCACGTGTTCGCCCGCTGGGTGCGGAGTTCCACTTCCCGCACGGACGTGAGGTACTGTTCAAGCCGGCCACGGTCGTCTTTGCCGAGATTGCCACCGAGGTCGTTGGCCTCTTCGAGAACCGCGTCGAGTACGCTGCAACGCCGTTCCAATCCCCGGCGCTGCTTCGCGACGCCGCCGGCGGGTTCCTCGAACAGTTCCCGGAAGACGACGCTCGGGTTGCCCTGCGCCGGCAGTCCGATGCCGTCGGCGCTGCACGCGAGCGCATGCCCCTGGTTACTGAGTTCGATCGAGGTGAACCGCGTTTGTGGGGCCGTCACCTGGGCCATCAGTTGATCGACAGAGATGGTGTTCCGCTCGGACGGTCCGATCTTGCCGCCGGTTAACCAGATGGTGCTGCAGTTGTGGTGGTGTCCCAGCCCGTGCGGGTGGTACAGCCCGCTAATTGGCGTGACGTTCGCCTTGTGCTTCTCCAGTGGCTCGAGCGCTTTGGAGAAGGTGTAGTCCGCCCCGGTCGCCGTGATCTGGAAGTCGATCGTGTTCACGCCGTTCGGCAAATAGATGAAGACGCTGCGTTTGGCCCGCGCCTTGCCTTCCGCCGCGCCGAGCGGGCGCATGCAGTCGAGCAGTGGCAGGGCCATCGACACGCCGAGGCCGCGCAGGACATGTCGGCGGTCGAGCAGCCAGTTCTGCGCGCGGAACGGAGTCACGGGTGCGTCCTCGGGTGTTCGGTGTTCGTTCGCGGTCGTCAAGCTCGATTACGCCAGGATTTCAGGCACGAGGTGGCCACCATCGACGAGCGGCATCGGCCGGCCCTGCCGGTCGGGAACGGATCGTTCAACGTCCACGCCGAGCAGGTGATAGATGGTGTGAAGGATGTCCTTGGGGTTCACCGGACGGTTCTTCACGAACGCGCCTTGCTTGTCGCTCGACCCAACAACGTTGCCACGCGCGACCCCGGCCCCGGCGAGCATGATGCTGTAGGCACCCGACCAGTGGTTCCGCCCGTCGCCCTTCCCCTCGGCTTGCGGAGTTCGGCCGTGTTCGGTGAGGCAGACGACCAGCGTCTCGTCGAAAAGGCCGCGCTGTTCCAAATCGTCCAGCAGCGCGGATACGGTCTGGTCGAGACCAGGGCACAGTTCACGGCCGAGGCGCCGCGTCTGGTTGTTGTGCGTGTCCCACGCCGAGTTGTTGGCGGCAAACTCGTCCCACAGCACGGTAACCACGCGCGACCCGGCCTCGATCAACCGGCGGCCGAGCAGCGCGGACTGGCCGAACAGGTGGTGCCCGTACCGCTCCCGCAACTTGGCCGGCTCGCGATCGAGATTCAGCGCGGCCGGGAGCGAACCGGAATCGCACAGGTTCAAGCCGATCTGTTGCAGTTCATCGAAGCCTTGCGACGGGAGCGTTCCCCCGAGTGAGCGGCGCTGGTCGTTGAGTTGGTCGAGCAAACTGCGGCGGCTCTGGAACCGGTCGAGGGTCATCTGCGGGCCGAGCGCGGTCGCCGGGAAGTTGTACGTGTCGCGGGGGTCGATGCCACAGTACGGGTTAAACTTCTCGACGCAGTCCGGCACCGTTCCTTTGCCACGGAATTCGAGCGGCGTCGGGTCGTACCGTGATCCGAGGAACCCGCCGAAGAAGCCGGCCCGCTTGTCGGGTGCGGTGGCGCTCTGCCGCCACGGGAGCATGACGTTGCGGGGGATGAGCGGGTTCCCGGCTCGCCCGGCTTGCGCGGTTTCGAGGTAGTCGATCACCGACCCGAAGAACGGCCAGTGGCGCGGGTCTCGCTGATTCAGTTCCATCGGCACGTCGGTCCGGCGGATGCCGGTGACCGTGTTGGCGACGTTGTGAATCGGCTCGGGGTGGTTCATGGACCGCACGACCGTCACGCGATCGAGTCGCTCGGCCAACTTCGGCAGGTGTTCGCCGAGCCGCACGCCGGGTAGTTTCGTTTCAATGGCACGAAACGGCCCGCGGATTTCGGACGGCGTGTCGGGCTTGGGGTCGAGCGTGTCGATCTGGCTCATGGCCCCGTACAGGTACAGAACCATGACGTTCTTCGCCGCCCCGAAATTCCGGGGGCGCGCACTTCCGCTGGCGAGGGCGGGGGCAGTCACCAGGTCCGCCAGTCCCAACCCCAGCACGGCACTGGCACCGGCCTGAAGCATGTCGCGCCGCGTCACCCCGTCGCAAAGTCGCTTCGGTGAACCGAGAATGTTCAGCATGGGCTTGCCTTCAAGATTCAATGCGTAATGCGGGTGGTGGGCAACGGATCGGACGTGCGGTCCGGGGCGGGTACAGCGCGAGGTTGGTGATCGACTTTCCCACGTTACAGGTCCACCGTCAAGCGGCAATCCGAGTTCGCGGTGTCGCTCCGCGCGGCTGTGAGCCGCCTGGGACGAGGGCTAGCCGGGGCAAGTGGTGGAGGGAGTCGATGCGGAGGCCCTGGTCGATTTACTTCCCGGCCGGTTTACTCGCGAGCACGGTGTCGAACAACTTGTACGCCGCCTCGCGCATTTCGGGCGGGAAGTCGTGCCCGCCATCCGGGTGCTCGACCCTGAGCCGGTCCTTGTGGCCATGCAGTTCGAACACCGGCCGCGCCGCCGCCGCGACCCGATCGACGCTATCGGCCTTGAAGTTGTGGTCCTCCTTCGGCGCGAGGATGAGCACGTGACGCGGCGCGAGTGCGCCGATCAGTTCGTGGAAGTCGAAGGGGATGTCCGCGAGCTTACCCTTGTAGTTCGCGAGCTTCGGCATGTACCGCGTCTGGCACCAACCCTTTTCCAGCACCCAGAGGTCTTCCTTGCCGCCGTAGTAGTCGAGGTACGAGTCCAGCCCGCAACTCGACACGACCACCTTCAGCCGTTCGTCGAACAGCGCGGTGTAGACGGCGTTGTGCCCGCCGAGCGAGTGCCCGATCGCGCCCACCGACTTCGCGTCCACGAACGGGAGCGACTCCAAGTAGTCGAGCCCGCGCACGTTGTCCCAGACGGCCTTCAGCGTCCCGCTCTCCCAGCCGAGCTTCTTGACGTCGGGCTGATACTTCGCCAGCAACGGGTAGTTCGGTGCGAGGCACACGTACCCGCGCTCGGCCAGTTCGCTCGCGTACTGCCGGTTTGGCTTCTTGCCGATGCCGACGACGGTCCCGTGGCCGACGGTGTTGTCCGTCCCGTGCAGGCACAGCACCGCGGGCAACTTACGGCCGCCCTTCTCCGCGCCTTTAGGGATCAGCAAGTAGGCCGGGACGCGCGACCCCGGTTCCGATGCGTACGTGATGAGCCGCCGGACATACTTGCCGCAATCGACCTCCTCTTCCTCCAACTTCGGTTCCAGCGCACACCGCTTCTCTTTGCCGGGCAGCGTGCCCATGACCGCAGTCGCGCCGCGGACGATCTCTGCGCGTCGTTTGGCCCAGTCCTCCACCGACTTGACCTCACGCGACTTCCCATCCGCGCCGCGGTAAAGCATCAGGTTGTCACGGGGCAGGCGCTTCTCGGGCGTCGCGTCAGCAGCGGTCGCCGCACAGAGCGCAAGCCCAGCGCCGATCACGATTGCAGTGAAGGCACATTTCATCTCGATCTCCCGTTACATGTGACGCGGGGACACCCGCCCTCTCGGCCCAGTTCTAGTCGACCAAGAGGCCGTGTCTGTCGTTCGGGCACGGGGCATCAACTCCTTGAGAAGAGTCTACCCGAACAAACATGAGGAACCTCACCGGTTTCAAAACCCACTCTTACGCCACCCACGAACCGCACCAACCGCTTCCACCGCGCCGTGTTCCCGGCCACAACATACACGTCCGCGGCACCGCCGGATACCGTCTGTCCGCTATCGGCCAGGCCTTTCCGTGGCCTGGTTCGTTGTTATCCCTGGACCCTACGACGAAGGCGGGGTAGCCTACAGTCAGTCGCCCTCCGCTGATCACCCTCGCCTCGCCGCTCACACGCTCCGCTGTCGGAGTCCACCGAGTTGTCCAACACGCGACTGTGCCTCGCACCTTGTCCTCGCGGTACATCCCAATGACTCGCGTCCTCATCCCCGCAGGCTTTCGCTCACCCCTGGCGGTGGGCTGTTTGCTCCTGTCGGTGGGTACGCAGGCACTGGCCCAGTCACCGAATCCAGTTCTCAACACGGTCCACCCGTCAGGCGGTCAGGCGGGCACATCCGCGACCGTGGTTCTCGAAGGCACCGGGCTGGACGGGCTTCGCGACGTACACGCAACCGTACCGCAACTGACCGCCAAGAAGCTCGTTGGGCACCAGTTTCAACTCGACATTCCTGCGGGAACCCCCCCAGGCGTGTACGACCTTCGAGCGGTCGGCACCCACGGCATGAGTTCCCCGCGAGCGTTCGTCGTGGGGAACCGGGCGGAAGTCTTGGAGGCGGAACCGAACGACACCGTCGACGCCGCCCAGGATGTTCTGCTGGATGTCGCGGTCAACGGACGGATCGATATGCCGGGCGACATCGATTGCTTCAGGTTCAAAGCGAAGGCCGGTCAGCGAGTTGTACTGGATTGCTCAGCCGGGCGCATTGACTCCAAACTCCGCGCCGTGCTGGAAGTGTATGACGCCAACGGCAAGCGGTTGGCCAGCAACCGCGGGCACACCGGTATCGACCCGCTCGTCGATTTCCTGGTGCCCGGCGACGGAACTTACTGCGTGAAGGTGTTCGACCTCAGTTACCTGGGGAGTACGGCTCACTTCTACCGGCTCGACATCGATACGAAGCCGCGCGTGGAGTTCGCCGTTCCGTGCGTGGTACAACGAGGCAAGACGACGAAAGTGAAACTGTACGGCCGGAATCTGGCACCGCGAGAAGCGGCCAAGAACCTCTCGCTCGATTACGTGGAAGTCGAGATCACACCACCCGAGGCGAACCGACTCGATCGCGTCCCGATCCGCTTGCGCCCCGCCCAGATGACGGTAAACGGCTTCGCGTTCCACTATCCGGGGAGTCACGCGCCGCTGCTCATGGGCGTCACGGACGTTCCAGTTGCCACTGCCACGGACAACCGAGACGCGCAGCACGCACATGAAATTGCGATCCCGAGCGAGGCTTGTGGCCAGTTAACCGACGGGGACGAGCGGCACTGGTTTGCCGTGCGTGCCCGCCGCGGGGAAGTACTTTGGCTGGAGACTTTCGGCGCACGGATCGGTTCTCCTGTCGATCTCGACCTGCGTGTGCTCGATCCCGACGGCAAGAACGAGTTGCTGAAGTGCGCCGGGACCGTCGAGAACCTCGGCGGCGTTCGCTTCCCAACCGCGCACCCCGACCCCGCGGGGCGATGGGTCGCGCCGGCCGATGGGCGTTATCTGATTCAGATACGGAACCTGACGGGCGGATTGAACCGCGACCCCCGCCGGCTTTATCGGCTCAGAGTCGCACGCGAGGAACCGGACTTTCATCTGGCGGTCGTGGCGCGGCGCGTGGATCAACCGGCAGGTCTGAACCTCATGCTCGGCGGCCGAGAAGCGTTCGAGGTACTGGCGGTCCGTCATCGCGGTATGTCGGGGCCAATCCGGGTCAAGGCCGAGAACCTGCCGCCGGGCATTCAGTGCCCTGACATCTGGATCGGGCCGGGCCAGGATCGTGGCGTGATCGTGTTGAGCGCGGGTCGCGACTGCCCCGGCTTCGCAGGCGGTCTGAACCTCGTTGGCTACGCCGACGAGGGCAGCACGAAGATCACCCGCCCCGCGAAGGGCGGTGCGATGATCTGGCCGGGACAACCCGTTCCCACCGGTCGGATTACTCAAGAGATTCCGCTGGCGACCACATCAGAATCCAGGCTCCTTCTGACGGCTACTCCGGCCGGAACAGTCGTCGATCAAGAGAGCGTTCTGGACGTGGCCATCGATCTTGAACAGCGATTCGAGGGCACCACTGGCCCCATCCATCTCACGGCGTTCGGCTTGCCTCGTCTGGCAGGGAACACCATCGCGACAATACCCGCGGGGAAAACCAAAGGTTGGATCAGTTTCGCCTTCCCCGCGACGCTGCCGCCCGGCCCCTACACGTTCGCCGTGCAAGCCGAAACGACCGTGTCCGTTGCCGGTGTCAAGGGCGCGAAGCCGACCCCGGTCGCGGTGACCGTGGTGAGCAACCCGATCACAGTCACCGTCCGCCCCGCACGAATCGTGTTGGAGATCGACCCGCGCACGCCGACGAAAATCGCACGCGGAACGACTATCCAGCTCCGGTTCACTGCGGAGCGCAAGCAAGGTTTCATCGGTAAGATTCACACGGAGTTGGTGGCCCCGGGTGGGGTGGTCGGCCTCCGCGGACGCGGCGTGACGTTGGTCGGCCAGTCGGATTCAGGATCGCTGCAAGTGATCGCGACCGAAGACGCCCCGCTGGGACGCCATCTGTTCCTCCGTCTCGATGCCGTGGGTACGGTCGAGGATCAGCCCCTGTATCGGGGAAGCCGCTTTGTCGAGTTGGAGATCACCGAATGACGATCCCGTTCGCCCGATACGACTACCGTAGCGTTCTGACCGTGTTGGCGCTGGTCGCTGCCGCTCCGTGCGCGGCGGCGCAACCCAATCGCGAACCGCTCCAGCCGGTTTATTTCAACACGGACGTGGTGCCGTTGTTCACCAAACTCGGGTGCAACAGTGGAGGCTGCCACGGAAAGGCGGAAGGTCAGAACGGGTTCAAACTCTCTCTGCTCGGCTTCGAGCCGGATCAGGATTACGAAGCGATCGTCCAGGAGGCACGCGGCCGGCGTCTCCTGCCATCCTCGCCAGGAGCGAGTCTCTTTCTCCTCAAAGCGACCGGTGCTCTCGCCCACGGTGGCGGGAAGCGACTCGCCATCGACTCCGAGGATTACCAGACCATCCGGCGATGGATCGAGAACGGGTCGTCGCCCGCGAGTCTCTCCGACCCCACACTCACACGCATCACCGTGACTCCCGACCGGAGCACCTTCGACGCCGCGAGCCGCCGACAACCGCTCAGGGTCGTCGCGCATTTCTCGAACGGTACGACGCGAGACGTGACCCGACGAGCCGTCTACCAGTCGAACGAACCGGACATAGCCGAGGTGACCGATGCGGGCACGGTGCAGGTCAAGAACCGGAGCGGCCAGTTCGCGATCATGGTGCGATACGGGAATCAGATCACGGTCTTCTACGGTACGGTGCCACGCCACCAGAAAGCCGGGACCGAATCGCCACTCGCCGCGTGGGAGCGTGCAAACACCGTCGCGGGCATCGACAAGCATCTCATCGCCAACTGGAAGCGGTTAGGCGTCGCACCGTCGCGCCAGGCCACCGACGAGGAGTTCATCCGTCGCGCGTCGCTCGACATTTGCGGCACTCTGCCCACACCCGACGAAGTGAAGACATATCTCACTGACACGCGGCCCGGTAAGCGAGCGAAGCTGATTGATCGCCTGCTCGAGCGACCGGAGTACGCCAGTTACTTCGCGCTGAAGTGGGCTGACATTCTGCGGAACAGGGGGAATGGATACAGCACCAGCCAGCAGCGCCCAGGCACCGCGCTGTTCGCGGGCTGGATTCGCGACTCCATCTCCGAGAACATGCCCTATGACCGCTTCGTCGGTGAAATCCTCACCGCGTCGGGCAGCCAGGAGACCAACCCGCCAACAGTCTGGTACCGGACCACGCGCACCTCGCCCGAGTTTGTGGAATCGGTATCGCAAGCGTTCCTGGGGATTCGTATTCAGTGCGCCCAGTGCCACCACCATCCGGCGGAGCGCTGGAGTCAGGCCGATTACTTCCAACTGGCGGCCGTCTTCGCACGCGTCGGCCGCAAGGGCGGGTTCGCGGACGCCGAGGTTCCCACGAGCGAGACGATCTTCCTGGCCGACGTCGGCGAAGTCCTTCACCCTCGGACCAAGAGCGTGATGCGCCCGCGCCCGCCGGGCGGCCCGGACTTCCAGCTGACCCAGTACGACGACCCGCGACGCGCGCTTGCGAAGTGGATGACGGCCACCGACAACCCGTACTTCGCCCGCACGATGGCGAACCGGATGTGGGGCCACTTCCTGGGCCGCGGCATCATTCACCCGATCGACGACGCACGCAGTACGAACCCGCCGAGCAACCCCGAGCTACTCGACGCACTGGCGAAGGACTTCGTTACGAGCGGCTACAACGTCAAACAGTTGATTCGCGCGATCTGTAACTCGACGGCCTACGGCCTCGGTTCGATACCTGAAGAGGCCAACAAGGACGACGTGCAGAGCTTCGCGCGGTATTATCCGCGCCGGTTACCCGCCGAGGTGTTGCTCGACGGGATCGGGCAGGTGCTCGAAGCGCCAACGAAGTTCCGGAGCGTTGCGGGCGACTTCCCGGCGGGAACGCGGGCCATCGACCTGCCCGACGAGGCGGTACCCAGCCAGTTCCTGGACGTGTTCGGTCGGCCCGCTCGAAACTCCGCGTGCGAGTGCGAGCGTGTCGATGCGCCCGCGCTGGGTCAGACGCTCGCTTTGATCGGCTCGCCCGAGATTCAGGACAAGTTGACATCGGACAAGGGATACGTGAAGCGGTTGGCGGGCAACTCGAAGTCGCACGGTGAAAACGTCCACGACGTCTTTCTGCGCGTCTTCGGTCGCCCGCCGCGACAGCGAGAACTCGCGGCGGCGGTCAAGTTCCTGGAATCCCAGACCGACCGCAAGGAGGCTTACGGCTCCCTGCTCTGGTCGCTCCTCGCGACGAACGAGTTCCTGTTCAACCACTGACCAACGACCGCGAACCGAACCGGAGGCAGCACGTGCTACCCACTATCAGCCGTCGGGCATTCCTTGGGATGAGCGCGTCGATCGGCGCGGTTGCGGCCGATGGGCTTCGCGTGCGACTCGCTGCATCCGAACCGCAGTTGCCCCATGGGACTCCGAACAAGGCGCTGATCGTCTTCTGGACGCATGGCGGGATGAGCCAGCAAGACACCTATGACATGAAGCCGGATGCGCCGGCCGAGTTCCGCGGTATGTACCGGCCGATCGCCACTGCCGTGCCGGGTCTCCGCGTAACCGAACGGTTTCCGCGTCAGGCGCAGGTGATGAAGCATCTCTCCGTCGTCCGCTCCGTGAATCACAAGAACGGGATACATGCCCCCTCGGCGCACTGGATGCAGACGGGCTATTTCGGGCCGACGCTGGCGCGCAACGCGCCGCAGAAGCCCTCATTCGGTTCGGTCATCGCCCGCAGTAGCGGGGCCGGCCAGTCGCATATGCCGCCGTATGTAGCCGTGCCCAGAGCGGAGGCGTTCGGGTATCAGGGCGCGGTCTACCTCGGCGCGGCGAACAACCCGTTCGAAGTGGGCGCGGATCCGAACACACGCGACTTCCGCGTACCCAACCTGGCCCTCCCCGGCAGCCTGCCCCTTCAGAGCGCGAAAACCCGCGCCCAACTCCTGAAGGAGTTCGACACACTCCGGCGCGACGTGGACCAATCGGGCACCCTTGAAGGGCTGAACAGTTTCAAGGCCCAGGCGCTGGAGATGGTAACCGGTGACCGGGTCCGCGACGCCTTCGACATCAGCAAAGAAAGCTCACGCCTGCGCGACCATTACGGTCGTCACCTGTACGGCCAGAGCGCTCTTCTGGCGCGCCGACTGGTCGAAGCGGGCACCAGTTGTGTCACCATCAATACGGGGTACTGGGACCACCACGACAACATCGAGAAAGGTTTGGAGCAACACCTGCCGCCCCTCGATACAGCCATCGGCGCGTTGGTCGAGGATCTCGAAGATCGGGGGATGCTCGACGACGTTGTGATCTACTGCGCGGGTGAATTCGGGCGCACGCCACTCATCAATGGCCACGCGGGCCGCGACCACTGGTCCGATTGTTTTTCCGTGCTCCTCGGCGGTGGCGGTCTGAAAGGCGGTCAGGTGGTCGGGGCGAGCGAGGCTCGCGGGGGCAAAGTGAGCGAACGGCCGGTCTCCCCCAACGATCTACTGGCGACTCTGTATCAGGCACTCGGCATCGGGCTGGACACCCACTACGAAGACGCCTCAGGCCGTCCCGTCAGCATTGTCGGCCCGGGCAAGCCGATCCATGAACTGCTGTAAATGGCGAGGGGTTTCGATGCCGTTACGGAACCATCCCGAAAGCGCTCTGGCGGCGGGTTCCCATTCGCGCCCGACCTGGCAACTCCCGCCGGGCCAGTCACGAAACGAGTCACATCACCCGGTCAGTTCGGGAATCGCCTTGCCGTGATCCACGAGCGCCGTGGGCCGACCGTTGCAGTCCTTGAGGAAGGTCTTCGCGTAGTCGATCCCGAGGTGGTGGTAGACCTTGGCCAGGAAGTCGCCCGGCTGACTGACGCGGTCGATGGAGTCTTCACCGCGATTGTCGGCGTCACCGATGAAGCGGTCCGTGGTGATGCCACCATACGACCAGATGTTCGAGAAGCCGCGTGGCCATTGGTCGCGGCCAGGTTACGGAGTCCCCCCCGGCGCTCGCGTCCCCGCCCCGTGCTGGCGGCAGCAGCAATCTGCTCCATCTGGTCGAATTCCACGTCGAGGTCGGGGCCGTCCTCGCCGCAGGCTTGTCGGGCAACGGTTCTTCCCCCACTGCTTGGCGAGTTCCTTCACGGTGATCTCAGCGGTTCACTTCACGACTTGCACCGCGAAGGTGTGGAACACCTCCTGCCCAGTCTTGTCCTTCACGGTCAGAATGACGTCTGGACTAGCGGCGGCATCGGCCGGTACCGCCCAGGTCACCACGCCGTCGGCCGACACCACCATCCCTTTCGGCCCGCTGTCCAGTTTGTACGTCAGCCCGCCGCTCTTCGACTTCACCTTCAGCGGATACGTGAACATCGCGCCCGGCTTCGTGTTCCGCGGCACCTGCGAGACGACGAACAGGTAGTCGAGGCCCGATTTCTCGAGCGCGGTGTCCACGTCGAACTTGTGCAGCACGACGCGGTCGTTGCCGACCGGCAGGACCGCGATGACGTTTGCCTCCGGAATGAAGAACATCCGGCGCCACGGGCCGTACGGGTCGCGGTCCCAGTTGTCGAACACCAGCCCGTGGTCCGCCTTTTCGAGTTTGCCGATCGGCCCCTTCATCCCGCGGTGGTAGACCGTGAACGTCCCACCCGTGCGGTCCGCCTTGGCCGTCGTGGGCGAGAAGAAGTAGTCCCCCGAGGTCGCGGGCAGGCAGTACCCGTACTTCTCGTCGTCCGCGCCGGCGTACTTCATCTGGTGTGTCACGATCCCCTTCGAGGTGTACACCCACTTCCCGTCCGGTCCGGGGATCGTGTGGAACAGGTTTGCATTCTGATACCGTTTCACGTCGAGTCCCGTGACGACCCGCGTGCCGCAGTCACTGGGCGAGAGGTTCGGATTCCAGTTCCCGTACACAGTGCCGTCCCCGGACGCAAAGAGGGGATGCTCCTCGTGAATCCAGGCCTGCTTCCCCTGGTACGGGTACCCGTCGGCGTACTTGACGGGCAGCGGTTTGAGGCTCACCGGGTCGAAGAAGGTACCGTCGATGGCCACGAGTTCCGTGGCCGAGTGGCCCATGACGATCCCCTTCAGATCGCCGACGTGCGAGATGTTCTTCTCTCGCTCGAACGTGATCAGGCTCCACCGTTCGAGGCGCCCGGCACTGGGCAGCCCGACGATGACCGCGTCGAGCCCGGCCGCGAACACCGCTTTCTCTTCGGCCAGTGGGATGTAGTTGGTCACCTTCGCCTCGCTCACGTCGAAGATCGCGAGTTTCTTCAGCTTCGGCATACGGAATACCAGGTAGCGCCCGCCGCCCGCGACGACCGCGTTGTCGAACACCTCCGGGAGCTTCTTCTCCACCTTGTCCTCGGCCAGCACCGTTGGGGTGATCGGCACCGACGGGCTACCGCCCACGGTGCCGACCCGACCGACCGGGATCCGGCTTTCCAGGCGTCCGATTTCCTTGCCGTCGAGTGACGCGACCACTGTCGCCGTGACCGCGCGGATCTCGTCCGGCGGGCGCACGATAATCTGCGTGGCTTTCGACAGGTCGAGTTTCACCTTCTGGTCGCCGAACCTGATCTCGACCGCGCCCAGTCCGGTCACGGTTCCTTCGAGGGTCTTGCCATCGGCGAGCGTCGCCCGGGTCTTCGTCCCGAACTCGATTTTCCGAATCGTGCCGAACTTGACCGGCTTGCCGTCGATCGTGAGCGTCGCGTCCTCGGTTCGGCCAGTGATAGAGCCGGCCCCGACGTTGGCGGTCACCTCCAACGTGTCCGAGCCAGACTTGAGGACGGGCACCGCCGTCGCCACCCACTCGCCGCCCACGCTCTTCATCGGGAACTCTCGCGGCTTCTCGTCGCCGGCCTGGAGGATCAACTGGACCTTCGGCTCCGGCGAGCCGGGCAACAACGAGACGACGCGGGCCTTGAATTCCTGGGGCTTGCCGATCGCTACCGCCGACAACTCTGGCGGGTTGAAGGCGAACTCGGGTTTCGCCAGGAACCGCGCGAGGTGGTTCACCGGTACAGCCTGGTTGATGCCGGCCTTGCCGCCCGCGACCCCGGACATGACCACCCCGATAACCTTCCCATTGTCGTCGAGGACCGGGCCGCCGGAGTTGCCGTAGGTGAGCGATACGTCCACCTGAATGAGCTGCAACTCACCGCCTTTGAGCCTGAGCGAGGTGACGCTGCCAGCGTTCACACTGATGGCCGGGTACTCTTTCATGTTGGGCGAAAGCGCCTTGCCTAGCGGGAACCCGAACGCGACCACATCCGCGAGTTCGGAAATCCCGTCGGCGTCACCAAGCGCGAGGCTTGGTAGATCCTTCCCTCCCTCCACGCGGAGCAGCGCGAGGTCGCTGTCCTTGTCGGTACGCACCACCTTTGCCTTGAAGACCTTCTGCGTAGAGAGCGAGGGGTTGAGCACCAGCGTGATCTCGCCTTCGGTCCCGCGAACGACATGCTCGTTGGTGACGAACAGTCCCGACGGGTGGACGCAGAACGCGGTCCCGGTGCCGCGTTTGGGCACCTCGACGAACGCGGTAGCGGCCTTGCCACGTTTGGCGATCTCGACCTTCGCGGGCTTGTCGGCGCGCCCGGTCGCGGGTGTCGCGAGGAGCACCAGGCCAGCCAACAGCCCGACACCGGCAACGAATCGGAACATGGGCGGGACTCCTGGTGAGGGGCACTGAACTATCGAACGGGGCACGCCGTCGCGCCGCGGTTACTCGACCTTCGACCGGGTCTTGGAATCCAGATCCTGGTCCGACCACTTCTGGTCGGACCGGGGCGGGTACTTTCGTTTCGCTCACCGGACCGTTCCTGGGCAGTCCATGCGACGCACGAGTTGGCACGCTCAGGGAGTTTACGATTCATCTCCTGATCACCGTGGGCGGTGAACCCGGTCGCACGCCACTCGCCGGTTACTTCCCGCCGACGCAGTACGCGGCCTTGTCGGACCGGGTGAACCACTGCCCGCCGCACGGGATCAGCGACGCCCGGAACGCCTCGCCCTTTGTCCCGAGCGTGTTCTCCGCCACCACCTTCAGCTCCGGTCCTGGCTCGATCACCGTCGTGTCCCCCGACTCGTTTTGGAAGAACACCCGGCTCCCCACCGCCACCGGCGACGATGAGAACGCGCCCTTCAGCCGGTCTGACCAGAGCACTTTCCCGGTCGGGGCGTCGTAGCAAGTCGCCAGCCCTCCCATGTTCGCCACCACCATGTAGTTCCCCGCCAGGATCGGCGACGGCTGGTCGCGACCGCCCTTCCGCGGCGTGTTCCAGGTCATGTGGGTCTTGGTCACATCGCCGCGACCGCCCGGCTTCACCGCGAAGATGTCGCCCGGTTGGCCGCTCACCACGAACAGTAGCCCCCCCGCACCCTGGGTCACGGTCGGCTCGCCTCGCCCGATGAAGCTCTTGCAGTGCCACAGTTCCTTCCCGGTTGCCGGGTCGTAGCCCGTCACGGCCTTCTCGCCGTTGAGCACGAGTTCCTGCTTGTCGCCAACCTTCACCAACACCGGCGTCGTCCACCCGCCGCGTTCCGGCGCCGTCCGCGGCGAACGCCACACTTCCTTCCCGGTCGTCTTGTCGAACGCCAGCAGCAACCCCTCGCCGGCCGCATCGGAGTTCTGGATCACGAGATTCCCGACGATTACCGGTGAGGCGGCGGTGCCCCACTCTCCGGGGAACTCGCCCAGTTTCTTCGACCAGAGCGGCTTGCCGTCCACCGCGAAGCAATGCAGGCCACCTTTGCCAAAGAACGCGACCACCCGCTCGCCATCGGTCACGCAGGTCGCGGTCGCCCACCCGTTCTGGGCGTGGCTCTTTTCCGGGGTGCCCTTCCAGACTTCCTTCTCCCAGAGGATCTTTCCGGTCTTCCGGTCGAGGGCCAGCACAACCCGCTTGGCCCCGCCGTCAGGCGCGGTGGTCAGGAACAAGCGGTCCCCCCACACGACCGGCGACGACTGCCCGGCGCCCGCGAGTGGGGTCCGCCAGACGATCGACTTCTCGTTCCACTTCAGCGGCAGGTCGGTTTCTGGCGACTGGCCGTCGCCATTCGGTCCGCGCCAGCGGGGCCAGGTGGGTTCGGCCGCGAGGGTGGGCGCGGCGAGCAGGCTGGCGAGGAGGATCGCGCGAGCGAGCATGGGAGTGTTCCGGTGGGAATGGGTCCGTGCGATTCTGGATGTTGCCAGGCGGAGTTTGTGCGGATAGCCTACGCCGGGCGTGGCAACGAAGCTAGTGCGTGCCGGACCCCGACCAGATCTGCCCGATGACGAGGAATCGGACCGCTCGAACGGGAGAACGACACGCGATCGTCCTCCCGCTGCGGACACCCGTCAGCGATTAACGTGGGTGTCGAACCACTTCAAGATGTACAGCGTCTTCGCGATCAGTCGACTCGACCGGTCGACGAGGGCAGACGATACTTCTGGGAAACGCACACACGCGGTATCCACCATACCTCACCCGCGCTGGCCCATGCCGGGTGGTGATCCGCAGCCAACTGGGCAGACTGTTGGGCGCGACCTGAACGCGGACCACCCGCGCCGACCTCGTGGTGGCGCAGCGCACCTCGTGGTGGTCGTAGACGGGCTGAGGTTCGATCTCCTCGACTCGTATTTCCCCGACGTGCCCTAACCCCCCGTCGACAAACAGGTGCCACGCGAACGTACCGCACGCGTTCGGGTTTGGATTTGGAAGAACCGAATGCACCGAGGTACCCGGTGCGCCGCCCGCCGTTTCCACCGGGGATGCGGACGTAAGTCTGGCCGGTCGGCTTGTGGTGTAGGGAATTCGGCTGATCGCTTTTGGGGCGCCTTGAGTCTTGGCGTAGTACTCCGCGATCACCGCGATGTCTTCGGCCGGGCCCGGATGACTCCGGGGTGAGCGTGAAACGCTTCGGCTGAAAGGGTTTACTTCGAGTGGGCAGTCCCGGGGTTGAACCGGGGACCTAGCGATTTTCAGTTGCCCACCGAACACCCCGGAAAACGCTCCAAACCACTACGTTTTCCAGTGTTTTTACCTTACTCGGCCGCCGTGCGTGGATCAACATTCGTTGCGTGGAAACGCCTGGATTTGTGGAGTTTCCAAAGTCACCTGTGGAATAACTGTGGAATGAAATCGCGGCGGGCGCGAGTGAACAACCTGTGGCCGCGTGGGGCTCACATACACAGCGAACTACTCGATCTTGCCGCAGTCGGCGATGGTGACCTTGGCTGACGTTTGCCCGCCCCGCGAGCCGACGGCCTCGATCTTCCTGATCACGTCGTACCCCTTCACCACCTGCCCGAACACGACGTGCTTGCCGTCGAGATGTGGTGTCGCGGCGGTGCAGAGGAAGAACTGTGAGCCGTTCGTGTTCGGACCGGCGTTCGCCATCGACAGGGTGCCGCGACCGAAGTGCTTGCCCGCCTTACCGGCGAACGTCTCGTCGTCGAACTTGCCGCCGTAGATCGACTCGCCGCCCCGCCCGTCCCCGGAGGTGAAGTCGCCCCCCTGGCACATGAAACCCGGGATCACCCGGTGGAACGACGAGCCCTTGTAGGCGAGCGGCTTCCCCGTCCTGCTCGTGGTGCCGACGCACAGCTGCAGGAAGTTCTCGGCGGTCTTGGGGCACGCGTCGGCGAACAGCTCCATCTCGACCCGCCCGGCCGCCTTGCCGTCGATGGCGACGTCGAAGAACACCTGGGGGTTCTTCGGGTTCACGGCGTGGAATGGCTTGTAATCGTCTCCCGGAATCACCCGCTCGAGTGCCGGGGGTTGACCGCCCTCGGCGCCCGGGCGGTTCGTTGAGCACGCGGGCAGGACCGCGAGACCGGCCAACAGAACGGCCCCACACAGGAGGGTCACTGGCCGGTTAGTCATTGACGGTTTCCAGTAAAGAACCAACTCGGGAGAGGGACGGTTCGCGCGAGGGAAGGACAATGTCGCTGCAACCGCGCAGCGGCATGTACTGCTCGGCGAACGGGCCGTCAAGCGGAGCTCTCATAGGTTCCCCACAAGATGGCCATCTTGTGGGGAGCGGCCAACATGACCCCGCCGTTCACACGCAAGTGCTCCCGTCACCTGTCCCCGAAAGCGAGGTTGGCGGCGATCAAGATCTTCTCGCTGAAGACGTGGTGAATGACGATGGGCCGCAGGGAACCCGTGCGGCCCATCCGGTCGATGCGGCGAGGGCATTGACCAACATGTTGCCCTCGCCGCTTCTCACTTTCTCAGATTCTCAGTTTCTCACTCCGCCCCGTTGCGGCCCGTACCGATCTCCTTGAGGCGGCGGTAGAAAGTCGCCTGGCTCTTGCGGGTGCGCTGCCGCCACAGCTTCACCCGCTCCTCGCGGCCCTTGACCTCGGCGCAGATCTGGCGGATCACCGCGAGGTCGGCGTCCCGCTGCTCGTACCGCCCGCCGATCACCACCTCCTCCCGGAAGAACGGCGCCCGCTCCATGATGCGGGCCATCACGAGGTCCCGCCACCCGCACCCGGCACCGTACACGGTCGTCTGGACGTAATCGCCGATGGCGTTGTCGAGGAGCCGCATGTCCAGCGGCCGGTTCATCCGCCGCGACTCCTCGATGACGAACTCGCACACTTCCATGCACGCGTTGGCCGACACTTCCACGCCCTCATGCACCCGCCCCGTCCGGGCGACCTCGCGCATCAGGGCGCGGACCTCGTACTGCGTCGGCTGGAACTGCATGACCGCCACCCGGCTCTTGATGGCGGCCAGCTCCGGCCAGTTGTCGAGCGGCCGGTTCGAGGTCACGACGATGCCGCCGGTGAACACGAACGACAGCGACTCCTTGTGGTTCGTCCAGGTGACCAGCCGCTCCCGCCGGCCCGACCCGTCCCGGCCCTGCTGGCCCCACAGGGCGGACCGGAACACGCCCTGCGCCCCGGAGTCGCTGAACAGCCGCTCCATGTCCTCGAGCACGACGACGGAGTCGGGGTGCTCCTTGAGGATGTTGAACAGCCCCCGCCCAGTGCCCCGGGAGTTGTATACGGCGTAGTCGGCCCGCATCCGCTCGAGCTGCTGGATGACGGTGTACGACTTGGACACCCCGCCCGGGCCGTAGAGAAAGAACCCAGTCGCGGTGCCGTTGACGACCGCCGCGACGCGGTCGCGGATCAGTTGGAACTTCTTCTCGATGCTCTCGAGGTGACCCCGGTCCTCGGGACTCGGGTCCGGGATCATGTTGATGTTGTCGATCACGTTTGTCTCACAGATTGGCTCCGGCCCGCCTGCGGGGTGGGTCGGAGTCGTAGACATCGCGGGGCCGTACGGAACGGCAGCCGTACGCGACGCCGGGAAGATCACGTTGTGGCGCCGGTGGCGATGAAAGCCGCCACCCCGGCGGGCGGGTCGATGAAGTTGTCCGCTCTCCGACCCGCCGGGGCCTGCGCCCCGAAGTACCCGAACATCCTCTTGTCCACCCGTGAACGGTTCGGGGAAAGGCCGCTCCTTTATTGAGCGGCGTGTCGTCGACCCGAGCGACGAGAGCTACCGCCGCTCGGTATCGAGATCACCTCGTCGTTGCTGCGGCCCTCACGGCACACGGAGGCCACCGAATCTCTTCCGGCCGACCGGCTGCCGGTGCCTCACCTTTCGGTTGTCCTGCGGGATCGGGCTGAAGCCGCCGGTCGTGTTCGGCCGGCTGTTCGTGCCGAGTTTGGTAACCCCATTCCGCGCGAAGCACCGCGACCGCTTGCGGGCAGTGTCGGACTGCATGAATGAACCCGTGGCAGGTAAACGGCACCGTGTGCCGCTGGAGGTACCTGAACACCGGTCCTGAATGCCGGAAGTAAAGTGAACTGAGCCCGGAGGGCCGTTTCGATCTGGTCCCGCTCGACCCCACTGCGGGGGTTTCGGGGAGAGTAGTTGAACAGGGCGATAAGCCCGAGAAGAATATACCCGTACTCGGGCGGTCGGTCAACACAGTAGGCGGAAGTATCGCACAGTAATCGCCGCGCCGTTCACCGAGTTGGGATTTGCGTGTGAGGGAACCTGCGTTCCCCTGACTGCCACGCGAAGCCGATTCCCGATCCTCATCGAGCGGAGTTGGTCATGCCGAAGCGGGCGCTGGTTCTGATCGACTTCCAGAACGACTACTTCCCCGGGGGGAAGTGGCTCCTCATCGGGATCGAGTCGGCGGCGAGCAACGCGGCGAAGGTGCTGGCGGCGGCACGGGCGGCGGGCGACCTGGTCGTCCACGTTCGGCACGAGTTCCCGACCGCCGACGCCCCGTTCTTCGCCCCCGGGTCGAAGGGGGCGGAGATCCACCCGACGGTACGCGGGATCGACGGGGAGCCGGTCGTGCTGAAGCACCACGTTAACGCATTCCGCGAGACCGACCTGAAGACGCTGCTGGACCGGCACGGGGTCGAGGAGGTGGTCGTCTGCGGGGCGATGAGTCACATGTGCGTGGACGCCGGCGTCCGGGCCGCCGGCGACCTCGGGTACATGTGCGTGGTCGTCCACGACGCCTGCGCCACCCGCGACCAGGAGTTCGAGGGGGCCGTCGTCCCGGCCGCGCAGGTCCACGCCGCGTTCATGGCCGCCCTGCGATTCGGGTACGCCAAGCTCGTCACCACCGAGGAGTACCTCGCGGGCGCGAAGGCCGGCATCTGACCCGATCGGGGCTTCAACCCGGCGGTCCCGCACTCCAAGTAGCCGAACGCCTTGAGCCCCGTCTGCGCTCGCCGGCCGATTCGGGCGCGTGGCCGTCATGGACACGGGCGTGGTACGGAGCCTGCACCGGTTCGGGACGTCACGGGACCGTGAAGGTCCGTGACGGCGGTGGGACAACCCCGGGTACATGTGAGGAGCCGGAGACGCTGACGACGTCGCCGGAGCGGAGCGGACGGTTCGAGCTGAGCGCCGGCAGGCCCGGCACCTCTGCGGGAAACCGGATCTCCTTCCGCTCGTTCGGGCCGAGACCGTTCTCGAGGCGACCGGAATAGACCTGACGCGTCACGACGTTGGTGTCGGCCGGCCGGGTCACCCTGATCCACAGTGATGGAATCCGAAAGTCGGTCGGGTTGTGGATGATGAGCGTGCGTGCCCCGCGTTCACGCGAGGCGACCGAGATCTCCAGACGCTCCATCACCACTGTCACTTCGTGGTGAGCACGAGCCACGGCCAGGATGCGGTCCCTCTCGGCGAGTGTCATACCTTCTGTGTCGTTCGGCTTCTTGGGTTCCTCGCTCCCGGCCCGCGCAGCGTCACCCGGTTTCGGGCGTGACTCCGCACCCTGCGTGAGCCGGTGAGAGGACCGATCCTCCTCCCGTAGTTCGTAAACGGCGTAGGCCGTGAAGCCGAGCGAGCAGATGACCAGGCACGTCCAGATCACGGCGGCGGCGACGTCCCGTTTGCGCACGAACACGCCCGCTACCCACCCGACACCGGCCCCGATCATGCTCCACACCCAGGCGCTCAGGAGCGTGAGGCCGGCAAGTCGACCGAGCCCGTCCCACGTCCGGGCGGCGTCCCTGTTCGCCAGCAGGTAGGCGGACATCAGGACGAGGCTACCCGCTCCGACCCAGGCACCGGCGATCTGGCCGGTCCGCACCGGGGTCCTTTCGTGGGGCGGTGCAACGGGGTTGGGGGCGGACTGGGACATCGTGGGACTCATCTCTCGGGCAGGAATGGCGGGCCGGTGAGACGAGAGTAGCAGGCGGCAGCGTTGTAGACAACTGTATGATATACGGTCGTCTGTAGACGAATAGTCACCAGCACGGCCACTCTACGGCTTTCCCACCCGGGGTCGCCGTGGATCCGCTTGCCCGACAGTTCGGGGCCGTCGTCCGCAGGAAGCGCGAGGCGGCCAGCGTGTCGCAGGAGGCGCTGGCCGAGTCGGCCGGGCTGCACCGGACGTACATCTCCATGCTCGAGCGCGGGGTGCGGATGCCGTCGATCCTGGTTGCCCGGCAGGTGGCCGAGGCCCTCGGCACGACGCTCGGCGCGCTGCTCACCGAGGTCGATCAGGAGCCGGCGCCGAAGAAGTCGAAGAAGAAGACGTGAGCGGAGCGAAGGTTCCGCCGGCGGCGTGCGGCGCCCACGATTCGTCCTTTTGAACCGGTACTCAACCTGGCACTGGATCACCGGTCCGGCGGACGTTACCCTGTCGATCGTCACCACTCGCACGCGCCGTCGCGGTTCATCCTCGCGTGGACCGGCGTAGCACGCCCGACTTTGACGGCGTCTGTTGTGTGGCCCGCGTGGTCGCGTGCGACCGTCTGAGGTGAGCCCGGCGTCGTCACGACGACGCCACGTCGCCCGCCTGTCCGGAAAGGGCATCCCAATGGCCCGAAAGAACACCCACTCCCGCGTTCTCCGACAACTCGCCGAAGATCTGCTCGCGCGTGCGGCTGGCGAGTCGGAGTTGACGGACGACGAGCGGGGCGAGTTCGTGACCTCGCTCGTCCGCCAGTGGATCACCTACGACGGCAACGCGGTGTTGTTCTTCGGCGACCGCCAGTTCTACCTCGTCCTCGGCCGGACGCCGCTCGGCAAGCCCGTGGTCACCCCAGAGCCGGCCCTCCCGGGGTGGGTCCGCGATCTAACCCGGGACTGGAAGGTGGACCCGGATGAGCTGCCCGGCGTGTTCGAGCAGTTGAACCGGGGGCAGAGCGCCGAGGTCACCAATGGCAAGGGCGTGCCGCTGCGGCTGTGGGTGGATCCGAGGGAGCGGAGCCGGGGCGTCGAGCCCCTGGTGAAGGAGGTCGTGCCGGCAGTGTTCGAGCGGGACTACCGGAAGCTCGCCGCCAGCGAACTGGGGCGGCACCTCGACGGGGCGGTCGACCCGGACGAACTGGACGCGCTGGCCCGGTCGGTGGCCGGGCAGTGGCAGCGGCACGGCGGCCACGCCAGCGTGTTCCTCGACGATCGCGAAGAGCTGTCTTTGACGTTTGCCGAGGAGGACGGCGGGATGTGCTGCGTCCGGGTCGCCGGGCGAACGGTCGATCTGAACCGCGCGCTGATCTCGGTCGGCCTGTCGCCGGAGGCCGTGCCGGAGGTCGTCGCCAGGATCAACCTCGGCCAGCAGGTCGAGTTCCGGGACCATCAAGGAACACACTCCCGCCTGCGGTACGACCCGAGGGCGCGGCAGTTCTTCGTCGATCGACTCGGCGCTGTGCCGCCATCATCGGCACCGTCGCTTCCCCCGTTTCTGTGCCCGCACTGCACCGCCGTCCTGATGCCGTGGCGAGAGGGCCAGCGGCAGCAGACGTGCCCGATCTGCGGTTACGCGGTCCCAATGTGTTGAGGCCGCCGGGCGCAAACCGAAGGTCAATCAGAAAGCGTTCGAAGTGACGTGCGGAACCGAGAAGGCGACGATCGCCAGGGCGCGAACCAGGAAGGCTCCAGGTACTTGTTCGGCCTGCTGACAGGCGCCCAAGTCACCGCCAGCTAGTTGGATGCTCTCTTCACGAGTTGGTGTCCGCGAAGCGACACTCCGTTTTCGGCAAGTCGGGCGTTCCAGCCAGCACGATTGCCGATCGTCGCCGTCTCGTCGAGCAGCCCCGCCTGCTCCTCTTTCGCCGTTAACTTAGCAAACTTGTTGTGAAGTTCGTGGCTCTCGTGAAGGAACGTTTCCTTACGGTGCAAGATCGGCGGGTTCTCGCTCAAGCCGAACTCCTGGGATTCGATCTGACGGTTGCGCATGTTCAGCTTTACCGACCGCACAAGTGCCGGATGAGGATCGTCCTCGAAGTCGGGGTAGACCAGGTACGAGATCTTGCCCGAGAAGCGGTGGATCTTGATCAGGTTTGCACCTTCGATTTCGCCGAGGTACGCCCGGCCGCATCCCTCGTAAACGCGAAGGACGGGGGAAAGGTATTCGAGCGCCGAGCGATGCACATACAGCGCGTTAGGCAAGAGCTTGCCGATGGGTGACTCTTTGCACGCGGCGTCGATCGTTTCGGCTGACCCCACCTTGAACAGCAACGCATCGCCTTCTTTGCACGCCTTGGTGTATGGCCCGAGCAGAGCCTTAATGTCACGCTGGAGCGTACGCGGCAACTGTGAGATCGGAGGCCGCGAGCGGAAGCGAGCGAGGGCCAAGAAGACCAACAAGTCCTCGCGCCGCCGCTGAGCGATCTGGTCCCACTCTTCCGGCCCGGTCAGTCTCCGCACCACCCCCCAAGCCTTGTTGAGCGACCCGAACTTCTCTTCCAGCTCTGTGATTCGGGGCCACTCTTCCACGTCCGGCAGCCGCCCGTACTCGGCGAGCACTTCCATGAAAGCGTCGAGTAGCTCCTGGTTCTCCTCGTAGAGCACCTCCGATCGCCGCTTTCTCGGTGCGGCAGTCCGACGCCGGAACCGGTTCGCGACGAACTGCTGCCGGGCCGATTCGTCACGAAAGACGTAGAAGATTCCCGGCTCCGCCGGCACCGCTTCCGTGCCCAACTCGGCCTCGATGTACGCCTTCAGCTCGCTCTGCTCGAAGAACTTCTGGAAGGTGTCGCGCGCGGTCACGACGCCGTCGCCGTAGGGTACCGCCGTGCGACCGCGTGAGTGGAAGTTGACCTGTGCCGAAACGACGAGGAGCGATCGAGCTAATTCCCAACTCTTCCGTAACGCCTCGGCCCGTTCGGCGGGTCGCTCGATCACGTTGACCACATAGCCCAGATTGACAACGTCCGCCTGCCGGAGCTCTGCGTCCGAGCGAAACGCGGGATCCCACCCCGCGCAGTCGATCCCCTGCGCCGCGAGCAATTCGAGGTCACCGCCTCGACCGCACCCATAATCGAAGAGCGTGGATGACGAGGCAAGCAGCCCGTCGCTGAGCGCGCGCTTCATCGGCCGTGACAGGTCCGCTCGCTGGAGGGCCGTCCGGTGACGCTGGATCGTCGGTGTCTTGCTCATACAAGGTGCGGGTTCTGAGTTGGTTCGGACGGGCATGCCGCTTTGGTTTGGGCGAGTACTTTGCGCCACTCTTGGGCGAGGTGGCGGCGAGGGATTTGAAGCGATTCCGGTACCTGCGATTCGTCCTCGAACAGGCACCACGCGACGACGTGAAGATCGACCCCAAAGACGCTCTTGAAGCGCTCAAGCAAGCTCGAGGACGGTTCCGCCTTTCCGCGCTCGACGTTCGACAGGTGGACGTAGGACACGCCCAGCGCTTCCGCAGCCGCGCGCTGGGTCATCTGCCGCTGTTCTCGGAGAAACCGTGCCGTTTGGCCGAGTGGTGACATCGCGGGTGGTTTCGGAACCCCTCACCAAGGGAACAAAACGCTGTTGTGCGGCATGTTAAAGTGGTACTTTACCACAGGCAACCGCGATACGGCAGGAAATGCCCCACGTTACCCAGGGTAGCGTGGAAGTTGGAATGCGGTAACATGGGCAATCTTCGAACGCCACACACCGAGTTGCGGTCCGGGGAGGCTCGAGGTATTGCCGGGACTGTCGGTACAACCGTCACGCCCGCCACCGGAAACGACAGGGACGGCATGGTCGATCAGCAACCCCCAATGAGCGAAGGTACCCTGGAACGCCTCCGCGCCGCTCAGGCTGATATCCGCGAAGAGTACCTCGCCCAGCACAACGACCCCTGGATCATCGGGTACTCGGGCGGCAAGGACAGCACCCTCGTCGCCCAGCTCGTTTTCGAGATGCTTCTCGATCTCGCGCCGAGTGACCGCAAGCGCCCCGTACACCTGTTGTGCAACGACACGCTCGTCGAGTCGCCGATCCTGATGGCGTACATCGACCGGATGCTCGACCGCCTTCAGACCGCCGCCGACAATCTGCATCTCCCGATCAAGGTGGTGAAGACCACCCCAGACCCCGACCAGACGTTCTGGGTGAACCTGATTGGCCGAGGGTACCCGGCCCCGACCCGGATGTTCCGCTGGTGTACCGACCGGATGAAGATCGCGCCGACGTCGAACTACATCCGATCGCAGATCTCACAGAGCGGCGAGGTCGTTCTGCTCCTCGGCGTTCGGCGGGCAGAGTCCGCCAACCGTGCCGTAACGGTCGCCCGGCACCGCAACGTAGCTGGTACCCGGCTGAATCCGCACGATGATATGAAGGGCTGCATGGTCTTTCGGCCCATCATCGACATGAGCACGGACGACGTCTGGCTGCTCCTGCTCCAGCGTTCGCCACCGTGGGGCGGGAGCCACCGCGAACTGGTCACGCTGTACCGGAACGCTCAGGGCGGGGAGTGCCCGCTGGTGATGGACAAGTCGCAGGCCCCGTCATGCGGAACGTCGTCCTCTCGGTTCGGGTGTTGGACCTGTACCGTAATCGAGAAAGACCGCAGCATGGAGGCCATGATCGACTCCGGCCACGAGCACCTTGAGCCGCTGATGGACTTCCGGGACTGGCTGGCGAAATTCCGCAACGAGCGGTCGAAGCGTATGGTCGAACGCCGGGACGGCCGTATTGCACTAATGGGGGATGGCGTTACGACGGTAGCCGGCCCTTTCACCGTCGAAGCGAGGCAAGAGATCCTGGCCCGACTGCTGAAGACACAGGAGGAGGTCGGGATGCAACTTGTCAGCGAAGACGAGATCGCACGCATCCGGACCATTTGGGCCACCGACGCGGTCGAGGAAGCAAAGAGGCACCTGAAGCAACGCGAGCTACTTCGAAAGGAGCAACCGTGAACGGGATACCGCTGTTCGACCAGGGGGATGCTCGCGACGCACTGAAGAAGAAATGCCGCGAGGCGAAGATCCCAATCAAGCTTCTCGAAGATCTCGTCGAGGCCGAGATCGAACAGATCGGCAAGCTCAGAAAGCGTGGCCTGCGGGAGCGATTCGACCAACTCCTCGATCCCAATGCGGGCTCCGAACAAGGTGACTAAAGATGTACCTTCGCTCAATCCAACTCCGTGACTGGAAGGCCTACGCTTCCGGTCAGTTCGACTTCCCGATTCCTACCAAGAACAAGAACGTCGTCCTCATCGGGGCCAAGAACGGGTACGGCAAGACGAGCCTACTCGAAGCCATCATCCTCGGCCTCTACGGTCGCGACGGGATGCACGCGCTCGCCCGCGCGGTGGTCACGAACTCGGACGAGGACAAGTCCTACGACGAGTTCATGGAGCGCGCCCTGCACGCGCAGGCGCTGCCGCAAGGCCGCACGTCGATCGCGATTCAGATCGTGCTCGAAGACGATGTCGAGCGCTTCAAGATCGTCCGCCGCTGGCACTTCACGGGGAGCGGTAAGCACCGCCGCACGGACGAGGAAGTCAACCTGTTCACCGGGAAGGACGAAGAGCCGGTGAAGGTTCCCGGGCTGCGCCCCTCGAAGGAGGATAAGGACGACTACTACCGCAGCATGATCGCGCGGAAGTTCATCCCGTTCCACCTGACCGAGTTCTTCCTCTTCGACGGCGAGCGCGTCCAGCAGCTCGCGAAGCAACAGAAGGCGGACACAGTCAAAACCGGGGTGGAAGGCATCCTCGGCGTGCAGTTGCTCCGCGTCCTTCAGGGCGACCTGCTCGCGTACGCTCAGGACCGGCGCCGGGGCGTCGAGAACATCGAAGACGAGACCCTTACCCGGGTCAACAACCAGATAACGGAGATTGAGGCTCGCCTCGAACCCTGCCAGCAGAAAGTGAAGGAGATCGAGGACCAGCTCGGACCGATCACCCGCCGCATTGAGGAACTCACCCGAACCGTTCGGACCATGACCGGCGGTAACTCGGCGAACGTGAAGGAGCTGATGGAAGATCAGTTCCGTTTCCGCCGACAGCGCGAGCGGGTCGAGGAGCGGCTCAACCAGATGCTCCGCACCGACCTCGCACTCGCGCTCGCGGGTAAGCCGCTCCGGGACAAGGTCAGCGGTGCCATCCGCTCGGAGATCAAGCGTACGGAGTGGCTTGCCAGCAAGAACCACACCCGCGAAAAACTGGACCGGATCTTGGGTGGCCTCGAAGCACCCGAACCTCCCATCAACCCAGAACTGAGCGAGCACCAGATCGTCGGGCTGCGTCAGCGCATCAGCAACGTCTGGGAGACACTGTGGCATCCGCCGCCCGCAGACTGTGCGCAGGAAGAGCGCCATACCTACCTCACCGAGTCCGAGCGGCGGAAGGTCATCGAGCGGCTCGACAAGATCGAGCAACTCGGCGTCTCCGAGCTTGAGCAACTCCTCGCGGACCACGACGAGGCGACGGTGCAGTTCAACCGGCTGGGGCACCAGATTGCCGGGCTAAGCGGTGTCGAGGATCGCATCCGTGACGACATGAACGAGCTCGAACGGCTGAACCAGCAGGCGGGCCGGCTGCGCGAGCAAATGGGTGAGCTAAACCGCCAGCAACAGGCTGATACGTCCGAGCTGGGGCGCCTGCGAGCCGAGGCGGGGCGAATGGCCGCAAGACACGAAAGCGCCCAGCCGAGCCTGGCCCGTGCGGCGAAGGCGGAGAAGATTGCGACCCTGATTTCGGAGTCTATCGAGGACCTGTACCCGAAGTACGTCGCCCGCCTCGGCGAGGAGATGACGTCGATCTACAAGCAGCTCGCGCACAAGTCGCTCGTGAAGAAGATCGAGATCGCGCCGGACTGCACCGTGAAGTTGCTCGGCGACAAGGGCCACAACATCCGGACGATGGACTCCTCGGCGGGCGAGGAGCAGATCTTTGCCCTGGCGCTCATCGCGGCCATCGCGAAGGTGTCGGGGACCAAGGTGCCCATCATCATGGACACCCCGCTAGCCCGGTTGGACACCGACCACCGGAGCAACGTTCTGCGCTACTTCGCCGCTCACGCCGGTGAGCAGGTGATATTCCTCTCACAGCCTGATGAGGTTCACGGGTCGTACCTGAGGGTAGTAAAGGAGCGGGTGTCGAAGGCGTACCACATCGAGTTCGAGGAGCTGGACAACGGGGTCGGGAAAGCTCACGTCCGCAGCGGCTACTTCCCGAGTGAGGAGGTCTGACATCATGGCCGGCCCGGTGACCAACCTCCGCGCGCTCGTGAACGCCAACTTCCGGACGTCGAAGCGCGCCGACACCGTCAACGACGTGATGAAGGCGAAGCTCGGCCTTCAGAACAACTACGAGCCTGCCCGCCTCGCGATCGCCCACTCCCTGGCGATCCCGGAGCCAGTCCCGGCGCTTCCCGACGAAGACGCCGACGATTCCGGCAAGGTCATCAAGGGTCACACGCTCTTCGGCGACGACGAGTTGCCGATCTGGATCGCGATGATCGTGGAAAAGGGCGACCTCCTCCACCCGAGCGTCGAGGACATTCAGGAGCAAGTCCGCAGACATTGGCACCGTGGCATTCTGCTCCTCCAAGCGGAGTGGCAGAGCTGCGAGGCCGAGAGCCAGGACGGGGTCTACGAGCGGTTCATCCTCTTCCTCGCGCAGCGAGCCGGTCTCCCGGCGCACGGGGGTGGTCGGTTCGGTGAATCCGACGATGGCTCCCCGGACGCGGTGGTGAACCGCTCCCCGGTGCCCGTCACGGTCCGGCTCGGCGACCCCGGTACGGACGAACGGACCGGTGCGATCCTGACGTGGTTGCTGAACGGCAAAGGCTCCCCGCATGTGGCGCTGATGGGCGGCACCGGCTCGGGAAAGACGCGCCTCGCTCGCAGCCTTCTCAGCCAGATCCGCACACAGGCCAAGATGCCAAGCCTCATCTTCGACTTCAAGGGCGACCTCGCCGATGACGAAGATCTGGTGCGCCTGATGGGGGCTACGGTCATCGAGGCTCCGCGTCAGCCGGTTCCACTCGACGTGCTGCACATCTCCGACCCAAGCCAGGCGGCAAGCGCTGCAGTGCGGTTCCGCGACTCGTTCGTACGCATTCCCAAGAGCAGACCGGGGGCGGTGCAGGCCGACGAGCTTCGAGACGCCGCCCGGGCGGCGTTCCAGAAGAGCCGCCCGGGAAAGCCCGTCGAGATTACGACAATCCGTGATGAACTCGCAGCCGCATATGCTGCTAACACTCGACGAGGCAATGTTCTCACCGCGACGTTCAACGAACTCACTCAGTGGAAGCTTTTCGACCCCAAGCTCCCCCCCGCAGAGTTTTTCCGGCAGAGTTGGATCATCGACGTTCACGACGCGGAAGAGTCGGCCCAGCGGTTGATCGTGTTCCTCGTGCTCGACGCCCTCTATGCCTACTTCAAGTCTCTCCCGGACTCCGGAATGGACGCCCAAGGGCACCGGGCGCTGCGGTTGGTCTTGGTGGTCGATGAGGCGAGGCGTGTCCTGAGTTACGGACAGCCGTCGTTAATCAGCTTGGTGCGCGAGAGCCGGTCGAAGGGGATGTCGGTATTCCTGATCTCTCAGTCGCCGGACGACTATGACACGGTCGAGGACAACTTCCTCGATCAAATCGGCCTGGCGGTGTGTTTCCGGTCGAACGGCACGTCGCCTCGTGTACTGAAAGCGTGCCTGGGGCAGACGGTTGATCTCGCGGGACTCCCGGATGGGATTGCGGTATGTCGCCTGCCGGGACAGGCGACGGTTAGCAGGATCAAGGCGTGGGAGTGAGCCCGAGCGGTGACCGGGCTCCCGAGTCGAGACATCCGATGGGCAAGCCGACGACCATTCCCCAGGTGATCGCTCAGGTGCTCCGAGCGAACAAGGAGCCGATGACGCCGCGAGAGGTGTACGACGCCATCGTGGATGCCAACCTGTACGCGTTCAAGGCCCAGGATCCGCTGTCCATCGTGAAGGCGCAGCTCCGCCGCCACTGCGAGGGGTTGAACTTTCCATCGGCTCGGGCGGTCAAGTTCTTTGCGATGGCCGAGAACGGGAAGTACCGTCTCCTTCCAAAGCCGGTACAAGTCCCTCCGACCTTGTTCTCCGCGTCGAACACCCCGAACGGGAAAGCCGGGCCGCTGGTCAGCGTCCCCGACGACGAGGGAGATGGTGATGAGGATCTGGTTGACGGTCCCTCCCACTACGAGGTTCAGTGGCGGCTTCTGGACCTCGGTTCGCGACTTGGATTATCTCTCTGGGCACCAATGAATGACCGAGGTCGGGCGTGGGAGGGAAAGCGGCTGGGTGACGTAAAGGGGATGCTCACCAAACTGCCGAATCAGTTCGGCGCGGCGGCGATGCGGACCATCGAGCGGATCGACGTGCTCTGGGTCAGGGGGGAGAGCTACTTGGCCGGGTTTGAGGTCGAACACACGAGTACGATCTACTCGGGGCTCTTGCGGATGTCCGACCTCGTCACGATGATCCCCAACATCGAACTCAAGTTGTACCTCGTCGCGCCCGACGTCCGCTCCGCGAAGTTCGCCCGCGAGGTGATCCGTCCGACGTTCTCCCAACGGCCCAAGCCGCTGCACGCTGTCTGCCGGTTTTTGCCCTACTCGAACCTGCTCGACAAACTCGACGAAGTAAAGACCGTCATTCAACACCTGCGACCGGAATTCCTGGACGACATCGCGGAAATCCACTCGCCATCCTCTGATGGCTGACCGTCGGGGAGAGCAGTCATGCCACTTGCGCCAGGCGAAACCTCGATGTGGGAGGGTGACCTCAGCCCGCCGCCGCCCGAGACGTCGAATGCGAAGATCGACGCCAAGTACGAGGTTCAGGGACGTAAGCTGGTTCTCGAATCGAACCGGGAAAAGCTGCAGAACTTCTACGAGGCTCTGAAGCGTCCCGGCTACATGGACCTCCAGCCGTTTTTCCAACGGAGGCCCCGATGGACCGACGACCAGAAGTCGCGCTTCATCGAGTCGTTCATTATCAACATTCCCGTTCCGCCGCTGTTCCTGTTCGAGATCAAACCGAACGCCTACGAGGTCATCGACGGCCAACAACGCATCCGAGCCATCCAAGACTTCTTTTCAGGAGACCTCGAACTGCAGGGGTTGGTGCATTGGCCCGAGTTGAACGGTCGCAGGTACGGTACGCTCCCGTCCGGCGTGAAGGCCGGTATCGAGCGTCGCTCGATCTCCTACTCGATCGTCATGCGGGAGTCGGCCGCGAACGATGAGGAGGCGGCGTTCATCAAGCGCACCGTGTTCGAGCGGCTGAACACCGGCGGGGCGAGGATGACGGCTCAGGAGATTCGAAACAGCGTGTACGGCGGAGACTTCAACAAGCTGATCCGGGAACTGTCAGAGGAGGCCGCTTTCCGCGCGGTGTGGGCGCCCACTTACGGGACCGCCAAGGTGAGGGAGCACGAGCGGAACTTGGTTCAAGGTATGATCGACGTGGAGCAGGTGTGGCTTGCCCCCGTTTTGTGGTCCAGACGGAGTGAGAGTCGGTTTAACTGTTACACTCGTGTTCTCGTGGTTCTGAAGTCGTCGTGGAGTCGGGGCGAGAACACATTCTCCCGAACTCCGCAGGCGTCCGGTATCCCAGCGAGCTGTGCGGACGCTCCTCGTTGTAAGACTGCTTCCACTGTCGACCCAGCACCTGGGCCTCCAACAGGCTTCCGAACTCCTCCACACCCAGCAACTCGTCCCGAACCTTGCTGTTGAACGACTCCGCGTGACCGTTCTCCCACGGACTGCCCGGCTCGATGTACAGCGTCCCCACGCGCGCACCCGACGCCCACTCACGCAACCCGTGGGCGATGAACTCCGGGCCGTTGTCGCTGCGGAGGTACTCCGGCCTGCCGCGCTCCCTCACCACACGCTCCAGCACCTCTACCGCTTGCCGGGCCGTGATCCCGCGACCGACCTCCAACGCGAGGCACTCGCGCGTCCACTCGTCCACCAACGTCAACCACTTCAGCGGTCGCCCGTCCGTCGTCCGGTCGTGAACGAAATCCCACGCCCACACCTGGTTCCGACGCTCGGCCCGACGACGCACGCAACCGTTCTCCGACGACCCCAATCGACGCTTCTTCCGCGTCCTTCGTGGGACTCTGAACCCCTCGCGTCGCCACAGCCGGTACACGCGCTTGAGGTTCACCCGGAAGCCCGCCGCACACAACAACGCCCGGATGCGGCGATACCCGAACCGGGGATGGCGACGCACCAACGCGTGCATCGAGGACACCAGTTGTCTTTCCTCCTCACGGGGTCTTGGGTTTTGTCTCTGGGTGGACCGCGACTGTCGGAGCAACCGACAGGCCCGCCTCTGCGAGACACGGAATGTGTCCTGGAGGAAGCGGACCTCTCGTCGGCGTTGCTCCGGCGTCAGAACTTTTTTGCGAGGACCTCCTGGAGCATCCTCTTGTCGAGGGCGAGTTCGGCGACGAGTTGCTTGAGGCGGGCGTTCTCGGCATCGAGTTCCTTGAGCCTCTTGGCGTCGTCGGCCTTCATGCCTCCGTACTGATTCCGCCACCGGTGGAGGGTCTGCTCGCTGATCGCGAGCTTCTGGCAGACCTGTGCGACGGATGCACCCGAGGCGAACTCGGTCTCGGCGATCCGCAACTTGGCGATGATCTGTTCCGGCGTGTGCTTCTTCATCTGCGTCTCCTCAGCCTCGCGGCCTTGAGACTCTCATACCACCCGGACCACTTTTCGGGGAGCAGACCAGGTGCTGCGATTCTTCGCGTACCGACACGCGGACCACATGACCATCGCTTCCGGCCGGTTCCTCGATGCGTACATGTTCCGGAGCAAGCGGTTCGACAAGGACACCTTGAAGCACCTGGCGAAGCTGTTCCGGGACACCTTCGCGCTGGCGGCAGAGATCTACTCGGACAAGGTGTTTCGCGAGTACAACCCTGAAAAGAAGGCGTGGGGGAAAGTGCCTCGCAGGGCTATTGCGGATGCCGAATTGGTGGCGATCAGCGATCACCTCGATGCCCGCGAAATCCTCGTGAAGAAGCGCGAGGATGTCGTGAAAGAGACAGAAAAACTGTTCAAAAAGAACCCGCTCAGTCTACTTCGGGGCCACGGCTCCGCTGACGCGGTACGCTTGCGAATCAACCTCTTCAGGCAACTCTTCAAGCGGCTCAGTAAGGAGGATTGAGTCGTGTTCACAACCCACGCCGAGCGCATCAGGCTCCGCGTCGATACGATTCTGCGCGCCGTCCAGTCGGCGGACATGGTCCGGACCCTCCTCGCCGAGCCCGCGTTCGACCCGCTGGGTATGCCTCCTGGCAACGGGCAGGAGGCGGGCCAGTGGCTGAAGAAGAATGCCCCCACGACGGTGGCGTGGAAAGAGTTCGACCACAACGCCGCGATGACGGCGCTGTACGCCGCTTACGAGTCGTGCGTGTACGACCTGCTGGTGGACTGGATAACTAACGTCATGCCCGTGAGGTGGCCGAAGTTCACAGAGAACCTTCCGGACTTCATTCAGGCTTCGTACGTCACAGGAATCGCCAGGCTGATTCCTGAAATGGGCAAGGGGAGGTATCGCGCCCTCGCGCTAAAGGACGTCGCCAAGAACTTGGCCGACTCGACGGCGGGCAGTCAGCCGTACCACCTCCACCCCGAGGCGTTTTTCACCAACGACCAGAATCTGCGCGGGTCGCGTCTGAACGAACTGCTTCGCTCTGTAGGCATCGACGATGCGTGGACTTGGCTCTGTCAGCACCCCAGTCTGATTGACTACTTGGACAACGTCGTCGGCGGCGGGAGCACGTTAGAGAACGAACTGAACCGGTTCGTCCAGGCACGCAATGAGGCCGCGCACGGCTCGACCGGAACATACCTCGGTATCTCGGAACTGGAGCGGTTGAGCATTTTCGCCGAGCGGCTCAGTATCGCGATCATCGAGAAAGCCCGTCACGGCTTGGTTCGTCACTACCTCAGCGTCGGCCGCGCCCAATGTGTCGGCACCGTCACCGAAGTGTTCAAAAAGCCCGGGGCCGTGATTGTGAAGTCTGCGGTCGGGTGTGAGGTCGTCTCAGGAACTCATCACGCAATCCTATCCGATAGGTGCTGCGATTTCGGCGAGTTGCTGAGCTGTGAAGTCGATGACGTCCCGCATACGACCTTCGTGCCGACGGTCGAGAAGGAACTCGGACTCAAGTTTACCTGTCTGCCCCGCGAAGGTACGGAGGTGATCCGCTTCCTGCCCTTCAACCACACGGCCGAAGTTCTGGGGGCACATATCTGACGTGCGTGATCCGTGGCACCTTCAGGGTGTGGCGATCTCCACGGGTTCCACGGGTCTGATCGTCAACTGTATGAAGAAGTCGTCAGTCCCGTATCTCATCGCCTGGCAGTCCTTGGCGAGCAGACCTGCCAGAAAGCGCGCTACCGCCTTTCCAATCTGGTCCGGCGTGCCACTCGCTGTAGCCTCGCCAAGTCCATCGCTGAAGTCGTAAGCGGCGTCGAACACGCCCTGCCCGTTGCCAACGGAAGCGTCAACTCTGAATGTCATCCTCTCCTCCTTATCCTCGATAGCATTCCACCACAAACGCCTCAATGACCGCTATGTCCGGAGCGGTCGGCAATAAAGCCACGTCGATGTGGTAAGGGCCGTCGTACTTCATCCGCATCGGATTCCTGTCAACCTCCTCCGGAACCGCCCTACCCATCCGCCGTGAGGATGGTGCGTTCCGCTGTACGAATCGTCTACCCTGTTGCACTACATGAGGAGGAAGCCACGCGATGAGTTCCCGTACTTCGACGCCTGACCCGATCCAATCGAAATTCGCCGCGACCCGTGCCGAGTTGTCGGCCTCGTTGATCGAGCGGGACGAGGAGATCGACCTCGCCCTCACCGCCCTCGTCGCCAACGAGCACCTCCTGCTCGTCGGCCCGCCCGGGTGCGGCAAGTCCCTGCTGCTCGACGGCCTGCTCGGCTGGCTCGCCGGCGGCACCAAGTTCTCCATCCTGCTGACCAAGTTCACCACGGTGGACGAAGTCATGGGGCCGGTGAGCCTCCACGCCCTGAAGGAGGACCGGTTCCGCCGCGTCACGACCGGCCGCCTGCCGGAGGCGCACCTGGCGTTCATCGACGAGTTGTGGAAGTCGAGCTCCGCGATTCTAAACACGCTGCTGCGGGTGCTCAACGAGCGGACGGTCGAGAACGACGGGGTGGTCGTGAAGGTGCCGCTCTTGCTCTGTGTTGCCGCCAGCAACGAATGGGCGAGTGCGGACACCGGCAAGGAGTTGAACGCCCTGCAGGACCGGTTCCTGTTCCGCAAGACGGTGCGGCCGATCCTCACTCGGGCCGGCCGCGACCGGCTCTTGTGGACCCGCGACCACGCCCCGAGGCTGACGACCTCGATCACCCCCAACGAGGTCCGGGCGGCGCACGCGGCGGCGGCTGCCCTGCCGTGGTCAAGAGATGCGCGGGAGGCGCTCGAGACGATCCTCTCGGAGCTGGCCCGGGAGGGGGTGAGGCCGGGCGATCGCCGACAGTTCAAGGCGGTCGGGGCTGCCGCAGCGTATGCCTGGCTGTGCGGCGCGGCCGAGGTTCGGCCCGAGCACCTGGAGATGCTCGCTCACGTTCTGTGGGATAGCCCGGAAGAGCAGCCCGAGGTGTGCGCCCGCGTCATCGCGAAGGTCGCAAACCCGGTCGGCATGCGGGTCACGCAACTGCTTTTGGAGGTCGAGTCGGTGCTGTCGGGGACCGACCCCCGGAACCTCGCCGACGCGGCGAAGGCGGCCGCCAAACTCGCCGAGATCGACCGCCAACTCGGGGCACTGCCGGGTGAGTCGCGGGTCGAGAAGGCCCGGACGTACCTGAAGGACCAACTCAAGAAGATCAAACTCGCCTCGCTCGAGGCCGTCTGAGTCGAACGCCTCCCGGCTCCTCGAACCCAACCCCGATCACCGCCGACCGGCGGGACGCAAACGCGTGTTCCGCCGGTCGTTCTCATCCCCATTACGCAAGGAGTTCGTCATGGACCCGCCGCGCCCGCACCCGGACAGGCCGCTCGTCGTCGCCTACGGCCTCGGGGTGAACAGCACGGCCATGCTCGTCGAGTTCGTCCCGCACCTGATCCTGTTCACCGACACCGGCGGCGAGAAGCCGGAGACGTACCAGTACATGGCCCGCTCCCCGCTGTTCCCGTGCCCCTGGCTGGAGGACACCCGATGGACGAAGAGGTCCTGTTCGACTCGTTCCAGGTGATGCTGTTCCTGCCGCCCGGAGCGGACTCCCGGGCCAGCGACGACACCCGCGCCGCCCTGGACGACCCGCCGTTCCTGGACCGTGTCCGGGACGTGGTGGCCGGGATGCTGGCCGCCTCCCCGGCGACCGCCGCCCTGATCGTGCGGGTTGAGTGACGTCGTTGCCCAAGCCGCCGACCGGACGGTCCGGCCTCGGCCGTGGGCACACCTTTGCGGAGGAGTTCGTGGACCCGAACGAGTTGCTGAAGATGCTCGACCTGGGAGCGAAGCCGGCCCGGCCGCCAGACGACGCGTCGCCGGCCATGATGACCGGCGAGACGCCCCCGCCCCCGCCCCCGCCCGAAGCCAGTCCGACGGCGCTGGCGGTGGACGCGTGGGGGCTGCGGCGCGGCCGGGACCTGGTCGAAGAGAGCGAGCGGCTGAAGAAGTGCGGCACGGACGAGTTCGCGGCCGCCGATTTCCTGACCGCCGGGTTCGACCCCGAACCGACCTTGCTCGACGCGTGTGCCGATCCGGCCCGGCACCGGTTCCTGGCGCAGCTGCTGGAGACGCCCGAGTACCGGGCGCTGCACGCCGACACCCGCCTCGACGACACGGCGGCCGCGATCGCCGCGACCCACTTCGCCGAGCAGTTCGCCCGCCTCAAGAAGGACAACCACGCCGGGGCGAACACCGCATCCGACACGACCGACGACCTTGCGGTGGAGATGGCCGCGTTGCGGGCCGTCGGCAAGGCCGTCACGGAAGCCCGCAAGGAAGTGGAGGAGTTGCGCGACGCGGCGGCCTCGCTGGGCCTGGGGCCGGGTTCTCCGGGGGCGAACGATCCGGGTACCGTGGCCGCTCTGTTCAAGCGGGTGCGGAACGACCCGGGGTTGCGGAGGATCTGCGATCTGGCCGGGCGGTTCCGGCGGGTGGCCCAGTCGAAGCAGCGGCAGAAGGCCGACCACGGGCTGGACGACGTGGTCGGCGTCGAGCCGGGCGGCGACGTCAGCCGGTTGCTCCCGTCCGAGCTTGTCCGCCTTGTCGTTCCGGAACTCGAACTCGACGCCCTGCGCCGCATCGTCGAGCGCGAGGCGATGTGCCGGGAGCACCACGCCGTCGAGCCGGTGGGCAAGGGGCCGATCATCGTTTCAGTAGATGAAAGTGGTTCGATGTCCGGGGGGAAGATCCACACCGCCAAGGCCCTCGCGCTGGCCCTGGCGTGGGTCGCCCGGCGGCAGCGGCGGTGGTGCGCCCTCGCGGCCTACAGCGGCGACTCGGGGGAGCGGTTGTTGTCGCTGCCGCCGTCGCGGTGGGACGAGGCGGCGCTGTGCGACTGGCTGTCGGCGTTCATCGGCCACGGGTCGGATCTGGATGTGCCGGTCCGCGAGATGCCCCGCATGTACGCCGCGCTGAAGGCCCCGCCGGGCGTCACCGACCTGGTGATGATCACCGACGCGCGAGTGCGGATCCCGCCCGAGGTGAGGGAGAGGTTCGACGCGTGGCGGCGGTCGGCCCGCGCCCGCGTCGTCTCCCTCGTCCTCGGATCCTCGCCCGGCGACCTCGTCCTGGTCAGCGACGAGTGCCACCAAGTTCAATCGCTCGATCCCGGCTCCGACGCCGTCGGTCGCGTCCTGTCCCTCTGACCCCCGTGTTGCCCGGAAGCCCGTGGCGGAAGCCGCTGCGGTTCACCATACCCCGCCCGGCAGTCGGTCTGCCGGGCCGTTTCGTTTCCACACCCCAAGACAGTCGGAGGAGAAGCATGACCGTGACCGTTCCGTTGCCGGTGCCCGTGGGCGCCGGCACTCGCCTCTTGGGCGAGGTGATCGCCTGGGCGTGCCCCGGCGTCAGCGTCACCCACCCGGCCCTCGTCGAGGCGCTGGAGGCCGCCGACCTCGACCCCGGCGTGGCCCGCGAGCTGGCACCGCGCCACGCGTTCAGCCGCGCCTGCAAGCGGCTGTCCGACCAGCGCATCATCCGCCCGGTGTCCGAGGACGCCGCAACAGTGAAGTTTCAGTTCACGCAGGAGAGCCGCGAGGGCGACCACTACGAGTACCGGCTCGAGACCACCCTCACGCTGGACAAGCAGACCGGGGCCGTGACCTGCGAACTGCCGGGGCTCGCCACATTGGCGCAGGAAGAACTGGACCGGTGCATCGCGGCCCGCACCGGCTCGGACATCACGAAGGTGGTGCAGAAGTTGTTCGAGCGGCAGGCGGACCTGTTCCCGATCCGGCCGCAGGGGGGCTGTTACTTCACACCGGCCCGCCACGCCCCGTTCGTGGACAAGGTGCAGGAGTTGCTGAACCGGGTCGGCGGGCGGCTCCTGCGGTTCCCGGTCCCGGCCGGTACCGAGGAGGGCGACCGCTCGGTAACCCAGGCCGTCGCCGACGGGCTGGCCGCCGTGGTCGCCGAACACCGGGCCGCCGTGGCCCAGTTCGGTACCGACACCCGCGACGACACGCTCCGTCGGGCCGCCGAGAAGATCAGGGCCACGAAGTTCAAGTTGAGTGCGTACGCCGAGTACCTCGCCGGCGAGCGGGAGCGGCTGGAACGGGCCGTCGCGGATGCCGAGGCCGAGCTGCGTGAGAAGGTCGAGCGGATCGCCGAGCCCGCCACCGTCTGATCAACACGCCGCGAAGTTGTTGCGGGCCGGCCCACGGTGGGTCGGCCCGGTTCGTTTTCCACCCACCCGTTCACCGCTTAATGGAGATCGCGATGCCGAGTTGCGTGCCGCGCACGGCGGAGAGGACCGTGCTGTTCCTGACCACCCCGGCCCTGTGGGGGTTGTGGCCGTTCCTGCCCGTGGTCCGCCGGCGGGGCGGCGGGGAGGAGTTGGGTGTGGTGTTCGACGCCCGCGCCGCCGGGCTCACCGGGTTCAGCTCGACGGTTTTTCTCACCAACGTGTTCGCCCTGCCCGACGACCTCGCCGCGTTCCTGGCCCTGCCCCGCGAGGCGTTCGACACCAGCGACGAAGTGGCCGCAGCAGGTTGGCGCGTCGACTGACCCTCATCACCGCACACCCGAGGTTCCCATGATTGCGATTTCCCGCCGGGCCGCCCGGCGGTTCCGAGCCGCGTGCTCGAAGTGCGTGTCCGGCCGGCCGCGCGGCCCGGCCCCGCCTGTTGTCATGCGCAGGACTGGGGGGCGCGTCACCATCACGGCCGCAGACCCCGAAGTCACGCTCGAGTTGGCGCTGCCCGCGTCCGCCGGGTCCGGCGACAAGGTGATGGTGGTACCGATGGCCGCGCTCGAGGCGCTCGAGGGCAACACCGACGAGCGGGCCGAGTTCGAGATCGCGGAGAAGCTCACCGGCACGGTCCGGTGGGTCGTGTCCGGCTCGACCCGCGCGGCCCCGGTGACGTTCCTCTTGCCCGGCAAACAGCACGACCCGCTGCCGCGCCCGGAGATGAAGCCGGTGGCGGCACGGTTCCTGTCGGCGCTGCACGAGGCGGCTCGCACCGCCAGCCGGGAGAACGGCCGGTACGCCCTCAGCCGGGTGCAGGTGCGGGGCTCGGCCGGGAAGGTGATCGCCACCGACGGCAAGGTGGCCGTGCTCTTCTCCGGGTTCGAGTTCCCATTCCCCGACAACCTCCTGGTGCCGGCGGTCCCGCTGTTCGGCTGCCCGGAACTCCGCGACGAGGCCGAGGTGCGGGTCGGCCGCACCCCACAGCACCTGGTCGTGAGCGCCGGGAACTGGACGGCGTGGCTGTCGGTCGCCACGTCGGGCAAGTTCCCTGACGTCGCCGGCGTGGTCCCCGTCCGGGCGCCGACGTCGGTCCGGTTCGACCCGGCCGACGTCGCGGCTCTGGTGCCGAAACTGCCCGGCCTGCCCGGCGCCGGGGACGAGCATCGCCCGGTCACCCTCGGCGTCGACGACGGCATCCGCGTCGGTGCGGGTGCGGAGGCGCTGCGGCTGTCGCGGTCCTCGGCGACCGGACCGCAGCAGCGTGTCGCCCTCGACCGCCGACACCTGTCCCGGCTGCTGAACCTGGGCTGCACCAGCCTGAGGCTGACGCCCGGCAAGGCGGTGGTCGCAGAGGGCGACGGGGTGACCGTGCTGGTCGCCCCGCTCGACCCCGCATCGACCGACACCCCGCCACAACCCCCCAACCCCGAACCCGAAAGGAGCGACGCGATGAGACCGCACGAGGCCAACGGCCACGCGCCGGCCAACCGCCACGACCCGCCCGAAATGCTGGACCCGCTGGCCGCCGCCGAGGACCTGCGGGCGGCGCTGGCCGACACGGCCGCGAAGGCCGCCCGCCTGGTGGCCGCGCTCAAGCAGCAGAAGCGGGAGAAGAAGGCCCTGGCGAGCGTGTACGCCGGGCTCAAGCAGCTCAACCTGGATCAGCCCTGACACTCTGTGGAGGAGAGAGCCGTGCTGAACGTGAACGTGTTCCAGTCCGTGGTCCGCCTGGGCCGCCGGCTGGCCGAGGCCGGGCGCGAGGCCCGGGCCGCGTCGAAGTCCGTCGCCGGGCCGGCCGGCGAGCAGGTCGTAGAAGTCGTCGCCGGGGCCGTGGGCGAGGTGGTCCGGGCCGCCGTGGTCGGTGCCGTGGCGGCCGTCGTCCGGGGTGCTGCCCGCCCGGCCTGCACGACGATCGCCCCGCCCGACGACCCGTGGGCCGACGACGAGTTCGACCCGATGGAAACCGAGGTACCGCCGAACGGCGCCGAGCCGATCCGGGTGCCGACGTGGGCACGGGCGACCCGGGCGGCCGGGTCGGCGCTCTCCGTGGCGGCCGGGGCGGCGGCAGCCGTGCCGGGCGGGCGGGTGGTCGCCGCCGGGCTCGGCGGGCTGGCTGCCGTGGCCGGACTCGCGGCCCGCGTTGCCGAGCCGGCCGAGTGACCAAACGTCGGATCGCCGAGTGACGACCCGACGACCCGCCCCGCGTGCCCGTTCAGCCGGGGTGCGGGGCGGGTCGTTTCACGCGCCCGTACCCGCCTCTCCGAGGCGTCAGCCGGGGCACTCCGGTCGCCGGAACTGGTCCGGCGCGATCACACCACACGCACCAAGAACACCAAACAGGAGAATCCAATGAGCGCGTGCAACGGAACGCTGCGGGCACGGAAACCGCAGTTAGCCGACAGCATCGAGAAGCTGGACGAGATGGTGGACGGGCTGGCCGTGGCCATCCCCGGGGCGGTCGCCGACAGCGTCCGCGAGGCGCTGGGGCCGGCGTTCGCGGCGGCGATCAAAGACGCCGTGAAGGCGGCCGTGGCCGAGGCGTTGGCCGAGGCCCAGGTCGCACGCGACGCGAAGCCCGCACCGATCCCGGTGCCGCCGAGCCCGCCGCCCACGTCATCGGCTCCGGCGGTCGAGAAGCCGAGCCAGTGGGCGCGGGTGAAGGCGGCGCTCGGCCGGGTCCGCCGGTGGCTGGCGAAGAAGGCCGCCCCGGTGGTCGCCCGGCTGGCGCTCGGGTGGGCGGTGACGCGGATGATCGCCGGGGCGACGGCCCGGTCCCGCCCGGCGGCGGTCATGACCGCCGTGACCGGGACGACGGCCGGGGTGGGTGGGTACCTGCTCGGCCCGGTCGGGGCCGCCGGACTGCTCGGGCTGGCGGCGGCCGCGCTGGCCGCCTCGGCCGCGTTCGCCGCCCCCGCCGTCCGCCTCCTGGCCGCCTTCCGCGACGACACGGTCTGAACCGCCTCGTGATCCCCGCTCCCGGGCCGGCCTTGACGGCCGGCCCGGGCGGGTGCTTCTCCTTAGCCGTCAGCCGCCCGTTCGCCACGCTGTCAGCAGCGACCGCGCTGAACTGTGCCGGGGACGCCGCCGGACAAGCGATGCCCGTGCGTGAAGCCGACCGCAGGGGTTACGGTCGGAAGTACCCGAACCCCTCCTGCTGCCGGCGGACGACCTCGGCCGCCCCGGACGGGACGGTGGCGACGCCCGGGATCAGGCTCTGCTTCGGGATGCCCTTGTCCCGTAGCGTGTTCTCGCACGCCTCGAACTTCACCCCGTCCTTGATCAGACGCTCGACCTACCCCGCGTCGGGGCTCTTGTCCTTGACCACCAGCGCGATCCTTGGGGCCGTGACAGACGACCACGACCTCGGCCTTGCCCCCCTCGGCCTTGAGCATGTTGGTCACGTTCTTGAGCCCGTGCTTTTGCCGCTCGGCGTCGCCGAAGTTGACGTGGATCACCCTGAGCATCGCCTTCTCCCCTCCGGCGGCTGTGCGTCGGGCCGGTCGCGTTCCCCCGCCCCGCCGCGCGGCGAGGGCACCGGTTCGCGCAGGTTCTCCACGAAAATGGGCGAGAGAAAGTCGGGCCGGCCTGGTGACTGAGGAGATTCGCTCCCGTACCCAACTCCACCCAACTTCCCGTGAACCGCCGAACGCCGCACTTTTCCTCGACCGGTCAATCCGGTTCTGCCGATTTACCCGGCATCTCGTTCTCGCGGAGCGGCCCATGCGTGTGTCCAGGTCCCGACTCTCGACCCTCGCCGCTGCGGCCTGGCTCGCCGCGTGCGGGTGTGCCGCGCCGTCGGGGCCGCCGCTGTGGGCGCCCACGCCCGGAACGAACGGAGTTCGGACCGCCCCCTCGGATGCACGGCCCAGGCCCGCCGTGGTTCCCGTCGCGCATGGCGAAGTGCCGGCCCCCGACACGCCCCCCCAACGCACCGGCCCCCCGACGAGTCACCCCCTCGAAGGGCTGACCACCCTGACTGACGACGACGTGGTCGGCGTGGTTCTCGCCCGCAACCCGACCCTCGACCAGATGCGCGCGACCGCCGCCGCTGTTGCGGCCCGCTACCCGCAGGTCACCTCGCTCGACGACCCGAACTTCACGTTCTGGACCGCGCCGGGGTCGGCCGGCTCGCCCAACGTCAACTACGCCTCGCGGGTCGAGGTGAGCCAGAAACTCTTCTTCCCCGGCAAGCGCGGGCTGAAGGGGGCCGTCGTGCGCGCCGAGACCTCCGCCGCCGTCGCGGACGTGGACGCGGCCCGGCTCGAACTGGCGGAGGCCGCAGTGTCGGCGCTGGCGGACTACTACCTCGCCGAGAAGGCGCGGGAGGTGGTCGCGGAGAACCTCGACCTCTTGCGGCAGTTCCACAAGACCGCCTCGGACCGCTACAAGGTCGGCCAGGGGCCGCAGCAGGACGTGCTCCAGGCGGAGGTCGAGATCGCCCGGCAGGAGGAGCGGTTGGTCGGGCTGCGGCGCGCGAGGGCGGTGGCCGTCGCGCGGCTCAACACGCTCATGCACCTGCCGCCGGACGACCTGCTCCCGCCACCGGGCGACGTCCGGGCGACCTTCCGGACGCCGGACGTGGCGGCACTGCGGGACCGCGCCGTCGCGACGCGCCCGGACGTGCAGGCGGTCATCGCGCGGGTGAGCGCCGAGGAGGCGACGCTCGCGCTGGCGCAAAAAGAGTACAACCCGGACGTCGAGGTGATGGCCGCCTACGACGGGTTCTGGCAGGGGATGGATCGCCCTCTCCAGTGGCAGGTCGGGGCGCGGGTGAACCTCCCGGTGCGGTACGCGCGGCGCGGCGGAACCGTCGAGGAGGCACGGGCGAAGGTCGCCCAGCGGCGGGCCGAACTCGCCCGCCTCGTGGACCGGATCAACTTCGAGGTGCAGGAGGCGGTCGAGCAGTTCCGCGAGAGCGCGGAGGTGGTCCGGCTGTACGAGGAGAAGACGCTGAAGGCCGCCGAGGCGAACGTGAAGGAGGCCCAGGCCGGGTACGCGGCCGGCAAGACCCCTTTCCTGAACCTGGTCGAGGCCCAGCGGAGCCGGGTCATGCTCAGGGACCGCTATTACGAGGTCATCGCCGAAGCCGCCCGCCGCCGGGCCGCCCTCGAACGGGCCGTCGGCGGCTCCGGCCCGCTCACACCGTCGGACCGGCCGGGGCGGCCGGCCCCCCGCCCGATGCCGGAGCCACGGGCCCCGACGACCCCGTGACGGCCGGGCCGCGCCGGAGCCTCCACTCCATGACCAGGCAGTACAGGCACGGGGCGGTCAGGAAGGTGATGAGTTGCACCGCCATGCCGCCGACGCTCGGGATCGCCATCGGCTGCATCACGTCCGAACCCCGGCCGGAGGTCAGGAACAGCGGGAGCAGCCCGAACACCGTGGTCGCGGTCGTCATCAGGAGAGGCCGGATGCGAGTGAGCGTCGCCTCGACCACCAGTTCCCGCAGCGCCGTCGGATCAACGGGTTTCGCCTCCTTGTGGCGGTCCTCCAGGAAGCTCAGGATCACCACGCTCGCGTCGTCGGCCACGCCGAAGAGCGCGATGAACCCGACCCACACCGCCACGCTCAGGTTGACCCCGAACCAGTAGAGCACGATGAACCCGCCCGACGCGCTCACCATGATGCCGAAGAACACGACCAGCGCCAGCCACCACCTCCCCAGCCCGAGGCCGAGCATCACGAACATGGTCAACAGGACCAGCGGGACGATCACCGACAGCCGGTCCATCGCCCGCTGCTGGTTCTCGAACTGACCGGCCCACTTCCAGTAGTAACCCGGCGGCAGCACCAGCGTGGCCTCCTCGTGCCGGCCCGCCGCGATCAACTCGTCGCTCTTCCGCTTCTCCTCTTGCAGCAGCCGCTCGGCGTCCTCCACCACGCTCACCTCGTCCCGGTCGCGGGTGTTCATCGTGACGTACCCGACCAGCAGCCCGCCCTCGCTCTTCAACTCCTGCGGGCCGGTGACGTAGCGGATCTTCGCCACCTGACCGATCGGCACCTGGCCGCCGTGGGAGGTGGGGACCAGCACGCGCTCCAGGTCGTCGAACCGCTCCCGCAGTTCGCGCGGGTATCGGACCCGGATCGGGTAGCGCTCCCGGCCCTCGACCGAGGTCGTCAGGTTCTCCCCGCCGACGGCGATCTCGATCACGTCTTGCACGTCGCGGACGTTCACCCCGTGCCGGGCGATCGCCACCCGGTCGATCTCGTAGCGGATGTACGGCTTGCCCACGATCCGGTCGGCGACCACGTCGGTCGCGCCGGGCACGCGCCTGAGGATCTTCTCGATCTGGAGGCCGACCCGCCCGATCTCCTTCGGGTCGGACCCGTACACCTTCACGCCCATCATCGCCCGGAAGCCGCTCTGGAGCATGACGATCCGGGTCTGGATCGGCTGGAGCCACGTCGGCAGCACGCCGGGTACGGCGGTCTTCGCCTGGAGTTCGGCGAGGACTTCCTTCTTGGTGATCCGCCGCTTGCCGCCCGTGCCGTCGTCCACCCGCCGCCACTGGGCCTCGGGCTTTAAGAGGATGATCGTCTCGATCATGCTGATCGGCGCGGGGTCGAGCGCGGACTCCGCACGGCCGATCTTCCCGACCACACTCGCCACCTCGGGGACTTCGCGGATGGCGGTGTTCTGACGGGCGATCACCTCCTGGGCCTGGGTGAGCGAGGCCGACGGGAGCATCGACGGCATGTACAGGATCGAACCCTCGTCGAGCGGGGGCAGGAACTCCCGCCCGATGCCAGGGAACGTCTTCCGCATCCGCTCCCAGCCGGCGGTGCCGGACGGGTCGAGGCCGACCGCCCGGAGGCCGACCTGCACGGGGGAGGCGACTCGCGCGAACCCGAGCCAGATGGTCGTCCCGATGACGATGAGCACGACCGGGAGCGCCAGGAACGCGGCCTTGTGGTTCACGACGAGCCGCAGGAGCGGGCGGAAGACGGCGGTGATGGCCCGGCCGACGACGTTCTGCTCCAGGCTCGTCATCCGCTCCCGGCCGATCCGGTAGACCACCGCAACGATCATGAGGCCGACCCCGACGGCGGTCGGCCACCCGCTCCACCGCCGACCAACCCCGAATCTCTGGTCGAGAACGAGGTAGGTCACGAGCGCGGCCGCGACCCCACTCACCAAAGCGACGACGAGCGACCGCCGGCGGGACCAGCGCGACTCGCTCAGGAGGTAGTAGCAGAGGACGGGGACGAGGGTGAGGGCGAGGACGATCGACGCGGCGATGGCGAACGTCTTGGTGTACGCGAGCGGCCGAAACATTTTGCCCTCGGCCTCCATCAGGGCGAACACCGGGATGAACGCGACGATCGTGTTCGACACCGAGGTGAGCATCGGCCGGCCGACCTCGACGGCGGCCTCGTAAATGACGTCGCGCCGGGGCCGGTTCGGCTCCAGGGCCAGCCGGCGGTAGACGTTCTCCGTCATCAGGATGCCCATGTCGCTCACGTCGCCGATGGCGATGGCGATCCCGGCCAGCGACATGATGTTGCTGTCCACCCCGAGCAGGTACATGACCACGAAGCTCAGGGCGACCGACAGCGGCAGGGTCGGGAGGATGGCCAGCGAACTGCGGACGTGCAGCAGGAAGATCAGGACCACGACGGCGACCACCATCAACTCTTCGGTTAGGGCCTCGCGGAGGGTGGCGGTCGTCTCGTTGACGATCACCGTCCGGTCGTAGAACGGGGTGACCTTGACGGGCACCCGCCGGCCGTCGGTCAGTGTCACCCTCAGCCCCGGCTCGATCTCGGCGATCTTCGCCTTCACCCGCTCGATCACCCGGAGCGGGTTCTCGCCGTAGCGCATGACCACGACCCCGCCGACAGCCTCCCGGCCGCCGTTGTCGAGCGCGCCCCGGCGGAACTCCGGGCCGAGCGTCACCGCCGCCACGTTCTTGACGAAGATCGGCGTCCCGCCCTCCTGGCGGATGACCACGTTCTCCACGTCCTCGACGCCCTTGACGAATCCGACCCCGCGAACGAAGAACTCGAACCCGTTGTTCTCGACGACCTTCGCCCCGACGTCGATGTTGCTCTTGCGGACGGCCTCGTACACCTCCGGCAGGCTCACCCGGTGCGCGCGGAGCTTGTTCGGGTCCACGTCCACCTGGTACTGCTTGACGTGACCGCCGACCGACGCGACCTCGGAGACGCCCTCGACCGACTGGAGCTGGTAGCGGACGTACCAGTCCTGGAGGGACCGGAGTTGGGCGAGGTCGGCCCCGTCCGCGTCGAGCGTGTACCAGAACACCTGCCCGAGCGCGGTGGCGTCCGGGCCGAGCACGGGCGTGACCCCGGTCGGGAGTTTCGTCGCCGCGCCGTTCATGCGTTCCAGGACGCGGGACCGCGCCCAGTAGTAGTCGGCGTCGTCGCGGAAGACGACGAACACCATCGAGAAGCCGAATCCGGACATGGACCGGATGGTCTTCACGCCCGGCGTGCCCTGGAGGCTGACCGTGAGCGGGTAGGTGACCTGATTCTCGACGTCTTCGGGCGAGCGGCCGGGCCAGTCGGCGAAGACGATGACCTGCTTCTCCCCGATGTCGGGGATGGCGTCCACCGGCGTTTCCCGGAGGGCGTAGTACCCGGCGGTCGCCGCCACGACGGCGAAGAGCAGGACCAGGAAGCGGTTGTCCAGGCACCAGCCGATGACGGCCGCGACCATGAGCTTCTCCCTTGTCCCCGAGGGCGGATTGCCGACCTGGGGTCAGACGCTTGCTGCGGTCGGCCGCGTGTCGAACCGCTCGGCGCACGCCCGCGAACAGAACCAGTAACGGGTGCCGCCCCGGACCCGCTCGGCGGCCGCCGCACGGCGCAAGATCCGCATTCCGCAGACGGGGTCTTCGACCGCTACCTCGGCGGCCGCGCCCGAATCCTGTGGGGGGTGGGGCGCGGGATAGAGGCGCAGCAACTCTGCGACGAGTCGGTCCGGGTCGTCCTCGTAGACGACCCGCGCCCCGGTGCCCTTGGCGCACGCCGCGAGGATGTCGGCGACCATGCCGCTGATCCCGCCCATTCCTGTGAGGACGCCGATGAGCTTCCCCTCGTCGTAGGCGATCGCCAGTTCGCCGAGCGTACCGCTCCGACCGCCGACGATCACCACGACGTCGGAGGTGCGGATGTTGATGACCTCACGCCCCATCAGCCCGCTGCCGGTGTAGACCAGCACGTCGTGGAAGGCGGTGGGCGAGGCGTACTTGCCGACGTGCTCCTCCGGGCTCATCCCCGGTGATACGCCGACCACGAGCCCGCCCGCCTGTTTCGCGCCGCACGCGGCGGCGAGCGGAAGGCCCGGACAGGCTCCGGTGACGAGGACGCAGCCCCGGCTCGCGACGGCGCTGCCGAGGGCGTGGGCCTTCTCCATGTGTTCGGGCAGGGCGATGTCGGACGCACCGCCCATCACACCGACCTTGATCGCCATCCCGCCGGCGCCCGCTCTACCGGGGGCGACGCCGCGCGGGGTCTGGTTCGGTTCCATGTTGCGTCTCGCGGTGCGGGTCTCGGTCAGTGCTTGTGGTCGGTCGCCGGTGTCGGCGCGGCCGGTGCGGGCGGACCGCCGTGCCCGGCGTGCAGGTTGGCTCCCCCCTGTCCTTCCGGGAAGAGGAGGCTGGGCATCCCCTCGATCTGCCGCTGGCTGTCGAGCAGGAACCCGCCCCGGACCACCACCCGGTCGCCCGGCTTCAACCCCTTCAGCACCGGGTAGTACGCGATCACGCGCCCCGCGTCGTCCTTCCCCTCGGCCAGTGGGCCGACCACCAATTCGACGAGTTCGTACGCGCCGTCCGGGCGCTTCCGGTACGCGATCGTCCTCCGGCCGGTGTTCAGCACCGCAGTGGCCCGGACGGCAAGGACTTGACCCGGCGGGGGCTTGGCCGCGTCGGGGGGCGGTGCGTCGTGATCGTGGTCGTGCCCGTGATGCGCGTGGTCGTCCTTCACGGGCGGACGCACGGGCCGGAGGTCGGGAACTCGTTCCAAGGCCATCTCGCACACCGGGCACTTGCCCGCCGCGTCCCGGATCACTTCCGGGTGCATCGGGCAGATGTACTTTCCCTCCAGCCCGGTCGGCTCCGGCGACCCGTCCGGCCGGAGCCGGGCGCGGATCACGGCCGAGGCGTACATCGCCGGCTTGAGCTTCCGCTCCGGGTTCTTCAGGTTCACCCGCACCCGGACCGCGCGGGACTTGTCGTCGAGGAACGGGTCGATGAACGTGACCGTCCCCCGGAACTGCTCGCCCGGGTACGCCTCCAGGGTCACGTCCACCTGCTGGCCGTACCGGACCCAGGCCAGGTCGTACTCGTACACGTCGAGGTACAGCCAGATGGGGTCGAGGTCGGCGATCCGGTAGAGCGGGTCGCCCTCCTTGACGTACTGGCCGGCGCGGACCGTCTTCTCGATCACCGTCCCGCCGATCGGGGCGTAGACGGTCAGGTGGGTCTTCACCTGCTTGGACTTCTCGATCTCGGCGACCTGCCCCGGGAGGATGCCGAGGAGCCTGAGCTTGGTCCGGGCGGCCTCCACGTTGGCCTCCGCGAACGACCTGTCCCCCGTCGTCTTCGCCAGCGCGTCCAGGGCGCGGATCAGTTCGGACTGGGTCAGGTAGAGGTCGGGCGAGTAGATGTCCACCAGGTGGTCGTCCTTCTTCACCTGGATGCCGGTGAAGTCCGCGTGTACGCGGTCCACCCGGCCGGCGACCCGGGCGGTGATGTAGGCGACGCGGGACTCGTTGTAGTCGAGCTTGCCGACCGTCCGCACCTCCTTCGACAACTCGCGGTAGCCGACCGGCTCGGACTCCACCCCGCCGGTCTGCTCGATCCGCGCCTGCTCGGCCGCCTGCCGCCCGACGGGCACGAGATCCATCCCGCAGATCGGGCACTTCCCCGGCCCCGGCAGCCGTACCTGCGGGTGCATCGAGCAGGTCCACTCGCCCGCCTGCGAGGGCTCCTCCGGCTTGCCGCGCGGCCACAGGACGACGGCCAGAATCGCCCCGCCCGCGAGGAGGACCGGAAACGCGACGAGCAGGCTTTTCCGCGTGACGGACATGGCTCACTCCCCGGCGGCTGCGGTGGGGGCGGCGCGCCGCAGCCGCGCCCGAACCAATTTGGACACCTCGATCACGGTCACCGGCGTCAGGGCGAGCAGCGCCAGGATACCCCACTCCCACCCGAAGTGCGCGGCCGTCTCGAACACCGGCCGGGCGAACGGGAGTGTGACCACGCTCAACTGGAGCAGGCACGACACCGCGATCGCGCCGACGAGCGCCGGGTTCGTGAAAAAGCCCAGTTCGGGCATCGTGCGGCGGAAGCTGCGACAACTCAGGGCGTAGAAGATGAAGGCGAAGGAGATGACGCAGAACGCCATCGTCCGAGCGCGGGGCAGGTTCGCCTCGTCGCCGCGATAGACGACCGCGAACCCGACGGCGGTGACGGTCGCGACCAACAGGCCGTGGGCGGCGATGAGTGACCCGAGGCGGAGGGTCAGGACCGGCTCGCGGGGCGGTCGGGGCTTCCGCCGCATCACGTCGCGCTCCGGCCGCTCGATCCCGAGCGCCAGCGCGGGCAGGCCGTTGGTGACCAGGTTCATCCACAGGATCTGCGTCGCGGTCAGCGGGAACGGCCAGCCGAGGAGCGACGCCACCAGGACGAACAGCACCAGCCCGGCGTTCCCGGCCAGGAGGTAGTGGAGGAACTTTCGGATGTTGTCGTAGACCCCTCGCCCCTCCTCAACCGCGCTGACGATCGAGGCGAAGTTGTCGTCGGTCAGGACCATCGCCGACGCCTCCTTCGTAACGTCGGTCCCGCCGAGCCCCATCGCGATCCCGATGTCGGCGGCCTTCACCGCCGGGGCATCGGTCACCCCGTCGCCGGTCATCGCCACCACCTGCCCCGACCGCTGCCACGCCCGGACCACCCGCAGCTTGTGCTCGGCCGCGACGCGGGCGTACACGGCGATCCCGGCCACTCGCTCGGTCAGTTCGTCGTCGCTCAGGCGGTCGAGTTCGGCCCCGGTCACCACGGCGTCGCCCTCGCGGGCGATGCCGAGTTCGCGGGCGACGGCCAGCGCCGTGGCCGGGTGGTCGCCGGTGATCATGACCGGGCGGATGCCGGCCTCGTGGCACTTGCTGACCGCCTCGCGGGCTTCCTCGCGCGGCGGGTCCATCATGCCGACCAGACCCGCGAACGCGAGGTTCTCGTCCGCCCGGCCCGGGTCGTTGGGGTCGGCGCACTCACGGTACGCGAGTGCGAGGACGCGCAGCGCCCGGCCCGCCATCTCCGCCGCGTCGCGGGCGATCTCGGCCCGGCGGTCCGGTGTCAGCGGCTCCGTGCGCCCGTCCCGCCGCTCGACGACGCACTTGGCGAGGACGACCTCCGGCGCGCCCTTCGTGTACGTCGTCGTCCCGCCGCCCGGGATTCTCACCGCGACCGACATCGTCTTCCGTTCGGAGTCGAACGGGATCTCCCAGAGGACGTCCGCCCGACCCGCCGGCGGCTCGACTCCACCCTTGCGCGCGGCCACGAGCAGCGCGCCCTCGGTCGGGTCGCCGATGACCCGCCAGCCGGTCCCGCCCGCGCCGGGCACGAGGTGGGCGGCGTTGCACCGGGCGGCGGCCGTCAGGGCCGTCGTGAGGTCGTCGTCCGGCTCGACCGGGGTTGACCCGTCTGCGGTCAGGATTTGACCACCGGGTCCGTACCCCGCGCCGGTGAACTGGTAGCGGTTCCCGCCAATGACGGCTTCGCGCACGGTCATCTCGTTGCGGGTGAGTGTGCCGGTCTTGTCCGAGCAGATGACCGTGACCGACCCGAGCGTTTCCACGCTCGGCAGCTTGCGGATCAGGGCGTTCCGGCGAACCATCCGCTGGAGGCCGAGCGTGAGCGCGACCGTGACCACCGCCGGCAGCCCCTCCGGCACGGCGGCCACGGCCAGGCTGACGGCCAGGAGTAAGACCTCGGTGAGCGGTCGGCCGCGCGCGAGTTCGAGGGCGAAGACCGACGCCGCGAGAACCAGGCAACCGATCGAGATGACGCGGCCCAGTTCGCCCAGCCGCATTTGGAGCGGGGTCGGTTCCGGTGGGTTGTTCTCGAGCATCCCGGCGATACGGCCGAGTTCGGTCCGCATCCCGGTCGCGGTCACCACGGCGCTCGCCTTCCCGGCGGCGACGACCGTCCCCAGGTAGGCCATGTTGCGCCGGTCGCCGAGCGGGGTGGCCGCGCCGAGGACGGCGTCCGGCTCCTTGTCGGTCGGCTCCGACTCGCCGGTGAGCGCCGCCTCCTGCACCCGCAGCCCGGTCGCGGTGAGCAGTCGAACGTCGGCCGGGACGTAGTCGCCGGCCTCCAGTTCGACGCGGTCGCCGGGAACGAGTTCGCGGGCGGGCACCGCCCGGGGGAGGCCGTCGCGGACGACCTTCCCCAGCGGCGCGGAGAGTTTTCGCAGCGCGGCCAGGGCTTGTTCGGCCCGCTGCTCCTGGTACACGCCCAGGATGGTGTTGAGGGCGACGATGGCGAGGATGGCCAGCGCGTCCGTCCACTGTCCGATCCCCGCCGACAGGACGGCCGCCGCGAGCAGGACCAGGACCACCGCCTCGGTCACCTGCGCGAGCACCTTCCGCCACAGCGGCGGGGGCGGAACCTCGGCCAACTCGTTCGGCCCGTGCGCGGTTCGCCGCGCGGCGGCTTCCGCCTCGGAGAGTCCGCGTTCGGGGTCCGTGCCCAGCCGGGCGAGGAGCTCCCCGGTCGCGACCGCGTGCGCAGGGTCGTGGCCCTGTCCGGGCGGCGCGAGTCCGGCGATACAGTCCTCGGCTGGCATCTCGTTGATTCCGGGTCGCCCTGCGGGCAAGTGCGGTCAGCGCCGCCCGTCGCGCGCACGGGCACCGTGGGGAGATGAGTCCGTCAGGAGGCGCGGCTTGCTCGCTTCGGGTAGAGGCAACCCGCGTGCCGTCGTGTCCGACCTGGCGGAGCCCGGCCGTTCGCCTCCGGCGGCCCTTTTTCGCTGAGGGGTCGTGTTCGCGTCCCGCCGGGCGAAGTGCGGCGCCCCGATGCGTGGGTGGGTGTGCGGAAGCGGCACGCCCCGTGCGGTTGCGCACCACCGCCGACCCGCGACGACTCGTCCCCCGCAGGTGGCGCGATGGCCGAACCCACCCCGACACCGCGACCTTGTCGCCCGATTCGGCGCCGGACACACCGCAGTCTTCAAAATCGCTGGAAGAAACCCGGCGGCCGGGATTGGGAAGTGCCCAACCGCCGTGTCACTTCTTGATTTTGCCCGCGTCCACGACGGTCATCGCGCCGTAGCCCTCCCGCCACTGGCCCTGGAACTCGGCCTGCCCGACGAACTCGTCCGCGCCGAGCGGGGCCTTCCAGTCCTTCTTCGCCTTCTCGGCGCTATCGACGTAGACCTTCACCAGGTACTTACCCTGCGGCAGCGCGGGCTTGCCCTTCTCCCACGCCTTCGCGCGGTCGGACCCGGCAGCCGCGAGGAGCGTCACCGTGTGCTGCCAGCCCCCGCCCCCGGACATCCGGTCGGAGGTGGCGACGGGTTCCTTCTCCCACCCACCGACCTTCGCATCCCAGGCGTACACGTCCACCTGGAGGAGTTTGCCGTTCCACGCGGCCGGCGTGTTGTTGAGCCGGAACCACGCCTCCGTGCCGAACTGCTTGGGGCCGGTGTCCGCCGTCGGGAGGTCGCCCGCCTTCGCGTACTTCCCCTTCTTCATGGCGGCCACGTCCTCGACCCACGCGCGGATCTGCTTGTAGCCCTGGTCGCCGACCGCGATCTTGATGCCGCCCCCGTGCTTCACCTCGCCCAAAGGCTTCGTGAGGAGCAGGCTCTTCTCCGGATTGTCGACGTCGATGAGCTTGCCGGCGAGCAGGTACTCCATCGTGGCTTCGGGGCCGCCCTTCTTGAACCACGCGACACGCGCGCCGTTCTCCTTCACGAGTTTGTCGTTCTGCGGTGTGCCCTCGGTGTGGCAGTTCATACAGCGGAAGCGCAGCGACCAGACGTTCTTCTCGAACGACTCCAACATCTGGTCCTTCCGCGCGTGCCGCACGACTTCGACCGGCTTGGTCGCCAGGGCGGGTGCTTTCTCCGGCTTGGGCGAGTTCTTAAGGGTGGGGTCGGCGGCGCACGCCTTGATCCACGCGGCGAACGCCTCGTGCTCGGCCTTCTGCTTCTTCGCCGAGATCAGGCCGGCCGCCTTCGGGTCGTCCGCGCCCCGGTTGATGAGCGTGAGGATTTTCGACTGATCCGGTTTGTCGAGGTCGATGAGGCCCTGGTCGCGGAGCGCCAGGAAGGTGTCCCTCGCAGACGGCAGGATGTAGTCCTTGATGTCCACCGACGCGAGGTGACACCGCGCGCAACTGGACGGGTCGGGCGACTTGAAGATCGGCAGGATGCGCTCCTCGAACACCTTCGCGGCGGCCGTGTCGTCGGCCGGCGCGGGCGACGGCCCCGGCGTGGCGGCCGGGGGAGCGGCAGCCGCTTCGGGCGCGGGCGAGGTCTTGTTGCACCCGGTCAGGAGCGCGAGCGACACGACCGCCGCGAAGGCGGCCGCTGGGGAGAGTTTGGAACTCATGGCGGGTTCCCGAATGCGGAGTGAGAGGTATTCACTGTACCGCACCGGGGCGAGCCGGTCGAGGTTGTGGCCGCGTCGTTCGCGGACGACTCTGTACTCTTGTACGGGTTCCACCCGACCCGCACTCCGAACGTCAGGCCGCTGCCCCGGCCATCCGGCGGCACCCCTCGGTGCCCGGCACTCCTCCGCGCACCTTTGGCAGTGGTCCTGCTCGTGCTTGGCGCACTCGTCGCCGCACGCCTCGCGGATGTCGGCGCAGAGTCGGCAGAGCTCGTGCGCGAAGTGCGACCCCCGGCTCATAAACGCCGCCGTCCCTTCTTGTCCAGGCGGCAACTCGCGTACCGAGTTCCGGTGTGAAGGAGTCAGAGCAGGCCAGCGAAAAACGAAAACGGGCCGACCAACCTGGTCGGCCCGTCGCTCGTTGGCGGCTCACCACAGCTGGTAGGGGCAGTAACTCCGTCGAGACCGCGAGGGTACGGGCTGTCGCGGGGAACCCGTTGTAGCTCTCGGTCGGACCGAACGGTGTAGTTGTAACTGCGGACCCGCCCCGGTCGGCAGCGGAGTCACTGCTTAACTTTGACGTGGAAGCCTGCCTTGTTGAGCGCCTTGACCAGCTCCGCCGCGTCGAACTCGCCGGTCACCTCGGCGGTGGTGACCTTCGACTTGGCGTTGTCGCCGGTCACGCCCTTCACGTCCTTGATCGCCTCGCGGAACGACTTGGCGCAGCCCGGACAGGAGTTGTGGAAGCCGGTCACGGTCAGCGACTTGACCTGGCCCGGCTTGACCCCGCTGTCGTCCTTGAAGGCGAAGTCCTTCGCGCCGCCCGTGTCGCCGTGGAAGCCCTCTGCGGCCAGTGCGTCGAGCGCCTTCTGCGCCGCGTTCGCGTCCGTCGCGGTGAACCGCGCCGTCCGGGTCTTCTGCTCGACCGCGACGCCGGTCACGCCCTCGACCTTCTTGAGGACGGCCTCGACCTCCTCGGCGCACCCCGGACAGCACATGTGAACGCTCTTCAACTCGACCTTCGTCTCGGCCGCCCGCGCCGGGGCGGCCCAGGCCAGCACACCGACAGTAGCGGCCAACACGGCAAACTTCGTCATCACTCGCGCCGCCTGGACTGAGAGCGACCACGCGGGGCCACTCCCGTGTCCGTCAAGCCCACTGGGTCACCGGATACTACCCGCCGTTGTACCCGCCGGCGCGGGCACAGACTATCCCCGACGGCGTCCGGTCGATGCGCCGGGCCGGCGCGTTGGTGCGCAGGTTGCCGTTCGGCAGCCGCGTCGTTGGCCGTTCCAACGACGCGGCTGCCGAACAGACCTCGTGGGTGATGAGCCGAGAAAACGAAAGGGGCCGGCCGTGCCGGGTCATCCGACCTTCACCACGAACGGCACGACGTGGACGCGACCCGCGCGCTTGAACTGCCCCCACCCCTTGTACACGCCGGCCGCCGGGAAGTGGGCATGAAACGAGACCGCGTTTTTCGCGCCACCTCCGGCCGTCGGGTGGGCGTGGACGTACTGCTTGCCGTCGGCGCTGATAACGACCAGGTGGCCGGTCGCGCCCATGTACGGCTCCAGGTCGGTCACCGCCATCCCCGCCGCGTCCGTCAGGTCAAACCGGACGGTCGCTTCCGCGCCGGGCTTGGCCCCGTCCGCTGTGACGCGGGCGTTGAACCCGTCGCCCGTTACCGACCCAGGCACGTTTGGAACGAGCGGCGGTGCGGGTGGTGCGTCGCCGCCCGCCCTGACCTCGGTCATCGCCACCGCCGGCGACCCGCCGGCGGGCTGGTGGTCGGCGAACAGGCGGTAGGTGCCGCCGGCGGGAAACGTGTACCGGGTGGTGATGTTGCCGGCGGCGTCCACCTCCGGGTGCAGGTGGGCGAACTGGTCGAGGCCCTCGCGGACGACGATCAGGTGGACCTTCTGGTCGTGGACGACGGCGAAGTCCTTGAGCATCTCGCCGCCCTGGGCGTGGATCATCAGCTTGAGCGTGGCCGGCTGACCCGCCACGGGTGAGGCCGGCTCGGTCGTCGCGTACAGGGTCGCGGTCGCATGGCCGGCGTGGGGGTGGTCCTTGTGGTTCTTGTGGTCCTTGTCGCCCTTCGAGTGCCCGGCGTGGTCGCCCCCGGAGTTCGAGCAGCCGGCGAGGAGCGCCGACGCCAGGGCCAGGGTCAGGGTCAGGGTCAGGGGTTTCATCGTGTTGTCCTCCGCGTGCGTTGAAGGTAGCCGGCTGGCGGGTGTCACAGCTTGACGGCCCGCAGCCGGAGGGCGTTGACGATCACGGACACCGAGCTGAGGCTCATCGCGGCGGCGGCGAGCATCGGACTCAGCAAGAGGCCGAACACCGGGTACAGGACGCCGGCCGCGACCGGAACGCCGAGCAAGTTGTAGGCGAACGCGAAGACGAGGTTCTGCCGGATGTTCCGCATCGTGGCGGGGCTGAGGGCGCGGGCCTTCGCGATCCCGCGCAGGTCGCCCTTCACGAGCGTCACCCCGGCCGACTCCATCGCCACGTCGGTCCCGGTGCCCATCGCGATCCCCACGTCAGCGGCGGCCAGGGCGGGGGCGTCGTTGACCCCATCTCCGGCCATTGCCACGACACTGCCCTCGGCCCGGAGCTTCCGCACGACTTCCACCTTCTGCTCCGGCAGCACCTCCGCGACCACCTCGGTGATGCCGAGCTTCTTCGCGACCGCCTCGGCGGTGGTGCGGCTGTCACCCGTGAGCATCACGACCCGAACCCCGGCCGCGCGCAACTGGTCCACCGCGTCGAGCGACCGCTGCTTGATCGGGTCGGCGACGCCGACGAGGCCGGCGGCCTTGCCGTCCACCGCGACGAACACGACCGTCTGCCCGTCGCGCCGCAGCTCCTCGGCGCGGGTCGCGAGGCCGCTCAGGTCGCGCACGCCATCGGAGTCCATCATCGCCTTGTTGCCGAGCGCGACCCGGCGGCCGGCCACGGCGCCGCGCACGCCCTTGCCGGCGACCGACTCAAACCCCTCGGCGGCGGGCGGGGTGACCACCCGGTCCTGCGCGCCCTTCAAGATCGCGGCGGCCAGCGGGTGTTCGCTCCCCCTCTCCAGCGCGGCGGCCAGCCGGAGCAGCTCGACCTCGGTGAACCCGCGAGCGGGCAACAGCGTGGTGAGGCGCGGCTTGCCCTCGGTGAGCGTGCCGGTCTTGTCCACGACGACGGTATCGACCTTCTCCATGCGCTCCAGAACATCGGCCGACTTGATGAGGACGCCCTCGCGCGCGCCCCGCCCCACGCCGACGGTCACGGACATGGGCGCGGCCAGGCCGAGGGCGCACGGGCAGGCGAGGATGAGGACGGCGACCGCGTTCACGAGCGCGTAGGCCAGGGCCGGTGGCGGGCCGAAGGTCGCCCACGCCGCGAAGGTGGTGAACGCCACCGCGACCACGGCCGGGACGAACCACGCGGCCACGCGGTCGGCCAGCTTCTGCACCGGAGCGCGGCTCCGCTGGGCCTCGCCCACGAGCCGGACGATGCGGGCCAGCACCGTCTCACTGCCGATGCGGGTCGCGGTCATCACGAACGAGCCGGTGGTGTTGACCGTGCCGCCGGTCACCGCGTCGCCCGGCTGCTTCGCCACGGGGATCGGCTCGCCGGTGAGCATCGACTCGTCAACGACGCCCGACCCCTCGCCCACGGTCCCGTCCACCGGCACCTCGAGATCGCCGCGCAGCAGCGCTTGTGC